>Ga0213870_1000280_pt1 | contig 26378 bp, 23 predicted proteins | sample WICALVC2017_Meta_FD_160119 | JGI IMG/M metagenome (GOLD analysis project Ga0213870, IMG submission 160119) | Freshwater microbial communities from subterranean cave lake in Wind Cave National Park, South Dakota, United States - WICALVC2017 | ecosystem: Environmental > Aquatic > Deep subsurface >... | reverse complement strand
TTACCACATGTAGTTGATCATTTTTTTTCGTGGAATGAATTTTTATATAAGGCTCACTGAGTTTTTTGCAATACTCTTGCTCAATAATAGGTGTTTTTTCAGGTGGATGAGAAAGCTCATAAACATTGGATTGGGACAGCGATGCAATTGCTCTACCTTCTTTTACGTCTTTTTTAAACTCATAATATGCTGTCTTCTTTAGAAGCGAATTTATTTTATGAGCACATGCCGGAGGATATTGCGAAAAAGTACTATCAAAAGATTCGGCAAGACATGTACTTTGAATCCATAGGAAGCAAGTAGTGTAAATAAGAACTCGCATACACCCCTCACTGTCCACCCTATAGATACCATTTTATGCTCAGCGCCATAAAACACAACAAAAATAGTTGAGTAAATTGTATCAATAAAATCTGGTAGTTAGGTGGCGCAATAAATGGATTTGAAACTAGACATTGCAGGAATGATTATTTAAAAGAGTAATGAATACAAAACAGAAAGGACAACATTTATGAACAAAAAAATTCTTTTGCTTTTATTAATAACTACCGCTTTAACTTTTTGCACAAAAAAACAAGAAACCACAACTCAAACAAGCACGGCTTCAGCCGATGAAATCCTTATTGGAGAAGTAGGGAGCCTTACAGGCGGAGAGGCTACATTTGGGACAAGCACACGAGACGGTATTGATCTCGCTTTTAAGAAAATCAACGCGCAGGGTGGTGTCAAAGGGAAAAAATTAAAAGTTCTTATTTTAGATGACCAGGGCAAGCCTGAAGAAGCTGCAATTGCAGTAACAAAGCTTATTACACAAGATAGAGTAATCGCTATTTTAGGAGAAGTGGCAAGTTCTCGAAGCCTTGCAATGGCTCCTATTGCACAGGCAAATAAAATTCCTATGGTTACTCCTTCTTCTACAAATCCCAAAGTTACTCAAGTTGGAGATTATATTTTTAGAGTTTGCTTCATTGATCCTTTTCAAGGATCTGTAATGGCGCAATTCGCTGCAAATACCTTAAAAGTAAAGAAAGTGGCTATATTAAGAGACATAAAAAATGATTACTCTGTAGGTCTTGCAAATTTTTTTACAGAGACTTTTAAAAAATTAGGTGGTCAGATTGTAGGAGATCAAAGCTATAGCGCAGGGGATGTAGACTTTAAAAGCCAACTTACTTCTTTAAAAACTAAAAACCCAGAAGCACTTTTTGTTCCTGGTTACTATACAGAAGTTGGCCTTATTGCAAGACAAGCTCGTGAAATGGGAGTCAAGGTTTCCCTTCTCGGTGGAGACGGATGGGACTCTGAAAAGTTAACCCAAATTGGGGGAGCTGCTTTAAACGGCAGCTTTTTTTCAAATCACTACACACCAGATGATCAAAGTCCTCAAATTCAAAAATTCATTGAGGAGTTTAAGGCTGATTTTAAGGCTGTTCCAGATAGCCTTGCTGCTATGGGATACGACGCTGCAATGGTACTAGCAGATGCAATGAGGCGTGCACCATCTTTATCACCTCAAGATATTAGACAAGCTTTAGCGAACACCAAAAACTATTCGGGTGTTACGGGTGTAATAACAATTAATAAAAATCGAGATGCCGTTAAGTCTGCCGTCGTTCTTGAAGTTAAAGACGGTAAATTTATCTTTAAAGAAAAGCTAAACCCAAGCTAAAAATGGCTGAGTTTTTTCAACACATTATCAATGGATTAGGAGTTGGGGCAATTTATGCTCTCATCGCCTTAGGATACACAATGGTATTTGGTATCCTGCAACTTATAAACTTTGCCCATGGGGATGTGTACATGCTTGGCGCTTTTGCAGGATTTTATGTAAGCCACTATTTTGGATTAGCAAAAAATCCTGGGCTTTTTTCTCTGCTTGTTGCCTTGGCTTGTAGCATGGCTGCTTGCGGTGCAATCGGGTATTGTATCGAAAGGTTTGCATACCGCAGGCTTCGAAAACAACCTCGAGTCAATGTGCTTATTACAGCTGTTGGAGTTTCGCTTTTTTTAGAGTTTGGAGGACAATTACTCTTTGGAGCAGATCCAAAGTTTTTTCCAACGCTTTACGAAAGTGGTGAGCCACTTGTATTTGCAGGAATCCAAATCAATCGCCTTCAGCTTTTGGTTTTTGTTGTGAGCATGCTTCTCATGTTTGGACTTCGTTATATTATTTTTTACACAAAAAAAGGAAAGGCAATGCGGGCAGTCTCTTTTAACCATGACCTCTCTGCTTTGATGGGAATTCCAGTCGATCAGATTATCAGTTTAACCTTTGTGCTTGGCTCTGCTCTTGCAGGTGCTGCAGGAATTTTAGTAGGGCTTACTTATCCAAAAATTGATCCCCTAATGGGGGTTATGTTTGGACTCAAAGCCTTTGTGGCTGCAGTTGTTGGTGGAATTGGCAACGTTACTGGAGCTCTCATTGGTGCCTTACTGATGGGTGTTGCTGAAGCTTTGGTGGTTGCTTATTGGTCTTCTACTTACCGAGATGCACTGGCTTTTGGAATCCTTATTGTCATCCTTTTGTTTAAACCAACAGGTCTTCTAGGAAGGGCCGCTGCTGAAAAGGTTTAATAAAGATGATTAAAAATTTTCTATGGCTTTTCTTTGGATGCGGCTTGTTTATAGTTTTAAGTCCAATTGTCCCAGAAATGATTAACCCCTATTTTTTTACAATCCTGATATATGCAGGCATTAATATTACACTTGCTGTTTCTTTAAATTTAATTAATGGAATAACGGGACAATTTTCAATGGGACACGCTGGTTTTATGGCTGTTGGTGGATATGTGTCTGCATTTCTAACAACAACATATGGCGGTAGCCTTCAGCTGCCTTTCTTATCAATTGAAATTCAAGAGTTTTTATTTTTTTCTTTTTCACTTTTTGTAGGTGGTTTGAGTTCTGCGTTTTTGGGCTACCTTGTGGGGCTCCCATCTTTAAGATTACGAGGTGACTATCTTGCCATAGTAACTCTTGGATTTGGAGAAATTATTCGTGTTGTTATTTTGAACATTGAAGCCGTTGGTGGCGCACGTGGTTTGCCTGGAATTCCAAAATGGACAAACTTCGGATGGGTTTTTACAATAGCCTTTGTTTGCATTCTGGTTTTTCAAAGAATACTACAATCGCCGCATGGTAGGGCCCTGCTTGCAATTCGAGAAGATGAAATTGCAGCTGAAGCAATGGGAGTCAATACCACTCGCTATAAAGTCACTGCTTTTATGCTTGGAGCTTTTTTTGCTGGAGTTGCAGGCGGACTTTTTGGGCATTTTTTAACTTATCTTAATCCTCAAACTTTTGATTTTAACCGTAGTTTTGAAATTATCATTATGGTGGTGCTCGGGGGGATGGGATCTACCACTGGAGCTGTTGTAGCTGCACTTTTTTTAACAGGTTTAAGAGAACTTTTGCGACCCTTGCAAGAAATCACAAGGCTAGATTTTAGAATGGTGATCTATTCCTTGATGTTGATTTTTATTATGCTTACAAAACCAAATGGTTTTTTTGGATCTAAAGAAATTACAGATTTTGGTCCTTTTCGTCGATTTAAAAAAAATCCGTTGAACCTTGCTGGTGAAAAATAATGGCAGATGCTATCTTAAAAGCTACCAATTTAACCATGCAGTTTGGTGGGATCAAAGCTGTTTCACAGCTTGACTTTGAGGTAACAAGAGGAAGTATTACAGCCTTTATTGGCCCTAATGGAGCTGGAAAAACAACCGTATTTAATTTGCTTACAGGTGTGTACCAACCTACTCAAGGACAAATTTTATTTGAAAATAGTTCCATTACAGGATTTAAACCTTATGAAATTACAGCTCGAGGTATTGCTAGAACTTTTCAAAATATCCGTCTTTTTAAGGACTTGAGTGTTTTAGATAATGTTCGTATTGGTTGTGATATTCGTAAATCCCATGGCTTTTTAACCAGCGCACTTCAAGTCCCTAGTTTTCAAGTGTATGAAGAAAATGTAGTACAAAAAAGTTTAGAACTTTTAAAGATTTTTGATTTAGACAATCGGGCTTTGGACTTAGCTAAAAATCTTCCTTATGGCGCTCAAAGAAGACTGGAGATAACTCGTGCACTAGCTACTGGAGTAAGGCTTCTTTTACTTGATGAGCCTGCAGCAGGAATGAATAACCAAGAAACTAAAGAACTGATGCAAACCATCCAGCGCATTCAACGGGAGTTTGGACTTACTATTTTTCTTATTGAGCATGACATGAAACTTGTGATGGGAATTAGTGAAAAAATCATGGTTTTAGACTATGGTGTAAAAATTGCTGAGGGCAATCCTCAAGACGTCCAAAATAATCCTAAAGTAATTGAAGCTTATTTAGGAAAATCACCTAAATCTCAAAAAAACAAGCACCCTGAGGCTTCTTCACTATGAGTACAGAAACCACACTTGCGTTTAGAAATGTAGATGTTCACTACGGTGCAATTCATGCACTAAAAAATTTAAGCTTTGCTGTTGAAAAAGGAAAAATTATTACTCTTATTGGCGCAAACGGAGCTGGAAAAAGTACAACCCTTCGAAGTGCGTCTGGTCTTATCCCAATTTCAAAAGGAGAAATTCTTTTTGAAGGAAGGGCTATCGCTGGTTTAAGGCCCGACACCATTGTTGCACAAGGAATTAGCCATGCTCCAGAAGGCCGTGGGATTTTTGCAAATCTTACGGTTGGGGAAAACCTAGAGCTCGGTGCATATTTAAGAAAAGACAAAATCGAAATCCAAAAAGATAAAGAAAAAGCGTTTGAACTTTTTCCAAGACTTAAAGAAAGATTTTGGCAAGTTGCAGGCACTCTTTCTGGTGGTGAGCAACAAATGCTTGCCATTGGACGAGCGCTGATGGCTAGACCCAAGCTTTTATTTCTCGATGAACCTTCTTTGGGGCTTGCTCCACAAGTCATTGAAAAAATTTTTGAGATCATTGTAAAAATCAACCAATCTGGAACTACTATTTTACTTGTAGAGCAAAACGCACTTTTAGCTTTAGAAATTGCCCACTATGCGTTAGTTTTAGAAACAGGAAAGATCGTTATGCAAGGTAACAGCCAAGACCTTTTGCATTCAGAAGAAATACGAAAGGCTTATTTAGGGGAGTAAACGTATGCAAATCTTTATCGATAGTGCACAAATTGAGGAAATTAAGGCTGCTGCTGCAATGGGACTGGTGGATGGGGTTACAACAAACCCGTCTTTAGTATCGAAACAATCCAGGCCATTTGTAGAATTGATTAGGCAAATATGTGAAGTTGTAAATGGACCAATTAGCGCTGAAGTGGTTGCAACAGACTCAGTGGGCATGCTTAAAGAAGGACGGGAGCTTGTAAAAATCCACAAAAATGTTGTGGTGAAAGTTCCATTAACTCCAGATGGACTAAAAGCTACAAAAACTTTTACCTTAGAGGGAATTAAAACTAATGTCACCCTGTGCTTTTCTCCAGTTCAAGCACTGCTTGCTGCAAAAGCTGGGGCAACTTTTGTATCGCCTTTTATTGGAAGACTAGATGACATCTCAACAGTCGGGATGAATCTTATTGAAGATATCCATAAAATTTTTCAAAACTATAATTACAAAACAAAAATTTTAGTGGCTAGCGTTCGTCATCCAATACATATTCTTGAAGCTGCAAAAATTGGTGCAGACGTTGCAACGGTGCCTTACAAAGTCATCGAGCAACTTATTCGACATCCCTTAACTGAAATTGGACTTAAAAACTTTTTAAAGGACTGGGAAAGTGCAAAACACTAAGCGTGTATCCAAGAAGTTTTTTCGTAGCAGAAGTTGTTATTTTTGGTGTGCGCTTATTTTAATTTTACCGACTTTGGTTTTTGCTGAAGAAGCCACAGTTGTACCTTTATCTCCTGCTGATTTTCCAGAGAATTTGCAGGACGCAAATTCTACAAAATATGAAGAAGCTAGCCCCGCTGAAAAAATACCAGAATCAAACTTGAAGTCAGATGAAGAAAAGGTAAAAACATCTTCGTCGGAGTCTTTAAGTATTGAGCACCCGTCTGAGATCGTTACACCACCTGCAAACACTTTGCGCAGCGAGGAAGAAATTCTTGAATCTCCCACTCAATTTGTGGACGAATACGAAAAAATACGAAAGAAAAAACTACATAAAGATGCTGAACCAGGTGCTAGCTTTAATTTTACGTACGCTCCTTATCCATTTTTAAAAACAGAGTTTCGCGTCCCTTCTATTCGTATCAGAGACTCCTTTTTAGACCTGCAGTCTAACCCACGTTTTTTTGGAATTTTTCTTGGGAAAGAATATTTTTTAATTAAAAAACTAGGGGTATTGGGTGTTGGCTTAGAGGGTGGGGTGTATGCTACGACAATGCGTGAAAGCTTTAGAAAGCATTTACCTGGTTTTTTTGCTGTAACCCCATACTTACAATATCAATTTAACTATTGGTTTAAACAGGTTGTAGTGCCGACAGTAAAGGCTGGATTTGAGGGGATTTACTATGACTACCTTTTTAGTAATGTCCGCGTTCGTGGAATGCACGGCCTAGTACGAATTGATATGGGAGTTATGCTCAATTTACATGCTCTAGAAGAAGAAGCTGCAAAGCAAATGCAATACAACTACGGAATAAAACGTATGTTCCTGGCTGGTTTTTTTACTAAAGCCATCGATATTAGCACTATTCAACACTTCGACTTGTCTGAGACATCACTTCGGTTTGGCTTACGGTTTGAGCACTGATTCTAGTGTGCACTTACTAAGGAGTCCTTAGTAATAATGAAATTATCTAAAACAATCGATTTATTGCTTGCAATTTTATGGCTCACTATCTTTTTTTTACTTTTAACTGGCGGCATCTATGGAAAATTTGAATTTTCTCAAATTGATACTTTTGGTTCCATCGCGCTTAGTTTAAGTGCAATTCGCTGGTACCTACACAAAGATTTTTTGCCTCCTCGCATAAAACAACTTCTCTTTTATATCAAAGATCACTTTAAAAAATTAAATCCCACTTCTTTTGTATTTATACTTACAGGCATTCACGTTTTTCTTTATACCTGGATACTAAAATGGAAATTCAACTCGTTTGATCTCAATGCATATGATTTGGGATATATAGATCAAAGTGTTTGGAGCACAGCTCACTTAAATGGTCCCCACACATTCTTACACTCGAGCCTTTCAAAAGGTAGTAACTATCTAGGTGAACATTTTTCACCTCTTCTAGGGATCTTTGCTCCTTTTTATTCCATTTGGGACAATGTGCTTTGGTTATTTTTTTTTCACTCACTTTTACTTGCTAGTGGGGCGATTTTAATTTTTTTTCTAGTTCAGCATCATCAAAGGACTCCTGCTAATTGGTTTACTTGTGTGCCATCGATTTTCTTCTTGCTCTATCAACCCTTGCGATCAGCAAATTTATTTGGGCCACGCGAAGACATGTTCTACATCCCTATCTTGCTTGGAATTATCTTAAGCCTTGAGAAAAAAAAATGGGTTTGGTTTTGGATCTTATGTTTTGCTACTTTGGGAATAAAAGAAAATGCCCCACTAGTTACTTTGTTAATAAGTTTTTGGCTGTTTTTTAGAAAAAATACCGTGCAAGCAATACTTCTTTGTATGGTTTCAGTTTTTTCTTTTATTCTTATTAACTCCTACATCATGCCTGTTTATTCTGGAAATAACGCTCCTGTTTTGATGTCTCGGCTTGGCTTTTTAGGTCACAACACCCAAGATGTTTTTAGAAACATTTTTTTTCATCCATTAGACAGCGTCTATAAAACTTTTATTTATAAAATAAATTTAGGTTCTGGTTCATATTTATTAAAAACTTATCTTCCGTTTTTACCATTTTTATTTATTCGCCCACTTTCAAACGGATTCGTATGGATTGTTGCACTAGCTTTAAGTGTAATGAACCTTTTGATTGCACCTCAAACGATTGGATTTCATTACGAACTCATTTTTATTCCTTTTTTATTTGTAGGATTAAGTTATGCGTTTTCTAAAAATATATCCCTGAATAAAGCCATCTTACTTTTTCTTCTTGGATTTTGTGTATTTGGCAGAAGCCCTATTTTAAGCTTACGTTTGCATTATCCTAATCAGGAGCACCGCTGTTTAAAAAAACTTCTTGCTGGCGTCCACCCTCAAGTAAGTATTCAAACCACAAGTTCACTTTTCCCACATTTAGATCACAGGAAGGATGTAACTATTTTTGGTAGTGCAGATCAAGCAAACGAAGATCTGCTCATATTTTCTTTTTTAAAAAATTTAAGCCTGTATAGCAGCGAAAACATCTTTAATGAGATACCAAAACTAAACTCAAAAAAATATACTTTGCTTGTTAAAAACCACCTGATTGAGGTTTGGTGTAAAAAAGATTTTTGTATAAAAGCTCTGGATTTTAAAAAACAGATTGAATCTGAAGTGTGCGCTTCAATGTATCAATAAAAAAGCCTCTGTTTTTAAACAAAGGCTTTTTGTTATTGTAAACCATTAGAAGCTGATTTTTTAAGTTTTAATGTGTCGACGGTTGGTGATATTCTCCTCCACTAATCATCTCAGCGCATCCGGATCCGCCTCCCATTTTTTCACAAATGGCTTGGTCAGACAAACCATCTCTTTTTAATTGCAGATACTGCTCTTGCTTTTCGTACATTTTATCAATTGCAAAATCTTTCTTTGCCTGACTTTGCTCTAACTTCGCTGCGACTTGTTCTTGCTTGAACCCTGCTTTTTCTGCTAACTCATATGCTTTTTCTGTTAACTGCTGTGCTTTTTCCATTGGGACTTCCCTTTGCTCAAATTTTTCCTTATGACTTCCAACTTTGTCCTGATGACTAAGGTTTTTTTCTTCCTGTTTATTTATAATTTTTTCATTATATTCCTTTACTTTTTGCTGAGCTACTTCTTTTGAGATTTCACCTTTATCTAATTTGTCTTTAACCTTTGCGCTAAACTCTGTAGCCTCTTTTATCTCTGCTGCCTCCTGTTTGCCACCTATTTCTACTGGCTGCCCAACAGGTCTGGGTTTTGAGTTTTTTTCATCTATGTCAAAAGCATAGCTGTAAGAGCTTATACAAAAAACGCTAAGCATTATAAATGTTTTAGATTTCATTATTCGATCCTCCTTGTGAATGATTAATATATAGTTAGATTCTAATATCGAGTACAGCAAAATACAATACCAAATCTGTTAAGTAATTGTTAATTATAGGGTAGACAAGATGCTGCTGTTTTTATTTGAAGTATTAAAACCCGTTAACTATATAATTTTTATACCTTTCTACTGGAAACTCGGGGCTTCTTGCAAATGGAGTTTTAGAAAACGCAAGGCAAACAATTGGTGGAAAAATATTTTTTGCCCAACAAGACAACTGGGGGTCTCCTTGTATTGAGTCCTCTATAGAGTCAGCGTTAGATGCTGCAGAGCTTGTTAGGGCGAGCCTTTAATCTAGCCCAGAATTCCTCTCAACGTGAGAATTAAAATTAAAAGCTAAACCTTTCTTGATTTATTCCAACTGTTAGAAAAAATTGCCAGGTTTTTTGATCGCGATCAGACACAAAAGGACCAAACCAATCATGAAAAGAATTTTTAGGTTTTTCATAATAAGAATAAGAAACATTAGACCCGATACTTACCATGGATCTATTGTCAGATAGCTCTGAAAACAAGAAATGATAAAACAATTTTGCACCAACTTCTAAAACCTGGTCATGAAGTTCAAGAAGATCCGGTCTATAGCCAATTAGTGCTTGTGCTTCCCAGTGCCCGTTTTTTGACCTTAACATCCCTAACAAACCTAGGTTTAGCCTTGTAGAGAGTTCTGCTTGATCATTAAACCCAGCTGGCGCTGAATTGCTTTTTGGTGAAAAAACACTTTCGAGCTGTGCTCCTGCATAAGCTAAAACTCGCCTGTATAAATAATCCTGGCTATAACCATTTTGTAAAAGATTCAATACCGCATTTATTTCTATGGGCCGCACACTACCTCTGCCTGTATTTCCGTCATATTGAAATTGCCCTAACTTACCACCCATGCCAAATAAACTTGTCTCTTTGCAGGCTTGACTTCTAGCTAAGAAAGGAAAAAGAGGTGAATGCAATTTATTTTCTTCTGTGTCTTCACAAAAAAATAAAACTTGAGATTGAGCAAGTGTAAATTGGATCATAAGACCCTTGCGATCATGATCGTAATAAACATCAAAAAGCACAGCACCTAAATCTCCTCCTGGAGTATCAGCTTGAATTAAATCTGCTCCAATCCCACCGCTAAATTGACTAGAATCTGTTTTAGTTGCCGAAGCTCCGCCCAATGCACGCAGTCTTAGGAGATGAATGCTAGAGAGATTTTTAATGAGTAAGGATTTGTCTTCGTCAAATAGCGGACTTTCTTCGTTTTTATTATCATTTGTTATGTGCTCATCCTGATTATGTTCCTGACGTATATTCTCCAGTTCTATATTTTTTTCAAAGGATTGTATGAGTTTTGAAAATTCCTTTGAAGTGAGTTTGGATAAAGGGAACTTCTCTAAGGTGTCTTTGTCTGGTGTAATCTCAAGGGTATAGTATTCATTAAGCGACTTCCCACTTAAATGAGTTTGTGGAACCTCTAAACGAGTACTAGAACTTTTTACATTTTTGCAGGGTGTGAAATTTTCAATGACCCAGGGTTCAACGATAGGTCCCCAATTAAAATTTCTTTTTAACAATAGTCGCTCATTGGGTAGTTCAGCATTTCGACTGTCCCACCAAATCCCATCCACTGCATCGAATGCTTGCTGCGTAAGAAAAGGAGAAAGTGCATGGTGTTCTACTAAAATCTTTCTAATCAATGCATCCATTGCTTGATCATATGGAAGAGGACTTTGAATAGCTTGCACTCCTAAATTAATCCCTAAAATATTGGAATAAAAATCTTCTGGAGAAAAGGCAGAATGCTTTACAGAATACGGATTAGTTTTTGGATCATCGTACCATGTAACGATTTCATGCCAAACACCAAGCTCATAGGTTATTTTTTGAGCTAAAGAAAAGATGAGTGCTTGAGAATCTTCTGGTAGAGCTGCTTTGTAGAAGTATATTTTTCTTTGACCAGACTCTTGGGGCAATTCAATAACTCGGCCAGTGCCAATATTTGACTTTATAATAAAAGCAAGATGGGTGGTCCAATCCGCATGATCACGAATGTGTGCAATATCTAAAAAACCTCCACTACACGAATAAACTAAACCTTCTTTTTCCTGTACTGTAGTAAGAGGGGCATAAGTATGTTTTCCAAGTTTTAAATAATTGGGAATGTTTTTTACTTTTATTGGTACAGGATGGGTGGCTAGTGCTGCTTTAAAATTATATCCAAATGCACAACAAGGTCGTGGATGCGGTAGTTGCGAGACCTCTGTTGGATAGAGAGAATAAGCATTGGGTATTTGAATAAACAAATACGCCAAAGCAAATAATTTATGCATAGCGCTACTTGGTATCATAAAATTTAAGTTTCGGCTATAGTTTGTAATATTTTGCTTCATCTTGTTGAAACCTATGATAATTAATCTTTGTATATGGGACTGTTCGACCTGCCCTATATGCACTCGTGGTGGAATTGGTAGACACGTACGTTTGAGGGGCGTATGCCGAAAGGCGTGACGGTTCGAGTCCGTCCGAGTGCACTTTAAATACCCCTCCCTTAAAGGGACTCTGTATGGACCTGCCCTGTAAAGCAAATTTGAACAGATCAAATTCAAAGAAGGGGTTTATGACGGAAAAAGAAAAGCAAAATAAGCTCAGGGTGATTAAGCAAACCCTCCAATCCTTTCCTAAAATCGTTAAACAGGATGTGGAGCGCGGTAAGGCCCATCAAAAATTAATGAAGGCCTTTGAACCGATGGCTAAAGATTTAGCGCGTCGAGTTATGTCTAAGAAAATTTCTACCTAGCTGCCTCCACCTCCTTACTTCAGTATGTGTTTTTTCTGACTTTTTATCGACAGTTTGGTCAACATATTGACAAAAAATTTTTCTTTCCGGGTTTGAAAATATTTATCTCACGACGGGTTATTCGGTAGCATCTAATGCTGTAATGTTGCAACGAAACAATTCGGTTGTTCTTTTTTCACCTAGAAAAAGAGTCGTTTCTCGCCAAATGTGCTGTGAGTTAACCGATCTTGTATAGCCAACATCGCCCATCCCCGATATCACGCCGATAAGCTCACCATTTTGGTTGAAGACGGATCCGCCACTCATTCCAGGGGAGGCGTAGGCGGTGCCTTCCATGTAGCTTTGAATATGTGGAACGACCACGGAACCGACGGAAAAGGATTTTGAAGAAGTTATTCCTTCACGATCATTTGGGTATCCGACTTGCCAAATAGGAATCCCCTCGGATTCGGGTGTCTTCCTGAGTATAGCACAAGGATAACCGCCCTTGCGATTGGGGAGTTTAAATACGATAAAGTCGTCATTATTTGTCTGATCTAGCACTTCCTCAGCTTTTTCAACACATGATGTTGCTTCTTCGCTCATTTTACTCGATTGATCTGCGGTTATCCGCATTCCAGATCCCATGAAAATAACTTTAGCTTCTTCCAGATCCTTTCCGCTCACTGATTGCTCGCGCAAAAGGACATCGGCGAACTCGACGTTGGCTAAAATGTTTTCCGGTATACGGCTCACAGGATTTCTTAGAAAGAGGCTTCCAAGATCGGGGTAATCGTAATCAGGTTTCTTACAGTCATCACGGATAACGCGTGTCAAAAAAAGCTTGGAATTGACGCCGTGACAGTTCGCAAGCGTATGCAGAGCTCCGATAACAATCCCGTCATTGGATACAATCGTACCTGAGAAATAGTGTTTGTGCGTTGGAAGTAGGATCCCAATAGTTGCTTGAGAGGCTTTGCCAACTACTGAAACCTGATATTTTCTAGGTAAGTCTTTCCACGAGTAATATGTACTATCATTAAGGCTCGGCAATGCGAATGCATTCAATGAATAGAGACTAAGAAGTACAAAAACATAAGGACTGCGCATCACTCCCTCTTAAACCGGGAGGGATGGTAGCGCAAGAAAATTTGTGTCCGGGTTGTTTTTAATGCAGCAAAGCTTCCATTGAGTTTCGCCCTTGAACCAATCACAGAGGATCACGCACAAGAACTTTGGGAACTTTTTTGCGATCCTGATCTTCATCATTTCGTTCCATTCGAGCCTCTGTCGCTTGAGAAACAAAAAGAGCGCTGCGCACGCTGGGCGAAACGTATGTCGCCAGACGGAACTGAGATTTGGTTAAATAGACATGGCTTAGAAAAATGCATCGCTTCTTTCCTCATGAAACTCGGCACGCTCAACAATCTAGCAGAGAGAGGTCGCCGTACTCATGCGCAAGGTAACCTCGCTTTTTTGCCTCTTGATACCCGGCTTCGATAATCTGGCGTCCACAAAATGCATTTAGAATCTCCATGTGGCTTGTTCCGAGTTCATGTATGCCCGTGAATAAACTGGTTGCGGATTGAACTTTATGTCCTGGGATGATCTTCAGCAGAGTCAACCCCGAAGAGGCAACAAGTCTTCCATTTCTCATCGCTGACTCCATCGCCCGAAGTACCGTGGTGCCAAGCGCCACGACATTTTGACCTTTCTTTTTGGCATAATTGACTAGATCTGCAGTCTCAGGAGGAACTTCATACCACTCAGCCAAAGGCAACAGACTGTCGAGATGCTTTGATCCTGTGCTGGAAATTCCCGAACCATGGGTGATTGAAGCAATTTGAATTCCTTTTGCCTTAAGCCTGAAGATGGTCTCCCATGTGAATGGAAATCCGGCGCTTGGAGGTTCGACTGAAATCGGCGAGCCTGAAAAAATAGTTTGTTGATCCCAAATTTTCAGGTCCGATGCCAAATACGAGTACTGTATAGGACGTCCGTATTTATAAAGGGCCTTTTCAAGTTGATCACTGACAAAACGAATTTGCACTAGGCATTCAAACTGAACTTGAATGACCTCTGCAGATAAATCGTTGCCAAAGATGATTTGATCGCCAACAAAGATTTGTGGCGGGGGGCCTCTTTTTTCTGTGGGAATTCTCCAGTCACCGGCACCGAACGAAAAGGCCAGCCAGCTTTGTAGACTGTGAACATTCGGCCCTTGAAATGAAGCGAGCCGAAGCTCAAGAGGTAGTCCTGTTCGCTGCACATGTCCTTTAAAACTTGACGGCAAAGTTCCAGAGTCATTGATCACAAAGAGATCTCCACTATTCAAGTAGCCGGGAATGTCACCTACGGTCGCATGGATTGGAGACTTGCCAGAGAGAATGAGCAATTTCGTATCATTGAGGTTTCTTTTGGAGGTCTTTGCGGCATTCACAACGCTCTCCTCACTTGTGTAAAGTCTTTACTAGAAATGAGTTGAAGAATTTTGTGTGCTGAATCTGCAGGATCTCTAAGGTGATCAGGATTCGCATCTGGAATGGCGGCAAAGTGCATAGGGGTTTTCATGTCGCCAGGATCTAATGATAAAAATCGTACACCTTGATCTTTGAGTTCTTCGTCAAAAATGCGGGACATATGATCTACGCCTGCTTTTGAAACCGCGTAACCTCCCCATTTGGGATAAGGATTAATGGACGCATCACTAGAAATATTGACAACGACACCCTGTCCTTTAAGCAACATACTTGGCAGAAGAGCTTTGGTTAGTCGAAATGGACCTAATAAGTTTGTTTGGAGAGCGAGTTCAAAGTCTTCGCATTCAGTATCTATCAGAAATCGTAAAGGCGTTTGCCCCAAGTAGCTCGCAACGTTAAACAAGATCTCCACATCACCGAGCCTTGATTGGATTTCGCCCACTAGAGGATAAATATTTTCTTTTTTGGAAACGTCCCCTTGAATGCCTATGATTTTGGAGTATCGCTCTATGAGTTTCTGAATGTTATTGTCGTTTCGAGCCAAAACTGCAACGCGAGATCCAAGTTCGTTCAACTGAACGGCCAGTGCCAGTCCGAGACCTGACGTCCCGCCTGTCACAACCACATTTTTGTTTTTGAAATAATTAAATTCGTTCATTTTTATTCTCCTTTAATCAACGGGGCTTTAGACCCATCTTCAATATCTGCTTTTTCAGACTTTTTATCGACCATTTGGTCAATATATTGACAAATGGTTATTATTTTGGTTTAGAAGGGTATGGATAAAAACCAAAATATTTCCCGATACCTTGGACTAAACATAGAGAAATTAAGGGGAAAGAAAAACTTGAGCCAACAGCAGCTGGCGAAGCAAGCCGACATTCCCAGATCGACTTTGACCAATATTGAATCGGGAGCCGGCAACCCCTCATTAACCAACTTGGTGAAAATTTCCGACGCCCTCGGAGTGAGCATTGAGGAGCTACTCTCTCGACCACGCTCAGATTGCATGCTGATTTCTTCGGATAAGGTCACTGTGCAAAATCGTAGTAATGGTCAGGTTCAAGTTTATAAACTCTTGCCAGAGCGGATTAAGGGCATTGAGATCGACCGACTGGAGTTTTCTTTGGGTGCCGCCATGGGTGGGCATCCGCATTTAGCGGGTACAAAGGAGTACCTAACAGTTTTACAGGGTGAAATTGTCGTGCACGTTGCCGGAGACACATACACAGTTAAAAAAGGAGATGTCCTGGCTTTTCCCGGTAATCAGCCCCACTCCTACAGAAATTCAGGTCGAACAACATCGATTGCAATCAGTGTTGTGATTCCAGTACCTGCTTCAATGTAAAATTTAATTTTAGTTCAAGATTGACTTTGGTACCTCTTTAACAATTCTAGAAAATCGCCTAAACTAATATTATCAAAGAGTGATTTCGAGACTTAGAATGTCTCCAATCAAATCGCCTGATTTACATATTACTGCATTTTTTCCACTCTTGAAATTCACTTGGACGGACTTTAAATCTAGCAATATTTCCGTCGTGCAAACTCAAGATTTCAATTTCAATTATTTTGAATAGCTCAGACGCGTCTGCTTTTGGGAGTTTTTGAATCTCCATCAAGCTCTGTACTCTATTGACAACTTGTGGCCCAGCAACTTTTTCGAGAATCACAGTTCGAATGATGTCCTGAATTACAGCTCTATACTTCAACCTCAGAAGATTGGGTTCTCCCATTACTTGTTGAATCGCAGAGTACCTTTGCGAAGACCGCCTATAGGCCCACATATATAAGTCTCGCAAAAGTGTTGTGTCATTTTTCTCGTAAACTCCAAGCAGAGATTTGAAATAGGTATCCCGATCAACATCTGTAAAAGAGAGCGGCTTAAAGTTTTTTTTAATCAGCGGAATATTTGCAACAAGACGAGCCGTTCTTTTATTCACATCTTCAAATGCCTGCATATAGGATAGATGCGCCAAAGAAAAAAGAGATTGCTCAAATGGATCTTCAATGGAGTTCAGTTTTGTAATAAACACCTGAAAACACTCTTTCAAGACGTGAGGGTTTTCAAGAGGCATATAAGTTGTGCCTTCAATACCAACAATGACATCTCTAATACGGCCCGATGCGCTAGGATCACCTAAAAGGTTTTCAGATAGCAGTGCGTGAATACTACAAACTTCATGAGAACTAATTTTTTCTTCTGTAGCAAATTCAATGCAATATTCAATCGCACCTTTGTGATTCAAAATCATCTGTGCTTCCGATGCATCTTTACCAACGGCATTTTCACCAAGCTCAATCAAACGTTTTGTTTCCAGCAGAGAATAGGTATTCCCCTCGAGGCGGCTTGAATTCCAAGATAGGTCTATCAATAATCGATTTAAAATATTGCGTGCATGGGTTCCAGCTGGACGGATTATATTTTCAAAACGACCTAGATTTAAAAGCTCTGCACGCTGAAGCTTGTTTAGATAAAATGTTCGATTCGGCTCATATGATCGTAAATAGTCTTGATTGTAGCCAACCGGAGTTCGTGCCTGAAGAGACTGAGAAACGTACTTCAAAAGAGTCTTACTTTCTTGGGTAAGTGAAATGTCTTTGAATGACTTCGCGACTGGCCCCTTCTCTGGTTGTGATGCTAAAGCTTGCACTGTAGGGACGTAAACACGCGCGCGTGTGCTCCCCTTTGCTTCAAGAAATCCACGCTTCACTAATGAATTAAGCACTCTACGGATGGCCTTTCGATCGCCTTCATTTAATTTTGATAGCCCAGCCACCTGAGCTACATTGTGAATACGGATTTCTTTTTTTTCTACAAATAGCTTCAAAACAAGTGCTTCGATTTCATTTTTTTTCTTCATGGCCATATATTCCTAAGCCTAGTATTGGGACAGTAAACGTCCCAATATTCAATTGTACTCGTATTTTTGTCCCAATTTCAAGTATTGGGACAAATTTATCCTGATTTTAAATATTTATCTCCCTAATAGGACTTGTATGGACCCTAATTAAATGTGTTGGGACACTTTTCTGCCAGTCAAAAGAAGGTTTGCGTATGCAAAAAGCTCGGGGGATATTAATTAAAGATGCTTTTTTCAATTGTAAAACTATTTGTTGCTGCAGGAGTAATCTCTTTTTCAGCTTGGCTAGCTGGAAAAAAACCAGCTCTAGCTGGGTTCATCATTGCCCTACCCCTATCCTCACTCATTGCACTTGTATTTACCCAAGTAGAATTTCAAGACCCCACTAAAAGCGTTCAATTTGCAAAAAGCATTTTTGTTTCTGTGCCCCTCTCCCTAATGTTTTTTTTACCCTTTCTTTTTGCAGACTGGCTAAAATTTTCCTTTTGGCAGCTTTATCTTTGTGGAGTGGGATGTCTCACTCTAGGATATGGAATTCATAGAGTAATTTTTCAAGAATAAAATGAGCCAGGAAAAAAGAGAGACTTGTTTTTTGAGTACTTCCAAAACACAATTAAGAAATGTGGGTTGTTTTAGGAGTAATTCTTGGTTTGTTTTTTCCGCAAAAATCTGAAGCCATTCCACGCTTAACGGATCTGAACTCTTCACAGGTAGATGCTTTATTTCGAGTGCTTGCAGCGGACCTTGCTTTTCGTCCTGTAGAGCCAGCTTCCGCATATGGAAAATATTTTGGATTTACTTTCGGTGTTATTGTTATTGCTACTTCAACAAATAAACTAAGCAATGTTTTACCGGGAACAAACATTCGTTTCATCCCAGGCGCAGATGTGTTTTTTGGACTGCAGCTTCCGCTTGGTCTTGCTTTTGAGTTGGGTGTATTACCTCGTGTAAACAGCCCTTCTATAAAAGCCCAAAAAGGTGGTTGGAATTTAAAATGGACTGTTACTGAAGTTTTTGGGGATAAAGCACCCATGCATATGGCACTTAGACTAAATGGTTCCCAAACACTGGTAACTTACACACAAAATCTTTCTGGCGGCACGGCTGAATTAAAATATAAATCTAGAGTTTATGGGGCTAATATTAGTTTTAGTAAAAAATTTCTTTATATCTTTGAGCCATACATGGGTGCTGGGGTCATTAATCACAAATCTCAAATAGATGCTTCGGGAAGTGTTCGAGTTTTAAATCAAGATTTTTATACAGGAACATCTGTTAGCAGTAGTGAGGTCTCTCCCTGGCTCTATATGGGGATGCAGATCCGCTTACTTATCTTGACGCTTTCCTTTGAATATGACCGCATTTTTAAAGTAGACACGATGTCAGCAAAACTTGGATTTAAGTTTTAAAGGTGGCTGCAAATCCTCCGGAGATAGCGCATAAACTGTTGCGCGCTTGTTTTTAACTGTATTAGAAAATAAAAGCGAATGATAGACAGCTTCTTGCGTTGTTTCTATGGTTGCACAAAAAAGCTTGTCCCAATCCTCATCACTCATTTCGAAAGAACTGGGAGGATTCGTATGATTTGTAAATGCCAGAAAAATTTCGCCACTCCCATGGTGCGCACATGAGCCTGTTCTAGCTAGTCCCAAAGACATCCGCTTTGCTATGCGCTCTAGTCCTTTGGAATCCAGTGGTGCATTTGTCATACAAACCCCAAGGCAACTTCCTTCTTGATGTTTTATTGGCAGGGGCTGCTTTAGTTTTGGTCCCAAATATTTTTCAAAATATAAAAGCTGTTCTCTAGTCCCAAAATTAGTTTGAACTAAAACATTTAATTGATATGAGCTGTCTTGAACCTGAATGTTTTTTGATGAGACTCCAATACCTCCTTTTAAATCAAATGCAATGGTCCCCGTACCAGCTCCTATATTGCCTTGCAAGATTTCTTGAGGATGATTTCCCTGTGAGACGACTAAAGCTTCGTCTAAAGCTGATACAAGATCTTTTTTATCCCAAGGAAAAATACGTGGATCATGCAGGACGCTATCATCACATTCGCCAACAACGGGAATCACCACTTCTCTCTCAGTGCCAATTTGAGGTAACTTTTCCATCATCCACTCTGTAACAGCATCATAAGCTTTTCCAACACAAACAGTATTAGTAAGGACAATGGGTGTTTCAAGATAACCCCATTCATTAATCTGGTGAGCCCCCGTTAGTTCTCCCGCTCCATTTAAAACGTAAATTCCAGCAGGACATTTTTGTCCTAAAATAGGTGTGGGCTGAATAACGGTAAATCCCGTGCAAATTCCTTTATTCGGGCTTTCATAACTACGGTGTGTGATTCCAGTTCCTAGCATTGTTGATTATATGTATTCGCAGCCACAACCTCCGCGTTCTCGTCCTCACTATTTTAATGTTTAAACCGAGATATTGCATTTAAGTTGGTAGCGAGACAAGCAAAATGCAAGCTAGTGAAGCGAGCGCAGAAGTTTTTAAGCGAGGCATATCCAGGGCGATATGTTGAGCTTAAAAATCTTCGAGTACGCTGCAATAGCGCCGCAGATTGGTTGTCGCAGTAGAACTTAAATGCAATATCTCAGTTAAAGTATACCAACGGAGGGACTCGAACCCCCACGCCTTTTGGGCACTAGGTTCTAAGCCTAGCGTGTCTACCAATTCCACCACGTTGGCGTATTTCCTGCTTAGGGCGCATCCAATAGTTACGCTCTTAATATATTGGATAATAGATCGTTATTCCATAAACTTTTGCGATAGCTTTAAAATAAGCCCAAAACTTTTTTACTGCGCTTATCAAACTAATCAGACTCACCATATAGCTCACTAAGCACTTCTTGCCAGGGCCAAATTTCAATATCTTTTAAATAACGTTTGCGGGGCTCCCTTGAAGCCACTAAAAATCGTGAAACCTTTAAATCTTTGGCTAGCGCAATAGATCTTGTAAACTCTTTTTCATCTACTCTTTGAGAAGATTTGATTTCAATTGCCCAAAGTTCTTTGCGTGAACGTTCAATCAGTAGATCAATTTCTACATCATCTTTTGTACGAATATAATAAAGTCGATCCTCTTTTTTCAAATATTGACTGAGTCGTTTGCATTCCAATATAAAAAAATGCTCAAACGACTGTCCATAGGTACTACTTTGAGAAACAACGGTGCTGTCCAACACACCTTCAATTGCTCTTCTCACCCCTACGTCAAAAAAGTAAAACTTTGATTTTGCAGTCTGCACCTTACGCACCGAACGGTTGTAAGGCTCAAGAAAAAATCCAAGCAGAGTGTCTGCTAGAATTTCAAAATATCTCAATACTGCAGCGGAATCAGTCAAAGAGTCTCTTGCAATTTTAGATGCATTAATAATATTACCATTGTGTTGGGCTGCTACTTCTAGAAATCGAGCGAATGGATCTAGTTGACGCACAATTTGCTCTTCTTTAATTTCTTCACGTAAATATCCAGCTACATATGCACGCAGATATTCTTTTAAGGCGAGAGGATTATGGCGATGAGTTTGATTTTGAAAAACAAAGGGGAGGCTGCCCCAATTTAAGACAAAGTCTAAATTAAAGTCTTTACCTAATTCTCTATAGGACAGTGGGTGGAGCGTGTTTATAAATGCTCGCCCAGCCAAAAGATTTGCACCACCTCTTTTTAGTTTCCTTGCACTTGAACCAGTTAATGCAAAGAAGATCTTTCTTTCTTCAATGAGTTTGTGAACATAATTTAAAAGGCCCGGAAGACGTTGAATTTCGTCAGTAACAACCCAGCAGTTTTTTCCAAAGTCCTTAGGTATCATTTCTACAAAGCGCTCTGGATGAGTTAATAACTCTTGATAAAGAACTTGATCTAAAAGATCGATCCATAGAATCTTTGCTCCTGCTGGCAAGAGTCCTTTTAAGAGGGAGGTCTTACCAGTAGCCCTAGCGCCAAACAGAAAAAAACTATTTGATAATAGAGGATTGCATAGTCTTTTATACATATATAGAATTTTAACGCATTTTTCTATATATGTATATTATTTTTAAATCAAGGTAGTGCAAGGGCAACTCACTAAAAGCCTCGTCTCGTAAACCAGAAGCAACATCGAGCGTACCAACCAAGTAAATCTCTTTAGAATATTCTTAAATTTTCACTAATAATGAGGAACGCCTTACAATCTTTTTTCTTTAAAAAACATCCGCATAAGCTCTAATAAAAACGAAGGCAAGGCCTTCATTTTTGCAATCCAAGAACTACGAAATAGAACCTCCATGAATCCCTTAAAAAAAAGAAGCTGATGTGTGGAATATGGAAACCACCAAAGCGATTTAAAAACAGGAAACCAAGACCTTGGCAAGTGCACGTGACGTGTATTTACAAACTCTAAAACACCTAAGTCAGAATGCACGACACCAAATCCACTTTCCTTAACCCCACCCCATGGGGTTTCAGAAAGACCGTGCGTATACAACACCTCATTAATGAGGACGCTGCCAGCTTGAATCCTGCTCACTATTTTCTTACCCAAACCATAATCTTTAGTAATGATGCTTGCTAAAAGCCCGTAGCGAGACGCATTTGCTTTCTCAATAGCCTCATCAACTGTTTTAAACTTAGTAACAGCCACCACTGGACCAAAGGTTTCCTCATTATAGATTTTTGTTTTTTCAATTGGACAATCTGCTATCCCATCTGGATTGGTAATGATCGTTGGCTCTAAAAAAGTTTTATTTTCTGAAAATTTTCCACCACAAATAATTTTTGAGTTTTGAGAAGTAAGCTCTGAAAGGTGCGTTTCATACACAGACTTTTGTTTTTCAAATGTGATAGCTCCAACATCTTCACCCAATCGTAATTGCGTTACTTTTTCTTTTAACTTTTGGATAAATTCATCGTGGATATTTTCTTGCACTAAAATTCTTTCGGTAGAAGCGCAAGCCTGACCTGAATTCACAAAACCACCCCAAAGTGCAGCACTAGAAGCAAAATCCAAGTCTGCATCTTCTAAAATGATCATGGGGTCTTTTCCTCCCAACTCTAAAACAACAGGAGTAAGATTCTGCGAAGCGCTAGCCATCACTTTTTTTCCAGTGGATCCACTGCCTGTAAAAAAAACTTTGTCCACTCCACATTGAATCAGTTCTGATCCGCGACTGCCATCACCCAATACCACCTGCAACAAACCCTTTGGCAAACCTACTGCTTCGCAAATTTCAAATATTTTTAATCCAATTAAGGGGGTTACTTCACTAGGTTTAAATAGTACCGCATTTCCACAAAGGAGCGCTAAAACAATTTCTCCAAAAGGAATGGAAAAAGGAAAATTCCATGGTGAAATAATGGCCACCACACCTTTTGGCCAAAATTCAAGATAACTTTTTTTATTTTTCATAAAATAAAGAGGAATGGGACAATTTCTTAAAATTTTTGGAACACGTTTTGAATAAACAGTAATGAGTTCAAGCACTGAAAATATTTCTGTTAGATATGCTTCTTGTTTAGGTTTACCATTTTCCTCACAAATCAAAGAAGCAATTGTATCCATGTTATCCAAAACGTATTCTTTAATTTTATAGAAATAAGCTGGGCGCTCTTTAACTGGGGTGTTCTCCCACTGCTTTTGAGCAACTCTGGCCTTTGAAATTAAAAATGGGATTTGCTCAAGCGGAGTTTGGTTATGCTCTTTTAAAATTTTTCCACTTACTGGATTTCTTGAAATTAATACTTCGGTCATTCTTCACTATTTTAGGCATATGTGCTGTATTTTTCAACCAGGAGCTTTACAGGGCAGGTCCATACAAGTCCCTTAAGCAATCGCAAAAACTTCTGCCGTGTTTTTGCGAACCTCTTGCTGTCTTGTTTTTGGAAAAAAGGTGCTTCTAAAGGCATATACGATTTGCCTGGAAAAACCTGGAAATACCTTTGCTTCTAATTCAGAAAGAATGCCACTCCAAGAAGGTTTGTTTTGGTATTTTTTTAGTAAATGACTAAACTCATCACAAATTCCTACTATTTCTGCAATGCGATTCACTGAAACTGAATGCAGTTGTGGAAATCCTTTTCCATTTCTCCGAACATGATGCTGTCCAACAGCTTGAACCGCTGCAGGGTCTATTCCTCGAATTTTTCCTAATATTTCAGCTCCAATCTGTGGATGCTTCTCAAAAAGTTTCTGCTCGGTTGGACTTAAATATGACTCATCTTCATCCCGAAACCCTTTTGGCATTTTAAAAAGTCCAACGTCATGGAGAAATGCAGCTATACCAACAATTGATGCTGGGCGAGTCATCGTAATCTCTACTGCATTTGCTAAAAGTCCTGCTAACATTGCGGTAGACACGCCATGTTCGTGTGCAGAAACATCATCTAAAAAATGTTGCAGCTCAGAAGCTTGCGATGGCTTTATTTGTGCAATTAAAGATTTTACACTAGCCACAAACTTATGGGCATATTTTAATCTTTCCTCTGAGATACCTTGCTGCTCTAGGAAGCTCATTGTTTGTTCACCAAAATTTAATGTTTGTGAGACTTTTATCTCAGATGAGATGTTTTCTGCGGGCAACATCATAGTAGTTAAATGCCCACAGTAACTTAAAAACTGCTCTTGTACTTCTTTTCTAATGTAAAAATGCGTAACTCCTTTTTTTATGTAACTTTCCAGCCGATCTGAACTAAAAGCATCTCCCGCATGCAAAAGTTTTAAATAGCGTCCTGATGAAAGCTGAATATATACATCAAAATAAGCCGTGGAACCAGATAAAAAATCCTCTGCGCATACTGAAATAAAACTTGAACCATCATTAATAACAGTTTGCCCCACTACATCCTTATTCATTTTTGCTTTTTCTAAAGCAAGTCTTGAATCAAAACTAACTACTAGCGGTGAAATAAATTCTACCATTTTTGAATAAGTAATCGGCTTTCTTAGAACTTGTCGAACACCTAATTGTTTAATGTGTTCAGAAGTATAAAACTCTACTTGAGCTTCATCATGTATTATAAATAAAGGTGTCATGGGTCTGTTATAGTGCTGGCACCGGATTACAGATAAGCCATGAAAAGAAGAAATTTTTGGATTTAAAAAAACTCCAAGAAATGAGTTTTGATTTTCTTCAAGCATTTGTTCTGCTTGTTTTTCACTGTGGACGATGATAGGTACAATTTTTTTTGCAATGGGATCAGATTGAATCAGCTTTGAAAAAGAAAGGTCAGGATCAACTACTAAAGTGTGTGTGCGAAATGCTTCTTTCATGTGAACTCCTTAATATTGTCGCATTGTATTTGAGTCGAGATATTGCAACGCTTCTTAATTAGTATATGCGATTGGATGGAAATGTCTGTTAAGTGGTCGTTAAGAAATGTTAAGGCTATGTGGGGATTCAACCGACTTTTATGGCTCTACAGGAAAAAATGCGCTGCGAAACTCATATACAATTTGACGTGAAAAATTTGGAAAAACATCCCGCTCTAATTCTTTAAGTAATTGAAACTGTGGGTTTTTTATTGTTTTTTTAATCAATCTTTCAAAGTCGTCACAAATTCCTACTATTTCAGCAACAATATTAAAAGAATGTCGCTCCGGAAAACCCTTTCCGTCCTTTCTCACATGGTGTTCCTCCACTGCTTTAATGGCTGCAGCATCTACTGTCCTCATTGTTCTTAAAATCTTTGCGCCTAAAATGGGGTGGACTTGGAAGTTGCGCTTTTGATCTTCAGTCATTTGAGACTCATCTTCTGACCAAAGAAAGTCTGGCATTTGAAAAAGTCCAATATCATGTAAGAAGCTTGCTAAACCAACAATTCTCGTAGGCTCCGCTGTAAACGACAATGAATGCGACAACACACCTGTTAGTAGCGTTGTAGCAACGCTATGCTCATACGTTGCTGTATGACTTAAAAGTTTAGACATGAATTTGTTATTCTCAATATTCATTTGCTTAATTAAGCTTTTCACGTCTTCTACAAAGTGGTACGCGTGCTTTAGATTTTGTTCATTAACTGAATTATTTTTTAAAAAAGTTATTGTTTGTTCACCATAGTTTAAAACTTGTGAAACCTTTATTTCAACAGGGGCTTCTTTTTCCTTTAATAAATTAGTCACCAACTCGTCACAATGCTGTAAATACTTCTCATGTACATCTTTTTTAATATAAAAATAAGCCACACCTTTTTTAATATAACCTTCCAATCGATCTTCACTAAAAGTATCTCCTGCATGCAAAAGCTTTAAATACTTGTTTCGAGTAAGATGAACGTAGACATCAAAAAAACACGCAGAGCTTAAAAGAAAGTCTTCTGCTCTTACAGCTACAAAACCATTTTCTTGAGCAACCTCAATGACACTTTGACTCCTCTCTGCTTGTTCAATAAACTCTCTCGAATTACACGTTATTGCCATGGGAGAAAGAAGTTCAACCATTTGACTATATGTTAACGGTTTTTTTACAGCTTGATGAATTCCAAGCTCTTGCATCTTTTCTATACTCAAACTTGGAATATGATTTTGTTCATACAATAAATAAATAGGCAACACTGGGCGGTATTCTCTTGCTATCCGCAATATACTCAACCCTTCCGGTTGGGTTACAGCTGGATTAAGAAAAATACCCGCATATGGGCAAAATGGCCCGCTCAATAGTTCACTGAGCTCTTTTTCATTCTTAACACTAATCAGTTCACAAAACTCTTTAGCTGGATCATTTTTTAAAGACGCAATAAATTCTAGATCCGCATCTATAACTAATAACGGACTTAGTTTTTGCATTGAGTATACGCTCCGAGTTTACCCTACTTTCTAAAGAGTGTACCCTATTTATCTATGTGAATCTAGTTTGTTTTAACTTTTCTTAAATTATTTCATAACATTTTATAACATTGCGAATTTTGAAAACTAATGTATAAACTATTTACAGTTTATTATCCTGTATTATTGCGGGTGTAGCTCAGTTGGCTAGAGCGCGAGCTTCCCAAGCTCGAGGTCGAGGGTTCGAGACCCTTCGCCCGCTTTAAACCGAGATATTGCATTTAAGTTCTACTGCGACAACCAATCTGCGGCGCTATTGCAGCGTACTCGAAGATTTTTAAGCTCAACATATCGCCCTGGATATGCCTCGCTTAAAAACTTC
>Ga0213870_1000279_pt1 | contig 26486 bp, 25 predicted proteins | sample WICALVC2017_Meta_FD_160119 | JGI IMG/M metagenome (GOLD analysis project Ga0213870, IMG submission 160119) | Freshwater microbial communities from subterranean cave lake in Wind Cave National Park, South Dakota, United States - WICALVC2017 | ecosystem: Environmental > Aquatic > Deep subsurface >... | reverse complement strand
GAAGAATATTATCTTAGTGGACGATGTTTTCACTTCCGGCGCGACACTCAATGAAGCCGTCCGCGTTCTCAAAACTACCAAGGCTAAGAAAATTATTGCTCTAGTAGTTGCCAGAGCCAGATAAATTCACTATTATTTAAAAACTTGGAGGGGTGTGCCGAACTGGTAAGGCAGCGGTCTTGAAAACCGCCGGGCGCAAGCCCTTGCAGGTTCGAGTCCTGTCCCCTCCGCCAATCAGGATTTCGCAAGACAAGCTCTCAAAGCTTGCCGATATTGCTTACAATGTAATTGTTAAAATTGAATCAGGTGCAACACCGAATCCAACAATTGAAACTATGGCAAAAATTGCAAAAGGATTAGGTGTTTCAATTGACGACTTAATGAAATAAAAATTATGGCTAAAAATTTTAAAATTGGATTAAGTCCATTAGAAGTTTCTCAAATAATTATTGAAAATCACTCTGAAGTTGTCCAATTAAAATTAATATCGCATAAAGTTGAAGAAAATTGGCGACAAGTAAACGGCACACCCTCATCAAAAATCAAAAATATTTTAAGGGGATTTAGCCACAACAAACCAATTAAGGAAGTTATTTATAGCCGAGACAAATTTCTCAGTCTAAATTTATCAAAGTTAGAAAAACTTGCTGAAAATGAAGTGTGGTCTTTAACATCAAAAATTCTATGCGTTGGAAATGTATATAAACACATTCCTATGATGAATTTTCATCCAGACAGCATTGACTTAAAAGTTATTAAAAAAACCTTGAAGTATATTTGTGGTGAGAAAAGCGGCTGTTTGTTAGATAGTGGCAGGTTCTTTCATTATTATGGAAATTTTTTACTTACTAGTGACAAATGGATTAAATTTATGGCGGCATTTTTAATGCCATGCGTAATAGTAAGTCCAAGATATATCGGACATCGGCTTCACGATGGATATTGCACACTTCGACTCACAACCGAAAAATCATACAAACCAAAATTACCAGAAGTTATAGAAGTTTACTAAAGAATTTTACGCCAAAGGAAAACTTGAAATCGTCCTTTCCGGTCCGGTTCCCGCCTTCACTCAAGAGTTTCGGTCGGGCAAGCAAGGCGAGGCGGGCGGGAGGGGGTCGTTCAGACTCTGACGAGTCTTCAGACTCGAAGAGGTGTGGGAGAGAGTTCCGCCCGCCGAGCCCAGTCAGTTCCGTTCGGATATTTTCAAACAGACACCGCGTACCAGAAAAATCCCGCCAAAGCGGGATTTTTCTGGTGCTGGGCGCCCCAAACCAGAGTTGCTTTCAGCAAAACGGTTTGGGGCTAGCCCGAACCGGTTTTTACCGCATCGAAGAATCGAAAAAACTTTAAAGATTTCTTAAATCAGCTGCATTAAGCAAAGACCAAAAAGTTTAGCTGGAAAAATTGACAAGTCCATATTGAAAATTACTTCTTTTTAAACTCTAACTTAAGCTTCATTGCGAAAAAAGTTCCGGCAGCAATTCCTAGAGCGTAAGCAACAATTGCCGGGATGCTTTGTTTAGTATCAAGATCTGAAAGAATATTATAGAGCACTAGCATACCGACCACCACTGTGAGAAACGAAGTAACCACCGCTGGCCATAGTTTGCGCAAGGCAACAAACCTGATATTCAGTGTGAAAAGTATATCCTGTAAGACCCCCGCTAAAAAGTAAACTAGGTAGGAAATCATCATCTTAATTTTATTTTAGCAAAAACTAAAAGCCGATGCACCAGCCAGCAAAAGTAAAGGGCTTTCTTGAGACAATCAAGAAAGCCCGGAGCTGGCCAGAGAGACTATATCTGCCAGCTCTGGTTTAATTTTAAAGCCAGGCAATCTAGCGGGCAACTTGAAGCGGTGGCTTGTCCCTTCGACTCTGCTCGGTGTACCCGATTCGCCGAATGGTGACTTGCCACGAGTGAGCCTGGGCTTACTTGAACAAAATACATATGTGCAAAGTTTAGCTCTGCTCGTTTTAATTTGCAAAGGACCAAGCTCAGCTTGGTGGAGCAGGCGGGATTTGAACCCACGACCCCCTCATTGCAAATGAGGTACTCTGCCACTGAGCTACTGCCCCATTTCTTTAGACTATATCATAGCAAATAAACAGGATTTTGGAAATCTGACGCTCTGTTTTACCTCTGGGCTGAACCGCACTAGAGATTTTATTCACAGTGCGGGTCAGCCCCGTACCGTACTCTGGTACAGGGCGCCCAGCACCAGAGATTACCTTCGCCAAGGCTCCGGAATACCAGATCACCATCAACGTCATCGCTAAACCTACGGCTTGCCATTCCGTAGCTTTAGCGAAGGATGGCGGTGGGAGAGGGATTCGAACCCCCGATACCCTTGCGGATATAGCAGTTTTCGAAACTGCCCCGTTCAACCACTCCGGCATCCCACCTCACAAACTCGCGAACCGAGTTTGACTCGGTGCTCTATTCTTGAAATAGTCCGAACCGTTTTCGCCCCTCGACAGGCTCGAGGCGAGGAAGTGCCCCCGCGAAAATTCAGAAGGGCGGCGGAGCCGCACTGATAATAATTTCCAGTTTTTCTTTGGCGGCAACCAATTTAGTATTCGCAAAGCGAATACCTAAAGAATAATAAATTTTTAAGAAAATTACAATGATTACGATTTTAGAAAAAAGTAGAGCCCCAAGCAGAATTGAATTCCGCGAGGGGCTCGGGTGCGAGGCATGGGAACGACCCTTCGGAGTATGGAGCCTAGAAGGTCCCGGCGTCGTGGCGGTAGCTGCCAGCATCATCGTAGACGTACATCTTGAGCATCTGCTGGCCCTTCGTTCTCTCGTTCGCGTGCTTCACCGCCTTCTCGAGAGTGTCGAAGTCGCCCTCCACCCAGTCGCCGCCGTCGAAGGTGTCGACGCCGATAACGCGGAACTTCCCCTTCGGGGCCTCCCGCGAGAACCGCTCGTCGATTCCTCTATTCCCGCCTTCGCTGACTGACCTCGGATCGTAAGGCATCTTTTTTACCTCCTCGAGGTGCTATTCTCTACGGCACTATTACCGCAGAGATTACCAGTTTCTTACGATTCTGATAACATACTAAAGATAGCATATTATTGGCTAGCAGTCAAGCCAACTGAAAAAGCCCATATTTTAGGGCTTTTTCTGGGTTTTTGTCTTGGATTAAAAATTTTTCTTCCCTCAAACGAAATCGCGAATTCCGTTTTGAGCTGAAAATACAATGCGCGCGAGCCGCCGAGCAGAGCGAGGCGGCGAGTTTTGACTTGCAATTTCCTCAATGGTGCCCCCGGGAAGAATCGAACTCCCATCTTCGCCTTAGGACGGCGCGGTTCTATCCATTGAACTACGAGGGCTAAAGCCGGTGAGGCAAGTCTGACTCGCCAAGAACTTTGCAAATATTGTACAATATTGTAGATTTTAAGGAAAGGATGGGCCATTAGCTCAGTTGGCAGAGCGTTCGCATGGCATGCGAAAGGTCACCGGTTCAAGTCCGGTATGGTCCACATTTTAGAAAGGAACAATTTTTGGGAGAAGAAAAATTTTGGGTTCATTCGGTTAATGTGGTTGAGAACTTCTTGCCGTTGCAGGTAATTGATTTACGTAATCGAAGAAATGCGGTTGCGCGAAGCAAAACTGATTGAGATGTCCGTGCAGTGCTTGTCGCTTTCCGAATGAGTTTGCCAGTTGATTCAATCGAATTGGTGGTGGTCGGAAGATTTAGCGGTAGATGATTAAGATAGGCACGGAAATCATTCAGGGTGCGCAAAAATTCAATTGTTTGTTTCCGGATCCATGGCGGACATAACGGATGAAGAAGTAATCGTCGCGTCTTGAGCGTTTGTTGATGGAGTAATGAGGTATCTGTGGTAGTGAGTAACACGCGAACAACGCCCAGCAATCTTTCACGAATACCCGCGCCTTTAATTCGATAGGATCGTCTGCCATGTCTGCGGATCAGCGCCATTAAGAGATGAAAATGACAGCGTTGGTGAATCCAGCCGTATTCTTTGGCGATGAGCTTTGATCCTCGAAAACCATCGGAAACAAAGGCTTTAATATGTTTCTTTGTCTCCGGTGGTATTGAGGCTAAAGCCGTGTGCCAGCGCTCATAGCATTCTTTTCCTTGAAGTAAGACAGGATCAATAAAGAATGCTCGATGAGATTTGATCGGCTTCACCGCCATGATATACATTACCCAGTCCATCCGTTTGAATTTGAAATACAGACCGTCGCCGAGGAGTGCGCAGGAACCTCTTGGCAATTGTTTCGTTTGTTTCAGTAACCGAACCAAGGATCTGTTCAAACGTTCTGAAACAGTAGAGGTGGCCAGATGATGCGCTTCGGCCCAAGCAGTAATGCGCCCATATTTCACAAACAATTTCTCGGGCAAGCGAGACGATGAACGTTTTGGCTTTCTTCCTGTTTTCTTCTGTCGGATACGCCAGGTTCTGCCGCAAGCTCGACACTGCCTGCGACGATTACCGAAACGATAGATAGTCCCCTGACAGCATGGAGATTTCGCGTGTAATGTTTCCATACACGCGAATCATTACAGAAAATCACCAAATCATCCTTTTAAAGAGCGGCTAAACCGGATTCTCTTTCAACCAAGTTTCCCGAATCATCCCAAATTTTTTCATATTGTTTTTTCTAAAATAGAACCTCGGACGAACTTCTATTTTTTGAATTTGACACCCGTTTTTACTTGTGCTAAATTGTTAAATAGTTCAAAAATCAATAGCGAGGAGACAAGAAATGCCGATCAGAAATCTTTCAGTGACGAATGTTGTTGGTATTGCGGTCTCATGGGCAGGTGCAGCAGCAGTTGTCTTAACACTAAAGCCCATTGACGGATTGGTGGCTATAATTGGCATCGCCTCTGCCTATTATCTGGCGAAGTGGGTTATTCTCAAAGGAGAAAACTTGCTTTCTGCTGGGGATGTGGCCGGAGTTTTGCTTGTCTGGGGCGCAGCAGCGACAGTCAATTATTCTGTTCAGGGCGCGCTTGTTGCAATTATTTGCATCGCAGCGGCATATTACCTGTCCAAGTGGATTATCCGGAAAGAAGCAGAAGGGCCAACGCAATAGCTTAGTTCTAATCTGGCGGCGCGATAATATCAAGCCGCTTTTAATTTTGAAAGAATCTGCCGCCAAAGCACCAAATTTTTCAAAAACTTTTCGTTTAAAAAATTTGGTGAATCGAGTTATGCTTAACTCGATTAAAACTTGAAATTGTCATTCGTGCGGCTCTGCCGCCTTTCCGGATTCTCGCGGGGGACTTCCTCGCCCCGAGCTTGTCGAGGGACGAAAACCGTCCGAACTATTTCAAGAATAGACCACCACTTCGCTCGTCATTTTATGACGAGCTTCGCGGTGCAAGCACAAAAAAGGACCGGGGAACTAAAACTCCAACTTCCCCGCCTGTTGCTCCATAAACCGTTGCAATCGAGTTTTGCTCACTGATTCTTTCAGAAAAATGATTTCCGTTGTTTCAAGATCCTGAAGATATACCAGTTGTTCCAAGAGCAGACGAGGATTAAACTCGCTCCCGTATTTATTTTGGGAGACCGAGATTAGCTCATCAAGCGAGGCGTGATTTTCTTTCAAAACATAATAGAGATCGACATAATCTTTAAACTCGCCCCGCCGACCGATGGTGTACATTTTACTGGCGGCAATTTCTTTAACCGAGAGCAGTCTAACTTTCCGATAAAAGACGAAGCCCAACAACACCGGATAGGGATAATAAAGAAATGTAATCTTGGTGCCATCAACCAGAATAGTCAACTCATCGGCGGTATTCACCAATGGCTTAATTTCTCGGCCGCTAAAGACCTTTCTTGCTTTAGGTAACAACCCTTTGCCTATTGGTTTATCGGAAAACAGGTCTAAATCTTTAGAAATCCGGTGGCCGATTTGGAAGGCCAGCGCTGTGCCTCCGCCTAAATAAAAATCAGGAAATTTAACCAGAACAGGGAAAAGCGCGCCGATGTTTTTATCTAGCGCCTCTGCGTGCACGGAGAAAATGTTCAATACCAAAAATAATCTTCAGTAACTGCCGCAGGGAGGGGCGCAGATCAGTTTCCGGAATTTGAGTAATTATCCGCCGCACTTCTTCTTTCCCATAATGTTCAATCAACCAACGCCAATGATTAAGATCTCCATATTTGATCACTTGGGAAATAATTACCTTCTTATCCCGCTTCAGATCAAGAGCGGCCAGATCGTATGACCACAAAAACGGCGCCAGAAATGATGGAGGTTTAGCCATTTACTTAATACCTACTATAGCATATCTATTTAGCCCGAACCAAACCGCTACCTGCAGCACTTACTTGCCGCAGTTTTTTATTTGAGATAGTGTAATTATAGTGTAATTTTGGTATTAAGCCTGACGATCGGGCTTGGATCGTACCTTCCCAACTAAAAAATAGGGGGATAGTGACATGAGTGACCGAAACTTCCGACACTTACTGGAGGATCAGTGGTCTCGCGACAACTTCGTCTGCGTCGGGCTCGACAGCGAGTTCGGCAAGATTCCGGAGTTCGCGCACAAATACGACTACCACAATACGACGGATGTGGTAGGAAATGTGAATGGGCACACGAAGAATCTTAGTCTCCAGAAGACCATCGCTGCGTTCAACCGCGCAATCGTGGAAGCGACGAAAGGCCTCGTCTGTGCTTACAAACCGAACGCTGCGTTTTACGAGGCGTACGGCGACCAGGGTCTCGCCGCGCTGCACCGAACCATCGCGGACATCCACGCCATCGCGCCGGACGTTCCAGTAATTCTCGATGCCAAGCGCGCGGACATCGGCAACACCAACGCGGGCTATGTGGATGCGGCGTTCGGTTATCTGGATGCAGACGCGATCACAGTGCATCCGTATCTTGGAGCTGAAGCACTTCAGCCATTCCTCGCGCGGGCGGAGAAGGGCATCATCGTGCTCTGCCGGACTTCTAATCCGGGTGCGGGTGAGTTTCAGGATTGCAAAGTCGTGCTGACTTTCAGTGAATTGGCTGAACTCGTCGGTGATGCGGACAAGGCCAATGACCTGAGCGGGAAGATGAGCTTGAGTTATCCAACCGGCGGTTATCGGATGTCGATGTACCAATACGTCGCGCTTCGTGTGTCGCGGAACTGGAACGAAAACGGCAACTGCGCGCTTGTCGTTGGCGCAACCTATCCCGGTGAACTCCGGGAAGTCCGCGGACTCGTCGGCGATATGCCGATTCTCATTCCGGGAGTAGGCTTCCAACAAAAGGATGTCTCTCTAGAAAAACAGGTTGACCAAGTTGTTTCCGCGGGCAAGGACAGCCGCGGACAGGGCATGATCATCAACTCATCGCGCGGCATCATCTTCGCCTCGGAGGGCATGGACTTCGCGGAAGCGGCCCGTCGCGAGACCGAGAAGCTCCGCGATCTCATCAACCAGTACCGACTTGTCTCGCCGAAGCCTGCGGCGTAGTCAGAAAGGAGATGACATGACGAAGCCGGCTCTCAAAAATCATTTCACGTTCCTTGGCTACAACGACAAGCCGAAACCATGTCCCCACAAGCGCTGTAAAGGAAAGGTATTGCCTACACGAAATGCCAATATGGGTCGATGCAACAAATGTGGCCGCAAGTTCTTCTGGTCCGAGCTATCTGAAGTGAAATCATGAACGAGTAAGAAATTCTGCAAATCCTCGGCAAATTGGTTCTGGGGGCCGCAACCGAAGGGCAGCGAACCCCTTTTTTCTTTCTATCTATTGCAAAACATTTCTTAAGACTTAAAATAATTTTAGAACCTTTGATCTTTCGCTCATAAATTTAAGGGAAGGGGGTGAGGCCATACCAGATTGTCAGAAAAGTGGGCAATGACTTAATTGGGTTAAAAGCCCAGCCGAGTCTAACTCGGCTTTACCCTTGCAAGGATGCAAGGGTAATTTTATAATTGGTAATACTTATGCAACCAAAATGGGAAAAAGTTATTAAAAGTGTCCTGCCAGCAGTGGTAACGATCGTTATTTCCAAGAGTCTGGAAGCGCTGGAAAAGGAAATCCCCTATGACATGCTGCCTTACTTTCCTTTTAACAATCCCCGCCCCCAAGTGCCGCCGGAGGCGATTGACGCTCATGGGATGGTGAAAATCGGCAGCGGGTCGGGCGTCATCGTTGATTCCAAAGGCATTATTCTTACTAATAAACACGTGGTAGCCGACAAAAACGCCGACTACATAGTTATCACCAATGACAGTCAAAAACTAAAAGCCGGCATCCTGGCCCGCGATCCAATTGATGATGTGGCTATCCTAAAAATCACTGCCAAGAACTTACCGACAGCCACTCTCGGCGACTCTGATAAACTAGCGCTTGGCCAGCCAGTGCTGGCTATCGGCAACGCCTTAGGACTTTTTAAAAACACGGTTTCTTCAGGCATCATCTCCGGTCTTTCTCGTTCCATTGCCAGCGCCGATCCGCGGGAGACAGCTATTCAAGAAATGCGCGGTTTAATCCAAACCGATGTGGCCATCAATCCCGGCAACTCGGGCGGCCCGCTGGTTGATCAACAAGGAAAAGTAATAGCTATCAATACCGCCATTGTCTTTGGCGCCCAGAATTTAAGTTTCGCCATCCCCATAAACTCGGCCAAAAGAGATTTGGCCGACCTAAAGCAATTTGGACGAATCAAGCGGCCCCTGCTTGGTCTGCGCTACCTCACCATCGACGATAATCTCAAAGAAAAATTAAAATTGCCGGTTGATTATGGAGCGTTGGTGATGGGCCAAAGCGCCAGCGAATATTACCAAGCCATTATTCCCGGCAGTCCGGCCGCTAAAGCCGGCATAAAAGAAAAAGACATTATCCTTGAATGCAATGGGGAAAAAATTACTAGAGAAAAAAACTTGCAGGATTTTCTGGAAAATCTGAATGTCGGTGATTATATTTTACTGAGAGTCCGCCGCGGCAGCCGGGAATTTGAGGCAAGAACAATGCTGACGGAGAGAAGATAGTTCTTGATTCCCAGTTCCCAGTTCCCAGTTTCCAGCTTCCAGTTTCTAGCTTCCAGTTTCCAGTGTAACCGGGGAAGTTTGCTGTCCCTTGCGGTAAGCCGCTTCCATCGCTGTCAGTTGTTTTTCCTCAAGATAGCGCCGGCGCATCCGCCAGATTACCAAGAGCAAGATCAAAACAACTAATAGTAAGAACCAAGGATTAAGAAAGACACCGCCAAGCGCTCCCAAGAAATCAGCCATCGCTAGCGCCAGATAATTTGGCTCGGGTCTTTTTTCTTTCTCCTCCGGTTGTTTATCAATCTTTAATTGTTTATCAACTGAAGCAACATAAACCGGCGCTGCTGGCGCGGGCGCAGGCGCAGACCGAACAACCGCCTGGGAGACATCTTCGACAGTGATGTTGAAGGTGCGGAAAGCTTCAGTAAAACCGTTGTGCGCTCCCACTGTCACCGAATAAGAAGCGCCGCCTTGGGTAAAGTTAGGCAGCCAAAGAATAATGCCAAAGTCGCGGTGAATAGTCAGACCTTGAGGACCGTTGACGATCCGATAAGCCATTCGACCGGCGCCGCTGACCGCCTGAACGGTGTAAGTGTAAAGCTGACCTTCCCGAGCAGTCGTTGGCGGATTGAAAGAAATAAATTGAATAGGCACTTGAGCAGTTCCAATAATTGCCGTTGGTGTGGTTACCGGACCACTGGTAAACAAGGCTGGCGGCACATTTCTCACTTCAATGCCAACTTGGACGGTAGAATAATTGCCCCGAGAATCGAAGACCCTGAAGATGGCTGTTTGGTTGCCCGCTGCGGTGGGCGTCCAGCTGAAACTACCGGTGCCGCTATTGAAAGTGGCGCCGATGGGGATGTAAAGAGCTGAATAACTAAAAGGCGCATTGCCGCTAGCTAACAAATTGAACTGCAGCGTCTGGCCAAGATTAACTATCCGGTGATAAGTGTAAGCCGATGGCTGACCGGAAACGATAGAGAAAGATGTACTGGGATTAACAGTCACTACCGGCGGTTGAGTGTAAATAATCGGTTGGCTAACCGGCTGGACAATCGGTTGGACAACTGGCTGTTGATAAACCGGATAAGCGCTTACCGAAACAGAGGGATAGTAAGGATAGCTGTAACCGCAACTGGAGCAACCGCCGTAGTAATCATAGCTGCCGTAGCTGCCGTAGCCACCGTAAGAGTAGGGATCATAGTAACCAGCGTCATAATAACCGCCGTAGTAATACGGATCGTAATAGGAATAACCAGCGTCGTAATAGCCCCCATAATAAGGATCAGAGTAGCTAGAGTAGCCATAATCGTAATAGCCGCCGTAGTACCCCAAGTCGTGAGAGGCAAAAGCCGGGGCAACCATGGCCGCTCCAGCAAAAATAACTAAAAATAAGCCGATTTTTGTAAGATTACTCATTTTGCAGAAGATTATAAACCATTACAGGCCCAGTGTCAAATGATCGCCTAAGAACCTCGAGCGTTGTTTCGTATTGCCATCATATCAACCAACAGTTCACTAAGAAAACAGGCTATCAATTTCCCCAGCGAGGAAATTGCGCTTGCTCCCGGCCTCGCTCGCTCAGGATTGCCACTTATTTGAAGGAAATTGCCGGAGGCGCTGGGGCAGGATCAATTTGTTACAATAATCTCTTAAACAAGCGGTTACCTTATACAACCACCAAGTTAATCAGCCTATTCGGCACAAAAATAACTTGCTTAACTTCCTTGCCCCGCAAATGCCCGGCCGCCGCCGGATGCTCTTTGGCCGCTTTCTCCGCTTCCTTTTGTGCAATGCCTATTTTAACCTTGAGCCTCCCCCGGGTTTTACCATTGACCTGAATTACCAAGGTAAAAGTATCTTCCTTAATCAACCGCTTGTCCCAAGCCGGCCAAGGCTGTTCATCCAGCAATGATTTTTCACCCAGCCCCCGCCAAAGTTCTTGAGCTAAGTGAGGAGCAAAAGGGAAAAGCAACTTGATAAAAATCAAGAAATAAGAATGGGGCACAAGAGAAGCGGCTGATTTTTTCTCCAGCTCACTCAGCAAAATCATCAAGGCCGAAACGGCTGTGTTAAAATGCATCGCCTCGATATCATCGGAAACCTTCCTAATCGTTTGGTGAACCAACTTTGCCAATTGATGATCGCGGAGCTCGCCCGCTTTTTTTGACTGCTGCTTTGACAGTAAACCGCAAATCCTGCTTAAAAATCTATTCATTCCCACAATCCCCCGCCGATCCCAAGCAACCGCCTCGCTGAATGGCCCTAAGAACAACTCGTAAAGTCGCAGTGAATCAGCGCCAAATTCCTCAACCAGCTCATCGGGGTTGATCACATTGCCTCGGGATTTAGACATTTTAATCCTGCCCTCACCCAGCACTAAACCGTGGGCGGTTCTTTTTTGATACGGTTCGGCACAAGGAACAATACCAATATCGTGAAGGAAAAGATTCCAAAAGCGCGAATAAAGTAAGTGCAAAGTGGTGTGTTCCATCCCCCCGTTGTACCAATCAACCGGCAACCAATATTTCAAGAGCTTTTTCGCTTGCAGTTGGTAGCTTTTAGATTCTTTAACCGCATAAGCAAGAAAGTACCAGCTCGAGCCGGCCCAATTAGGCATAGTGTCTGTTTCCCGTTGAGCCGGCCCGGCACAGCCGGGACATTTTACTTTGACCCACGAAGCAACCGATGCCAGCGGTGATCGGCCATCAGACCGCGGCTGGTAATTTTTAACTTTGGGCAACTTCACCGGCAAATCTTTTTCCGGAACCGGCAGGTAGCCGCAAGATTCGCAAATAATAATCGGGATGGGCTCCCCCCAATAACGCTGGCGGGAAAAAACCCAATCGCGAAGTTTATAATTAACTTGTTTCTTGCCCGGCCATTTTTTCTCCGGCACCAGTGGCCGACTTTTAACCGGCAACCTGAATTTTTTAGCAAATTCCAAATCGCGTTCATCGTAAGCCGGCACCGCCATAATCGCCCCCGTGCCGTAACTCATCACTACATAATCAGAAACCCAAACCGGCACTTTCTCCTGATTGTAAGGGTTAATCGCTTTGAAACCTCTCAACTCGACTCCGGTTTTTTCTTTACTCTCCTGCCGTTGGATGTCTGTCCTTGCCATTGCCCATTGGATATACTTTTTTACTTCCTGCTTGTTCTTAATTTTTTTATCATCAAGCAGTTTCGAGACAAAGGGGTGTTCCGGCGCCAGCACCAGGTAAGTAACGCCGTCAATCGTGTCCGGCCTGGTGGTAAACACTGGAAGCTGGAGGCTGGAGGCTGGAAATTGGATCAATCTGCCTTCCGACCAGCCAATCCAGTTGCGCTGCTGGGTTTTAATTTTCTCTAAAAAATTAACTTTATCTAAACCGGCTAAGAGTTTATCAGCGTAAGCAGTAATGCGCAGCAGCCATTGCTTGCGTAATCTTTTTTCCACCAATCCCCCGCAGCGCTCACACCGGCCGCCAGTCACCTCTTCATTAGCTAAACCAATCCGGCAAGCAAGACACCAATTGATGTAACTGGAATCCTTGTAAGCCAAGCCGTGTTTAAAGAATTGAAGAAAAATCCATTGAGTCCATTTGTAATAATTAGGATCGGTCGTGTTAATTTCCCTCTGCCAATCAAAAGAAAAACCAAGTGACTTTAACTGGCGGCGAAAAGTTTTTGTGTTGCGGTCAGTCGCCACCTCGGGCGGAATACCGCTTTTGATAGCATAATTCTCCGTTGGCAAACCAAAAGCATCCCAACCAATGGGGTAAAGAACATTCCAGCCTTCCATCCGCCGCTTGCGGGCAATGACATCCAGCGCCACGTAACTGCGGATGTGCCCAACATGCAGGCCATCACCCGACGGATAAGGAAATTCAATCAAGGCGTAATACTTAGGCTTCCCGCCGGCTGGCGGATTAACCGCCCGCCACAGCTTTCTTTTCTCCCAAATTTTCTGCCATTTCTTTTCTACCGGTCGATGGTTATACATAAAGCTTCCTTGGCATTGGCGGTGGTTCGTTGCACTATTCTATCATAATCAATCCCCTTAATTTCGGCCAGCTTTTTCGCTACGGCAATCACATAAGCTGGTTCATTGCGCCGGCCGCGGTGAGGCTCGGGTGTCACGTAAGGGGCGTCAGTCTCCAGTAAGATATTTTCCAAAGGAACATATTTAACCACCTCATCATAATCACGAGCGAAGGTGACCACCCCGCCGAAGGTAAAGTAAAAACCCTGCTCCAGAAATCTTTTAGCCACCGCCAGCGAACCGACAAAAAAGTGAATAATTTTGGGAAACGGAAAACCGGAAACGGAAAATTGTTCCAAGAGATCTTCGTAAGCATCATCGCTTCCTTTGCTGGGCCGACAGTGAATCATTAAAGATTTGTTGAGCTCTTGAGCAATCTTTACTTGGTCAAGAAATACTGCCGACTGCTTTTTCTTAATGGCCGATTGATAACTGCCAATTCGATAATAATCCAAACCGCACTCGCCAATGGCTGCCACTTGAGGGTCTTTGGCTAATTGCCGCAGGGCCGCTGGCTCAAAATTTTCCTGCGCTGGCCGGCGCTGCTCGCTGGGATCATGATACCAACTACTAAGACAGTGATTGGGGTGAAAACCAACTGTTGACCAAACAGCGCCGGGATACTGCTTAGCTAGTGCGATCGCTTCCCGGGACGTTTGGATATTCGTCCCGACAGCCACCATTTTCACCTCGGCTTTTCGTGCGCGCTCAAGCACCGCTGCCCGATCCCGATCATAAGCGGGAAACTGAACATGATTGTGAGCATCAAACAAAACGCGATTTGACATCTGCTAGTTAATTGTTAAATTAAATGATAGTTGCTCCGTAGTGAGCAACGCTTTCGCCAGCGTGGCAGTTCAAGCTGAAAAGCAAGAGCTGCCACGGTTTTTTATTTTAAACGCAGAAATAAACTCTTGGCTTGCCGCCGCCGGATCTTTTCCGCTGTTTCCGGCAAAAACGGCTCCAGCAATTCCGCCAATTCATCAACTAGAAAAAGACAGGCTGCCACCACTTGTTTATTTTTACTTTGCCACGGTTTATTCCTATTTATATAATCATCGCCTTCACTAATTAAAAACCAGATGGCTTCCAGCGCCCGATCAAGCCGGTACTTTTCTAATTCTTTTTCAACTCTTTTTCCGGCAGCGGCGACCAGATCTTTTATTTCCTTATTCGACCTGCTTTTCTTAACCCCTAATTGTCTAGCCAAGGCAAAAACCCGCGCTGCTAGATTGCCTAAGCCGTTAGCCAAGTCAGCATTGTAGCACTCTTTGAACCGCCGCTGGCTAAAATCACCATCGGCAAATGGCGGAACTCTCCGCAGTAAGTAATAACGAACGGCATCGGTCCCGTACTGCTTAACCAAAGCAAAGGGATCAACAACGTTGCCCAAAGTCTTCGATATTTTCCGACCGTCAACTGTCAAGTGGCCGTGAACAAACAGGGCCGCCGGCAGAGGCAGTTTCGCCGAAAGCAGCATCGCCGGCCAGTAAAGAGCATGGAATCTTAAGATATCTTTGCCGATAACATGCAAACTCGCTGGCCATTGATTTTTAGGATGTAAATAGTTAACTAGGGCGTCGCACCAGACGTAAATTGTTTGACTATCATCGCCGGGCACGGGAATTCCCCACGGCAGGTCTTGCCGCGGCCGGGAGAAACTGATATCTTCTATTCCCTTTTTAATAAAGGATAAAACTTCATTGGCTCGGCTGACTGGGTAAATTTTCAACTGATCCTTCCTAATTAAGGCAGCCACTTTTTTAGCATAGCGGGACAGCCGGAAGAAATAATTCTCTTCTTTAACAACCTCCGGCTTCGCCTCATGATCCCGACACCTGCCATTAACCAAGTCTTTTTCTGTAATAAAAGCTTCGTGGCCCACGCAATAAAGTCCCCGATAACTTTTTTTATAAATATCGCCGGCGCCAACCAGCTTTTGCCAAAGAGCCGTGACATTTAGCCAATGCCTTTTTCTATCAGAAGTGCGGATGAAATCATCCCAAGATAAATTAAGCGACTTCTTCAGCGCCTTAAATTTCCCCGCATTTCGGTCGGCTAACTGCTGGGGACTTTTCCCCAATTCTTGAGCCGCCCGAACGATCTTAGCGCCATGTTCATCCGTCCCCGTTAAAAAAAAGACTTGGTCTTTCTGCTGACGCCGATAGCGGGCAATGGCGTCGGCCTGGACTGACTCTAAGGCAAAGCCGATGTGGGGCGGCCCGTTGACATAAGCAATTGAAGTTGTGATATAGAACTTGGTCGTGATAACCCCATAATAGCTAAAAAATTAACTGTTGACAAGAAGTGAAAAAGTGCTACAATTAAAGAAGTACTTACCAGAAAGGGGGTTCAGATGACGAGGAAGATCACCGTTTACGTTAGGGAACTGGACGACAGAAAACTGCGGTCTTTCGCGACCGACTTGATCAGCGGCACCCTCGACAGAAGACCGGGGAAATTAGCAAGAAAGTACTCGCTGGATGATTTCGAGATCGTCCGGCAAGATAATGGTTGCTTAACCATCGAGGACGGCGTGGTCACCCTTAGAAGAAAACCACTTTGCGGCTAGTTCCGCCCAGTGGTTTTTTGTTCTCTACCCTTCCGAAGCTCGAAGAGCGAAGGAGGGTAATACCGATAGAGGATACCGCACCGCTCTCAGAGGATTCATTTATCCACAACCAAACTGGCAGAGTTTAAGAAAAGATCTAAAATAAAGACAGTGGTTTGAAAACTCTTCACTTCGGGCAGGAGAAAACCATGGAAGATGATTCAGTGCTGGTTCTTTGGGTGTCGGCCAGAGACTATGGGGATTTTGCTGATTTACTTGTCCCCAACATCACCGGTTCACTAGCAAGGGAGGCTTGTGATTCAGATCTGGCTGTTGTGAGAAAATCCTTTCCCGTAAGCAAATTTAAAATTGTCGCCACAAATAATGGACGGGTGACATTAGAAAGAAAGTTGTAGGAATCGATTTGTAGAAAATTAAAAACTCGCCAACGGCCATTGGCGAGTTTTCCTATATCCCAAGACCGCGGTGGTGCTTTTTGGCCATTGCCCAACGCTCAATTATTTCTTGGGCCAGCACCGAAGCGGGAATAGCTAAGACCAAACCCATAAAACCAAAAACCTTACCGCCCAGCAAAATTGAAATCAAAACAACCACCGGGTTGAGATTAGTGGTGTAACGCATCACCAACGGCACCAGAAAATTATTCTCTAATTGCTGAATAACCACAAACAGCAGCAAGGTATAAAGTGCCAGACTAAAAGAACTGGACAGGGCTATTAAAACACTGATGGTCCCGCCAAAGATTGGCCCGACAAAAGGAATAATCTCAAAGATCCCGGCTAAAACCCCCAGCAGCAAACTGTACTTCACTCCCAAAAACCACAAGCCAAGAAAAGTAACAAAACCAATGACAAAACTGAGCACCACCTGCCCTTTTAACCACTGACCGATTTTCTTCCGCGTTTTAAGGTAAACAGCGATGGCGGTCTCTTCATAAGCAGTCGGCAGAATCGCCAGTAAAAATCTCTCAATGCCATCCTGACCAACGGTCAAGTAAAAAGAAAGCATCAAAACCGTCGCTGCCAAAAAGATGTTGCCAAAGAGCGAGCCAATAAGCTGGGCCAGCGGCAATGTCCCGCTGACTAAAGCATTAGCAAAATCGTTCAGCCGGCGGTTAATAATATTTAAAACATCGGCGGCCTGTAAAGAACTAAAAAGCGGATTAATGTAGTCTTTGATGTTAAAGAGTAATTGGCTAAAATCCGCCACTGCCAGCGGGACAATGGTATAAACGACCGCGGCAATCACTATCAGACCGAAAATAAAAAGCAAGAGGGTGCCGAGCAGTCGGGGCACGCCTTTTTTATTAAGCCAACTGACTGGCGCATCCAAACCAGCGGCGATGACTATCGCTACCAAAAGAGCCAGGATGACATCGGCTGCCAAATACAAAAACCAAGCCAGCGCCACTAGGGCAAAAGCTTTCCACAAACTTCCCCAATTAATTTCAGCGGGAGAAAACCTTTCCATTAAGTATATTAAAAAACACTTTCTTTAGAGATGCAAGTCCTTTAAGAAGACGGCTTTATCTTTGAAGGGACCGATGATTGCCAAATTAAGGTTTTTGTCCTGGAAGATGTCTCTGGCCACTTGTCGGACCTCTTGCGCCCGGACGGCTTTTATCCTTTTTAAAATCTCTTCCGGCGAAAAAACTTTCTTTCTAATCACTTCTTGGACGCCATGGAAGCTGGCTTGCTCGTCCGAAGTCTCCAGGCCCAAAACTATTTGGCCGCTTAGATGATCTTTGGCCCGCTGCAACTCCTCATCCCCGACCAAGTCTGTTGTTAATTTCTTCATTTCTTCCAAAATAGCTCTGATGACAACACTGATTTTCTGATGATCAACACCGGCGGCGGCCGCCCAATAACCATGATCGCTGTAAAGACTGTCGGTGGAACGAACGTAGTAAGCCGCCCCCAGTTGTTCCCGCACTCGCTGAAAAAGCCGCGAGCTCATCCCGCCGCCTAAAACATCGTTGAGCACCTCTAGGGCAAAACGGCGCTCATCAAAATCACTAAATGCCCGACAACCTAAAACCAAGTGGGTTTGATCTGATTGTTTGTGCTGGAGCATTGCCTGCGGCTTCCGTTGTCCATCTTTGGTGGAAACTTTGCCAAATTTTCTATCAGCCGGCACATTAGCAAAATTTTTTCTTATCTTTTCAAAAATGGCCTCTTCTAAAAAATGACCGACGACGACCACCACCGTGGCTTTAGCCACATAATGCTCTTGGCGGTATTTGAGAAAATCGGCTCGCTGCAGTTTCTTGATAATTTCCTTCCGCCCACCGACCGGCCAACCAGCCGGCTGATCGCCATAAAGCAGTTCGTCAAAAAGCTCGGCCACCCGCCGCGGCGGCAAGTCCTCGTACATATTAATTTCTTCGATAATCACCCCCTTCTCCTTTTCAATCTCCTGTTCATTGAAAACGGGGTTGCTGTAAAGATCGGCCACGATCTCGATGGCTTTTTCCAGATGCCGGGACATCACTTTAGCGTAGTAGCCGGTGTACTCCTGACTGGTAAAAGCGTTGTACTCGGCGCCCAGTTTGTCGAGCTCAGAGCTGATAGCCAAGGCCGTCGGCCGCTGCACGGTCCCCTTAAAACACAAGTGCTCCAGAAAATGAGAGAGGCCGTTGATCGCTTTAGTTTCATATTTAGACCCCGCCTCGACCAAAACCAAAACCGTGGCCGACAAGCCGCTTTGGGGCACGGTAATAACCCGCAGGCCGTTTTTAAGTATTGTCTTGCGAAACGGTTTCATTTACCCTAAAACCTAAACATCCAACTCTTCTAAGGTCACTCTACTGAATAGGAACATTATATGGAGACAAGGTCCCCCTACTCGTCTCTCTCTCCCTTTTTATTATTTCTCCTATTCTCTCCTCCCTTTGCTCTGTTTGTGTCTTTTTTTCTTCAAGAACTTCCAGCGCCACTGGTAAATCCTTTGCTATCTTTCGCGTGAGCTTAGCGATTTCTTCTTCTAATCGCCTTTCGGCAAACCGCACCCCCTCCTCATCAAGGTCACGCCTTGACACAAACCTTCCTTCTCCATCAAAGTAGACAACAAAGTTCTTCCCTGTTGAGGTATTAAGCTGATACAGAGCAGATTTGGCCTCCTTGGGGCAATTACCAAAAAGCTTGTCAAAGATATCACACTTGGACTTGAAAACAATATTTCTCCCTCCCTCTTCGTAACTCGTCTGCAATCTCTGAAGATCATATGCCTCCCCCAGGCTCTTAACAAATTGCGCAACCACTTTGGAATCGCTCGGTCTTCCTTTCTTTATCTCTTCCACAATTTCAGAAAAGGTCGTAAGGGGTGATAATTTCTCGGAGTCCAGATCAGGAGGTTCACCGGTTAAAAAGTAATTTCCGTACTTCAACAATTCCTCAAGAAAAGGAATCTCGCTGGCATTGTTAATAGCCACTGCTAATTTAGAAGTCGAATCACCCTCAAATTCAACAAAAGTAACAACGGCATTGTTTGCTTCCCAGACCAGAAGAACTGCGCCCATAATCTTTCCGCCGACTCTAACCACCCTTAAAACCGACTCCGGCACCTCGGTTCTTGCTGGCCTTCTCGCTCTTCGCAGCAACTCTCGTCGCTTGTTAGCTTCGTCAGCAAGATCCTCAACAGCCTCTGAAAATTCCTGCCTGACAGCCGCTCCGACTGATTTGGGGCCATCCGATACTTCTCCTCCCTTTGCTCTTTCGCTTCTAGCTCGTCCCTCTTCTCTAAGCCTCTCTTGTTCGCTCTGAACATTACTCCTACTTCCCTCTTTCTTCTCCCACCTCAATACGTCTTCTTTTAATAACACCTCCGAAGCGCGACGGAAAGCCCCCTTGGAATTAGCCTCTGCTTTCAGCGCTTCAAGCGCTTCTTTGATCTTTCTCTCAACATCACCGCCTTCTTTCAATATCTCCTTGAGTTCTTTCATTCCCTCAATCTTTTTCTCCGAAAATGCAAGTTCCTCGTGGATTCTTTCCACTTCTACTGCCCGGATTCCCGGCCTTCCCTTAAATCCTCTACTAGTTCCCTGAAGTCTTTGGTGGTCCCTTTCGGCCTTCTCAATCATCTTCTCTATATCACCGACATTTCTTGATTCAACGCGAAGTCCCTCCTCTCTACCAGCATATTTTTTTAATTCCTTGATAGCTTCATTGCTAAGCTCCACTAATTCACGTTCATTCTTCCCAAAAAAATAGTCATTCGCTTCACCCAAAATCTTGATAATATTATCAAAGCTTAGATTTTTTAGCTCCGCAGGTGTCGGGGATTGTGAAGAAAAGGGCGAACTGGCAAAAATTAGACGAAGGTTTCTTCCATCAATCGTTGATGATCCATAAACAAAAAGAAAAACAAGGAAAAGTAAAGTAAATAAAGGGAGAAGCGGATTTTCAGAATTTCGATGTCCCACAAAATCTATTTTAAGCTATCCAATTGATAAAGAAAAACCGGCAGCTAGTGCCGGTGGTGATTCTCCTGAACTTAGATCGTCTCCAAGTCCTTGATTAACACTAAGACATCATCGTAAAAACGGCTGCAGGCTGATTCCGGAAATCGGCGATCTATGAACCTTTGCCGGAACTTACTATCATAACCCCACAATAAGCCCAGAGGCTCTATAGCATCAATAAATCTCTTGTAAGTATCAGGATCTTTCCAATCACTAGAGAAGATCACAATTGCTTTATTCTGATTAAGTATAACAGAAGGTTCACCCACCACTGAAAATAGCTCTCCCACGGTAATCGTTAGTTCGGGATCATGACTAACCAGTGGGAGGTGTTGATTGAGAACCCTTCCTAATTGGGCTATCGTTATTCCGTGCCTAAAGAATTCCCGACCCGTGAAGCGTCTCGATTCTAACTTCACACTCACCATCTCTCCCAAAAGACTGGCTACCTTGAGAAAAATGGCTAACCGCTTCTTCTTACTAGGGACAAGAGCCTTTACCCACAAGGCGGTCTTGAAACCTTCATAATAGTAAATCCCATCCTCTTTGCTGGGTTCTCGCTTCTGCTTGCTTTCAACAAACCCGTTCAAGCCAATTCCAGAATTCATTGGTCCCTCTCCTTTTTATCTCTCAAGTTCTTCCCCAAACTATTTTCCCAAGGTTCTGTCTACATTAAAACAGGCGACTGCTACAAAGTCAACTTTTGCACTGATCTTCTAAAAAAGCAGTCAACTGATTAATCGGGAGCCGTTCCTGTTTCATCGTGTCTCGTCCCCGAATCGTAACCGATTTATCCTTCAGACTGTCGAAATCAACTGTCACGCAAAAGGGCGTGCCGATTTCATCTTGCCGACGATAGCGGCGGCCGATGCTTTGGGTCTCATCGTACTCACAACTAAAGTGTGGGAGAAGATTTTTGTGAACCGACCGAGCTAGTTTGGCCAAAGACGGTTTGGGCAGAAGCGGCAAAACAGCCGCTTTGTAGGGCGCCAGCCAATGAGGAAATTTCATCACCACCCGGACAGCGGTCTCGCCTTTAACGGCGGTCGGCGCTTGCTCTTCGTTATAAGCCTCGATCAGCGCCGCCAGCACTGACCGCTCCACCCCCCAAGTCGGCTCAATTACATGAGGCAGAAATTGTTTGTTAGTTTCCGGATCACGATAAGTCTGCCGGTGATTCTTCAAATCATAATCTCCCCGGTAAGCCAACCCATAAAGCTCTTCCCAGCCAAAAGGAAACTTATAAAAAATATCAATGGTCTTTTGCGAATAATGAGCCCGCTCCCCTTTGGCTATTTCCCGATATTCCAAATTCTTGCTCTTGATGCCTAAGTGTTTTAGCCATTTTTTCATTTCCGTCAGCCAATGATTGAAATGCTTCCGCCAACTTTTGGCTTCAACAAAATACTCGATTTCCATTTGTTCAAACTCCCGCGTCCGAAAAATAAAATTACCGGGGGTAATTTCATTGCGGAAAGCTTTGCCGACTTGAGCAATACCGAAAGGAATTTTTTTCCTCGTCACCTCAACCACTTTTTCAAAATCAACAAACATTCCCTGGGCGGTTTCGGGACGAAGGTAAGCCACGCTGGCTGAATCTTCCGCCGGTCCGACAAAAGTCTTAAAAAGTAAGTTAAAACGGCGCGGGACCGGCAATTTAAGATCGCAGGCGGGGCAGTTAGTCTTTCTAAGCTGATCAGCCCGGAGACGCAGTTGGCATTTTTTGCATTCGGCCACTAAATCAACAAACTCTTTTAAGTGACCCGAGGCTTCCCAAACTTTGGGATTCATAATGATGGCCGTGTCAACTCCCACCACATCGTTGCGGCTCCGGACGAACCACCGCCACCATTGCTCTTTAATATTATTTTTCAGCTCAACACCCAGCGGGCCAAAATCCCAGGAGTTAGCCAAGCCGCCGTAAATCTCTGATCCGGGAAAAACAAAACCCCGGCGCCGGCAGAGACTGATGATTTTTTCCATCAACGAGGAATCAGAAATCATGAAATAAATATAACCTTGAGTTGCCTAAATGCAAAATTAAAAATTTATCTAACTATTCCTTCCATTTCCCGAACGGTCTGGTCAGCCTCCAGCCGGGTGGTTAAAGAACTGGCAGTGGCCGCCAAGGATAGATCAGTAAAACTATCGGTCGCGCTGGCGGCTGTTTCGTTAAACAACAACATGTAATTACCTATTAAACCAGCCGCTGGCGCGGCGGTTACCTGGAAAATTGCTTCCGCTGGGTTGTTGAGCACGCCCCGAGTGGCCGAGAGTCGATCAACCTTCCAGATAACCTCCCGGCTGGCTTGACTATAGGACAGTTGACCGCCGCCCTCAACTTTCTTCACCCCAGCAAAATCAACACCCGCCGGCAAAGTTCCCCTGACTACTATGTCACTGACATCAGTGGCATAACTAGTGAGCAACCAGTGAATGGTATAGTCAGTAGCCTGACCAACGATTGGCGGGAAAGGACCTTTATTAATGACCCCCGCCGCCGCATCGCGGAAGAAGGCTTTGGCCGCCAGCCCGATCTTGCCAGCCACTTTGGTTTCGCTTTGAGCAACAGTGGTGTGACGACCATCATCCAGTTGAGCTTTAACCTTGAGTAGAAAATTTCTGTCTCCCGATCTTTTAATAGGAAAATCATCCCGGACACGGACCTCAACCGCCACCGCCCCCGATTTCGGCAGAGAACCGCTGCTGCTGGCCAACGACCAACTCACCACATTGTGTTTCACCGCAAAAGCAATCCCCGATTGAGGAACAACTTGGATTGTCCCCAACTCAAACATTTGACCACTAAGCTCCAGTTGGATTACGGCCTTGGCCGCCGGCGCGCCTGTCAGATAATCATAGCTGATGGTGTATCTCAAAAGATCGCCGGCTCGAGCAATATAATCATCAACTTCATTAACAGCAATAGTTAAGGAAAGAGATGATGGCCTGATATTAGTCTCGGCCACTGCCTGAGCGATTAAGTACTCCCGGCCGGCTACGGACTGCAATAACTTGACCACAAAAGGAAAGGTCCCGCCGTCAACTCCCACTAGCTTGCCGCTGACAACAAAATTATTAGCCGAGCCCGGCCGCAAGCCGCCGATTTCCCAATGACCGTTTCCCTGATCGGGTTTTAGACTGGCAGTCTGGTAGCGAAAAATATCCGGATAAACCACTTCCAGCGACAAATTGTTTAAATCAATCTCGCCGCCATTTTGATAAGCAATCGCCAAATTTAAATTCTGACCGCTTTCCACTTCGGCCGGCAGATCAACCGATAAATCCACGTCTGACTTTTTAACCCGCAGGACTGCCTGATCTTTTTTCTGATAACGCGAGTTGCCGGCCGGTGTCGAATAACTAATTCGGGCGCCGGTTTCTCTGATTAATTCTTCATCAGCCGCTAAAGTCTCCTCTTTAGTTAAAACCGCCATCAGTTTAAGACTTTTAGTCACCAAACTGCCTGACTGAAGATCGTCTACCTTGATGGTGATAAGATTCTTCTCCGGATTATCAAGCACAACCAAACCTTCTGGTAAAGTCAGCGCCAATTCAACTTCTTGAAAAGAATCGCTCGAATCATTCCGGACTCCGACGGCCAATTCAAAAGGAATAGCCACTGAAACCACCTCCGGGCCGGTAAAAGAAAGTGACGGCCCTCCCTGACTATCAGTCAGCCAATCAAAAAGAAAAAAACCGGCGAAAACTAAAATTATCAGGAAAATAAAATAATAAAAAACCTTGATCATAATCGGTAAGCCGATAAAAGTGAGGAGGCGGGCAGGCAAGACTGGCAGCAAAAAGCCATTTCCCGCGTCTCAAAATATTCAGGCCGCCGGCCGCAGAAGAGACAGCTGGCGAACTGCGGATCAAAACCCAAAATAGTTAAGAGCGGTTTATAATCAATTTTTCCCGTCGCCAGATTGCTTTTAACAGCCAGCCAAAGGCGCTCGTCGGCCTCGCCCTCCAAGGTCATTTCCTTAATAAAACTAAGCAAAGGCAAGACTTGATAGGGAAACTTATTAACTGCCAGGGCATCGGCAATCTGAAAATTCCGCTCGCCCACCAGCCGCAGTTTAACCAAATTAAGCGGTTCGATGTGTGAGTTGAGTTTGGAAGTAATTTTCCGGGCGCTGGTCGCCCGAGCAATTATCTTGCCTAGTTCTTTCGTATAGAAAAAGACTCTGCTATCCAGCTCGCCGCTGTCCTCTTTATCTAAAACCAAAGCCTCCGTCAGCCATTCCTGCACCCCCCAAAATTACCACAAAAAACTACCCCCGCCAAGCGGGGGTAGTTTGAGATCAACGATATTTCTTTTTCCCAGACTTCAAACCCTGATTAACTAAATTGTAGATATCGTCCCGAACTTCATTGAAGGCTTCTTGAGCCTCCTGCAGATCCCCGGCCACTATTAATTCAAAAGGCTCGGCAATCAATTGCTTAATTTGATCAACAATTTTCTGGTTCTTAATTTTCTTAACACTACTTGCCAGATTGGTTAGTTCGTGAATCATTCCTTCAATTCCACCGGGGTGAAAACCACCTTGGTAAATTTCTTGGAGAGCCTCATCAACATCTTCAAAATTACCGCTCTGTACTAAAGAATCGGCTTCGTTAACCAATTTTTTAATCTGATCAACCAAACTGGTGATGGCGTCGACATTCAATCCCAAAACGCTCTTAACTAAAATTAGAGCTTTGCTTCTTTTGCTCACTAATTTCTCCACCCTCTTGAGAGCCTTTTTAAGCTCGGCTATTTCCTTTGGTATTCGCACCCGCCGATCAATTTCATCAATTTGCCTAGAGTAGTCACTCTCCCAAAAATCTTGCACATCATCCGCTCCCACGTTGCCGGAGTTCAAAATAGCCTTAAACTCGTTAACTTTACCGGAAATACCAGCCAAAGCGTCTATGTCAGATTGAGAGCCAGACTTCTTGGCTAGCTTACCAACTTCTTTAATTCGTCTCACTAGATGTTTTATTTGTTCCAGAGCCTCTTGGATCTGATGGGGGTCAACAAAAAACTCTTGGTCGCCCGGCCCTTCGGCCGCCTCAACGCCTTCTCCCTCCATCCCACTTGCTTCCAAGTTCCGATCATGCTGACCACCATTCTGATCACCATGCTGATCAAATTGTTGATTAACTTCGGCCAACTGATAAGCAGGGGGAACATTGCCGCTACTGCCACCAACAGCCAGCACTGCCATAAAAATTATGGCTAAAATAGAACTTATTGGCATGAGTTAATCTTAACACAAAGTCCGACGCGCCCAATAAAAGTTATCAACAACTATTAGAGGTTGGGGGTTAGAAGTTGGAAGTTGGAAATCAATAACTGAAATAACCCGACCGCTGCGGATTCAGCTAAAAATTATAATCTTTCACAAAAATCTCGCATATGCGAGATTTTTGTGAGCCGTGAGATTTAACAATTTCCAATTTTTCTTTGGCGGCAACTAATTCAGAATTCGCAAAGCGAATACCTAAAGAATAATAAATTTTTATGAAAATTACAATGATTTTGAAAAAGAGAAAGGGCGCAAGATTTCTCCTGCGCCCTCGATGTTACAGTAGCCGTCGCCTATGCGACGCCGTGGAGCTCCCAATAAATGCTCGGGAAGTTCGCTCCGGTCTGGCTGTCGGACATGTCCTGACAAGGATTCTCGGCGTTCTTGGCCGATTCCTTGCCGTCCAGCCGACCTCCTGCGTAGTTGCGTTCCACCGTAGAAACCACTTGCCCGTATTCGTTTTTGACGACGAACTTCAGGTAGTGGGCTTGCCACTGGACGGAGCCGGTCGTGATGGTGTACACCCGACAGATAGCTTCCACGCGACGGAGTTTGTGGCGACGATCTTCCGGCGGATTCTCCGGATAGAGCCGCTCAAACGGTCCAGCGATTGCGGCGATGTTTGTTTGCCGCTCGCTCACCGAACCAGCCATCCAGTCATGCGCCAACGATTCACGCTCCGGCTCGCTGATGGTGACGCTGTCGTGCTTCACCAGCAAGGGTGGCGTTGCCACGATGTCGCACTGGAAAAGCTTGACCTCGTCGCCGTAGAGCTTTTTGAGCTCCGCTCGCAGAAGTTCCTCGGCGAGCATCACCGGGAACGAACGTTCCGACCGATTCTTCTTGTTGCCAAACATAACGACCTCCTATTTCAGGATCGTATGAGGACAATTCTCACACGGCTACCTTCTCGGCAGCGATTTAGTAAGAATTTTTCCGACCAAATCGCTACCGAGAAGCACATATCAAAGAGCTATTTTCACTGCTTTGAATATAGCATATACAAGCTAGAAGTCAAGCCCATGTATGTACTAACCCACCTCCGCTACAGTTTTAGCAGTGCGAGAAAATACTTGTGCTGAAAAGTGATTCTGGAGTTTGTCTAGAAGATATTCTTTGGGCGTTTTCCCTTGGAGCGCCATGTGTGGCC
>Ga0213870_1000278_pt1 | contig 26653 bp, 28 predicted proteins | sample WICALVC2017_Meta_FD_160119 | JGI IMG/M metagenome (GOLD analysis project Ga0213870, IMG submission 160119) | Freshwater microbial communities from subterranean cave lake in Wind Cave National Park, South Dakota, United States - WICALVC2017 | ecosystem: Environmental > Aquatic > Deep subsurface >... | reverse complement strand
TTTCATTCTCTTTTCTATCTTGTTTACAATCAGGCTCATTGTAGCGATATCCCGATTAAATCTTATCCCAATTTTACTTAGACTTGCAACATTGAGTTCCTTGCCCTAAAACAGAAATAGGGGTTTTAAAAAGTAGCAAAGCCCCCTTGGTTATTGGGTTTCTGGCGAGCACCGTACTCACCCAGTAGGTAAAGAAAAGAAGCTTGTCATTCCCGAATGATTCTATCGGGAATCTATCATTCGTTGTAGTAAAGATTTCAAAACCATATCCCCGATAAAACATTTCGGGGATGACATTATTAGTGGGTTAGGAATGACAAAAGCAAAATGCTATCTCTGTTTTAGGGCCAGAATTATGCATTGACAACGCATTATAGCTTTATGCTACGGTTCACATAATAGCTTGTCAGTTATGGAGAACGTTAGTTGCCATGTTGAAACGTTGTGTGTAGGAGGTCTAGAGTCAAGCCATGAACAATTGGTCTTCTTGCCCTGCCGTAGAACGTGATCCTCAGAAAGTGAGTGGCGCTTGGGTATTTTGTGGTACTCGTGTGCCCGTCTCCGCCCTCTTTGAGAACCTCGAAGACGGCGCACAGCTTTCTGACTTCGTAGCTTGGTTCCCTGGTGTAACAGTCCAGCAGGCGCGCGCTGTTCTCGAGCACGCGGCACACACGTTGGAAGCTGCATAGTGCATGTGCTCTTCGATCAAGGCACGCCTGTCCCACTACGCAAACACCTGCCCTCGCATCAAGTCTCCACAGCCTATGAGCTGAGCTGGGGTAGTCTCAAAAACGGCGATCTATTGCAGCAAGCCGAGAATCAAGGCTTTGAGGTCTTGGTCACGACCGATCAAAATCTGAAATATCAGCAAAATCTGGCCAGTCGACACATCGCCATTATTGTGATAAGCTCAACAAGCTGGCCTCGCATTCAAAAAGTTTTACCCAGCATTGTAGAGGCTGTTGGTAGCATAAAAACCAATGGTTATATTGAAGTAAAAGTGCCATAATTGTTTTATTATGTCTCGGGTTAATTAAAAATTTGGGGGCCTAAAAAGACGGATTAGGCGGGTTCATCCTGAAAAGCAAAGAAGGTGGCCATTACTGCCTGTATGGGTAAGCTGTTGACGATACTGAATTCAATGCTCAAACACAAAACTTCATGGAAAGAAATTTGTCTTCAGACCTTTTGACTTTCAAGACAGTTGCTGACCCTATCCACAGCGTTGGGAAAAGAAGAAGCCGCGTGCCATAAGGGCGATTGAGTCGCATCAATTGTGCCACTTCATGTTGTTTTTCGAGTGGAAACATATTGGTTGTTTTATACTGTGATAGAAGGAGATTGCTTCTGACGACGTTTTTGCGTCATACCTGCAATGATGCCTATCACTGCAAATAAATAAGGGATCCCCACGAGTCGAGCATAGATCACCTTTTCAGGAATAACCCCTTCTTGAGGCTCGGGGAGAAGATATGTAAGTGGTACTGTTCCCAGAAACAGGGCTTCTAATGGGTATTCTATCAACGTCCTTTTGGGCGGCGGATTGGGTAGCATTGGAATCATCACCTCAGCGTCCTCCACTGGCGGCACGGGTAACGAATCTCTAAAGGCAATTTCAGCAGGATCAGGAGGAATCAAACTCGGAATGAAGAAAACAAATAGGAGCATCGTAATGATGCTGGTTGCAATGACGGAGCAGACGGTCTCTTTCAACAGGCCGGCGATACCCGCAAAAAAAAGTGCCGATCCTGCGATAAACGGCCATATACCACTTGGCAAAAATGGGATCCCCAACACGACATAAATAATTGCTATTATGCCGAAAAATTGACCCGTCCTGAGTAAAGCGGTTGCGTGTATCATCAACATAAAGAATAGTAATAGGGTCTAATAGGGTCAGGCTTGCGCTATTGCATTATTATAATACTGCAATATTCTTCCTTTGTAACTTTTTTCTCTTTCATTCTCTTTTCTATCTTGTTTACAATCCGGCTCATTGTAGCGATATCCCGATTAAATCTTATCCCAATTTTACTTAGACTTGCAACATTGAGTTATCAGGCATGACTTATTGACTTTTGTTAATCCCAAAATATCGTCGACACAAATTGACACATAGAAACGGATCGGGTAGAACGATTCATGTATCCCCGGAGCTGAATGTTTGTTTATGATCGTTGGAGTGGTTGACAACTTGGAAAAGGTAACCACCGCCACTTTGGTGCTAAGGACAGTCCCTATAAGTTCACCACACCGGACCAGCTTATTATCGATTTTCAAGGAGACATAGAAAGGTGGAACAATGAAAACCGTAACGCTTAGTGTACGAGCCCCTGCCGATTCAATGGCGGATTTCGTGCAGGCATGGAAGACCATGAAGTCTCAAAAGTCCACGCGTATCAACTTTGCTACCCCCAAGTTACTTTGGCAAGTGCTAACCGCAAAACGGTGGGAGCTACTCAAAGCACTATGTGGCGTTGGGCCTGTGTCTATTCGCGAAGCAGCCCGGCGGGTCGGTCGTGACGTAAAAGCTGTTCACGGAGACGTGACCGCGCTACTTAATGCTGGTATTCTTGATCGCACAGAAGAAGGCAACATTGTGTTTCCATTCGAAGCTGTAAAGGTCGAGTTCCTGTTGGAGGCGGCATAACTTGTTTGCCTCCAGTTTAGCAATGCGTGGAATTTTGGGACGACAATCTTTCTAATACACGTTTCATAATGGCAAGACCTTCTTTTAATTCCTGATGAGACAAGGTAAACGGGGGAGCGATCCGAACCACACGGTTTGTGTGCAGTGTCCATCCCAGAAGAAGGCCGTGTGCACGGGCATTTTCAACAAATTGCATACACGGTTCCGCCTCTTTAAATTCCAGACCGATCATCAATCCCAATCCCCGCGCCTCACGTATAACCGAATATTGCTGCGCCAATTTTTTAAGCGATAACAGCAGTGTCATTCCCATTTTTTTTGCCCGCTCTACAAGATTTTTCTTCAGCACGATATCAAGACTTGCAAGCCCCGCCGCGCACGAAACAGGATGGCCACCGAAGGTTGTGACATGAGACAACGGGGGATTGGTGGACAACGTCCGCATAATTTTTGGACGCGATATAAATGCCCCAAGAGGCAGACCGCCCCCTAACGATTTTGCCAACACCAAAATATCCGGCACAATTTTAAAATGCTCCATTGCAAAGTTTTTCCCTGTTCGTCCCAACCCTGTTTGCGCCTCGTCCAAAATAAGCAGGGCGCCGACTTTTCGGCAACGCGCTTGCAGCGCTTGTAAAAACGTCTTGTCTGGAATAATCATTCCCCCTTCCCCTTGTATCGGTTCGGTAATGACTGCGGCTACTGTTTGATCAATGTTCATGAGGGATTTCGTAACATTAAACGGAAGGAAGTTCACGTGGGGTAGAAGCGGATAAAACGGTTTCCGATAAACCTCCCGCCCCGTGACCGACAAAGAGCCGTGGGTATCGCCATGATAACTGTTTTGAAATCCGATCAGTCGTTTGCGTCCCGTGAATTTTTTAGAAAGTTTCAACGCCCCTTCAACCGCTTCCGTTCCGCTATTGGTAAAATAAACAGACGAGAGTGCATCTGGCAACAGAGCGCATAATTTTTCCGCTAATCGTACTTGCGGTTCCTGAATATATTCCCCATAGACCATGACATGAAGATATTGCTTTGCTTGCTTACAAATCGCTTTTACGACTTGCGAATTTGTGTGGCCAATGGAGCAAACCGCGATGCCTGAAATAAAATCAAGATATTTTTTCTGGTCTTTTGTGTAGAGGTATGACCCATGCGCATGATCCATGATCAGACCAATTGGGTTGTTTGACGTAGGACAGAGATACTTTAAGAAATTGTTTTTTAAAGTAGTGGATGCGGGACTTGATTTCATCTACGTTTCAAAAAGCCCGTCTACAAACGCGTCGGCGGAAAACGGCAGAAGGTCTTCTGCAGATTCGCCCATTCCCACAAAGAGAATTGGCACCTGCAATGCCTCTACGATAGGGATCAGAATGCCGCCCCTTCCCGTGCCATCTAGTTTTGTTAAGACAATGCCGTTCAATGGAATGGCCGCGTGAAACAGTTTTGCCTGCGAAAGCGCATTTTGCCCGGTCATTGCATCTAACACTAAAATACGGGCATACCCAAAAACGCGCGACCCTGTCATGATCTGTTTTGTAATAACCCGATCCATTTTTTTTAACTCTTCCATGAGATTATGATTGGTCTGAAGACGCCCTGAGGTATCAATGAGGAGATGATCGCTTTTGCGCTTAATGGCAGAGGAAACCGCATCATACGCCAAAGAAGATGGATCTGCTCCGGGAGGTGATGCGATGACATCTGCCCCAACACGTTCCCCCCAAATCTTGATCTGCTCGATGGCGCCCGCCCGAAAGGTGTCCCCCGCCGCAAGTAAAACGGATTTTCCGTCCTGTCGTAATTGCGCGGCTATTTTCCCAATCGTCGTGGTCTTTCCCGCGCCGTTTACCCCCACAAAGAGCATCACCGTAGAGGCGGGTTTGCCTAGCGTAGGTTTGGAACCTGCCCCTATCAGAATTCCCTTGATTTCCAATTGAAGTCTTTTTCTTAAAGAATCATAATCGGCAGGGTCTCCTTTTTGAATTGATTCTTTAAGCCGGGCAATGAGACGGTCTGTGACATGCACCCCTAAATCCGCGCCAATTAAAATCTCCGTCAATTGTTCCCATACCGCGTCGTCAATAAAAGGCTTTCCTGTCAATAGAGATTGTAAGCCATGAGAAAGGGCTTGGCGGGTTTTCGTGAGGCCGATCCCCATTTTTTTAAAAATGTTCATGGGTGTAATTCTATCAGTTCCACCCCTTCTGGGATTTTAAATGATAAGACTTCTTCTGAAAGCGTTTTATTGATCCGATAGTTTTTAAATTGAAACTGGGATTGATTCCCATTTTCTTCGTGAAGAACAATTTCCTTTATGAAAAGTCCGCCCAGTTTGGGAAGCGGCGCGAGTGTGATACGCATCTGCTGTATATGGGATCCTTTTTCTTTTGGTTTTAAAAGCAGAACGGTTTTCTCTAAAGGTGTAATATGAAAGAGTGCTTCCAGTTTTTCTATATTAAAGAATAGATCAAGCGGCAGGCCTGTATTTTTTTTGAGTAAAGACTTTAACACCTGTTTGTTTTCCGGCGTGTAATGAAACAGTGTTTCGCCATCCACAAAAATCTGCTGACGGGTTGGGGCAGAATAATCCCATCGCATTTTCCCTTTTTTGAAATAGACCTTTCCGTTTGAATTCGCAGTGGTATCAAATCCATCAAATGTGACTGATTGAGAAAAATCAGCTTCAATAGTTGTTATCTTTTCATAAGTTTCCCGAATTGTTTGAAGGGTCTTATTTTGCGGTTTTGCCAAAACGATCGTAGACATGATCGAAAGGAGAAAAAATATCAGAATGATTTTGTTCTTCATGATCCTGTAAAGGCATCGTGTGTGTGTACATCGGGATTTCGTTTCATCAAAAGCTCTCTGGGTTTGCTTCCTGTTGCAGGCCCTACAACGCCGTCTTCCTCCATCAGCTCAATCATGCGCGCCGCGCGCGGATAGCCGACGCGCATTTTGCGTTGAATATAAGACGCCGATGTCTGACCGCTGATAATGACCAATTCACGCGCTTTTTCATACAATTCATCACGGACATCAAGACCTGACTCTTCTTGCACAGAGGATTCTTTTGAGAATGTCGTTGAAAAAATATTCTCGTATTGCGGCTTTGCTTGCTCTTTTAAAAACGTCACAATCCGCTTGACTTCTTCTTCTGATACATAAGCCCCGTGAATCCGCGTGATTTTAGAGGTGCCTGCGGCCATATAAAGCATGTCCCCTTTTCCCAAAAGTTGGTCTGCGCCATTGGTGTCTAAAATCGTGCGCGAATCGGTCTTAGAGGTTACCGCAAACGCAATCCGCGCTGGAAAATTGGCCTTGATCACCCCTGTGAGCACATCCACAGAAGGACGTTGTGTGGCCAAAATAAGATGAATGCCCGCCGCGCGCGCCATTTGGGCAAGACGCCCAATAGACTCTTCCACATCACGCGGCGCAACCACCATTAAATCAGCCAACTCATCTATACAAACAATAATATGCGCAAGCGGAACAAGCGGGGGCAGGGCAATCGCAGGGCCGGGGTTGTCTTGCGCAACCATTTGCTCGAACAACAGTTGGGTCTTGGCAGGCCTTGTAGGCGTCACCCCGTTGACAAACAAATTGTTATAGGCGGAAATGTTGCGAACGCCCATCTCGGCTAAAAGTTCATATCGCCTTTGCATCTCCATGACCATTCTGCGTAACGCGCTAGAGGCTACTTTGGGATCGGTAATCACAGGAGCGATCAGATGCGGAATCTCCTCATAAAGCGACAGTTCAATCATTTTAGGATCAATCAGTAGCATCTTGACTTCGGTCGGTTTTGTAGACATGAGGATGGAAAGTATCATGCTGTTGAGTCCAACACTTTTTCCAGAGCCTGTTGATCCTGCAATTAAAAGATGCGGCATTGCGGAAAGGTCTGCGGCAATTGGCGTTCCGAAGATATCTTTCCCTAATGATAAACGCAATTTTGATGGTAGATTTGCAAAGGAGGCGGAGACAAGGATTTCTTTTAGAAAAACCTCTTCGCGGATGCGATTTGGAATTTCAATTCCCACAACAGATTTTCCCGGAATGCGCGGCACAATACGCACTTGCAATGCCCGCATGGCCAAAGCCAGATCATCAGCCAGCGCAGTAATTTTATTAAGTTTAACCCCCGGGGCAGGCTCAAATTCAAACAGGGTCACAACAGGCCCCGGATGAATTTCCTTGACCTCCCCTAAGACACCAAAATCTGAAAGTTTTCGTTTTAATATCTGCGCCTGCGCCGACAACTCTTCAGGAGAGACCTTCTTCACATAAACAGGAGGGTCTGATAAAAGCGACAAGGGCGGAATTTGATAATGCACATGTCCCACGCCATTTTTATTAGGAACGGACGTCTTCTTGGTTTCTTTAAAATCTAAAAGTTTTATGTTTGATACTGCTTCTTTAGACGGTTCATCGGCATCAGGTGGCGGGTCTTTCAAATCTTGTTCAGGAGGAACGTCTTCATACTCTAAATCTTCTGCAACAGACGGGGCTTCATCGGTCTCTTTGTCGTCCTCTATAGGAAAATCTTCTACGAGATCGGCATATTCTTCCGTATATTCTGGGTCATCTCCTTCGGGTGGGAGCGTATCATCCTCTGTATCCTCCTCTGGGGGTTCTGCTTCATCGTCCTTGTGAACAGGGGGTGGTTCTATGGGTGAATGGTCTGCCTCCTTTTGAATGACCTTATTGCGACGCCACTTATTTTGAATGGGCGTTTTTATCTGATGAAAGAGCGTTAGCGCCCCGGGGGAAAGATGTCCTAAAATATTTGCAGGGGAAAAAGAGCTGATCAACATTACGCCGAATATTGAAAAAAAGAAAAGAACGAGATACGTTCCTGTTAGCGCAAAGTATTCAATGAGAAAATGGTTGACCGAGAAACCGATTGTGCCTCCTTTAAAATTGGGGGCATCGGACGACGCAAACAGAAGTTCAGCCCACGCTGAAAGCAAGACCAACAATATGATCCATCCTGTCTTGCTTCGGGCGTGGCTTGCCTTGCTGACTTCCTGTTGTAGAAATGAGATGCCCAACACAATGAGTAAAATGGGGAGAAAGTACGCGCTGATGCCCATAATTTGAAAGCAGATGTCTGAAGAAAACGCCCCCGCTTTTCCAATTAAATTTTGGACAGCGGGATTGGTATTCATTGTTGAAAAAGAAGAATCAGTTGCGTCGTAAGTGAGAAGGCTAATGGAAAGCAGGATTCCACATAGGAAAAAGAAGACCCCTGCTATTTCCATGGCCTGACTTTTTTTAGGCGATGGCATAGTAAATGTAGAAGTAATCTACCACAGGGCGTTGTCATACGCAACCGCGCGAAGGCAACGCTAGAACGTTATGAGTTTACTTTTATTCTCACGATTAACCCCCGTAAGTACTCCACGCAATGCCAATGCCATCTCTGCGTTTTTTCTATTCAGCCACAATCGTGAATCTCAATGCGCGATGCGCCTTGCGTAAGGCCGATACAACATCATCTGGGCTATTCCCCCGTGCGAAGATAAATCCTAAATATCTTCTTCCTTCGGGCAAAGGAATCACCTTCTGCTTTCGCCGAATCATAATCGTAACCCCTTCTATATAAGCAACCTTTGATGCCTCCGAAACCCCTTCCACATTGCTCAGTGTCCCGCTTGCAGGGATTGGAATCATCATTACACCAGATGCGAAGTCTTCTCGCTTCATTGCGTCAATCGGCATTTTCAGGGCGTGCCGCAAAATAATTTCTTCCAGCGAAACGCCTAGTCCAAATCGCAACGTTCGGGAACAGATGCCGCCTATTGAACGCGCCGCAACTTCAATCACATACGGGACATCTCCGTTTAGCCTAATCTCTGCATGAACAGGTCCCTCTTTTAATCCAATGGCGCGACAAGCCTGTTCTGCGCAGACCGCTATTTTTTCCTGAATAATCGGCGACAACTGCGAAGGCGTGACGTAGATTGTTTCTTCAAAAAATGGGCCGTTTAACGGATCGGGCTTATCAAATAAAGAAAGCACTGCAAGGCTTCCCGCTTTCAGCAGTCCTTCAAGCGCAACCTCAGATCCTGCAATGAATGACTCAACCAAAATTTTTTCTGCAGATACTTTTCCCATTTTTCTGACTTCGGGATCAGACAGTATTTTCGTAATCCGTATAAACGCATCCTTAAATTCCTCCTTAGTATTGGCCCTGATGACACCACGGCTCGCAGAAAGATGAATTGGTTTTAAGACGCATGGATAGGTTACTTTTTGCGCGATCTTTTCAATAGGATCAGTCACAGAAAAACAATACGCCATCGGTGTAGCAACATGAGCCTTTGTGAGCAGTATGCGTAAGATGTCTTTATATCTTGTGGCCTTGACTGATGCGATCGGATTATGAGGCAGTCCCAAAGCCGCAGAAATCATTGCCGCAAGCACCACTTGATCTTCGTCGGTTGAGACAACAGCGTCAAGCGGAAATTCTTTCGCAAAGGAAACGACCGTATCCACCGATTCATTTAGATTTTGGAAATCGAGTGTGAGGGTGTGCCCTTTGGCAATATCTTCCAGTGTTTGCCGTTCATTGGAGGCCACGATGACATCTGCGCCGAGTTTGTAAGCGGCAGTCAAAAAATCGCTTGTCCGATAGGAAATAGTGGGAATCAGTAAAAGAACACGAGACATGAGAAAGATGAACGTTTACTTGCCGGGGGTAAAATAGGGATTATTTCCCTTACCATGATCGGTTGTATCTAACACGTCAATGATTTCCGGAACCGCTTTTTTAATCGCAACGACAACCCCTTGTTTGAGCGTCACATCGGCCATGCCGCATCCCTGACAACCCCCCGACATCTGTATATAGGCAATTTGCTCTTTCACATCAAGCAAGGAAATGTATCCGCCATGAGACGAAATCGCCGGGTTAATCTCAGTATCTAAAATTTGCTTAATCGCAATCGCCTCAGGACTATTTAGATTTGCAGGCGATGTCGGTGCAACGGTTGCTGGCATGACAACCTTTGGATTATCCACTTTAAACCCTGTCTGTTGTAGGCTTTCGATAAAATCAATTCTGACATCCGAAAGAAAACCAGCATTGCGTTCTTCCACGAACACCTTAATCCCGTTTGCGGAGACTACAACATCATGCGCCTCTTCTTTTCCCGCCTCTACAAAAGCCAAACGATATTCAAGGGTTGGAAGCATTCCGCTGTAGGTCACACGAATCCCTTCCATGATGGTTCCTTGATCCTCTTGATCCCGCATCAAGGTCATGATTTTCTTTTTTGCAATTTCTGTGACTTCAATCATGGTCTTGTATTCAAAAACGAATCTGCGTTTTTAAAATCGTTCATTGTATAAAGAGGTTCAAAGGTTACGCCTTCTGCCATAATCTTCTCTCCTCCCCCTTCTAGGCGATCTATCAATGCAACCACTTTTAAAATGGTATACCCTGCGGATCTTAAGATGTTGATTGTGCGCAGTGTTGAACCACCCGTTGTCACAACATCCTCAACGACCACCAGATTTGCGCCGGCAGAAAGAACCCCTTCTATCTGTTTCCCGCTTCCGTGCTGTTTTTGTTCCTTGCGGACAATAAAGGCGTTAATCGGTTTTTGCTTGATATGACTCATAACCGACACGGAAGTTGCAATAGGATCAGCACCCAGTGTCATCCCCCCAACCCCTTCTACGGGCAAAGATTTTATCCTGTTAAAGATTTCCTCGCCAATGAGAAACGCGCCGTAGGCGGTTAGCGATACCTCTTTGCAATCAACATAAAAATGACTGGTCTGACCGGATGTGAGTTTGAATTCCGCAGTGGCGCTTTTGCGAAACGCTTTTGTGTAAAGAAGATGGAACAGGCTGTCTTTATCTTTTAAATCGGACATCACTAATAAATTTCGATGCGTACTTCATCACCGTACATTCTAAAAAAAATTGTCTGGCCTGATATTTAAGCCAACGCCATCATGTTACCATAGGACAAGACACTTAGTCTTCTCAAATTCCGCATGCGCGGAATTTTGGGTTCAATCTTCCCTGTCTGCCTTACGTTGACAGGGAAGATCACTTTCGGTATGATTTACCTTACGGATTAAAAGCGGGAATAGCTCAGCGGTAGAGCATCGCCTTGCCAAGGCGAGGGTCGCGAGTTCAAATCTCGTTTCCCGCTCCAATTCCAGCATGGATTCTAAAACAACGCCTATTCGCCCCAAAAAATCGCTCGGACAGCATTTTCTCATTGACCACAACATCACCCGAAAAATTGTCGCCCTCGCAGAAATATCATCCGGGGATTTGATCGTTGAAATAGGCCCGGGTATTGGGGAATTAACAGAAGCCCTGCTCAAACAGGGGGCCAAGGTGCTCGCTATTGAAATGGATGCAGACCTTGTGCGTCCGCTTGAAGAGAGGTTTTCTGCCTGTCCTGATTTTACACTCGTGGTCGGGGACGCGCTTCGTTATTCGTATCAGACAATCGCGCGTCCTTTTAAAGTGGTGGCCAACTTACCCTATAATATCTCAACGCCCATTCTATTTTGTCTTTTAGAAGAAAGGTCTCATATCAGCAAGATGGTGCTGATGCTTCAAAAAGAAGTAGCGGAACGTTTGGCGGCGCAGGCAGGCTCTAAAAATTATGGCGCGCTCTCGGTGATGTTTCAATTATGGGCCGACGTGAAAATAGCCTTTTTAGTATCTGCAACTTGCTTTCGGCCACAGCCTTTGGTCTCTTCCGCCGTGATTCATGTTACGCCGCGTAAAACCGCCAAGGTGCCGATCCTGAATGAACCGTTTTTTGAAAAGGTTGTTCGCGGGGCATTCTCTCATCGCAGAAAGTTTCTTTTAAATACCCTCACAGATGCAGGCTTTGCCCGCGATCTCCTCTTAGCAGTATTCAAGAAAATAGGCATGGATGCCCATCGCCGCGCAGAGACACTCACCCTCGCCGAATTTGCAACCCTTGCCAACGGATTATTTTCCTCTGCCGATTAACACTGAAAATCCGCAATCCGCAAAGCCACTTTATCGCAAAAACAGCAACTACTTTCTTTCTTGAACGCGCCAAACACAATAGCGGAATTTAGGTCAGATGATGTACAATGCGGAGATTTCAAAACTCTGGAGGATGACTTGGGAGATTTAAAGTTTGAAGCATCACTGACGCAATTAGAAGCGTTGGTCCGTAAATTAGAAAAAGGCGATCTTTCTCTTGAAGAATCTTTAAAGGTCTTTGAAGAAGGGGTATCGCTTTCTAAAAATTGCACGCAACTGCTCAACGACGCCGAAAAAAAAGTCGCGTTTCTAATCGGACAAGGGGAGGCACCGATGCAAGCCCCAGAAATTGAGACGATTCCCGAATGAATACAAACCTGCAAGCCTATCTTCAACAAGGACAGATTGATGTGGATCAACTGCTTTCTTCTTACCTTCCTAAGGAAGATCCAAAAAAATATACAGACATTGCATTTTATGAGTCGCTCCGATACTCCCTGTTTGCCGGAGGAAAAAGGCTTCGTCCGAATTTATGTTTCGCCGCCGCAGAATCAGTGGGAGGATTACGGCAAGACGTATTGTCTTTCGCATCCGCGCTGGAGCTTATTCATACCTATTCCCTGATTCATGACGATCTGCCGTCCATGGACAATGACGATCTTCGCCGAGGGAAGCCGACCCATCATAAAGTCTATGGTGAAGGCACGGCTATTTTAGCGGGGGACGCCCTTTTGACTGCGGCCTTTACGCTCATTGCCGAAAAAAGCCTGCAACAAAAAATATCTCCGCAATCTGTCTTGGAGGCGATTTTGGAATTAGGATTCGCCGCGGGTCTAAACGGAATGGTCTTAGGCCAATTTATGGATATGCAGTCAGAAGGGAAAAAGGTAATGGATCAAGCAATGCTCACAGCCATCCATAAAAATAAGACGGGGGCATTAATTCGCGCCTCAGTGCGTATCGGGGGAATCATCGCGCAGGCAACGCCGATAGAACAGAAATCGCTTACGGAATATGGGGAATATGTTGGTTTGGCATTTCAAATTATGGACGATGTTTTGGATGTAACAGGAAACGAAAAAGAATTGGGAAAAGCCGTAGGGCAAGACAAAATAAAAGAAAAATGGACCTATCCGCGGCTTGTGGGTGTGAAAAAAGCAGAAGAAGATGCAAGGCAATTGTCCGAGCTTGCGATCATTGCAATCCTGTCTTTCGGCGCGTCTGCCGATCCGCTCCGATGGATCGCTTCTTATGCGGTGAATCGGAAGAATTAAAGGAAAACGATGTCTCTATTAGATAGTATTAACAATCCAAACGATTTAAAAAAGATTTCCAAAAAAGACCTGCCGCAAGTGGCCCAAGAAATTCGGGAAGCCATTTTGAATCTGGTCTCTGAAAAAGGGGGGCATTTAGGGGCAAGTCTGGGTGCTGTTGAACTGACGATTGCCCTGCATTATATCTTTGATACACCAACAGACCGATTGGTTTGGGATACAGGACATCAAGCCTATCCGCATAAATTATTGACAGGTCGCAGGGAACAATTTAAAACCATTCGGCAGTATCAAGGGATCAGCGGATTTTTGTCACGCGCCGAAAGTCCTTACGATACGTTTGGGGCAGGCCATGCGGGTACATCCATTTCCGCCGCGCTGGGTATGGCCACGGCACGCGATCAGATGGGACAGCGCCATAAAGTCATTTCTATTATTGGGGATGGCGCGATGACTGCGGGCATGGCTTATGAGGCGCTGAATCACGCAGGAGGATTAAAGCGGGACATGATTGTTATTCTGAATGATAACGAGATGTCTATCTCCAAAAATGTGGGTGCTTTCTCATCGTATTTAACCCGTATTATCACAGGCCCCCTTTACACCAAGGTTCGCAAGGAAACAGAAACATTATTAAAGCAGATTCCTAAAATTGGCAGTCCGATTGCAAAGGTCGTTAAGCTCGCCGAGGGATCGGTCAAAGGGCTTCTCTCTCCCGGCGCGATTTTTGAAGAGTTAGGCTTTCGATATATCGGCCCCATTGACGGACACGACCTCACACTGCTGCTCACGACGTTTGAAAATATAAAACATCTCAACGGGCCGCTCCTGATTCATCTTCTCACAAAAAAGGGAAAGGGGTATCTTCCTGCCGAGCAGGATCAGTCTGCATTTCATGGCACTTCGGCATTTCATCTTGCCACGGGCGAGGCTAAGAAAAAATCAACGCAGGTTACTTATACCTCTGTTTTCGCCAATGCGATGATTGTCTTGGCCAAGCAAGACCCGCGTGTTGTCGCCATTACGGCGGCCATGCCGGACGGAACAGGACTCACAAAATTTGCAAAAGAGTTTCCAAGCCGTTTTTATGATGTGGGCATTGCCGAACAGCATGGGGTTTGTTTGGCGGCGGGGATGGCGGCGGACGGATTGCGTCCTTTCGTGGCGATTTATTCTACTTTTTTACAGCGGGCATTTGACCAAATTGTGCATGACGTGGCCCTGCAAAATCTGCCAGTCACATTTTGTCTGGATCGGGCGGGGTTGGTTGGAGAAGATGGGCCAACACACCACGGCACACTCGACATCGCCTACTTAAAGGGAATTCCCAATCTCACGATCATGGCACCCAAAGACGAAAACGAACTCACCCAAATGATGGCAACCGCGCTGACATTAAACGGCCCTTGCGCCATTCGCTATCCGCGCGGAGAAGGGGTGGGCGTAACACTTTCTGATCCTCCCGCGCCGCTTTCCATTGGCGAGGCAGAAATCGTACGAGGTGATATTTCGCAGAAGTGGGACATTGCCTTGATTGCTATTGGGAATATGGTTTATCCTGCGCTTTCGGCGGCGGGCATCTTGGCGCAAAAAGGATTACAGGTCGGTGTTGTGAATGCCCGTTTCGTAAAGCCTATTGATCAAAAAATGATCACAGCGGTGACATGCATCTGCGCCAAAATCATTACGTTGGAGGACCATGTTCTTTCAGGCGGTTTTGGCGAGACGGTCTTGTCCGCTATGGAAAGCGAACGTCGTCTGCGAGAGGGCGGGATATCTTGGTCACGCCTTCTTCGCATTGGGCTGAAAGATCAGTTTATTACGCATGGCGCGCCAAGCCTTCTTCGCAAAGAGTGCGGATTAGACGTAGATTCCATTGTAGAAAAGGCGATTGCGTTTTTGAATCAAGCCGAATGAAAAAAGAACGGCTGGATGTTCTTTTGTTCTCTCGTGGCTTGGTCAAAAGTCGGGAGACCGCGCGCGGCGTGATATTAAGCGGATCTGTGTTTGTGGACGGAGAAAGAATAGACAAGGCCGGCACAGCCGTAAAACTTGCGTCTGAGATTGTGATTGCGGGTGAACAATGCCCTTATGTCAGCCGAGGGGGGCTAAAACTTGCTCATGCGATCAAAGCCTTTTGTATTGATCTCTCTCAAAAGATAGCCATTGACGTGGGGGCGTCTACGGGAGGATTTACAGATTGTCTGTTGCAACATGGTGCCGCACGGGTCTATGCTGTGGATGTGGGTTATGGCCAACTGGCGGAAGCCTTACGACAAGACGCGCGCGTCGTTGTTCTGGATCGGCAGAACATTCGACATTTAAACAAAGAGGCTATTCCTCAAAAGGCGGATATCGTTACGATTGACGTTTCCTTTATTTCTCTGACGAAAGTCATTCCAGAGATCGTTAACCTTCTGATTGCGGGAGGAGAGATCGTTGCATTGGTTAAACCCCAATTTGAAGTCGGCAAGGGAGAAGTGGGAACAGGCGGCATTGTACGTAACCCGGAACAGCATCAAACTGTTTTAGACAGTATTATAAACAGAGCAAAAGAGTGGGGGCTTTGTATCAAGGGAACGGTTCCTTCCCCAATGACTGGGAAAAAAGGGAACAAGGAATTTCTAGTGTATTTTCAAAGGGGAAATTAGATTATGAAAGTATTGGTGACAGGCGGCGCAGGCTTTATTGGATCGCATCTTGTGGATCGTTTAATTAAAGAAGGACATGAAGTGGTGGTGGTAGACAATCTATCCACGGGAAAAAGAAGAAATATCAATAGGGACGCCAATTTTTATAAGACTGATATTTTAAGCGCGCGATTAGAAAAAATTTTCGAGAAAGAAAAACCTCGGCTTGTCTGTCATTATGCGGCCCAGATGGATGTGCGAAAATCTGTGGATGACCCCATATTCGACGCCAAGAGCAATATCCTTGGATTACTCAATCTTTTGGAGGCTTCAGTCAAAAACGGCGCGCAACGGATTGTCTTTGCTTCTTCGGGAGGGGCTGTTTATGGTGATGAAGCACCATGCCCTGCCACAGAAGAAGCTTCCACACACCCTGTCTCACCTTATGGCGTCAGCAAACTAACCAGCGAGCATTATTTATATTACTACCATAAAAACGCTGGACTCGAATACGCGACGCTACGGTTTGCAAATATATATGGGCCTCGGCAAAATCCCTCTGGAGAGGCAGGGGTTATTGCCATTTTTACAAAAAAACTGCTGGATGGCGTACAACCTGTTATTAACGGAAATGGCATGCAAACACGGGATTATGTCTTTGTGGATGATGTGGTGGATGCCAATATGGCTGTCATCAACGGCAATATCAACGACACGTTTAATGTGGGCACAGGCCGAGAGACTTCTGTGAATGAGTTATTTTCAGCACTCATTGAGCAGACAGGATCGCATACTAAACCATTTCATGGCATGGAGAAAAAAGGAGAACAGCGCCGCAGTTGTATTAGTGCAGGAAAACTCAACCGTATGCTTGGATGGGAACCCCGTGTTTTCTTAAAAGAAGGATTGATGAGAACCGTCCAATATATGAAAGGGGAATAGCCTTTATAAGTTGTTTAGAATAAAGGGTAAGTCTGGCTTTCCATCGGGATTCAGAGATCGTATGAGGATCTCTGATGAAATCTTTCCGGCCCTAAAGTTTGTCACATTGCCAAAGGTACCGTTTCCATTTCCAAGCAATACCGAGACATTCTCTGTGTCGGCGTTGGCTGTGACCAAATCAATCTTTCCATCTGCGTTCATTTCTCCCATCGCCACAGAGATTGGATTCACGCCTACGTTAAAGACTTGTGGATTTCTAAAAGTGCCGTTCCCATTGCCAAGAAACATGAAGAGTTCACCGCTTCCCACGCTTGCTGTAATCAAGTCTATCGTTCCGTCAGAATTTGTATCGCCCATTGCCACGGCATAAAATCCTGATCCAGAGCCTGGGCCAAAACCTACCGCCGTTCCAAAGGTACCATCTCCATTGCCAAGCAAAACAGAAATACTATGGACATCATCATTGGCGGTCACCAAGTCGAGTTTTCCATCGCCATCGACATCACCTATGGTAACAGAGTCTAAAATGAACCCCGTGTAGAAATTGGAAACTGATCCGAAAGTGCCATCCCCATTGCCCAGAAAAACAGAAACATTCATCGTTGTGGTCATGTTATTTACTGTTGCAATATCAGTCTTTCCATCATGATTAAGATCGCCCATGGCAAGAGATGTTGCGCCCTCTTCTCCAAATCCTACGGCCTCTCCAAACGTCCCATTGAGGTTGCCCAGTGATACCGAAATGTTATAACCCATAGCATTGACAGTGACACAGTCGGAATGTCCGTCCGCATTCAAATCTTTCATTGCAAATGAAAACAGATGTGACTCCACTGAAAAATTCGCATCAGAAGCAAACGAGGGTGTTTGTGAAAAACAAACAGATCTGGAGAAAAAGATGATGATGCCAGCCACAAATAAAATCAAAATACGTGCGGTTTGAACCTTCATTTGCAACCCCTATTCTCATTGAAGAAAGCATCTCCATAAGACAATCGTACCACGCATTTTGCCAACGCGCTTGTCTACTAAAATTCTGTAACAGCATTTTAGGGATGGAAAGATTCCGGGTTTATTAAAAAATGTAAGGCTAAAAAGACGTTAATGACAACGTTCGGGATCAAAGCGGTAGGGGCGGTGGTGAATCTTGAATCTTGACCTTATTGCAAAATATATTAAACGGCAAGGGTAATCCTATTTTGATAAGATTTTTTCTATTCTTCGCCGAATGGGGCGAAGCATATTTCTGCCCCATCGTTCTATGCCTGCAACAAAACAGACGATTTTCCCCCGGACGGTTTGATTCCAGAGACAAAGATGCAGGTTGACGTGTTCTGCTTTTGTCCAGTGGTATTTGTAAGATTCTGTTCCTTGTAAAAAATAAAATGCAGTACTCTCCCCATTTTTAAAAAGCGATTGGAGGATCAATTTGATCATGACTTGTCCTACACCGTATTCGGCCCATGCTGGTGATCTGCCCATTTGATAGTAGAATATTTTGTGATTATAACGATAAGCGTAAAGGATGGCGGCGGTTTTCCCGTCTATTTTTAGAGAGTAGATCACAATCCATCCTAATGCGCTAAAGGTCTCTGCAATTTTACAATGAAAAGTCTTATTGAGAGGGTGGGTATGAAAGGCTCCCTCTTCTCCCTTGGTATTCCAGATTGTTTTATGGAGGTCAAACAGCTCCTCTAACGCGACTGTAATATCCGTCCCAGCATAAACTTCTTCAAGATTCATCGGATATAATTTTGTAATGCGTTTTTCCTTGCGTTGCGTGTTGTACCGTTGGTTTGAAGACAACGACTTGAGATACTCTTCCCACGATGTTGTAATGGGAAGATAGGGACAGAGGGTAGGCTGTTTAAGATGTGTCACAAACCCTGCTTGTTGGGCGAGATGATTGAGACGAGGATGGGTTTCGCTTGTGCTTGGAATATCAGAGCAATAAATCGTATCCCACAGATTTTTGTGGGCGATGAGATAGTTCCATACCGCATCCGTTACCGCAGAATGATACCCGGGCGCAACAATGAGGTCTAAATAATCAGGATGGGTTTTCTCACAGGACCCCATAAATTCAACTTGACGATAAGGGATTCCTAATATATGCCGTCTTGCAATTTTAAACGGCGCAAGCCCTACACAGGTTCCTTTTTCGTCCTGAATTTTAAGGAGCAATAATTGATGCGCGTGTCCGTACACTTCCCACCATGTGTGCGTCCACTCCCATGTTAGAAATATCGTATTGGCTTTGCTTGTTGCGAGCAATTCATTCCATTCCTGATGGATGGCCTTAAAGGCGTCTGCTGTAGAAAGCAATGAAAGGGACAACACATTTTTTTTATCTTCATTCAAAGGGAACAACGCTCCTGACTATATTTCTAACGAATCCGTAAAAGACAGGGTAACTTTCCTTTGCGAACATCTTCATGTTTTTCCACTGTTTTGATAAGCCACTTTTTTTGTACAGTATGCCTGCTTTTTTGGCTTTTTGTAGGCAAGATGTCCGATCATAAGCGACCCGAAAAAAAGAAATGGTTTGTACTTGTGTATCATAAATTGCGAAGGACGCGCGATCATCGTAATCCCGCGACTGTCCGACGCTCCCTGGGTTTATAAGATAGTAGCACGACGGATTCAGAAATGTTGTCGTTTCTGTTATCTTGCGAATCTCCCCGTTGTTGTATTCGTATAGGAGGGGATGGTGCGTGTGCCCAAAAAAACAAATCTTAATATTGGACGGCTCTTGCAAAAGGGCATTAAAAGTGGGCAAGGCGTCTTGTTCGGATCGGATATAAAAATCGGTGTCAGGATGTGGATCGAGAGAAGAATGAACCATCATAAATGAATCGTCCACAATTTTTGTTACGGGCAGTTGCTCCAAAAATAATTTACTTTTTGGTGTCAGATGTTTTTGTGTCCATGGCATTGCAAGTCTTGCCCCTTTCCCAAAACGGTTGAGCGCTTTTAATAACACAGCTCCGCGATCATGGTTCCCAGCGATGCACACCATTTCCCTCTGTTCTATTATTTCGAGGCATTCATTTGGGTTGGTATAATAACCAACCATATCGCCTAGACAGATTATTTTGTCTACATTCTGCGCGTCAATAACGGGCAATATCGCGTTCAACGCTTCAATATCTGCATGAATGTCCGACACCATTGCGTATCTCACTTTACAGGAGCCTTTTTAGAAATTTTTCTTAATACTGCCCTTGCAAACCAAACGAAAAACGGGATCGGGTCGTTCCATGCAAAAACATTGTAAACCATCGGACGAAAATAAGACGAAACCCAGCCTAAAAATGTAATCTGTCCTGTTTTTCTCAAATCATGAAACGCATGCAGATCATTAATAAAACAGACCCAGCGCATACCCGTTTTGTAATCTTTTTGCAGAGAAGGACGCTTTGCGCTTTCTCCGACAATATCATGATAGGCCAACATAGGAAGATTGATTCCGCAATGCATTCCAAGATAATTCCACAGATTATAACGCGCATTCAACTCTAGGACATAGAAGCTATTTCTGATTGCATCTTTTTTAAAATCAATTTTCATGACACCGACAAATTGAATTTTTTTCAGAATCTCTAGGCCGATACGCACGACTTCCGGCTCATGGATCAATTCAATAAATGTGCTTTCCCCCGCATGAATTGGATATGTCCGTATTTTTCGACCCACATAGTAAGCCAGCGGTTCTGATTGCCGATTGCAATAGGCATGGAAGCTGTATATGGCGTCCTCGCCCCCTTCAATATATTCTTGTATGATAAAATCGTCTGTAAATGTTTTTACTTTATGATACACCTCTCGAAATTGTTCGGGCGTGTCCGTCTTAATCGCCTTATACGGTTTACCCATTTCGTCTTTAATAAAAGATGATTCTGCCCATCCAATATGAGAGTGCGGCTTGAAAATGCAAGGGAAAGTGATGGCCTTTAGCGCATCCTCTGCCGATTGCATCTCTTGTGAGGAGCTTGTTTTGGGTATTGGAAGGTCAGCCCGCTTTGCGAGTTCTGCAAACAGTGACTTGCTGGTTAAATTTTCCAAGAGCGTTTCATTCGGGAGAGAGAATTGGTAATACGCGGAAAGTGCTGTGCGATGTCGTGAGATAAAGAGCAGATAAATATCATCACCGTAATACAAAACAGGTCTAATAGGAAAAGTTTTTCCTAGCCTGATCAGGTCTTGCAGGGCTTCGAGAGGAAAGCTTATAGGATTTGCGATGAGCACCTTCCGACTGCAATATTTTGAAGAAAAGGCAAGATTTTCAGGGTCATGGGATGCCACAACGATGGGTAGATCACAAGACGCAAAACACCGCAGTACCGTCAAGCCACTGCATACGACAATCGGGGTAGGAGTATGTTTATTCATCGGACTTATGCTTTTGTTGTTTCAAGTCGGCAGAATAGCATTGCATGTTGATTAAAATCAATTTGCTTGACGCATCTCTCTTTAATCCAGTACGATATTTTTAAAGAAATGTTGCTTACTGCACGTCAAAAAACGGTTCTCATTGGCACTACGCCAGAGATTTTAACGATCTACCAAGAACTCATGCAAGTGAGCCAAAGTCGTGCAACCGTTCTTTTACGGGGGGAATCGGGAACAGGAAAAGAATTGATCGCGAGACTGATTCACGAAAACTCTGTGCGTGCGAAGGGGCCATTTATTCGGGTGAATTGCGCCGCACTTTCTGAATCCCTTTTGGAATCTGAACTTTTTGGACACGAACGTGGCGCGTTTACCGGCGCGATCAAAACCAAAAAAGGCCGTTTTGAGCTGGCAGACGGAGGCACTATTTTTTTAGACGAGATTGGCGATCTTCCCTTGCCGGTTCAAGTCAAGATACTGCAAGTTCTGCAAGACACAACGTTTGAACGGGTTGGGGGGAGTGAAACCTTGAAGGTAGATGTCAGAACTGTTTCGGCCACACACCGCGATCTTGAAAAGGCAATGGTTGCTGGTACATTTCGTGAGGATCTTTATTATCGCTTAAATGTCATTCCGATTTTGCTTCCGCCATTGCGCGAGAGGCGGAACGATATTCCGCTTCTTGTGGCTCATTTTCTCGATAAATTTAACAAAGAAAATCATAAAAATGTGCATCTCTCTGATGCAATACTTGATCTTTTTATAAAATACAATTGGCCCGGAAATGTTCGGGAATTGGAAAATTGTATTGAACGAATCACAGTGTTATCCCATGAAGATAAGATCACATTAAAGACCATCCCGCAAGCGATTAAGACTTATTTTAGCGATATTCAAAAGGTGGTACCGCAATGTTTAAAAATGGCCACTTGTGAAATGGAACGCGAGGCGATGCAAAAGGCTTTAGAACGGGCAGGTGGTGTACAGGCAAAAGCGGCGCGTTTTTTAGGACTGACACCGCGTCAAATATCTTATAAAATGAAAATATATGGAATGATTAGGAAATAAAAAAGATGACGCAAGAGTACATATTAACTTGTATTGGAAATAAAATAACGTCTTCTTTTTTGAAAAAAATCCTTGATTTTCTTTCGGAAAAAAAGACGATCATTACCAAATCAAAGCAATTGGCGCAGGGTGCGTGTGATGCGTGTGACTGCATTGAAATGGTTTTTTCTTCCACAATTTCATACAATCCGATTGTGTTGACGAAGACGTTGACGAACTTATATCAGCAATACGGTGTGGATATTATTGTGCAGTATGCAGAAGATTATTTCCGCGAAAAGCGTTTGGTGGTGATGGACAATGATTCAACGCTTGTGGCCGCTGAAGTGATTGATGAATTGGCCAAGGAGGCTGGTGTTGGAGATCAGGTCGTTAAAATCACACAACGGGCAATGAATGGAGAAATTCCTTTTAAGGAGGCATTACGAGACAGAGTGCGACTGCTCAAAGGGATGCATACTTCCACATTGAATACTGTTCATAGACGTATTTGTTATACCCCGGGGGCTTTTGAGTTTACCGCAATGTTAAGAAAGAGAGGGTGTAAAACAGCGGTGTTGACGGGCGGGTTTGATTTTTTTGCAGAGCGGGTTCAGAAGGAGTTGAAACTTACTTATATGTTCGCCAACCGTTTGGAGATCAAAAATAATAAAGTAACCGGTGAGGTTTTAGGAGAGATTGTAGACGGGCAAAGGAAATTAGCGTTGATGGAAGAGATTGCGAAAAAGGAGCAAATTCCTTTAGACAGGGTGGTTGCGATTGGAGATGGGGCCAACGATCTTCCCATGATTACAAAAGCCGGGTTGGGGATTGCGTTTAATGCGAAACCCTCTGTCGCAATTGCGGCCCCTTACAACATCAGACAGAAATCTCTCGTACCGCTACAATACCTTCTGGGTGGAGGCGGCGGGAATTGAACCCGCGTCCGAAAATAATCCAACTAAAAACACTCCATGCTAAGTCTTTGTTTTTATTCTCACCTCCGACTACACCCAAAGACAGGTTTAATCGTCAGCCAGCTTCTTGCTTTAACCACTCCTCGCAAAGCATCAAGGATGGGCGAGCCTACTAAATGGCGTCTTCCACCCCCGTAGGCGTAGGATAGTTGACGTCGCTACCCTTAGGCGGCGAGGGCTAACTCTTCGTTAGCAATTATGTTTTTTCCATTTGTTTAACGAGCCCAATGGACCTCGGCATGCGTCTTTAATCTTCCTATCTCCGTCGAAACCGATCGCCCCCCTTTTCTTTTTTGGTAGGACACGCGTAGGAGTGTACCATCCTGCTGGCCCTATTTTTTATTTTGACTGTTTCTTTTTTTCCTCTTCGTCAATCCATGTCCCAATTACTTTTTTAAGCTGTTGGGAAAGGTCTACAAAACGAACACCCAGTCCTTCTGAATGAGACCCAGAATCGTATCTCCAGACGACTTCACAGGTACAAGCGATCTTCGTTATTTGATCTGGTAAAACAAATTCAACAGGAAAATGATCGCCGATTTTTAGGGGGTGAGAAGAAGTAAGCCGTAAACCGCCTAATCCCAAATTTTCAGCGTAGGCGAGGAAAACCTTATCAAATTGCTTTCCCTTGACCTCCAAGACCATGACGGGTTTTCTCGGCAAACCCCTGCGATTTGATGCAGGTTTCTCATGCGTCGTGAGGGCTTTCATGATTCAGCACTATCTTTCTTCTGCAAACGCCATTAATGCGATATTGCGGGACTGCTTAATCGCCCGCGTCACTTGTCTTTGATGTAAAGCACAGTTTCCAGAGATACGCCTCGGGGTAATCTTTCCCCGATCTGACAAAAAGGTCTTCAAAATAGCAACCTCTTTATAGTTTACAGCCTGTTTTTTCTCCACACAAAATAAACAGATTTTTTTCTTTTGTTCCTGAAAATATGCTCCCATTTCAAAAATCCTTTCGTAAATTCTTAATTAAAACGGCATCTCTTCGCCAAATTCTTCCGAAGACGTTTCAAACTTCCCGCCCCCTTCTGAAGCGCCAGCAGGGCGTTTTGGAAGAAATTGAACGGACTCTGCAACCACTTCATGTTTGTTCCGCTTCTGACCATCCTCGGCTTCCCAACGGCGTTGAGACAGGCGTCCATCAATCACCACGCCATTCCCCTTGCTGAGGTACTTACCACAATTTTCCGCCTGTTTCCCGAAGACCACAATGTCAATGAAACAAACCTCTTCCTTGACCTCATCGCCTTGTTTGTATTTTCGATTGGTCGCCAAGCTAAAACTCGCAACAGCCGCCCCGCTTGGCGTATACCGAACCTCTGGGTCTTTCGTGAGGTTACCCATTAGAATAACTTTATTAAAGCTGGCCATGATAAACTCCGAAAATGTTTAAACTGCGACTGCCGAACCGTCTGATATGGGTGTGACCGACCGTATATCTGAAGGATTAACCTTAACGGTTATAAATTTAATAATCGTTTCTTCGAGCCGACAAGTGCGCTCCACATCAAAAACCAAATTCCCTTTTCCCTTGAAGTGCATCAGGATATAGATGCCTTTTTTTTCTTTTTGCACTTCGTAGGCTAATTTTTTTCTGCCCATATTTTCAATAAGAACAATCTCGCCACTTCCCCGTTCAACGGTTGCCTTCACCTTGTCCATCGTCTTTACGACTTCATCATCCGTAAGGGTAGATTTTATGATGAAGATCATTTCGTAAAGAGTGTCCGATTTTAAACTGCTTTTTTTAACCTCAATCACTGCACTGGCCAATTTCGTTTCCTTTCATAAAGTGAGATTCCAACGCGAGACAGTAACATAGTCCGCTATCATGAGTCAATTTTTCTGCAACGCCCATTCTAATATGGCTTGGTGCGTGGGTAGACGATTTGCGGCCTGCTCAAATATAACGGACTGTTTACCATCCATCACTTCATCTGTGATCTCTTCTCCGCGATGCGCAGGAAGACAGTGCATAATGATACAATCACTTTTTGCAAGATTGACAAGGTTTTGATTGATCTGAAAGGGCAAGAATTGCGTTTTTTGAATATTCCCTGCACCCTCATATCCCATTGAAACCCATGTGTCTGTATAAAGAATGTCAGCATTTGCGGCCGCTTTCTTAGGGTCGTTTGACACGATGATGTGAGATCCTGTTTTCTCGCCAATGGCGACCGCCTGTTTTACAATATTGGGATGTGGCTCATATTCCCTTGGAGAGGCAATCGTTACATTCATGCCAACCATTGCGCCTCCTTCCATGAGAGAGTGCGCGATATTATTTCCGTCGCCCACATAAGTAAGATTTAACCCGGCAAGCATTCCCCTGTGCTCGAAAATAGTGAGAAAATCGGCCAGAATCTGACAGGGATGGCAAAGATTAGAAAGGCCATTGATGATCGGAATACTCGCAAACTTGGCCCATTCCTGCAATTTTTCCTGCTCAAAGGTTCGAATGACAATGGCATCAAGATAAGCGGAGAGGACGCGCGCGGTATCGGCAATGGTTTCTCCGCGTCCAGTTTGGCTGTCATTTGGAGAAAGAAATATTGGGTGGCCTCCAAAGCGAACAATTGCCGTTTCAAATGCAACACGGGTGCGCGTAGAGGGCTTTTCAAAAAACAATCCGATCGATTTTCCCGTCAAAAGCGCGGTCTCATCTGCCGACAGATTATTTTTTTTAAAATAACCGGCACGATCAATCAGGGACATTATCCCTTCTTCTGTAAGCGCGCTTAAATCTAAAAAATCACGCTTTGCCATTAAGCACCTCCTCTAAAATAGAAACGGCCTGATCAATTTCTTTTCGGCTTACGGTCAGGGGCGGCGTCATGCGAATCGTATTTTCAGATGTGCGGGAGAGTAGCAGTCCTTTGTCGTGCGCTTTTTTGATCACGTCTAAAGCGGGCAGGGTTATATCAATGCCTAGCAGTAATCCCGCGCCGCGCACCTCTTGAATGATCCCTGTTTTGCTTTGCAACAAAACCAGTTTCTTCAAAAGAATGTCTCCCATACTTTTCACCCGTTTCAAAAAATTAGGCGTCATTTGCTTTGCCACGGCGTTTGCAGTAGAACAGGCCAACGGGTTTCCTCCAAATGTTGAGGCATGGTTTCCCGGCGTGAAAACAGAGGCAATTTTTTTTGTGGCCAGCATTGCGCCAATCGGAAATCCGCCTCCTAATCCTTTGGCCAATGTGAGAATGTCGGGCGTGATGCCTGATTGTTCATAGGCGAAAAGCGTGCCTGTTCGTCCCATTCCTGTCTGCACTTCATCGAGGATGAGAAGCAGTTTGTGTTTGTCGCAGAGTTTACGAACCTCCGCAAGGTAATTGGATCTTGGAATTCTTACGCCGCCTTCGCCTTGTATCGGTTCTAAAAAAATAGCCGCTGTGTTTTTTGTAATGGCCTTTTCAATGGCCTGAATGTTATCAAATGGAACATGCACAAACCCTTTTGGAAGCGGCTCAAATCCCTTCTGATATTTCTTTTGGCCAGTGGCCGCAACGGTTGCCAGTGTTCTTCCGTGAAAGGAATTTTCAGCGCAGACAATCTCAAATCGCTTTTCATCAATGGTCTTGGCAAATAGGCGGGTGAGTTTTATGGCCGCTTCGTTTGCCTCTGCGCCGCTGTTACAGAAAAAAACTTGGGGAAAAGCCTGATCGGAAAACGCGTGGTCGGTGAGCCATTCCGCAAGCTCTATTTGGGGAATGTTGTAGTAAAGGTTTGAGA
>Ga0213870_1000277_pt1 | contig 26704 bp, 29 predicted proteins | sample WICALVC2017_Meta_FD_160119 | JGI IMG/M metagenome (GOLD analysis project Ga0213870, IMG submission 160119) | Freshwater microbial communities from subterranean cave lake in Wind Cave National Park, South Dakota, United States - WICALVC2017 | ecosystem: Environmental > Aquatic > Deep subsurface >... | reverse complement strand
TACAATATTTGAAGAATTAAGTCGCTTTAACCAAATCGTGTATACTACAACATAGAAAAAGATTCCAAGTGCGATAAAAAAAGTTGAAACCAAATTCAATGTGATTGCTGCGTAGATTACTGATGCTGCACTAACAGCTAAACCATAAATCATTGCATGCTGTGCCTTCATTCTTCCTGAGGGAATTGGTCTAGTGCTTGTCCTTTTCATAAGTGGATCAATGTCTTTGTCATAGTAATGGTTCAATGCACTTGATCCTGCCGACGCTAACGCGCCAGCTATAATGATGTGCAGTAGATCCAGATAATCCAGTTCTGGTCCAACTAATTTACTTGCTGCATACATCGAAGTCACTGCGGTTATCACAAGCAGAACTACTATTCTGGGCTTTGATATCTCAAGTATTTCCTTTAAACCCAATCTCTTTTTACGCGGTTTTAATAGCCATTTAATTTCTTCGACCCCATTTAGAATCGTTCAAAAGAATTAAGTATCACACGGATTCCATCTAGCTCAAATGAGTAATTGGGACCTTATGATGCCTGGGATGGGTCTTACTGCCATTGGAATAGCAGGAGTTACTCTATCGTATGCTGGTATTGCTCATACCTTCATTGATGGAATGCATGCTCTTACTGGACTTACATTGATAATTGGTTTAATTTTCTTTTCTGCGGGAGTTTTAGAAGGCGGAGTTTCAACAAGCAACAGAGCAAAGGCTACCACTCTAGTAGTGTTATCAATTGTCTTATCCTTTGGGACGTTTGCGTTTACACTTAGTCCTGTTTCGTCCGTTCCAGTTTTTGCAGGTCTTTTGTTGATCATTGTGGTACCTGCAGTTGTTATTGCATATGTAGCAATGAAGATTCCAGAATATACAAAGCCTGTGGCTGGAATTTTTATTTTAGCGGCAGGGGCAGGAATTGCAGCATACATTGGGTTTGGTCTTGTTGGTCCAGAACCTTATCTTATTGGCCAACCACCACTTGAGGAAATCATAGAAGTTGTACCTACTGCGTCTGTGTTTAAAATTTCCATTTTAGCTGGCTCATCAGAAGAAGGAAACCCAGATTATGAACCTGACTTGGCACATGTTACAAAAGGCCACATAATAGAGTGGACAAACGACGATAGCCTTGCCCATACCGCTACTAGTTCAATTGATTTTGGAGAAACATTTGACTCTAGCTTGTTAAATGCTGGAGAAACGTTCCGTCTTGATACTTCAAATCTTGAGCTTGGCGAATACGAGTACTTTTGTATAGTACACTCATGGATGACAGCATCGTTTGTATTAGAAGAAGAAAAGGAGCCTGTTAAAGTAAATGTCGCAATACCGCAGGGAGCTGGCATTCAACAGATAGGTCAGATTTACTATGATCCTGCAGACATTAGAATATCTGTTGGAACTACGGTAGTTTGGACAAATAATGATAATGCAGCTCATACAGTAACTAGTGGAACACTAGAACAAGGAATTTCTGGTGAATTTGATTCTGATTTGATGCCGCCAAGGGGGTCTTTTGAGCACACATTCAATGTTGTGGGAGCCTCTGATTATTTCTGCATATTACATCCATGGATGAAGGGATCAGTTACCGTCGAATAAATTTGCAAAATGCAATAAAAATATCAACATCACAAAAACAAGTTCTGTCACAGCAGGCAAGAAAGCAAAATCCAAATGAATGTTGTGCACTTTTAGTTGGCCATATCCAAAACAATAAAGCTGTTGTTGAAGACATTTTTCTAACAGACAATGTAGAAAAATCGCCTGTAAATTTTACAATCTCTCCAGAACAGACTCTTCAAGGATACATGCAAGCTCAAAAAAACAATACAGAAGTAGTTGGAATATTTCATTCACATCCCAACTCTGAAGCCTATCCATCTGCAACTGACCGACAATATATGGAAATAAATCCATACGTATGGGTAATTTTCTCTGGATTAACAAACGAGTTTAAGGCTTTTGTACTTGAATCAAAGGTAATCGAAATTCCAATAGTTTAGTCATTTTTCTTAAAAGACACAATCGCACCATTTTTTATTTTTGATAAAATTGACTTGTCTGGATTTATGATTTTCCCAATCACATTTACAGGAGAATATGGCTTTATTTCGTCTTTTTTGCCAATTGGTGTATGACCATAAAACAAGCAAATTGCCTTTCCAGTAGGCCAATATGCTACATCGTTTAATTCCACAAGAGGTTTTGCGTTTTCTTCTTTGACGTTGACAGGGGTTTCATCTGTATAGATCTCCTCACCCCACAAATTAACTCCAACAGAAAACGGTAAGGATTCTAAAAGTGATTTTACAGTTTTTGGTGACATTTTGTCATCTAGTTCTAGGATTACGTTCTGTGCTTTTGGAATTTCCACTTTGATTTTATTTTTCACGGTCTGCCTAGTTATTTGAATTAAATATCCCTTGCTTTTCAATATTTGATATGGAAATACATGTTTACGATACGTATGTAGAGGCAAAAGATGGCCACACAATGCACTTTGATGTTATTACAGATGTCAAAGATCATGACAAGGCAATCGAGTATGCAAAAAAATGGCTAAAGTCAGTTGGAGAAGGAAACGCAGCAGTAACAACAGAAGAATGTCAGTTTTGTCACTCACAAGGAGCGCCCGAACCAATTGCTGAAGAAATCAAGAAAAACGGATTCTTTATCCAAAAGATGGAAGGCTGCCCATAGGCCTTATTTTTAAAAATACAAACTTTTTTTATTCTTTTTTTATCAGTATAGTAGATGAAAACACCATCCTATGCAAAGTTAACAGTTGAAGGAGACAAAAAAACTAGATGGATTTGTGGCTGTTTTGTAACAGTAGATGATTTTTTCAAGTTCTGTTCTGAACACAATGACACGCTAAAGCGGGCAATTGAATCTCAGATAGATGAGCTTGATATGACTATAGTTGTAGACGAGAAAAAATCATAGCACAAGAATAGCAACAAAGGCTGAAACAAACACTATAGCAACTGTGTTAAGCAGTTTTATCACCGTATTCAAGGCAGGACCTGCTGTATCCTTGTAAGGATCTCCAATTACGTCTCCAACTACTGCCACTTTGTGTTCTTCTGTTCCTTTTGCTCCCTTCATTTCAATTAGCTTCTTTGCATTATCCCATGCGCCACCAGTGTTGGCAAGGTGATATGCCAAAAATATTCCAGTAACTACAGCGCCAACTAAAAGGCCTGCTACTGCGGTAGGGCCAAGTATGATTCCAAGAACTATTGGTGCAGCAATAGCTATGCTTGCTGATTTCCATAGTTCTTTAAGTGAGGCAACTGTTGCAATATCTACACATCTTGCATAATCTGGTTTTGATTTGCCTGTAAGTATCTCAGGATCGTCTTTGAACTGCCTTCTTACTTCATCAACCATTTTTGATGCAGCCCTTGAAACCCCGTTTATTAGCTGACCCGTTATAATGAATGGAATGAGTCCGCCTACCAGTAGGCCAATTATCACAGTAGGATTTGTAAGACTGTAATCAAAGACTTGATGAAATACTTTGCTTGCCTCATACTGGAAAGCTTGTATCATAGCTAATGCTGCAAGGCCTGCACTTGCAATGGCAAAACCTTTTGTAATTGCCTTTGTAGTATTTCCAACTGCATCAATTTCATCAGTTACTTTACGATTTTCTTCACCCATGCCAGTCATCTCTACTATGCCGCCAGCATTGTCTGAAATTGGACCAAATGCGTCAATGCTTAGTACAATTCCTGCAAGACTCAACATTGCCATCGCAGTCAAGGATGTACCAAATATTCCATAAAGCAGTGCTTGGGAAGGATCTGGTGCAGCCGATGATGATATTGCAAATGAAATGGCTATTGCTACAACAAGTGCAATCATAAATGGGCCAGTTGACTGCATGCCTTTGATGATTCCCATCAATACTAATGATGCATAACCCCACTTTGCTGACTCGGCAATTTCTTTTACGTGTTTGTATTTGTAATTTGTATAAGTGTCTGTAATTTTTTGAATTACTGGAACAAGTATTACACCCACAATAGTTGAGCCAAATAGCGCATATGCGATTGGACTTTGACCTAAAAAGAGATACGTGAACACAAAGTTTAATGCAATAGCAATTGCCGCAGTAACATAAAATGCGATGTTAAGTGGTTTCATTACATCTGAAGTTTTTCTAGAGCCTACAGTTGCAGCGCCTATTATAGAGGCAATCATTCCAGAGGCACCGACAAGTATTGGATAGAGAATGTTTTCTGGAGCTCCAATAAGTGCGGCAATCAGAATTGAGGCAAGCATTGTTACGATATACGATTCATAAACATCAGAGCCCATCCCTGCTGCATCGCCTACATTGTCGCCAACATTATCTGCTATTGTAGCAGGATTTCTAGGATCATCTTCAGGTATGTTTACCTCAACTTTTCCAACCAAATCTGCGCCCATATCAGCTGCCTTTGTGAATATACCGCCACCAATCCTAATGAAAAGTGCAATCAAACTTGCTCCAATACCTACTCCAGCAATTGTAATTGGGTCAGGGAATGCAAAATACAGCAACGTTATTGCAAGTAGTGCCATTGCAGGTACTGCAAGTCCTACTGTTGCACCACCTCTAAATGCTAATGCAAATGTTTTTCCTAATCCACTTCCCGTTGATTGTGCGGCCCTTACCGCAGCTTTGACTGTAATCTTTAATGAAATAATTCCTGCGATTGCAGACAGTGCTGCGCCAACTGCAAAAGCAATTCCGTTTGAAAATCCTATAAAATATCCAATAATTACAGAAAGACCTATTGCTATTGGAATGATTATCTTCATTTCTCGTCTGAGAAACGCAGATGCACCCACTCTGACTGCATTTGAGATTTCCATCATCTCTTTTGTTCCTGCGTTTTGTTTTGAAACCCAAGCGGCAAAACCAGCTGCAACAACAAAAGAAGCAATGGCAGCTCCTATAGGTAGAAGCTCTTGTATTTCCATTTTATACAAGCACGCCTATTCGCGGGAAATATAAATCATTGAGAAAAAATTATCAAAGTTTTCATTTTCGTTTTTGATATTGTGAAAAGGTTTTGCCTTGGAGTCCTCTTCTTACAAGCTTGTTGAATCTTTTTCCATGACTAAGATATGGAAACCTCATGTGGATCAGCTCGTGTACAATTGTGTTTTCTAATGTTTTTTCATCAGGTATTTTTCTTACATTTATGAAGACAAGATTGTGTTGTAAATATGAGACCCCATAATACTTGTGTGCTGAAGTTCTTCTGCCAGCAGTAATTTCTTTTGGCACTTCTAAAACTTCTCGCGTTGTAAGAAGGACGTGTGGTTCAGGAATAGAGAATCGGTTTGAATAAATCCCAACCTTTTCTAAAATCTGTAGCCGAAGGTCAGGATCAAGATTCATGATTTTTTGTTCTATAAAGTTCTAGTTTATGTTCAAGTGTCAATTCTTGTCCTGAGTTTTGTTTATTTTGCTTATTTCAAATTTGATTTAGTAGGGTCAGAGTTTTAGTAGTGTAATCATTTATCATACAGCCACCGTCTCATCATACCCCATCAGATCATTGAATCAAGTATCTTTTGTGCTTTATCTCTAATTTCTGTATCAATTTTTACTATAACTAGTCCTTCATTTGGCTGCCCATACATTACAACAGCATTAGCTGGAGCAAAAATACATGCAGGAATTACAAGTAGATCCTCTTCACCATCAACAATAATTCTAACAGGTGGTTTTGAATCAAATCCTTTTTTTATTGTAGCAATGCTTTCTGGGGTGATTTCACCTGCTGGGTTTTTACAAGATAATGTAGTGTTTACACCTTTGATGGAAAGTGACTTTCTTTCCTTCCTTTTTTCTTGATTATCTACTATTTGAAGAGAGGGAGCTATGTCTAAATTTAGCATATTTTCTGTTGTGGTATCGCCAACTGTGATAAGAAAAGTTTTTTCTGAAAGATATTTTTGAATATTGTTTCTATTTACTTGTTGGCTTGGCAATAAAATTCCAAACGGAGTTTTGAGTTGCTCGCGAAGACGTTCTGGAAGGCGCACAACAGTTCTAAAACTTAACTTGTTGGAGCAGGTTCTGCAGCCTCTGCTTGCATCTCTTCTCTAAGTTTTGCAGCAAGTATACTACATTGTGCGGCTACATTTTTTGCAGATTTTCTAAAAGCCTCAGCACTTGGAGAATTTGGATTTGTTAACATGATTGGTTTTCCCTTGTCAGAGCCTTCCATAATTCCTGCGTTTAGGGGAACTTCGCCAACAAATGGTATGTTGTATTTTTCGCTAATTTTTTTTGCACCACCCTCACCAAAAATGTAATGCTTTTCATTACAGCTTGGGCAGATAAAATAGCTCATGTTTTCAACTACGCCTATCAAAGGAACATTTAGTTTGTTGAACATTCCAATTGCTTTTACAGCTACATTACTTGCAACATCTTGTGGAGTAGTAACTACCAGTATACCAGTAATAGGAATTGTCTGTGCAAGTGTTAATGGAATATCTCCAGTTCCTGGTGGAAGATCTACGATAAGATAATCAAGGTTACTCCAGTTTGTATCTACTAAAAATTGTTTTAAAATTCCAGAAATTATTGGACCTCGATAAATTGCAGCCTGATGTTCCTGTTCTGCAAAAAATCCAAACGAAACGACTTTAAGTCCATTGGATTCTGCTGGTTGCAGTTTATTCTCATCTACTTCTAAATTTGCCTTTTGCATTCCAAGCATTAATGGAATGCTAGGCCCATAGATGTCTGCATCAAGTAGTCCTACTTTTGCTCCAGATTGCGATAATGCTAATGCCAAGTTTAATGCAACAGTTGATTTTCCAACGCCTCCTTTGCCGCTTGCAACACCAATAATATTTTTCACTGTTGCCAATGCAGTATCTGCGTCTAATGAACGACCTTCCATTACCTTGGCTGTAACGCTCATGTCAAAATTTTTGATTCCTGCAATCTGGCTTACTGCCTTTCTAACATCTTCTTCAATTTCTGCATTGAATGGACATGCAGGGGTTGTTAGTTCAAGTGTAAATTTCAAATTACCTTCATTGAGTTCTAAATCTTTGATCATTCCCATTGATACAATGTCTTTTTTCAAGTCAGGGTCAATTACTGTACCTAATTTTTCAAGAACTTGATCAACGCCGACCATAATCAAAAAGTTCCTCTAAACATTATTTAAAGATAGGTTACTAATGAAATTATTTTGATATTAGGGATTCCTAATCAACAGTAAATTTCAAAAATTTCAATATTTCAAATCACATAACAATTTGTTTCATTCATCTCATCAAATTGAGAAATCTTTGAAAACATTGTTGAAAATTACCCAAAGATTCATAAATTGAAGCTCTTCAACCACGCACAGTTGTTCTCAATATCTACGCTACTTGATGTTATTAGAATACCGCCTAGTCTGTTTGGCACTGTACTCAAAAAAGCAGCAGTCAACATTTTGAAGGAAAAATATGAAAGCATGATAAACGCTGACTTGGGATACATCATCATGATTTTAGATGCCAAAGTAGAACCTATGGGAAAGATGGTGCCAGGTGATGGTGGCACTTTTCACAAAGTAGAGTTTGAAGCATTGACATTTTATCCAAAAATTCAAGAGATTGTAAAAGGAGAGATTGTAGACATTACAGATTTTGGCGCCTTTGTAAGAATTGGACCAACAGATGCTTTGCTGCATCTCTCACAAATCATGGATGATTATCTAAAAAGCGATGTAAAATCAGGAATAATTCTTGCAAATCAAAGTGGCCGTACACTAAGAGTTGGCTCTACACTGCGTTCAAGAATAACTGCTGTTTCGCTTGGAAAAGCAGCATCGATGGGAAAAATAGGAATTACATGCAGGCAGCCATTCTTGGGTGCAGATGAATGGATTGCAGCAGAACTTAAAAAATCTGCAGGATCTGAAGGAAAAACAAAAGAAAAGGAACCCGAGAAACAAAAGAAAACAGTACAAGTAAAGGAACCGGAAAAACAAAAGAAAACAGTACAAGTAAAGGAGAAGTAAAATGGCCAGAGAGATGGCATGTAGAAAATGCAAATGTATTACAGTTGCAAAAGTTTGTGGCAATTGTAAATCATCAGATCTTACACCTGATTGGAATGGGATTGTTGTGGTAGTAGATCCTACAAATTCTCACATAGCTCAGACTTTGGGAATTACAAAGGAAGGAAAATACGCCTTAAAGGTAACATAGCAAAAAATCCGTTCAAATATTTATTGTGTAGAAATTTCTTGGTTTTTTGTGATGATTAATAAATACATAAAAAGCAAAATTTACGTTGAAAATAAATCAAAAAAAAGAACTTTTGCGATTTTTAGCTGAAGATGTTGGCAAAGGAGACATTACTAGTAGTCTTTTGCCAAAAAAAATCATAACTGCAAAAATCATTGCAAAGCAGAATTGTATACTAGCAGGAGTAAGGTTTGCAAAAGAAATTTTTTGCCTGAAGGGTTGTAAAGTTAAGATACTAAAAAAAGATGGAAGTAAAATAAGACAAAACCAGATAGTTTTGCAAGTTTCAGGATATGCAAAGTCAATATTAACATGTGAGCGTACTGTCTTGAATCTGCTTACAAGAATGAGTGGAATCGCTACTCAAACAAATAACCTAGTAGGAAAAATTCGAAAGATGAATTCAAAATCGCATATCTTTGCAACAAGAAAGACGGCCCCAGGACTACGTTATTTTGACAAAGAGGCAGTAAAAATTGGTGGCGGTAATAAACATAGAATGTCACTTGATGAAATGATCATGATAAAGGATAATCACTTGGTAGTTGATTCAATAACAAATCTAATTCGCAAAGCCAGAAAAAAATACAAAAAAATTGAGATCGAGGTTGAAAATCAAAGTGATGCAATCCTTGCGGCACGTGAAGGTGCAACTATCATTATGCTTGATAATTTCAACCCAAAAGAGATTGCAAATACTATAGCAAGACTGAAAAAACTAGGACTTCGAAACAAAGTTTTGTTAGAAGCTTCAGGCGGCATTAACTCAAAAAATATTCAAGCATTCGCTAAAACTGGAGTTGATATGATTTCTGTTGGAGAAATAACAAACAGTGTAAAAGGAATTGATTTTAGTCTTGAGATTTAGCTTTGTTTTGTGTTAATTTTTGATAATAATTCTAAAACTGCTTTATTTTTAGGATCAATTTCTTGAATTTTGTTGCAACATTTGATTGCTTCATTGTACTGACCTAATTCAAACAGAGAATTTGCCTTTAAAAGTAGTGTTTCTGGATCATAGGAGCTTATGTTAAGGATTTTATCAAAATATGAAATCGATGTTTTGTGCTTGCCACGCATATAGTGTATGCTTCCAACAATGAATAAAACATCTAGATCATCTGGTCTTTTTTTTAATAGCTCAGAGCCGATTTGAAGGACTTTATCGTATTGTTTGTCTTTTACTAGCGCCTTTAGCTCTTTTTTTCTTTTAATAATCTCTTTTTGTTCTATGCTTTTGTGAAATAATCCAGTCAATATCTCAAAAAAATTTTGATTAGATAAAAAATCTAACTGATGGCAAGCATTCGTTCTATTGCCAAGCGTGCCTTGTCTACAATTTTTTTTGGCACTTTAACTTCGTATTTGTCTTCAAGCAGAGATTGGTAGACTTTGTCTAATGTAATCATCTTCATGTATTGGCATTCGGCCTTTTCAGAAGCTGGAACAAAAGTTTTGGTTGGGTTTTGTTTTCGCATTCTATACAAGATTCCTGTTTCTGTTGCAATTACAAAGTTTTGTGTTGGGGAATTTTTAACATAGTTCATCATGCCTTCAGTTGAAAGAATCTGGACTTGCCTGTTGTTATAATCGCCAACTGCTACATCATACAACATTGGAGTGGTACAACTACATTCAGGATGTACTACAAGTTCTGCATTTTGAAGCTGCTCTAGTTTATTTTGTATGTCTTGTGAACTTATACCTGCATGGACATGGCATTCTCCTGCCCAGATGTACATGTTTTTTCTTCCAGTCATTTTAGAAACATAAGACCCAAGGAACATGTCTGGCAAAAATAGTATTTCTTTGTCTTTTGGAATGGAATTTACAACGTTTATGGCATTTGATGATGTGCAGCAATAGTCTAGCTCTGATTTTATTTCTGCAGTTGTATTTACATAGCCTACAGTTACTGCCTCTGGGTGTTCTTTTTTCCATCGTCTTAGCTCATCAACTGTTATAGAGTCAGATAAGGAACAACCTGCAGCAGGGTCTGGTATCAAAACTTTTTTGTCTGGACTAATTATTGCTGCAGTTTCTGCCATAAAGTGCACTCCACAAAATAGTATTGTTTTTTGATCAGTCTTTGCTGCTTGTCTTGAAAGACCTAGTGAATCTCCAACATAGTCTGCAATATCTTGAATGTCTGGGATCTGGTAATTATGAGCTAGGATTACAACATCCTTTTCCTTTTTTAGTTTTAGAATTTCGTCTTTTAGATTCAAACAAAAAAAATGGTTCGGATTAGCATTTAAAACATGACATTATAGACTATAATTTTCACAAATCTGGCAATTCTGGCAATTTTTGCCAAATCAGGTACCAATTCGGATATCACTTGAGCATATAGAACGCAAGCACTCTATTGCTGAAAGTATTGCAAGCCTGCTAGTTTTTGGATTGTTTTGATCAGGTACGTTTTCAACTTTGATTGAGATTTTGCCAAACTTGCCGCTTGCTTCTATTGAGTGTGTATTTTTGTTGGTGTTTGGATCGGCTACAATTCTTACTTTGGTATTTTTGTTGCCAAGACCTGTCAAGCTTAACAGTGCGGCCACATTGATGTTTGCTGGAAATAATTTGACTGCATCTTCTGCATTTCCCTCAAAGATTGTTGTTTGCTCTTTTATTTTGTCTAAATTAATGTCTGATATCTCAAAGAACTTTGCGCCTTTTAGTGATTTTGGATTCTTTGTTGTAACAAGTGTTAATGACTCTAGTTCGTCTTTAACAGATTTTATTGCATCAAGTCCAGCTATTGCGCCTGATGGGAGGTAAACCTGTTTTTTAAAGTCTTTACATCCTTCTAAAATAACATCAAAGATGGATTCGTCTAATAATGCACCAACACTCATGATCATCAAGTCTTTTCTATTTTGCAATATAGTAAGGGCGTTATCTCGTACAGCATCTTGAGATGCTGCTTCAATTATAAGATCAACTGGAGAGGATGCCAAAAGTGCAGCGTTTTGTGTGATTTCTGGTTTTATGTTCAGCTTTGAGACAAGTAAAGATGCTCGTTCTTTTGAGATATCATAAACATGGGTTAATTTTGCAGGAATCTTTCCAGAATCAATAGCTAGCGCTATTTGTGTTCCAATTGCTCCACAGCCTAGTAAACCAATTCTTTTCAACCACCCAATTGGGTTAAATATTCATAATAAAGTATTGGAAAAATTTCTTGCTTAATAGTAAAAAAGGAAAGTCAGCAATAATTTAATGAAATTAAAGCTTAGATCTTGTTAATGATGCTTACAACCTAAAGATTTTATTGTAAGCTACAAAGTATTGCTGTGCTCAATACAGTCTACAAAGATGCCATAAAAAATCGCGAAAAGATGCTTTCCGTTCTCAAAGGCCCAAAATTTGAGAGGATACTTCAGAAAGCCAAGGAAAACTGGGTATATTACAAGCCTGTAAAAGAGGATGTAACTACTGCAGGCATTGATTCAAGTTTTAACAATACCAAATTCCAAGGAATAGAATTATGGACAGTTACAGCAGTGTCTATAAGATCTGATGGAAAGATCCTAGTAGACTTGCATAATTCTGGACTGGAACCAGATGTAGAGTTATCTAGAATTGCCAGTAAAATGGAAATTGAAGCATGTCAGCAAAGCATAGACTCTGTTGATCTAGTATTGATGGATGGGTCTTTACATTCTCAGTTTATGACACGACAATCATCTTTGGATACTGCAATTGTAAATGCCATGAAAAAAAGAGAAAATGTAATTTTTATCTCAAAGACATCAAATACAAAAAAACAGTTTGAGAGCTTTGATTCACTTGCTGGAGACATATTCTACTATAACCATGTTACAAAAACGCCAGGGTTTAGCAAGATATTTGTCGAAAAAAGATATGGAAAGGACAAGGTAATATCGTCGACTTTTGTAAGGCTAAGCGACTCAACACCAATAATAAAGCTTGAATTTTTAGGTCCAGATCACACAGAAGACGAGATAAAATCTGTGATGAACAAGATCTACAAAAATAGCGTCGGCGGATATCCATATGCTCTCAAGCTTGCACATGCCAACTGTAAAATACACGACAAAGACCTTGCAAAGATGGTTAGTCTTTTGGGACTAAGCAACGAAATTGGTTCAAGGGAGGTTTTAGGTTGAATATTGGTTATGTAGTTGGGGAGTCAAAGCCTACTTTTGTTACAGCGCTTACCTCAACACCGCTTTCGGTTGGAGAATATGTAATCATTGATTCAGAGGAAGGAAAGATCTTAGGGCTGGTTGAAAAATCAGTCATATCTAGTGCTGCCTTTGCAGATGTACGAAATTTTGATGAAGCTACAGAAAGTATAGAGATTGCAGAGATTAACAGAAGAGACAAAACCTACACTGCACATATTGGAATACTGGGATTTTTAGATAAACTGCAGAAAGGCCAGTCAATTATCCCTGCGATTCCGCCAATTCCAGGTACTCCTATCTTGCAGCCAACACGTCAAGACCTTGAGATAATATTTTGCCCAACAAAGGACGGATGGATAAAGATTGGCTATTTGCTTAGAAACAAAACAATTGATGCCAAAGTAAACCTTGACAAAATAGTTTCAAGACATTTAGGAATCTTAGCAATGACAGGCATGGGAAAAAGCAATCTTGTTTCACTTTTAACAAAAGAGATTGCAAAGCTAAGAGGCACTGTAATAATTTTTGATTATCATAATGATTACACATCACTAAACATTCCAAGAATCAATATTGTTGATGCAAAGATAAACCCAAGACTTTTGGACCATGAGCAGTTATCCGAAGTTTTAGAGATTAGAGACAGTGCAAACGTCCAGCAACGAATATTACGAATGGCCTTTACAAACAAGGTAAAAGAATCAAAAGAGTTCTGGGAAAAGCTCGAAGAAGAAGTAGACTTTATCATAAACTCTGAGGACAAAAAGCTAAAAGAGTACAAAACATCGGCATATCGAGTACAGGATATAGTTGATGAGGCACAGCGAAGATTTGGCGATATTTTAGATCCAGACATGGGTGATCCACTCAGCTTCATAAAGGAAGGACGTGCAAACATACTAAACATATCCGAGTTATCTGAAAAGCAGGCAAATGTTGCAGTTGCATTTTACTTGCAACAGATACTAAGAGATAGAAAAGATGCAAGCATTGCAAGACATGGAAAACTAAAGCGTGAAAAAAACTATAGATTTGAATCGCCAATATTTGTAATGATTGAAGAGGCACACGTCTTTATTCCAAAAGAACAAGACACTTCTGCAAAATATTGGGCTACAAAGATTGCAAGAGAGGGAAGAAAGTTTGGACTTGGTCTTGGCATAGTATCACAAAGACCACGAAGCGTTGACCTTAATGTTCTCAGCCAGATGGGCTCTTTTGCAATAATGAAAATAATCCAAGAAGACGACCAAAGACAGATAGCCTCTGCCACGGAGTCAACCAGCCGTGAACTGATAGGACAATTAACATCTCTAAACGTAGGCGATTCTGTGCTCATAGGCCAGTGGGTAAACCTGCCAGCACTTGTACATGTAGAAGAAGTAAAAGAAAAAATCATGGGAGCTGATCAAAGCGCAGTCAAGGCATGGGCAAAATCAGAAAAGATGAGTGAAGTTGCAGTAGAATCAACGCACAAGCTAGTTCAAAAAGATTTGTTGTTAGACTAAATGCTATTCTCACATATCTCCGATACACATCTAGGGCTAGTACAATATGGCTCAGAAGAAAGAGAAGATGATGTATACCGCGCATTCAACCAGGCCATTGATACATCAATAAAGGATCATGTTGATTTTGTAATATTTTCAGGAGATATCTTTCATGTTCCAAACCCAAATGGAACTGCGATAATCCACATGGCAAATGCACTAAAACGATTAAAACAAAACAAAATTGATTCATTTTTCATTCTAGGAGAACATGATATTAGTAGAATCCGTACAACGCCCATCCCATATGTGTATCATAATTTGGAATTTTCAAAGTACATAGGACTAGGAAATCCTCTAGAGTACAAGAATATTCTTTTGGTTGGGTTTGATAAGATTCGAAAAAATGAGATGCAAGCATTTGAGGAAAAATTTGCAGATATTGATAAAGTTGCAAAGAATCACTCTGGACACAAAATACTTGTTATGCATCAAGGAATAACTGAATTTAACAAGTTTGCAGGAGAATTGCTATCAACTGATCTACCAAAAAATTTCACATATTATGCAATGGGGCATTTACATGATCATGACATCAAACATTTTAGTCATCTAGACGGCCCGATTGCGTACCCTGGATCAATTGAACTTACAACAAGCGAGGGAATTAAAGAAACAGAAAAAGGTTTTTTTGAAGTCGATGTTTCATCCCAAGAGGCTAGACCAAACTGGATCAAGCTTGACACAAGACAACAATTCTCATTTAAGATAAAATATGATGAGATTTCAAAATCAATAGACGAAGTTTGTAAAAAAATTGGAATGCCTGAGCGCAAACCCATAGTAGAGCTAAAAATCGAAGGTGACGATGTAGAGACAGATATCATCCAAACACAAATTTCACGCCTAAATTCCCTAACTTTGAGATGTTTTTGGAAAATAATCTCAAAAAATGAGGCTGATTCTTCTGTCCTGCTTGAAAAACCACTAATAATTGATGATGAGCTTTTCAGATTGTCAGTAAACGCACTTGGTTCTGAGAAAATAGCAAGTTTTGCAATAAAAGAACTTTTGCCGTTGCTTACAGCTGATCTACTAAAAGAAGCAACACAGATTGTAATTGAAAACTTTGAGCACTATAAAAAGGAAAAAAGAAAATGATAACATCGGTCGAGCTTTCAAACTTTTTGTCACACTCTGATACAAAGTTAGAGTTTGATAATGGAGTTACAGTATTTGTTGGCCACAATGGTGCTGGCAAATCAAGCATAATTGATGCAATTACATTTGCGTTGTTTGGCCAACATACAAGAAAATCAAACAAAGGCTTGATAAAACATGGAGAGTCTCAAGGATTTGCCAAAATAATATTTTCTGTAAATGGAAAACGCTACAAAGCTGAAAGAAGAATCAATGTAAAAGGTGGACTAGCTGCTCAGTTTTCTGAAATGGTTGAAGAAAACCAATGGGTGCCACTTGCAGCTGGTGAAAGAAAACAATTTAGTGAATCAATGACGCAGGAAGTTGAAAAGAGAATCGGTTTAGATTTTGAAAAGCTAAAGATTGCATCAATAGTTCAACAAGGAGAACTAAACGCAATAATCAAGGCAAAACCAAAAGAGTTCAAAGAATTACTAAATGCAATTATTGGAATAGACAAGCTTGATATTGCATCAGAGGCAATGAAAGAAGTCAGCAAAAATTTTAGACAAAAAATCAAGGATGAGATAGGCTATGATGATACACACATTGACATTTTATCACGGGATCTACAAAGATACAAAGCTGAATTTGTTGAATCAAAGCCGCTAAAAGACAAGATGGAATCAAAAAGAATCCAGTATGAAAAAGAACTCGCTAGAATGCAAAAAAATCTAGAGATAGAGCTGCCAAAGATTGACAAGATAAACCAGCTAGGATCACGAAAGAATGAGCTTAATGCATATGCAAAAGAGGCTATTCAAGAAATGAAGCGCGAAATAGCTGAAAATGAGCGTAAAATTCGTGACTGTAAAGACTGTTTTGAGTCTGTTGGTCTAAAAAAAGACTTGGAGCCCAAGCTAGAAAAGACAGAATTTACAATTGAAGATTTACAGAAAAAGCTACAACAATTATCAAACCAGAAAGTATCACTAGAAGAGAAACGTGCCTTATCTTCAAAACTCCAGCTCAAAGACAACAAATGTCCTGTATGTGATTCAGTCGTTGACAAGCTAAACCCATTATTTCAGGAAAAACACCTAAAGCACGAGCTAGCTCAAATACAAGACAAAATTTCTGATCTAGAAAAAGAGCTAACGTTGTGCAATAAGAATAGAGTTGAATTTTCTGAAAAAGTACAAAAAGCAAGAGAAGCAGAAGCAATACTTCGCACTTATTCTATAAAAAATAAAGAAGAACTTCAAAAGATCCAACATGAGATAGAACAAAAGAAAGTAAATGTACAAAGAGTTCCAACAATAACTGCAGGTAATTTAATTGAAGTTGCACACATAGATTCCCATACAAAAATGCTCTTTGATGCAATATCACAGCTAGAACAGGAAACTCGTGGATTTGATGAAGACCAATTCACAAAGCTAAAAGAATCGATTAGTCAAAAACAATCAGAGATTGCTGCAATAAACCAACAACTTGGAGCCATAAGTGAAAAGATAGACAAGGCACAAGAGCAGATAAAATCTCTTGAGAATGCAATATTTGAGCTCAAAATAGTACGAGGTTATGTTGAAGAGCTTGATACAATTCAAACAAAAATTTTCAATAGAGATGGACCTGTTGCGACAAGTCTTAGGTCGTGGGCTCTTAACACTATTTCATCAAAAGCATCTGAATACCTAATGCCACTTAATACAAAAATTCACAGAATCTTGCTGTCAGAAAAGACACGTGAGGTTTCCATTACATGTTATTCAAAAAATGAGGCCTTGGAAATTGAATCACTAAGCGGTGGCGAACAGGTAGGTGTTGCCATTGCCTTAAGGCTTGCCATGGCACATCTTTTAGGCTCATCTAATCTTAAATTCATGATTTTAGATGAACCAACTACTCATTTAGATGAAGAACGACGAAGATCACTTGTCAGTGTATTTTCTCAGTTATCAGATATTACAAGTGGGAATTCAAAGATCCCCCTGCAATTAATTATAATCACACATGATGCAGAAATATTTGAGAACTCTAACATCGATAAAATATACAAATTTACTGCTACGCCACAAGGAACACAGACGTTAGCTCTTTAACCGCCTGTAAGCTTTGCAAACTTTTCATTTTTGCTTAGCTTTTCCATAAATTGTAAATTAGATAAAGCTACAACTGCAGAATCTCGTACTGGTTCTGCTGGATCATCTAGTGCCTTTTCAAGTGTTTTTCTTGCATCTTGTGAACCTATAACACCTAAGGCGATAGCTGCCTCATGCCTGACAAAGATGCTTGGATCGTTTTGTGTTGCATCCTCAAGTGGCATTATCCCACTTCGATAGCACATCTGTCCAAGCGAAAATGCAGCTTCATGTCGCACAAGCTCGTTTGGATCATTTTTTAACACTTTTGCAATGTATGGAACCTTGTCCTCGCCGCCAATATCAACCAAGATACATGTTGCTCTTGTCCGAATGACATAATCTTTATGATCTAAAAGTTTGATAAAATATTCCACATCCTTTTTTTCATATCTTTCTTCCATTTCAGATAAAAGCTCAAGTCTTGATTGTGGAACAGTTGACATTTTGTTTTGATTTTTTGAATCGTCTATTTATTCTAATTTAAAATATCATAGAATCGCTATCTTTTTAATGCAAGTAAAATGCAGTCAGGGAATATGATGCAAGCAGTAATTGGACAAAAGGCGCCAAACTTGAAGGTTTCAAAGTGGGTTCAAGGACTTGAAACAAACATTGACAAAGAAAAGGATCGCGTTGTTTTAGTTGAAGTGTTTCAGGTAAATTGTCCTGGCTGTTTTCTATACGGTATTCCTGAGGCAATAAACATCTACAAAAAATATCAAGGTGATGGAGTTACCGTATTAGGTGTTGCAACAGCCTTTGAGGATTTTGATAAAAATACGCTTGAAAATCTAGAACTTCTCCTAAAAACTGGCGAAGTGATAGGAGACACAAAAGAAGGGCTTTCACAATATGGGAAACTAGATGGCAACAAACTGCCATACAAGATTCCATTTCCAGTAGCGATGGATTCGCTGATTAAAGAATCAGGCAATATATCAAAAGAAAGAATGCTTAATTTCATTTACAAGCAGATCCCAAACTTTGATTCTCAACCAGAAGACTACAAAAACCAAATTTTGGAACGGGTAAAACAGTATCTACAGGCAAAAGAGTATACTGCAGAAACCTTTGAAGGATATTCGCTTAATGGAACACCATCTACCATACTTGTTGACAGAAAAGGTACACTACGTGACATATCATTTGGTCAAAGCGAAAATCTTGAGCGAAAGATCCAGTTATTGCTAGATGAGTGATCTTCGTTTTAATAGTAAAATACCAGCAAGTGAGCTTGCAAGAACCAACGGTGCAACTGCAGAAAACTCTGGCAGGTAAGTCGTTCCGATAATTTCGATTTTGTTTGTTCCGTTTCCTAGAAACTCCATAAAGATAAATGAGATTTGCTCACTTGACTGCACTGTTGGAAAAATTTCCTGCTCATTTACAAAAAAGGTAAAGTTTCCGCTGATCAAATTTTGTGGAATCTGAACTTCAGCTATATTATTTTGTGATGTACTAAAAGCATGAAATGTTAATTTTTTCTGTTCTGCGCTAAATTCTGTTTCTTCTACACTAAAGTTTGAGACAATCTCAACTGGAAAGGAATATCCGCCAGTTTCTATTGTATATACCTGTTTGAAACCCAATCTATCGGATAGCTGACCATGTGCAGCTGGTATTATGAGTAGAGGAAGAAAAATAACTAGAATTGTTATTGGTTGCAACTTATGCTGGAATAAGTCGTTTTCGTAACTCTTTATCTTTTGCGATTCTTGGGTGAGAGGGATCTGCTAAGATTACCTCAAACCAGTAATACATTCCGTCTTTGTACAAAAAGTATGAGCCAAGCAACTTCATGTTTGGATATCTTTCCAAAACTCGACGTTCTGCAACCTCTCTCATACTAACGTCTGCTTTTATTCTAACCACGCCAAGATGTTTTGGTCTTCTTCCTGCAACTGGACGTTGTCTTCTCATTCCCCCACGTCCAACACGCATTCTAACTACGACTATTCCCTGTTTTGCTTTGTATCCAAGCCTTCTTGCTCTTTGAATTCGAGTTGGCTTGTCAATTCTAGTTACTGCGTTTTGTTTTCTCCAAAGGATGGCTCGTTCTCTAAGCTCTGGTGAATTGTCTTTTACCATTTGAAGCCAGACTTGATCTTGGTGACTAAGCATAGGGCATCTTTTAAAAATCCCCTTAATATGTTAAATTATCTTTAGAACCCTATTTGCTAATTACTTTCTAATGGCATAAGCTTCAATAATGTGGATCTTCGGTTTTCTTTTCTGAATTCCCCATTCATTTTCTGTATGGCCTACATTTCCATCATCTAATCTATCCCAATCAAATTTTGGAACTTTTACTTTGTCCACGTGTTGTAATAGAATAAACAAAAGATAAGGAACAGGTTTGCACTGCCATGCAAATTAAAGTGAGCTTGCTGCAACAGCTGGCTTACTTCTGCCTGCTCTTCCAATCAACCAAAGAATTATCATTACAAAAAACGCAATCCCAAATCCAATGATTGCCGGTATAACCAGTTGAGAGGTGTTTGCGCTTCCCAAACTGAACCCAACGCTAGTTGTAGGTTCTTTTTCATCTAATACACAAGCTCCATCCTCAAAGTGAGTGCCAGGACCACATCGTTCATCTAAAACACATTTTCCATCTTTTAGTATTGTTCCAGGACCGCATTTGCTAGCATCTTCTTTAACAGGGATTGTTTCCATTGGTGGCTCTTCTTCTGGCATTGTTTCTGGTTCTTCAACAGGTACTGGTGGTTCTTCCTCTGGCATCATCACCGGTTCTTCAACTGGCATCTCTGTTGGTGCTGTTGTGCCAATAGTTCCCTGAAGCAAGTGTGAACCAATAATTTCAACTTCTTCTGTACCTGTTGGAACTTCTAGTATCAATGTTCTTGTTTGTTCAGTCTTTCCTCTTTCTGCATATGGTACAATATCACCGTCACCTAAAACGAAAAATGGCTCGTCTTCGCCTTCAAATGTAGAATCAAAGTATGCACGCTCAAATGTAATCTCTAGCATTCCAGGAGGCTCCACTTCAACTTCCAATATTAGCGATAAAAAATCATAATCCGGGGTAATGGAATTAATTTTGACCCCCTCTGCGTTATAGACAATATTATAGATAGTTTCATCTACGTTCACAGGAATCGTGCCAGACTCTGAATAGGCAAAAGCGGGTACAAGCAAAAATGCCAATATTGTTGTTACAAGTATCCTTTTTGATATCAAGTCCTATATCACGCCTCTTAGAATCTGTATTATCTTTTCTGCTATAATATTTGCAGCTAGTGACTGAGCTTCTTTTGTCTGAGCGCCAATATGAGGCGTACAAATAACGTTTGGCAGAGTAGTCAGTTTGTTTCCAATGGCAGGCTCTGTTTCAAATACATCCAATGCAGCTCCACCAAGATTTCCGTTTTTGAGTGCGTCATATAATGCGTCTTCATCTATTGTACCGCCTCTTGAAGTGTTGATTATTTTTGCAGTCTTTTTCATTTTAGATAATTTTTCTGCATTGATTAAATGATATGTTGAATCAAGCAATGGAACATGCAATGACACATAATCTGAGCTTGAAAGTAAGGTATCAAGGTCTGCTTTCATCAGTCCAACCTCTTTTGAAAATGCTTCATCAATTGGAATAACATCATATCCGATTATGTTCATGTTTAGTCCTTTAGCTAGTCGTCCAAGCCTTTTTCCAATATTTCCAAGTCCTACAATGCCAAGATATTTTCCTTTTAGCTCAGTTCCCATCAACTCTTTTTTTAGCCACTTGCCATTTCGAATTTCCCTGTCTGCAAGCGGAAGCTGTCTTGCAAGCGAGATCATTAATCCAATTACAAGCTCTGCTACTGCAGTCATTGCTCCCTCTACTGCATTGATTACTCGAATATTTTTTGCCTTTGCTGCAGCTTCATCAATGTTGTCAAGACCAACACCAACACGTGCAATGAGTTTACATTTTGTTGCATGATCAATGATTTCTTTTGTAAGCTTTGTTCTGCCTCGTACAACTATAATAGAATAATTTGAAATTTTTTCTTTTAGCTGATCTGGAGTTATTTCTGGCTCATATGTAACCTTCAGACCATTTTCTTGTAAAACCTTGTTAAGTACAGGATCAACTTTATCACAAATTAATACTGTTTCATTAAAACCCATGCAAACTTGCCTTTATTCACTGAATATAATCATTATGAGAAAAATGAAAAGAAAAGGATTGGAATTTTAAATTCCTAGTTCTGTTTTTATTTCGTCAGCACGTGCATCGGTGTACAATCCATGCAAGTTAACCATTGGATGAGCAATGCTATTCATGCCCATTGGGGGTACTGCATCGCTCGGGTTGCCAAGCAGGTACGCATATGATGCAACAGGTGGATCTACTTCGAGTTGTGCATTCAAGCCAAACGGATCACCTACAACAATTACTGTTGCGGCACCAGAGAAGATTGCTGCATAGTCATGATTTACGGCTACATATACGCCTGGCTCATCAAAGACTACATCTGCAATCATGTTCTGTGAACCACCAAGTAACCATGTTTCGGTACCTTGTGCTTGCACTCTGTTGGCTTGTGTGACACGGTCAATGATTTCGCCTACAATGTGCCAATAGACTGGCTCATTTCCTTGGTTCTCGATAAAGAACCTTACATGTTGACCAGCTTCAATGAAGAGTAGCTGAGACTGATATTGTTTCAAGTCTGCAGAGTTCCATGGCTGTGCAACAAAGATGTTCTTGTTTTTGTCACCAAGAACCAGCTCGTTGTGTGTCTCATTTGGAACATAGCCAAATGCAAAGCCGTTGACAACAGTCTGTGTTGTTTCGTGTTTCATCATTTTGCCCATGTCATAGTTGCCATCGTCATCCAAGTACAACTGATTGTACTGTAACGTGAACTCTAACGCATCAGGAGAGTAGAATTGTCGTTCTACTACTACTTGGCCACCATCAACTTTGGTCTTTTCAACCATCAGTTTTTTGTATCCATCAATTGGATCAACGATGGTAATACCATACATTCCTAATAATACGTGCTGATCCATTGCAGCTACGTTAACACCAGAACAGTGGTATTTGAAAACACCAGGTACTTCTGCAACATAGCAATATGTCTTTGAAGTGCCAGGTAGTACTGCACCAAAGGTTGGTACTGCAGTCATTTGTGATGCGTGCATATCGTTTCCGTGTGGTGTTGCTTCACCTGCTGGGATGGTAAGTGTCATCATTATGACATCACCCTGAGTTACTCTCAATGTTGGTCCTGGTACTTGGCCACTAAATGTCATGGCGTTGTAGGTTCCACCCATGATAGGTAGCTCAACACTTTCACCAGTAATATTGAACTCAACAACATTTCTTCCACTTTCGATATTTGCGCAATCAACTGCTGCAAATGCCTGAGGCATTACAAGTTCAAGTCCACCCATATCTCGAATAGCTTGCAACACATCTACATCCATCTTGGATGCGTCAAGTGTTGTTCCTGCGATTTGGGTTTGTGTGTATGTGCTTCCGAATAGCGTTGCACTAATTACTGCAACAGCAGCAATAGTGAAAATCATACTATAACGCTTATTCATTGCGATCGATCCGAAACCCTTGATATATAATAATTGCTTTTTGGTGTCAGAAATTTAGGTTCATGACTTGTGAAAAAAGAATGAATAGTAGCATTTCTAACCTGATTTTGATTTGAAATATAGAATTGACAAAGATTCTTTAGGAAAAGTAAAGATTCCTGCTAGTGCCTACTATGGACCGTTTACAGCAAGAGCACTAAAACAGTATCATGTTACTGGAAGTCCTGCTCATCCCAATCTAATAACTGCATTTGTCATGATAAAACGCTCAGCTGCTGTTGCAAACATCAAAACACACGCAATTGATAAAAAACTTGGAACTACAATTATTTCAGCATGTGATAAAATCCTGTCAGGTAAATTTCATGATCAGTTTGTTGTTGATGCGATAAACTCAGGAGCTGGAACGGCCTTTAACATGAATGCTAACGAAGTCATTGCAAATGTTGCACTAGAAGTTTTGCACAAAAAGAAAGGACAATATGAATTCGTACATCCAAACGATCATATCAACATGTCACAATCAAGTAACGACACATTTCCAACTGCAATGCATGTTGCCATTTTGTTTAATCTTAAAGATACGATTTCAGCAGTTGATAATCTAATAAAATCATTAAATAAAAAAGCAAAACAGTTTTCAACATTTAAAAAAATTGGAAGAACTCATCTTATGGATGCACTGCCAGTAACATTAGGTAGTGAGTTTGCAGCATATGCAACATCAGTTACAAAGGCAAAAAATGCAACTTTACTTGCACAAAAGGAATTAGAGTTTGTAGCATTAGGAGGAACTGCAGTTGGAACAGGTGCAAATACTCCACGTGGATACAGAAATATTGCAATAGCTGAGCTTGCAAAGATTTCAAAGCTTGCACTAAAACCAGAAAAGGATATGCAGTATGCTTTGCAAAGCAAATTTGCTGTTGCAAATCTTTCATCTACTCTAAGAAATCTGGCACTTGAGATCAACAAGATTGCAAATGATATCAGATTAATGGCATCAGGACCAATTGCTGGATTATCAGAGCTTGAAATTCCTGCTGTGCATGCAGGCTCGTCAATAATGCCTGGCAAGGTAAACCCATCACTTGCCGAATGCATGAATATGATCTGCTTTAGTATAATAGGAAATGATACCGCTGTTGCGCATGCAGCTCAGGCAGGCCAATTTGAGCTAAATGTAATGTTGCCTGGCATGCTAAAATGCGTTCTTGAATCAACCGATATGCTCAAAAACTTTCTTCCAATATTTGCTTCAAACCTAATTGATGGGCTTGGAGCCAACAAAAAGAAGCTTCAACAGTATATTGAAAATAGCCCAGTCATTGTAACCCTACTTTCCCCAAAAATAGGATACCAAAAGTCAGCAGAACTCTACAAAGAGTCATTAAAGACGGGCAAAACCATACGGGAGCTTGCCACCTCAAAAAAGCTGCTTTCTAGCAAAGAAATAGATTCGCTGCTAAGATAGATTGCAAAATGGCAAAAATCTGGCTTGAGGCATACGGCTGTTCTGCCAGTTTTGCAGATTCTGAGATGATCGCAGGACTAGTGGTTAATGGAGGCCATACTTTGGCAAATAGTTCTTCAGAGGCAGATCTGAACCTTATTGTGACTTGTTCTGTAAAGGATGCAACCGCAAACAAGATGATTCATCGAATAAAAAGTCTGAAAACAAAACCCCTTGTTGTTGCAGGCTGCTTTCCAAAGGCAGAAAAAGAAACTGTCGAACGATTCTCAAAAACGGCCAGCCTTATGGGCCCAAACTCTATTGGAAAGACACTTGATGTTATAAACTCGACACTTGATGGACATAAAAGAATAGAATTAGACGACACAGATCTATCCAAAGTCGGCTTACCAAAGGTGCGTCTGAATCCAGCTATCGGGGTAGTTGAGATAGCAAGTGGATGTATGAGTGAATGTACTTTTTGTCAGACAAAGCTGTCAAAAGGTGATCTGACAAGCTACAGAATAGGCGACATCGTACGACAGGTAAAAAATGAGATAAGCGATGGCTGCAAGGAGGTATGGCTTACATCAACTGACAATGGATGTTACGGCCTTGATATAGGCACAGATCTTCCAACACTAATTGATAGTGTATCCGAAGTTCCAGAGTACTTTATGATAAGAGTTGGAATGATGAATCCAATGTATATGCCACGCATAAGAAATAGTCTTCTCAAATCCTTTGAAAATGACAAAGTCTTCAAATTTCTTCATATTCCTGTACAAAGCGGAAGCAACAAGGTACTAAATGAGATGAAGCGTGGTCATACGGCCGAAACATTTAGAGATGTAGCAAAGAGATTTAGAGGCAAATTTCCAGAATTTACAATTTCTACAGACATTATAGTTGGTTTTCCAACAGAAACCCTAGAAGACTTTGAGGAAACGGTGAATTTGTTAAAGGAAACAAAGCCCGATATCGTTAATATATCAAGATATAGCCAAAGGCCAGGAACTGAGGCTGCAAAGTTAGATCAAATTGAGGTAGCAGAAGTAAAGCGCAGAAGCAAAATTATCTTTGATTTAACCAATCAGATTTCACTTGAGAATAACAAAAGATGGCTTGGATGGAAGGGCAACGTATTATTTGATGAAATGTTTAATGGCCAAATTAAAGGCAGAAACTTTGCCTACAAATCCATCTTTGTAAAAGAACCAATCAAAATTGGCCAAAAAGAGCAAATTAAGATAACAGATTTTACTGCACACAGTTTGATTGGCTCGATCGCAAGTTAAAATTTTTAGATCGGGTATTTGATTAAAACTACGTAAGAAGGTTTTTTATCATATTTTGTAAAGAGGTTTTGAAATGGCCTTTCAACTTTCACAGCCTACTCTGGTAATAGGACTTGGTGGTGCAGGTTCAAAACTGGCCTTACAGACACACAAAAATCTTGATGCAGATTGCTTCCTAATAAGCCACGATAAACGTGACCTAAAACATGATTGTAGCACAATTTCGGTAAACACAGGTTCTATTGTAAATCCATCAACATATCTGATAAGAGGTTATGCAGACAAAATCTCCGATGAGATAAAATCAAAGATTTCAAACTATTCCTCTATAGTTCTTATCGCAAATTTGGCAGGAAAAGCAGGCTCTGCTATTGCGCCAATAGTTTCTAATCTTTGTAAAGAATCAGGAAAAGATGTAATTTCATTTGCTATTATGCCATTTAAATTCGAAAAAGACAGAATCTTTCATGCAGGTGTTTCATTAAAGCGATTAAGAGAAAGTTCAACATGCATAGTTATTGATAATGATGCACTTCTTGACTGTAATCCAGATTTAACACAAAAAGGATGCTATGACATTGCAAATTCTGCCATACTTCATGTAATTGGCTCATTAAAATCATCATCACTGGCATCTGGGACGAGCATTTTGTCTACAAGTAAAGATGCAGATGATATTGAAACGTCACTAAGAGAATCAATAAAGATGTTGTACGAAGATGCACCGCCAAGCAGCGTAAAGAGATCTATATTGTATGTTCTTGGAGATAATGTTTCAGTTGGAGCGTTGAACTCTGTTACAAATATTTCAAGCAAAGTCTTTGGAGATGATACCACGCAAGTCGGCTTGTCAACAAGTTCTTCTGAAAAATCAAATGTCATAATGTTGTCAACCGTTCAAGGCGAAACACGTTTTGACAGATATGATCCATTAGGTGTAATACCAAACGATCATGTGCTTGACTGGCAGAAACCAGACTGCAGTATCAGCTGCGGGCTGAATTTATATCAGTTAGAATAAAGCTAGTCTTTTTTTGCTGTCTTTTTTGGTTTTGATTCTTTTTTAGCTGTAGATTTTTTTTCTTTCGTTTTAGTTTCTTTTGATTTAGCAGGTTTTGTTTTCTCTGGAGTAATTTCTTTTTCTTGTTTAGTTGGTTTGCTTTCTTCTGTTTTTTCTTCTATTATTTC
>Ga0213870_1000276_pt1 | contig 26712 bp, 26 predicted proteins | sample WICALVC2017_Meta_FD_160119 | JGI IMG/M metagenome (GOLD analysis project Ga0213870, IMG submission 160119) | Freshwater microbial communities from subterranean cave lake in Wind Cave National Park, South Dakota, United States - WICALVC2017 | ecosystem: Environmental > Aquatic > Deep subsurface >... | reverse complement strand
TGTGGTTAGAGGGAGGACGACCTGTGCTGTCCCACGGTCTTTGAAGACCTCGGCTACGTCGGTCTATCCCCCCAGGTTGATCCGAAGCCGTATCCTGAATGAGCGCAGTTCCAAGATACAAGGCTTCACGGCCATTGACACGGCCAATCAACTGATCCATTACCAGGAAGCCCTGGTGGGTGACGCCCTGCTGGCCCTCGCCAAGCAAGGGATCGCGCGAGACCGCCTGTTTCTCCAAACCAAGTTTACGTCGGTCGGGGGCCAGGACCAGCGCACCCCCTACGATGCCTCGGCCGATCTCACCACCCAAGTCAGACAGTCCTTTGCCAGCTCGCTGGCCCACCTGCACACCGAGTATGTGGACTCCTATGTCCTGCACGGACCCTATCAGCGGCGGGGCCTAGGGAAAGCGGATTGGGAGGTGTGGGCGGCCATGGAAGGGCTCTATCGCTCAGGGAAAACCAAAATGATCGGCATCAGCAATGTCACGGAGGAACAACTCACCCAACTCTGCGCACAGGCGACCGTTAAACCCATGGTGGTGCAAAACCGGTGTTATGCCGTGCTCGGATGGGACCACGCAGTGCGGGAGATGTGCCAGGCCCATGGCATCATCTATCAAGGCTTTTCGCTGTTGACCGCCAATGAAGCAGTCCTCGCCGATCCCGCCATTCGGGCCATCGCCGCCCGGTTGGGGGCCGGGATCGCACAGGTCGTCTTTCGGTTCGCCATGCAGGTCGGGATGCTCCCGTTGACCGGCACCACGAGCCCTCAACATATGAAAGAAGACCTCCAAGCCGAACAGTTCGCCCTCTCCCCCGAAGACATCCGGCGGATTGAAACGATCGCGCTGTAAAGAGAAAATGCAGGGGTCGTAGTAGGGCTGGGGGTGGCTCAGGCTGACCCCATTTTTATTCAGTCTCCCTCTTCCTTGCGCCGACGCCTGAGGCCTCGTTATACTGCCCGTGTCCATGCCACGCGCATCGCTGCATACGGTCGGGTGCCGCCTGAATCAGGCCGAGACGGCCCTCCTCGGAGACCAACTCCGCAGCCGCGGGTACGACCTGGTCGAGTTCGGCCGGCCCGCCGACCTCGTCGTCCTCAACACCTGCTCCGTGACCGACAACGCGGAGGCCGACTGCCGGCGCCTCCTCCGCACGATCCGCCGCGCCTCGCCGAACGCCTTTGTGGCGGTCACCGGTTGCTACGCCCAGACCGGCGCGGACGTCCTGCAACAGATGGCAGGTATCGATCTGATCGTCGGCGCGCAATACAAAATGGATCTGCCCCGGTACGTGACGTCCCTGGAACGCCGCGCCGCGCCGGAGGTCCTGCACACCCGTACGGTCAGCCGCGACGATTTCACGATCGAGGGCGTCGGCGAGTACGAGAGCGCCCGCGCGAATTTGAAGGTGCAGGACGGATGCAGTTTCATGTGTTCCTTCTGCATCATCCCCTTCGCGCGCGGGCACGAACGCAGCCGCCGTCCCGACGATATCCTCCGGGAAGCCGAGGGCCTCGTCGCGCGCGGGCACCGGGAGCTGGTGGTCACCGGTGTCAACGTCGGACGGTACGCTTGCGACGGACGTTCGCTCGACGACGTGATCGGGATGCTGGAAGACGTGCCCGGCCTGGACCGCATCCGCCTCTCGTCCATCGAGCCGACCACGATCTCCGACCGGTTGCTGGAACGGATGGCCGGTCCCTCCAAGCTCTGTCGGTATCTTCACGTGCCGATGCAGAGCGGCGACGACGGCATCCTGGACGCCATGAATCGGCGCTATACCGCGAAGGCCTATGCCGCGTTCATTGAGAAGGCCGCCCGGACGGCGCCGGACATCGGAATCGGCACCGACATCCTGGTGGGCTTCCCCGGCGAAACGGAGACCGCCTTCGCCAACACCCATGCGCTGGCCGCCGATCTTCCCTTTGCCTACTTCCACGTGTTCAGCTATTCCCCCCGGCCCGGCACGGCCGCCATCACCCTGCCCAATGCCATTCCGGCTGACACCATCACGGCCCGCCGCGAAACACTTTGCGCGCTCTCCCGCGCCAAACGCCTGGCGTTCTATCACCGACACGTAGGACGGACGATGTCCGTGCTGTTCGAAGCCCGCAACCAGTCCGGCCTCTGCACCGGGCTCACGGACAATTATATCCGGGTCGGCGTGCCAGCCGAATCGGATCTCCGCAACCAACTCGTGCCGGTCCGACTGACCGGCGCCATGGACGGCCTTGCCCTGAGCGCTGTCCTTGCCCTGGACGCAGCTATGGCCCCGTCCCCGTCACACACGATCGGAGCGTAACACGCATGCGCGCCCCGCACGTCTTCATCGAAACCTTCGGCTGCCAGATGAACGAATACGACACCGAACTCGTGCGCTCGATCCTCACGGCCAACTGCTATCGCTTCACCGACTCGGCCGACACGGCGGACGTGGTGCTGCTGAACACCTGTGCGATCCGCGAAAACGCGCACAACAAGGTGTACGGGCACCTGGGCGCGCTCAAGTCGCTCAAAGAAGAGAAGGGCCTGGTGATCGGCGTACTGGGCTGCATGGCCCAAAACCTCAAAAAGGACCTTCTGGAGGAACATTCGCTCATCGACGTCCTGGCCGGCCCGGACAGTTATCGGGCGCTGCCCGAACTGCTGGAACAGGCCGCCGTCGGACAGAAGGGCATGGCCGTAGACCTCTCCGAATACGAGACGTACGCCGACATCACGCCCAAGCGCGTGGACGGCGTCGCGGCCTGGATCGCCGTCATGCGGGGCTGCGACAACTTCTGCACCTTCTGCGTCGTCCCCTATACACGCGGACGGGAGCGCAGCCGGGACTTCGCCGGCGTCGTGCGGGAAGCCGAGGCCCTGGCCGCGAGCGGATGCAAGCAGGTCACGCTGCTGGGGCAGAACGTCAACTCCTACCGTGACGGGGCCCATGACTTCGCGGACCTGTTGCTGGCTGTGGCTGAGGTCCGGGGCATCGAGCGCGTGCGGTTCATCTCGCCGCACCCGAAGGATTTTCCGGAGAAACTGCTGGAAGCGGTCGCTGGCCACCCCAAAATCTGCAAACACATCCACCTGCCCCTGCAAGCGGGCAACGACCGCATTCTCCGTTTGATGGACCGGACCTATACGCGGGCGGAGTACCTGGCGCTGGTGGAGCAGATTCGGACTTGCTGCCCGGAGATCGTCCTCACCACCGACATCATCGCCGGGTTCTGCTCAGAGACCGACGCGGAGTTCACGGACACCGAGACCCTCATGCGGCAGGTGGAGTATCACTCCGCCTACGTCTTCCAGTACTCCGAGCGCAAGCACACCATCGCGGCCAGGCAGTACGCCGATGATGTGCCCGCTGGCGTGAAAGCCGCGCGCGTCACGAAGCTCATTGAGTTTCAGCGGGGGATCTCCCTGAAGAAGAACCGGGAGATGATCGGCAAGACCGTCGAGGTCCTGGTCGAGGGAGAGGGAAAGCGCTCCTGCGATCAGTGGATGGGCCGCACCGACGGCAACATCGTGACGGTGTTCCCCGTCTCGTCTGCCATCAAGCCCGGCCGCCTCGCCTCCGTCCGCATCATCGACGCCACCATCACCACCTTGTACGCCGAGTCAGTCTAAATTTGCGTCGTCGCGTAGACCAAGAATTCGACCGAAACATTAGACGGGCTCAAAGCACGAAGGGCAGACGCCCCGAATCGGAACGCCTGCCCTTGCGCAGCATGCACAGGTCGGCCCTGAGTGATTACTTCTTCTCGAAGCTCCGCTCGTAGTTGATCACGTACCAAGCCTCTTGCTCCGTGATCGCCGTGCCGATCAACGGCACCATGCCAGTCCCGGCGCTCCCGTTCTTGATGACCCAGAACATTTCGCCGTCGGTCCGGTTCTTATGGAACTTCGGGTTGGTAAAGTCCCGCGGGGTGGGGTTCAGGATCGCGCCGGCCGGGCCGTCACCCTTGCCGCTCGTCCCATGACAATTGAAGCAGGTGCCCTTGCCTTCGAAGATCGCTTTCCCCTTGGCAATGTTCGCGGGGGTCTTTGCGATCGGATTCTTCATCGCCTTGGCGGCGGCCCGTTGATCAGCCGGCACGCGGGGAACCGTCGGGTCCTTCTCTTCCGCATAGGCCGTCACGGCCACCATCGCGCCCACCGACAGTGCAACCAACCCTGATTTCAGATACCCCATCACTCTCCTCCTTTTGGTTAAGCGCCCCACCCTTTTGTATCGTCTCAATACAACAGGCCCAAAAGTTCGCCACTATACCGTGAGCAACCACGACTGTCAAGGTGTCGTGCCGTAATCCTAACGCATAAATGATGCCACATCTAACTCCTCACGCAATGCACGGGTTCCCGAAAAAGCATTCCGTCAGTGCCGGGTCTGCGGCACGTCGCACCGCAATCCGGGTTGCGGTTTCCATCCCTGGAATGACCGACCGATCCTTCTTCTCCATCACAGGGTAAAGACGATCTCACGAACGACTTTTCCCCGCCCTCCGAACGGCCCCTGGAGCTTCCCGTTCAGGGACACCCGCACGCCGCCAGCGTTGCCGAGTGTGAGTGTCAAGCGTTCCTGAGCTTTCCAGCGGGTTCGGTCCCCCGGATTCAGCATGACCTCCTGGACCGGCGCATGATCGGCTTGCACTTGCACCCAGCACCGCTCGATGGCCTCCACATCCAGGATCAGTTTTTTCCTGCCATCGGGAACGATGCCCTCAAGCGGCAGCGCCCCGGAGAAGTTGCGCTCCACTTCGGACGGGCCGGCAACAGAACGGAAGGCCGGATCGCCGGCGGGCGCCGGCACGGGGCCGGAGGCAGCGGGAACCGGGTCTGTGGGAACAGGCTTCGGTTCGGGCCGATCGTAGTCGCGCCCCATCAACACGAACAGCATAAGCAGCGCGACGGCGACCATGCCGACCACGATGTTGCGGTTGATCTTCTTCCGCCGTGCCTCCTCCTCCAATTGCTGCTTCAGCGACTCCCGTTCATTGCGTTTGGCGTAGAACTGCCCCCCCGACTCGTCGAACTGCCTGATCACGGTCGCCTCATCCAGCGCCAGAATGCGGGCATACGACCGCACAAAGCCCTTGGTGAAGACTTCGTCCGGAAGCTTCGCGTAGTTGTTGTCCTCGACCGCCTTGAGATACTGCGGCAGGATGCGGGTTCTGGCCGCCGCCTCGTCGAGCGTCAGCCCCTTGGCCTCGCGGGCCTTCTGAAAAGACTCACCGAGTGACTCGCTCATCTCACCTCATCTTCTGCATCAGCTTCCTCGCCTCCGCCCCGGCGGTCCCCTGAGGATCAAGCGCCGTGACCTGAGCCAGCGCCTCGCGGGCACTGGCATACTCGCCCCGCATGACGTAGATACGTCCCATTTCGAGGTAGAGCAACGCGCGCGGCACGGTGGGCGGATCGATCTTGATCGCTTCCTGATAGGCGCGGAGGGCGCCGGCGTGATCCCCGAGCAACTGCAGCGCGCTGCCGAGATTGGTATACGCGACGTCGGGGGTGGCGTACAGAGGGAGCGCCGTCGTCTTGCGGAGGACGGCGACCGCCTCCGGCAACCGCTTCAACTCGATCAGCGTCCGCCCGTAAAAATTGAGGGCCTCCCCGTTCTCCGGCATGAGCTCGATGCACCGCCGGAACTCCCGCTCCGCGTCGGCGAACTCCTTCCGCAGGAAATGGATGCTGCCCAGCGCATAGCGCGCGTCAACGTTGTCGGGATTGGACTGGAGGGCCTTTTGAAACGAGACCACGGCCTGCTGCTGATTGGATTCCATGTTCGAGAGGCCCTGCTTGTAGTAGCCGTCGGCTTCGCGTTCCCGCTTGGCGATCTCGTCCGCCGACACACACCCGGAAAGAAGGACCATGGCCGCGAAGCCGGCCAGCGTCCGTACCCACGCGCCGTCGTCGAAACGTCCGTCGTCGCCCATCGATCTCCCTCCCCGCTAGATATCCTCGAACAACGTCAGCCGCTTGAACGCGGTGAACCGCGCGTCAATCTCCGTGTCGTCCAACCGCCGGAGCCGATCAAGGCTGAACTCCTCCACGGCAAAGGAGGCCATGACGCTTCCATAGACAATCGCCCGGCAGAACGCCTCGTCTCCGAGATGGCCCGTGCCGGCCAGATATCCCATAAAGCCTCCCGCAAAGCAATCGCCGGCCCCGGTCGGGTCCTTGACTTGCTCCAGCGGAAATGCGGGAGCAGCGAAGACACGATCATGGCTGAACATGAGGACGCCGTACTCGCCGCGCTTGACGATCAGCGTCTTCGGGCCGGCCGCCAGGATCGCGCGGGCCACCTTGACGAGATTGGGGTCGGCTCCCAGCGCCCGGGCCTCGCCGTCGTTGACGATGAGCACGTCCACGTCTTTGAGCAGGCGGGCGAGCGCCTCCCGCTTGCCGTCGATCCAAAAGTTCATCGTATCACAGGCCACGAGCCGGGGCCGCTTCACCTGCCGCAGCACGTCATGCTGCAACTCGGGATCGATATTGGCCAGAAACAGCAGATCGGGCGACCGATAGGCGTCCGGCACCGTAGGGCGAAAAGTCTCGAAGACGTTCAACTGGGTGTCCAGCGTCTTGGCCTCGTTGAGTTGATAGGAGTACTCGCCCCGCCACCGGAACGTTTTTCCGGGCCGCCGCTCCAATCCCGCGAGATCGATCTCCCGGCTGCGAAGAAACGCCACATGGCTCTCGGGGAAATCCTCCCCCACCACCGCGATGAGATTGACCTTGGTGAAATAGCTCGCGGCGGTCGAAAAATACGCGGCAGACCCGCCAAGTACCTCGTGGCCCTGCCCGAACGGAGTCGTGACGGTATCCAACGCGACCGACCCCACAACGACAAGTTGCAACATGAGGGCGCGCCTACCGTCCTTTCTTTCCGGTCTTTCCGGTCTTTCCGGCCAACGACTTACCCAACAACAACGCCAGCCGCTTGCGCGTCGCCGCCGGGACCGTGTCCGGAGCGGTGATGACGGCGGACTCCAGCGCGCGCGCGCAGGCACAGGGGCGCGGCCCGGACAGCGCGGGCACCGCCGCCCGGATAATCCGCTGTGACAGCGCCACGTTGCGGCGCAGCGTCGCCATCACGGTGTCCACCGTGACGGCCTCGTGCCCCTCATGCCAGCAATCGAAATCCGTGACGAGGGCCATGGTGGCATAGCACAAAGACGCCTCGCGCGCGAGCTTCGCTTCGGGAAGGTTGGTCATGCCGATCACGTCCACGCCCCACTGCCGGTACACACGCGACTCGGCGCGGGTGGAAAACTGTGGACCCTCAATGCAGAGATAGGTCCCTCCTTCATGGACGGTGGCACCGCAGGCGCGCGCGGCCTCGGCCAGCGTGCCGGCCTCGTCCCCGCAGACCGGATCCGCCAGGCCGACATGGGCCACCAGACCTTTTTCAAAGAAGGTGCCGATCCGCCGTTTGGTCTGGTCATAGAATTGGTCCGGGATCACGACGTGCCCGGGATGCAGCACCTCCTTCATGCTGCCCACCGCGCTGACCGAGATGACGCGCACCACGCCCAGTTTCTTGAGCGCGTAAATATTCGCGCGGTAATTGATCTCGCTCGGCGAGAGCCGGTGCCCCCGGCCATGCCGCGAAAGAAAGGCCACGCGCACGCCGTCCAGATTGCCCACCGCCACCGCGTCGGACGGCAGGCCGAACGGCGTCGTCACCCGGACTTCTCTGACGCGAGTCAGCCCCTCCATCCCATAGAGCCCGCTGCCGCCGATCACGCCGATTGAGGCTGTCGTCGCCGTCTTCATTCACGCCACCTGCTCCATTTTCTCGATCCCACAGGTCCCCAGATACTCCATCACGCGCGCCGCGATCTGCTCCACGGATGCCTCCTCCTCGATGGTCAGCCAGTGCACGGACGGATCCTTCCGGAACCAGGTCAGTTGCCGCTTCGCAAAGTGGCGGGTGTCGCGTTGCAGGCGCCGCACGGCCTCGTCCCACTCGTACCGGCCTTTCACATAGCCCGCCATCTGCCGGTAGCCGAGCGCCTTCATCGAGCCCAGATCCTCATTATAGCCACAGGCCAGCAAGGCGCGCGTTTCCGCCGGTAGGCCGTCGTTGATCTCCCGCAGCACCCGCGCGTCAATCCGACGATACAGCGCCGCGCGATCTATGGTCAGCCCGATCATGATGGACCGGAACGGACATTCTTGAAAGTGATGCCGGCGATGCCACTCGGAGAGCGGAACGCCCGTCCGGATCGCCACTTCAAGAGCCCGCACGATCTTGGTGCGGTCGCGGGCATGGAGTGTACCGGCCAGCGCAGGATCCACCGAGTGCAACTTTCGCCACAGATGGCCGTCTCCGTGGGCGGTCTCTTCCTCGAGCAATTCCCGGCGCAACCCCCAATCGGCGGGCGGCCCTTCCCACAACCCATACGCCAGCGCGCGCACATACAGCCCGGTGCCTCCCACGACCAGCGGCACACGTCCTTCCGCATGCAGCCTGGCGATTTCCCTGAGAGCGGCCCGCCGGTACAGGCCCGCGTTGAACGGCTCATCCGGAGCAACCAGATCGATCAACCGATGCGGCACCCCATCGCGCTCTTCACGCCGGGGCTTGTCCGTGCCAACGTCCATGCCCCGGTACACCTGAGTGGAGTCGGCCGTCAGGATCTCGGTTCCCAGCGCCTTCGCAACGGGAATCGCCACCCGGCTCTTCCCCACGGCCGTCGGCCCGACGATGAACACGACCGGGAGTAAGTTGCCATCGCGATTCATCAGTTCCATGACTCGTATTCACCAGCAACACCAACCACGTCTACCCTCTCGTCATTGCGAGCGACCGAAGGGAGCGCGGCAATCTGACCCGATAAGGGTCATGGCGAGGCGAAGCCGCGGCCATCACAGAGATGGCTTCGTCGCTACGCTTCTCGCAATGACGCCCTTACGTCCATCCCGACCGCCCGAAAATACGGTCCAGTTCCTCGATCGTCAATCGCATGGCGATGCGCCGCCCATGCGGGCAGGTGCCGGGAAAGCCGGCATCGCGCCAGTCTTCGAGCAACGTCCGCATCTCCGCCTGTTCCAGTCGCCGGCCCGCCCGCACCGCGCTGTGGCAGGCCATCGTGGCGAGCACGGCATTGTATCGCCCCTGCACGGACAGCGTCGAGGCCTGCTCTTCCCAGTCCTCCACCATCGCCCGCAGCAGCGCCTGCGGATCGCTCTGCGCCACCAGCGCCGGCATCGCCCGAACGACGACGGTGCCCTGGCCGAACTCCTCGATCTCGAAGCCGAGCCCGCGCAACTCCTCCAAATGCGCGCGCACCGTCACGGCCTCCCTGGCGGACAGTTCCACCACCTGGGGAAGCAGCGCATGCTGCGACGCAACGGCGCCCGCGCCCAACTGGGCCGCCAACCGCTCGAACAACACACGCTCGTGCGCCGTGTGCTGATCCACGATCTGCACCTCGTCGCCGATCTGCGCGAGCAGGTAGCGGTTGGCGATCTGGCCCATCGGCCGGACGTCGAGGTCCACGGAGGGCAGATACGGCTGCGCGGACTCCGCCGCGGTTTCGATGCGCGACGGGAGCAGGCCGCGCGTGCCAGCCGGAGGAAGACACGATGCGCCATGGATCGAGGCGCCCTGCGACGGCATCCATCCGGACGCAACCGCGAAACGTGATGGGGCTGACGCCGGCCCCACCACCGTCTGGATGCGCGCGCGAACCCATTCATGCACCCGTTCCTGGTCGGAAAAACGCACCTCGCGCTTCGTCGGATGGACGTTCACGTCCACATGCCGGGAATCCACCGTCAGCGCCAGCACAAAACGGGGGTGGCGCCCCCGGGCCAGATAGGTCCCGTACCCGTCGTACACGGCATGCGCAATCGCGGAGTTTTTCACCCAGCGGCGATTCACAAACAGGTCCTGCGGGGCTCGCGAGCCCGTCGCCGCCACCGGTCGGCAGGCGAGCCCTTCCAGATGAAACGCGCCGTCTTGCTCGTCCACCGCCGCGCAGGCATCAACCAACGCCTCTCCATAGACCTGCTGTGCCCGCTCCCGCAGAGACCGTACCGTGGGATACTCCGACACCACGTGTCCATCGTGCGACAGGCGGAAGTGGATCGCGGGGAACGCCAAGGCCTGCCGCTGGACGGCCTGGCAGACGTGCCCGAGCTCCGTCGCGGGGCTCTTGAGAAACTTCTTCCGGGCCGGGGTGTTGTAGAACAGGTCGGCAACGTCGATCGTCGTCCCCTGCGCCGCGGCGGTGTCCCGCCGTTTCACCAGCGTACCCCCTTCCAGGCGGATCTCCGTGCCCACAGACGCACCGACCGCGACGGTGACGAGTCGAACATTCGAGACCGCCGCGATGCTGGGCAGGGCTTCACCGCGAAAGCCCATGGTTTGGATGGTCAAGAGATCCTCTTCCGTGCGGATCTTGCTCGTCGCGTGACGATGGAACGCCAGGGCCGCCTCGTCCGGAGCCATACCGCCGCCGTCATCGGTCACCCGGATGAGACGCCGCCCGGCCTGCTCGACGTCGACCGACACGCGGGTGGCCCCGGCGTCAATGGCGTTTTCAACCAGTTCCTTGACCACGGACGCCGGACGCTCGACGACTTCACCGGCCGCGATTCGGTTGACCACATCACCGGGCAGAACCGTGATTTTCGATGTCATTGGAGATCGGCGAGCTTCAGGCGGGCGCGGCTGGCTTCATTCGACCGCGGATAGTGTTCAATCACCTGCGTGAGCCGCTCCCTGGCCTTGGCGATCTCGCCAAGCTCGGCATGCGCCAGGCCGGCTTCAAAGAAGGCGGCGGGCGCCTTGTCGCTCTTCGGATAGTCCGCGATCACGCGTTCGTAGGTCTCGATGGCCCGACGATAGTCTTGGTTGTTGGAGTGCGACCGCCCGATCCAATACTGGGCGTGGGCCGACCGGCTGCTGCCGGGAAATTTCTTGAGCAGTTCCCCGAAGCCTGAAATCGCCAGGTCGTAGTGGCCTTTTAGGTAGTCGTTGTAGGCTTGATTGTACAGAACTGTTGGCCCCGGCGCAGGCTGGGGCTCCGGTCCACCCGACGTGGGTGGCGGCCCCGCCGGGGCGTGGCTCGTGGGCTCCTGCGCCGCCTCCGGTCCTCCGGGTTGGATAGGGGCCTCCTCGTGCCCACCGTCCGGCTCTTGGCGCCGCGCGGGATCCTCCGCCTGCCGTAGCAGGTCCTCAAGTTTTCGGTCGAGCCCCTGCTGTGCGACTCTCAGACCGGCGATCTTGGCGTCCAGATCCTCCAGCTTCTTCGTCACATCGGCCTGCTGTGCCGCTCGGCCCTGGTCCTTTTGGAGCTTCCGGACCTCGTCACGCAGATCGCGGAAGTCGGCTGTCGGCACACACCCGGCCAGAAGCCCAGCAAGGCACAGGACGCGGGCGCGTCTCATTTGAGCGAACCCAACTTGGCGCGCGCCTGTTTGGAGTCCGCAGACTTGGGGTAGTCAGCGATCAGTCGGCGGAGGGTGGTCCTCGCGGCATCCTTCTCGTTCAACTCCAGGAAGGCCATCGCCTTGCGGTACAGCGCCCGCGGGGCCTTCTCGCTTTTCGGATAATTCTTGACGACCTGCTCGTATTCCTCAATGCTGCGTTCATAGGTACGCGTCCGGTAGTAACATTCCGCCAACCAGAAGCGCGCATTGGGCGCAAGGGGCGAGTCCGGATACCTGGCGAGAAACTGCTGGAACGCGGTCGCCGCATCCTCATACTGCTTGTCCTTGTACTGTTGCTGGGCCTGTTCATAGGCGACCGTTGCGTCTCCGTCCGGGGCCGCCTCCGGCTTCGCTTCCGAAGCCGGAGGCGGCGGAATGGCCACGGGCTTCTGGACAGACCCCTTCGACGGAAGCGGCTTGGCCTGCGCGCGATGCTCCACGTGCCGTACGGCCTCTTCCAGCCTGGCCACGGCCTGCGCTTGTTGATCCATCTGGGTCGTCAGCGTGTCCACGACCGCGCGTAACGTCTCCGGCATCTGTGCCAGGCTCTGGTCCAGGACGGCCGCACGCCGGTCGGCCTCATCCATGCGCCGATCCACGTGATCGAGCCGCTCGGTCAGCGCCTGCCGGAGCGCAAAGACCTGTGCTTTCTCATCGTCAAGCCCGCCCTGCAGGCCGTCGAGGTCTCGGCGAATGGTCTCCAACTGCCCTTGCACCACCGACAGGTCCTGACCCTTGATTTCCTGGACTCGGGTCTCCAATTCGGCGTTCCGCTGCTGCGCCGTCTGTAATTGCCTGGAGACCAGTGCGATGTCTTCCGGTGTCGCGCAAGCCGCGAGCAGGCCGACTGCCCCCACCGCCAGCAGCCCCCTTTTTAGGCCTGCCGGAAACACACTCATTGGCCGTCTTGGAGCACCAGATGCGCCCGGCGATTCTTCCCATAGCAGGATTCGTCGTGCTCGGCGCAGACCGGTCGTTCTTTACCGTAGCTGATCACGCTCACCGGGTTCCTGATACCAAGACCCAGGAGGAATCGTTCGGCCTCTTTCGCCCGTTTTTCCCCCAGCACCAGATTATATTCACGGCTTCCACGTTCATCGCAGTGGCCCTCAATCAGAAGCTTGTCGTGGGGGATCTGCTTCAGCGCCTCGGCGCTCTGGATCAGGTTCTTCTTCCCCTCGCGGGTCAGCTCCCACTTATCGAATGCAAAATAAATGTCCGCGAGATGCTTCTGCGCCGCTTCCCGCGCCTTGCGCGCGTCGATCTCCGCCTGGTCGGCCTTGGACACGATCATGGACGAAGACGTGACCGCCTCATCCTTGGGCGACTTGGAGAAACCCTCCAACGAACCGCCTCCCGTGTCGGCTTGGGCGGTCTCAGTCCCCGACGTCGTCGCCACCACGCTTTTCTTGGCGCATCCGCCCGCAGCCAGCAGAACCACCAGGCCGGCGATCCCGATCCAAGCGAGTGATTTTCCCGTTCCGATCATCATCATGTTGTGCCCCTCCTCCTCCGTTGAATGAATGTTCACGGCAATGACCATGCCGGGTCGTCATTGAACGTCCCGTTGGCGGTCAACCGCTCCAGCCCTGTCCCATCGACATTGATCATATAGATATCCCGCTTCCCGTTGCGCGTGGAACTGAACGCCACATGCCGGCCGTCCGCCGACCAGGCCGGCGATTCGTCATTGCTGCCGTCCGTCGTCAAGGTCCGCCGCTGTTGCCCGTCCGGACTGATGAGGCAGAGCTTGAGCAACTGCCGATCATCCCGGCACACATGGGCGATCCAATGCCCTTTCGGCGACCAGGCAGGGGCGCTGTTGTACGTCCCGTGCCGGTCCTTGTACGTCAGCGGGCGGAGATTCGTTCCGTCCGCACTCATCAGATAGAGCTGCGGGGTTCCGCCCCGGTCGGAGGTAAAGGCGATCTCGTGGCCCGTCGGCGACCAGGTGGGCGCGAGGTCCGACGCCCTGTGGTTCGTCAGCCGCTCAAACCGCCGGCCCGCTTTATCGACCCTGTAGATCTCGGCATTCCCGTCTTTGGTCGTCGTGAAGGCCAACGCGTCGCCGCTCGGCGCCCACTCGGGCGTGATGTTGAGCCCCGGCAAGGCCACCATCGCCCGGCGGCGTCCGGTCACCAGGTCGAGCTCATGAATCTCAGGGTCTTTCCCTGCCCGGTACGTCACGAATGCCAGACGCCGCTTGTCCGGCGACCAGCTCGGCGCCAGGTTCAAGAACGCGTCAAACGTCACCTGCCGGGGATTGTGCCCGTCGTAATCCATCACGAACAACTCCTTGCCGCCGCCCTTCTCCGAGACGAAGGCCATACGGCTGCGCGCGATCCCCTGCTCGCCGGTGAAATGAAAGACCAATTCGTCCGCGAAGCGATGCGCCATCTGGCGGACGACCTGGGGGCTGCCCACATAGCGCTTGCCGCCCACTTCCTCGTTGCGATGGTAATCGTACAGGGTCCCTTCCATGACGATGTCCGCGCCGCGCGGCAGAACGGCGCCCCACACCTGTACCGCCCATCCCGCCTCGCCTGCCCGGCGTCTCGCCTCCTCCTCCGGCGCGAAATGAACGCCCGCCTTGATGCCCAGCGTTTCCAGATCGGCCACGTCGAACAACAGCGACCGGCGCAAATCCGCCTTCAGCACATCGAGGGGCGCCTGCGCGTCCAGTGAGAGGCCTCCCCGGAAGGGAAAGACGGCGATCGGGATCTTCTGGATCGCACCCCTGGTGGCATCAATGAGCACCTCCACCGCGCCGGAGGATACCACAAGCGCGGCCGAAATCACGAACCCCGCAACCGCCGGACCAAGACCTGCAAAGGAGAGCCTTGCTGAACGTCGTGTGACGCGCGCCACCGATGACTACTCCCGCGTCCGGCTATACGTGAAATTGGTCAGGACCACGAGCGGCTCTCCCTGCATGTCGGCGGGCAGAGGGGGCAGATGCCGGAGTTCTCGTAACAGGCTTTGGACCGCGCGATCATAGGCGTCATTCCCCGACGACGTGCTGATCTGGATCGCCGAAATCACCCCATCCGGCAGAATGACCATCCGCATGGTGGCCGTTGAATCACCGGCGCTCTCGAGCACACGGCGGACGCCGGAATCGGTATCGGCGCTCCAAACCCGATTGATCGCCGCCTCCAGCAGCGGGCAATAGGCCTGCGCTTGGGAAGGACACCGTTCCAGCGCGGCCGATCGAGGCGCCACGGCCCCCTGGGGAGCACGCGCCACGGTCGGGGCCGGAGACACGGGCGGGGCAGACGGCAACTGGCTCAGCAGCTTGTTGATCGCGTCGGACATTCGCGGCGCGGGCGGCGCGGCCACGGAGGAAGGCGCCGCTGGCGCGGGCTTGACGACCGGAGGCGACGGCGCCGTGGCGAGAGATTCAGCCGGACGCGGCTTCGATGGTGCGGCTGGAGCCGCCACGGGGGCGTTCTGGACTGGCTTGGGCGCGGCGACTTCTTTGAGGCGCTCCGGCACCGGCGGAGGCATCGGCGCGCGGACTTTTTCAACGGGCCTGGCTTCGGGCCGAGGCTCGACCGGCAGTGGCCGGGCCGGAGCCGTCGCGTTCGACACCAACAGCACCTGAATAGGCGAGGCCCCCATCGGCGGCATCGTCACAAACGGCACCATGAACAGCAGCGCCAGGACGGCCAGGTGCGCCGCCAGGGACACCCACGCGGTTCGCCGCATCTCATTGGGAATACCGGCCGTCATTGGACTCGTCATGTGTTCGGTGTAGCGGTTTAGGGGACCCGTTCCTCGATGACCGGGTCGGTCACCATGCCCAATTTGACGATCCCCGCCTTCTTGATGCTGTCCATGACCTGCACCACCGTCCCGTAGGACACGTCCTGGTCGGCCCGCAAGAATACCGAGACGTCGGGGTTCTTGCGGCGCACGGCGTCCATCTTCTGCGGGAGCTGCGCCAGCGGGATCAACTCCTTGTCCACGTACACGCGGCGGTCCCGCTCGACCGTCAACACCACACGCTCCTCCGGCGTGATCGTGTTGGAGGAGGACTGGGGAAGGTTGAGGTCCATGCCCCGGTACAGCATCGGCGCCGTGACCATGAAGATCACCAGCAGCACCAGCACCACGTCCACCAGCGGAATGACGTTGATTTCGGCCATGAACCGGCGGCTGCGGGCTTCGATCATGGCTGCCCCGCGCCTTCCCGAATGCCACGCATCTCCAGCGCGTTCGTCAATTCGATGGCGAACCGATCCATCCGGAACGCCATCTGGCGCACACGGCCAAGGAAATAATTGTACGCGATCACCGCCGGAATGGCCACGAACAGCCCCGCGGCCGTTGCCACGAGGGCCTCGGCCACGCCGGGCGCGACGGCCGAGATGCTGGCCGTGCCCTGTAGTCCGATCTCGCGAAACGCGTCAATGATGCCCAGGACGGTCCCCAGGAGCCCCACGAACGGCGTGATGTTGCCGGTCGTGGCGAGAAACGGGAGATAGGATTCCGTCTTGTTGATCTGCTCCTGGATCGCATGCGCCAGGACGCGCTCCACGTATCGCTGCGTCGGCAGCCCCTCGCCGCCGGCTCGCAGGCTCTCGTCCGCCAACCGCGAGCCTCCATTCCCGTCGAGCTGATAGCACGCCGCGACCTCCACGTAGACGGCCACCAGGGCGCTGTCTTTGTGGCGATGGGCATCGCGGGAGGCCTCAAGCGGGTACTCATACCGGCCGAAGGCCGTCAGAAAACGTTGGTCTGAGACTTCGAGCGCGCGGAAGAGCCGCCACTTGTAGAGAATGACGGCCCACGAACCGATGGAGAAGAGAACCAGGGACAGGAGAACGAGCTTGGAGACGAGACTCAGCGAGGATACAAAATCAAAGAAGCCGGAACGAAACAGCATTTCTCGCGCGCAACCCCCTTACCTTCCCACGGCTGTCACTCGTGTCTTCCGCGCACGGGCGGAAGAAAAAATGGCGGGGCCGACGGGATTTGAACCCGCGACTTCCAGATTGACAATCTGGCGTCCTAACCAGGCTGAACGACGGCCCCGTAAAGAAATTCGTCGCAATACTCGTGGTAGGCGGAACAGGGGTCGAACCTGTGACCTCTGCCTTGTAAGGGCAGCGCTCTGACCAACTGAGCTATCCGCCCAAGCAGACCCCACAAAGAATTCCTATCACGTTGGAAAACAAGCTGATACTAACAACTCCCCGTCTTGCTGTCAACAATTCCCCCCTTCTCGCCCCCGCGGATGGTGGCGTGTGTGCAACTGTTTCAAGCGTGCCTTCTCGACGTGCGTATAGATCTGCGTCGTCGCGATGTCGGCATGGCCCAGCAGCGTCTGCACGACGCGAAGATCGGCGCCCCCTTCCAGCAGATGCGTCGCAAAGGAATGTCGCAGCATGTGCGGGGAGATCGGCCTCCGTATCCGAGCCGCCCACGCATAGCGGCGCAGGATTTTCCAGAACCCCTGCCGCGTCAGGCCCGTGCCGGATCTGGTCACGAACAGGCGATTGGACGCACGGGCCTTGAGTAACAGCGAACGCCCTCCCTCCAGATACCGGCGAAGTTTCCGCAACGCCACGGCGCCAATCGGCACGACGCGCTGCTTGGCGCCCTTGCCGGTGGCCCGGAGAAACCCGACCGCCGTATTGACCGCTTCAAGGTCCAGTGTGACCAGCTCCGAGACGCGCAGGCCGGTCGCATAGAGCACCTCCAGCATGGCGTCGTCCCGCAAGGCTTCGGGCTGCCGCCCGCGTGCCGGCGCCCGGCGCGACGGCGTGCCCAATAGCCGTTGGACCTCGGCGAAAGACAGCGCCTTGGGTAGGCGAAGGGAGGACGTGGGAACCGTGACGTTCAGGAACGGATCGTGGCGCATCACCCCTTCGCCAAGGAGGAACCGATACAATCCGCGACAGGCCGCGACGCTACGCGCGACCGACGGAGGCGCCAAACCCTGGCCACGCAGAAATCCCAGCAGCGGCGGAATGTCGGCACGGGTCAACGACGCCGGATCCTCGCGCCCGTCCCCACGCAGAAATACCTGCAGCTTGGCCAGATCGCGTCGGTATCCCGCCACCGTATTCGCGGACAGGCCCCGCTCCGCGATCAAGCCGGCGAGGTATCGATCGATGATGGCATCCGCGGACACGGAGAGAGTCTACCGTGCGCGGCTTCAGCCCACAAGCACCAGCCGCGTCACCTGTCCTCGAATTGACACCCTTCGAACCCTATGCCACAATCCCCTTCACATCATGTCGGAGTATCAGTCGCAGCACGAAGGAGACGGCTTATGGGCGGCCATAGTCACTGGGCGACCACGAAGCGGCACAAAGCGTCCGTAGACGCCAAGCGCGGCAAAATCTTTACCAAGATCATTCGGGAAATCACCATCGCCGCGCGCCTCGGAGGCGGCGACCCGGACGGCAACCCCCGTCTCCGACTCGCGATCCTCAAAGCCAAGGACGCCAACATGCCGTCGGAGAACCTCAAAAAGGCCCTCCAGCGCGGCACCGGGGAACTGCCGGGCGTCCACTACGACGAGTTTCAGTTGGAAGGCTACGGACCGGGCGGCTGCGCCCTGCTGCTCGACATCACCAGCGACAACCGAAACCGCACGGTGGCCGAGATCCGCAACATCTTCACCAAGCAAGGATGCAGCATGGCCGAGGCCGGCGCCGTGTCTTGGCAGTTCCATAAAAAGGGCCTGCTCGTGGTGGACAAGGGCAAGGCGGACGAGGATACGCTCATGGCCCTGGTACTGGACGCCGGCGCCGAGGACATGAACACGGACGGGAAGACCTACGAGATCACCACCGACACGCACGAGTTCGAGGCGGTGAAAAGAGCCCTGGCCGACGCCAAGATCGAGACCGCCCTGGCCGAGGTCACCTTCATCCCGGAGAACGCTATTGAGCTGGACGCGAAAAATGCGGAGCAGGTGCTGAAGCTGATGGACACGCTGGAGGACCAGGACGACGTGCAGAAAGTCCACGCCAACTTCGACATTCCGGAAGAGATCATGGAGAAGGTCGCCGCGGCGGGATGATCGCCGCGCTCACCGGCCGCCTTGCCGCAAAGCACCCGGGCGGAGTCGTCATTGATGTGCAGGGCGTCGGCTACGACGTTCTGATCCCGCTCAGTACCTACTACCGGCTCCCCGACCCCGAGCAGCCCGTGTCCCTTACCATCTATACCCACGTCCGCGAGGACGCCATCCAGTTGTTCGGCTTTTCCACGCCGCGCGAGAAAGACGCGTTCCTGCTGCTGCTCGGCGTCTCCGGCATCGGGCCCAAGCTGGCCTTGAGCGTGATCTCCTCGCTGAGCGTGGATGACCTCGCGGCGGCCATTCGACACGACGATCAGAAGACACTGGCGTCTGTTCCGGGCATCGGCAAAAAATCGGCCGCGCGCCTGGCGCTGGAACTCAGGGACACGGTCGACAAGCTGGGCGTGGCCGCCGGGTCCCGCGCGACGAAGGCCGACGAGCCCTCCGGCAAACTCATGGACGACGCCCTCTCGGCTCTCGTGAACCTCGGGTACAAAGCCGGCGACGTGAAGGACGTCATCACGCAGGTGCTGGCCGGCCGCACCGGCGATACCCCGCTCCAAGACCTCATCCGCGCGGCCCTGAAAGAGCTGGCGAAGTAAGGAATGGGGTTCGTTCTCGGTGGCCTCAGATCATCACGATGTCGTACTGCTCGATGTGTAGGGTCGGGTCGGGTTTGACGACGACCGTGACCTTCCGCTCACGTTCGAGGCCGGCGATGGCCCCGGCTTCCTCGTCCGTCAGCATCGCGGCGACGCTGGGGTGGGCGCCGATGACCACGGTGCGCTCGTCCGGCAGGGGCTCCAGGCGCCGGATGTCGCGGAACAGCTCGTAACAGATCGTGGTCGGGTCCTTGGTGTAGGCGCGGCCCTCGCAGTAGTGGCAGGGCTCGGAGAGCGCGCGGTAGAGATCCTCCCGCACCCGCTCGCGCGACATCTCCACGAGGCCCAGTTCCGAGACACGCAGGATGCGCGTCCGGGCCTTGTCGGTGGCGAGCGCGTCGTTGAGTGCCTGGAAGACCTTCTCCCGGTTGCGCTCGCGCTCCATGTCGATGAAGTCGATGATGATGATGCCCCCGATGCTCCGCAGCTTGAGCTGGTAGGAAATCTCCTTCACGGCCTCCAGGTTGGTCTTGGTGATCGTCTCCTCAAGATCCCGCTTGCCGACGAAGCGCCCCGTGTTGACGTCGACGACGGTCATCGCTTCGGTGTGGTCGATCACGATGTGCCCGCCCGACTTGAGCCAGACTTTGCGGGCGGTGGCCTTGGCGATCTCGGATTCGAGATCGAAGTGGTCGAAGATCGGCTCGTCCTTGGCGTAATAATGGATGCGTGACAGCAGGTCGGGAAGGTAGCGGTTCACGAATTCACGGATCGCGTCGTAGTCGGGTTTGGAGTCCACCCAGAGATGCAGGACGTCCCTGGTGAAGTGGTCGCGGACCGTCCGAAAGACCAGATCCAGGTCGTTATGGAGCAGGGCCGGCGCCTTCAGACGGGACTGCTTCTCCAGGATGTCGTCCCACGAGGCCTGCAGGAACTCAACGTCCGAGCGGAGTTCCTCGTCCGTCACGCCCTCGCTGACGGTCCGCACGATATAGCCGGATCCCGGCTTGCGGAGCTTCAGCATGAGTTGCTTCAAACGGGACCGTTCCTCATTACTGCCGATCCGGCGCGAAATGCCGATATGCTCGACATGGGGGAGAAAGACCAGGAAGCGGCCTGGGAGGGAGACGTAGGCCGTTACCCGCGAGCCCTTGGTGCCGATCGGCCCCTTGGTGACCTGGACCATGAGCTCCTGGCCCTCGTCGAGCAGATCTTCAATGGGCTTCGCGCTGTGGCGCTTGGGTTTCGGGACCTCGGAGGCGTTCTCGTCCTCCTCCAATAGGGTATCCTCCGCGCCGATCCCGCCGGTCAGCTCGGAGACGTGCATGAACGCGGCTTTGTCCTGGCCGATGTCGACGAAGGCGGCCTGCAGGCCCGGGAGGACCTTGACGACCTTGCCCTTATAGACGTTGCCGACGAAGTCCCGCTGCTTGACCCGGTCGATGTACAAGTCCGTGAGGGTTTTCCTGTCGAGCACGGCCACGCGGGTCTCTTCTCGCGCGACATTGATGATGATCTCCAACCCCATACCTAACTCCTTCTCCTTCAAAAGGTTACACCTGGTTCAGTAAAATCTGGTCACACGACGACGTTTCACGTTCAGTAACAGCCCCAGGGCCGCCATCGAGGTCACGGTGGTCGTCCCGCCGTAGCTCATCAGCGGGAGCGGGATGCCGACGATCGGGAAGATCCCCATCGTCATGCCCACATTGACCATCAGGCAGAAGCCCAGCGTCGAGAGGATGCCGGCAGCCAGGAGCAGGCCCAGCGGGTCCCGGGCCTTGAAGGCGATCTCGGACGCGAGAAAGATCAGGGCCGCGAACAGCAGGAACAGGACGAGGACGCCGATGAAGCCCCATTGCTCGGCGAAGACCGCGAAGACAAAATCCGTGTGGCCTTCGGGGAGGAACTTGAGGCGACTCTGCGTGGCGTCGTCGAGGCCTTTGCCGAGCAGTCCACCCGCTCCGATGGCAATACGGGACTGCAGCGCGTGATAGCCCTTGCCGGCAGGATCCGTCATGGGGTCCCAGAAGGTCATGATGCGCTCGCGTTGATAGTCGTGCAGCGACGTCCAGATGAGTTCCCAGACGAACGGGAACAGCATCGAGGTGAAGAGGACGCCCAGGCCGAGGGCCTTGGCATGCAGGCCGCTCACCAGCACCATGGAGACGAAGATGAACGTGAAGCTCATCCCGGTCCCGAGGTCCGGCTGTTTCAGGATCAGCAAGAGGCCGGGCAGCGTCAGCAGGCCGGGCACGATCACGCGCTGCACCCACCCGGCTCGCTGGACGTCGGCGAAGTACTTGGCGAGCACGATGACCAACACCAGTTTGGCCACTTCCGACGGCTGGAAAGCGATGGGCCCCAGCGAAAACCAGCGCTGCGCGCCCCGGCTGGACTTGCCCATGACCAGCACCAGCGCCAGGATGATCAACGTGGCCGCATACAGGAGATAGGCGTGCCGGGCCAGCTTGTGGTAGTCGATGGCGATGGCCGCCAGAAAGGCCACCGTGCCGATCAGGATCCAGGCCAGTTGTTTGGCGTACAGCGGGGTGTGTCCTCCCGGCGCCGGGCCCGGCGTGATGCTGTAGATGGAGAGCACCCCGACGGCGAGGATGCCCATCGTCACCAGGACGAACCGCCACTCAAAATTGTCCGGGGCTCTGGTATTGATCATCGGTGTCTGAGACTTTCAGGTATTCCTCGATCAGGGCCTTCGCGATCGGCGCGGCGAACGTGCCGCCGTGCCCGGTGTTTTCCACGATGACGGCCACCGCGATTTTCGGATGGTCCGCCGGCGCGTAGGCGACGAACCAGGCGTGATCGCGAAACGGCTTGGGGACGTCCTCACGGTTCGTGCCCATCTGCGCGGCGCGCGCGCCCACCGTCTGGGCAGTGCCGGTCTTGCCGGCGATGTCCACGATCGCAGAGCGGGCGCGCCCGCCGGTGCCGCGTGCGACGACTCCGCGCAGGGACTCGTGCAGCAGGGCGAACGTGCGGTCTCCTAGCGGCAGGGTTCCGCGGTCCTGCGGTGGAACTTCCTGGAGGCGGCTGCTCGCTCGCTCGCGGACGGCGCGCACCAGGCGGGGTTTGTACAGGGTTCCGCCGTTGGCGACCGCCGCCGTTGCGACGGCCATCTGGAGCGGGGTCACGGTGATGTAGCCCTGCCCGATGGCCACCGAGATGGTTTCGCCGGCGTACCACGGTTCCTTCCGGACGCGCTGCTTCCATGCCGTGGAGGGGACGATCCCGACGCGCTCGGACGGTAAGTCAATGCCGGTGGGCTGTCCCAGCCCAAACCCGCGCGCCGCCTCCGCGATAGCGTCAATTCCCAGCCGCTGGCCGATGCTGTAGAAATACACGTCGCATGAATTGATGAGCGCCTGATCCATGTCCATGACGCCATGCCCGCCCTTCTTCCAATCCTTGAACACGTGGTTGCCCGATGGAAAGACGCCGGCGCAGCGGACCTTGGTGTCGGAGGACCACTTGTCCGATTCGAGGGCGGCGGAGGCGACGACAATCTTGAACGTGGAGCCGGGCGGGTACTGCCCTTGCAACGCCCGGTTGATCAGCGGGTGGCGTGGGTCCGTGACGATCTGCTCCCACGTCGCGGGGGAGAGGCCGCGCGACAGGGTGTTGGGATCGAAGGCGGGGCGGCTCGCCAGCGTCAGCACGTCGCCGTTCGTGGCATCCAGCGCGACGACCGCACCGGCTTCCTCGCCCAGAAGGGATTCGGCCATCTGTTGCATGCGCAGATCGAGGCTGAGATAGAGATCATCACCGGGCGTCTGTTCCACGACGCCGACCGTGTTCCGCTCGTTCCCCCGCGCGTCCACTTCAATGGTCTTTTCGCCGGCTGTGCCCCGGACCATGCGATCATAGGTTTTTTCGATGCCCGCCTTGCCCACCATGCTGCCCGGGGGCAGGCCCGCGAAGGCCGGCTCGTCCTGCTGCTCGGGCGAGACCTCACCGATGTAGCCGAGGAGATGCCCCGCCAGCAAGCCCTGCGGATAGTTGCGCTGGGACTCGGCTTGGATCCGCAGCCCCGGCAGGTCGAGGCGGCGGCTTTCGATGAGCGCGGCCTCGCGGAGCGTGAGCCCGGCTTTCACCAGGATGGGCACGTACGATCTGGCCTGCATGGCCAGCCGCTTGCGGGTCTCGGCGCGGGGCAGGCCGAGCAGGTCCTCCAGGGCGGCGGCCAGGCCTTCCCGATCCCGAATGTCTTCCACGGTGAGATAGAGGTTGAAGCTGGGGACGTTGTTGGCGAGCAGTTCCCCGTGGCGGTCGAAGATCAGGCCCCGTGCCGGCTTCACGTCTACCGTGCGGATGCGGTTCTGTTCCGAGAGTGCGCGGTAGTAGGCGCCCTTGACGACCTGCAAGTACCACAGGCGCACGGAGAGGATCAACAGCCCCAGCAGCAGGCCGAGGCGCAAGTACAGCCGCCGGCGCTGGAGGTTTTTAAAGCCCTCGTGCTGGGTGGTGAATGTCCTCATGGGGCGAGGGCTGTCAGCGGCGCGCGGCGCGGGTTCCACCGCCGGATGAGCCTGTAGACGGCCAGGCCGAGCATCGCGTCATAGCCGGCCTGCGGCAGGATGATCCCGTGCGCCGCCGGGAAGAGGCTGACGCCGGATCCCGTGAAGGACTTCAGTAGATACAGGACGAAGCCGGAGAGGAGCGAGATCCCCAACATAAGCGCCAGCACCACGGCCCAGGTCAGGTTGACCAGGTTGCGTCCGGCCAGCCCGGCCAGCAAGCCGAGGACCGGCTTCAGGCAGAGGTTACCCCAGAGGGCGCCGCCCGAGAAGAGGTCCTGGGCGAACCCCATCACGAGCCCGGCCAGCACCGTTTCCACCTCGCTCCGGTACAGTCCGATCAGGCACACGGTGACAAGCGCCAAATCCGGGCGGATCCCGGCGATGCTGATCCGGTCGAGCAGCACGATCTGGATCGGAATGACCAGCAGGACCAGCGCGACGGATGCGGCGACTTTCATCGCGCGTCCCCCGCATCGCGTCTGGCCGGGGGCTGGAGAGGGAACGGCATGGGCGGGAGCTGCGCCGACTCGCGTGGCGACGTGACGACCAGCACCTCCTCGATCTTGGCGAAGTCGCTATCCGGCGCGATTTCTGCGGAGAGGAACAGGTCCGCCTCGCGCCGCTCGATCTTGGTGATGACGCCGATCGGCAGGCCGCGGGGAAAGCCACCCGCAAGGCCGGACGTCACGACCTGGTCGCCGACCTTGACCGTGGAGAGGAGCGGGAGATACTTGATGCGGGCGAGGCCCGTCTCCGTGCCTTCCACGATGCCCTCGTCCCGCGTGCGCTGCACCACGCCCGTGACTGCGTTGCTCTGGTCGATGATCAGCAGGACGATCGCGAAGCGGTCATAGGCTTTCACGATCCGGCCGATGATCCCCGCCGGCGTCACGACGCCCATGTCGATCGCCAGGCCGTCGTCCGTGCCCTTGTCGATGACGACGCTGCGATACCAGTTGGAGGGATCCCGGCCGACGACCTGCGCGGAGACCGTGGGAAAGGGCAGCCGTTCCTTCAGCTCCAACAGGTCGCGCAGACGCGTGGACGCGGCGGCTACCTCACGCAGGCGCGCGTTCTCCAACTGCAAGCGCGCACTGTCCTGGCGAAGCGTGACATTCTCCTCCCGCACATGGTGCAGGAGCCCATAGCGCGTCCACAGGCCGTCGACGCCCTGGTTGACCCACTCCAGCGCGCGTAGCGGTATGGCGACGGCGTCGGCCATGTGCCGTCCGAGTGTCTGCAGAGGCGCCTGGCGGGACTCCGGCAGCAGCAGCAGCGCGGTGATCAGCAGGGCCAGAAACAGGAGGACGGCCCGCTTGCCGCCGGCGATGGAATGGAGAGAGCTCATGTTCCCGGCCGGTTTGCCGTGTTACCGCGTGCTGTTGTGCTGGGACATCACACTGATTTTGCGCAGCAGGTCCAGTTCATCGAGAATCTTGCCGACGCCCAGCACCACCGAGGTGAGCGGGTCATCCACCGTGATGATCGGCAGGCCCGTCTCCTCCCGCAGGCGCGTATCCATGCCCCAGAGCATGGAGCCGCCGCCCGTCAGCACGATCCCGCAATCGATGATGTCGCCGGCCAGCTCCGGCGGCGTGTTTTCGAGCGCCACCTTGACGGCATTCACGATGGTGCTGATCGGCTCGTGCAGGGCTCCCCGGATCTCAGCGTCGTCCAGCACGAGCGTCCGCGGAATCCCGGAGATCAAGTCGCGCCCCTTCACCGTGAAGGTCTTTTTGTCCTCGTAGGGATAGGCCGATCCGATTTCGACCTTGATTCGCTCGGCCATGTGCTCGCCGATGAGCAGGTTATATTTTTTCTTCACGTAGTTCATGATGGCGTCGTCCATGCGGTCGCCCGCCACCTTCACGGATTCGCTGTACACGATCCCGCCGAGCGAGAGCACGGCGATGTCGGTCGTGCCGCCCCCGATGTCCACCACCATGTTGCCGGACGGTTCCGTGATCGGGAGCCCGGCGCCGATGGCGGCGGCCACAGGCTCCTCGATGAGATACACCTCGCGGGCGCCAGCCAGTTCCGCCGAGTCGCGCACGGCGCGCTGCTCCACCTGCGTGATCCGCGACGGCACCCCAATGATGATCCGCGGCCGCACGAAGGTTCGGCGGTTGTGCGCCTTCTCGATGAAATGGCGCAGCATCTTTTCCGCCATCTCGAAGTCGGCGATCACGCCTTCCTTCATCGGGCGGATGGCCGAGATGTTGCCGGGGGTCCGCCCCAACATCTTCTTGGCCTCGATGCCGACGGCCAGGACCTTCTCCGTTTTCTTCTCGATCGCCACGACCGAGGGCTCATTGAGGATGATGCCGCGCCCGCGCACGTACACGAGGGTCGTAGCGGTGCCGAGGTCAATGGCCAGGTCATTGGAGAACCACCCAAGAATGTCTGCGGTGATGCTCACGCCGCCGCTCCTTTACGTCTGTGACTCCACGTCGAAGATCGCGTCATCGACGACCTGCGTGTGAGCCAACTCATCGCCGATCCGCAGCCCCTGCTGGTTGCCGATGATCAGCAGCGCCTCAAGGCCCAGGATGACGGCGGTCCCCACCCATCCCACGTAGGGAATCTGGAAGGTGATGTAGCCGACGGCGAGCGGCACGTTCCGGACGATCGAGTCCTTGAATCCGGCCGGCGCGCGCAGTTCGGGGACCCAGGTCTGGAGCCCAATGAGACGTTTGCCGATGCTGCGCCCGGAAAAGCCGTCCGCGACCAGCACGTACCACAGAGCCACCCAAAAGCCGTACGGGGGCGTCACCGCCCCAATGCCCAACACGATCAAGACGTCCAAGGACTTGGCAATGAAGCGGTGGAGGACCATAGCCTTGGGACACACCTGAACGGGCGCTCCTTCCTGCGGCTTGTCGAGGATGCCCTCCGTTTCCGGCAAGTGTCTTGCTCCTACTTCTGGGACGGATTGTAGCAAAAAACAGATGGTAAGACAAATCGTTGGGCGTCGTGTAGATAGCAAGTTAACTTGTCCGGTTTATGTAGCACATGATCTGTCCGGTTTTCGATGCCGCGGGTTTTGGGGGTCGTGGCCCGAAATTATTTCGCACACACTGCCCCCAGGGTCAACGCGCG
>Ga0213870_1000275_pt1 | contig 26742 bp, 22 predicted proteins | sample WICALVC2017_Meta_FD_160119 | JGI IMG/M metagenome (GOLD analysis project Ga0213870, IMG submission 160119) | Freshwater microbial communities from subterranean cave lake in Wind Cave National Park, South Dakota, United States - WICALVC2017 | ecosystem: Environmental > Aquatic > Deep subsurface >... | reverse complement strand
GTTCGTATTTCATTGCTCTTTTTGCTAGGAAAAAATGTTTTTGCTTTCGCGTACTCACTAAGTCTAGGATCGTCATCATAAGTCAAAATCTGGCGGGGTATATAGAAATGGGGGAGAAAAAACGATTGGTCAATTTTGTAAAGACCGTATTGTCCGTGTCCAAAAATTTTTTCAGTTGTAAGATTCTTTACGAACTCACTATACCCTTTTTGGCTGTTTGGTAAATATTTACGAACATAGTCAGGAGAATAAGGGTAATCGGGAAAGGTAGTGTCATAAACAAGAGGATCTTTATTATGAAAAATATATCGGATACTAAAAAGTCCTAGCAATTTTTTAATGGAGGCAAAGTCTCTCGTCTTGGAAAGCTCCCAGAATGTATCACTAAATGGCGGCGTATGATTATAGCCACTAAAATCACTCTTGCCGCTTAAATATGCAATCATAGATGGACCAACATATGCGCCATTATTAGTACCGTGTACTACCTGGTAACAGCAATCAGTAAATGGAAAGGATATTATTCTCCCGTCTGTAGGAAGAGTTTTTATAAAAGATAGCGCTTTCTCATACTTAGGATCCATAACCATGGCAACTTTTACATTATTAGAGCGAGTATTAATTTGATTAACAAGCTCTCCATTGATAAGTTTCCAGGAACTTAGTATTACTACTAATCCTATCCCAAGAGATAAAATTCTAATATGACGCAAAGAGAGTCTTGAGAAGATAAAGAAAAGTGCTTGCCCAAAAAGAAGCGCATAGAAGAAAGAATAAACGTATGCCCAAATCCCGACAAAATTTCTAAACATCGAAAACCCAGGTATATAAAATAACCTACTATACAGTTCTGTCCCTACCCATGTGATTTTAGCTGATATTAAAAAAAACGTTAGCAAAAAAAAAGTGCCTGTAATAAGCATTGTCTTTTCTCTGTTTCTATTCAAGAGAAAACCAAACAGAACAACAAGGGGCGCAGCAAAGGAAAAAAATTCAAGTTCCTTTGAATAAGCGTGTGTAAACATGGCTACCCGGAAACATCACATCAAAAAAAAGTGGCAGTAAGTGGAATATCTGAAGTCCAAGAAATATCGCAAAACTAATCAGGATTCCCTTCCATGGCAGTCTCTGTTTTCTAATAAAAACTACGTAGAAAAAAAGAAATAATATGCTTAGGGGATAGAAAGCAAAAAAAGGAGGCGCAGAAAGGTAACCAAAGCTTGGAGCAAAAATAAAACTTAAAACAAGCACTACCCACACATATCGCACGTTGGAAGTAAGAAAATACTTTAAAATTAGGTAGAACATGAGTGGATTTAAAAAAATCTGATTATGATAAAGAAGTGCCTTGTCATAATTTGAAACCATGTGTCTTGAGAATATATAAAAGAGTCCTCCAAGTATCGAAGACATCTCTATCAGCTTTTTTATATACGGACTAGACAGTCCTTTGGGAATGATTTCTTTAAGAATTGCATAAATGGCAATAAATCCAACAGAAAGTTTCAAACCATTAAAAAGCGATATAAGAATATATGGAGAATGGAAAAAATATTTAAGAATTAATAATAATACCATATGTGGAAACTGGGAATATAATCCATACTCAATTCGTCCAGCACCATTCCCCGATACTGAAGAAATAACATCATTGAGCATATAAGACCATGGATCATAGAAATAAAGTCTTGACGAGTCACCGCCCAAATCCATTTCCCCTGGTTTTAGCCAAAAAAAGGGTATAAAAAACAAAATTATAGAAATAACAATAGGTACTATATGCAATTTTATGACCTTCATTATTCTCTCCTCCTTACAAATCTGCCACCTAAAGAAACATTGGAGAAAGCTATTGGCAAAAAAAGTTTTACACCCCAAATGATACAAAGGATAAACACAATAAACGAGACTACTAAACTAAAGTAAAATGTTCTTTGTTGCGTCATCTCTATAATAAGCTCGTAGCTCTTTCTTCCTCCTACATCTGATGGTCTAATATACCAAGCATTTGCATAAGCGTTCACAGCAAAATGGGAATCTTGGAGTATATCTTTCATGGCAAGCGTCTCAAATGTCTTGTTGTCAAAGAATGTATTCGTATGTTTCCCCTCTTTTATATCGCTATTAAAATAGCTTTGCGTAGCTTCTGCTTCTTGTGGTTGACGAGAAGAAATGAAAATTCTCCAACTCTTGTTAAATGCTTCAGAGAATACAAGTACGTAAGGCTCTGTCGCATCAAATACTTGAATTTTATATTTTGTGGGGTTTATTTTTTGAAAACTAATCTTAGGTAGATAAGTCTTCGCAAAATCAGTACTACACACCATTCTTATTCTTTCATTCTCGCAAGATTTTTTCTCTATATACATCATGCGAGTATCACCATTACTTTTAATAGGTAAAAATGAAAGGGCTTTGCCATATACACCATATCTATCATATAATGGATTGTCTCTATAAGGGATTGTCTGCTTTGGTATGTAGAAATGTGGAAGAAAATTATCTCTGTTAACTGAATAAAGGACGTAGTATCCTTTTTCAAAAATCTTATCACTTACAAGATTTTTTATAAACTCCTTATATCCATTTTGATCTTGAGGGAAATATTTACGAGAATAATCAGGTGAATATGGATAGCCTGGAAAGGTTGTATCGTAAATTTTTGGATCAGAGTTATGAAAGACGTATTGAATATTAAGAAGCCCTAGCATTTTCTTAAATGATTGATAATCTTTATTTTTTGCCAAGATAAAAAATGCTTCACTATATGGAACGCTAAATCCGTGTCCTGCAAAATCTTTTTTACCCGCTAAATACGATATCGTAGACATACCAACATATGCGCCATTATTTGTGCCATGAATAACTTGATAACAACAGTCGGAGAAAGGCAATGTTAGTATCTTACTATCAGTATACACTGATCTTATAAATGAAAGTGTTTCTTCGTATTTTGGATCCCAAACTTGGGCTGTTTTTACATTTTTAGTTTGGAATAGGGTTTGATTAATTATTTGCCCGTTAATAATCTGCCATCCATTTATTACTACCGCTAAAGTTAGGAAAATAAATAATAACAATGCGCGACTCTTGGATAACCTTGAAAAAATAAAAAATAACGCTTGGCCGAAAAGAAGAGCATAAAAAAATGAATAAATAAATGCCCATTGGCTCCAAAAGTTTCTAAACATCGAAAAACCTGGAATGTAGAATAATTTACTATAAAATTCCACTCCTGTATAGGAAACTTTTGCCGTTACTAAGAAAAGAGTGATTAAAAAAAATATTCCTGTAAGAATATACGTTTTTTCTTTTTTTCTATTTTGTAGAAAACCAAAAATGATAATTAATGGAATTATAAAAGAAACCCATCCAGATTCATAAAATGGCGCTTGTCCGATTATGCCCAAAAAAACCTTAATATTTGGTATTGCAACCGATCCCCAGAAATGGATTACCTGAGTGGCAATATCTTTGGCATCAAACACTCTTGTATTAGCATGACTTTGTGAATCAAGAATGTTAAATAATTCGGGAATCAGGTGAAACGCTTGAAGCCCAAAGAAGATAAAAACACCAATGAGCATTTTCTTCCAAGGAAGAACCTTACGTCTAATTATGCCAACGTAAATAATTAGAAAAAGTAGGCTTAGCGGATAGAAAGAAAAAAATGGAGGCGCTGCAGCATAAGAAAAATTATGAGAAAAAATAAAGCTTACCATAAGAGCTCCAAAGAGGTAGGACATACGCGAGGTAAGAAAAAAACGAAGTATAAGGTAAAACATAAGAGGATTGAGAAAAATCTGATTATGCGATAACAATGCTCTATATAAATTTGTTATCATGCCTGGTGACAAAACATAAAAAAGGCCGGCAAGAATAGCTGCTCCCTCGACAACTTGAGTGATATATGTTCCTGTTGTATGCCCTCGAATAAATTCTTTAACAATAGCATAGACCAGAAAAAACCCAACAACAATCTTGATGCTATTAAGCATAGATATGAGAAAGGTAGAAGAATAGACAAGTTGCTTCACAGCAATAAAGATTAAAAACAACGGCAGGTTATAAAAATCAGGACGCACTTCTCCTATACCGTATGGGGTTATGCCATAAAGGCTGAAATTTTTTAGATAGTTTATTGGATCATAAAAATATAACCTGCTTGCATCTCCGCCTAAATCCATTTCACCAGGCTTTAACCAGAAAAATGGAATGATTGCTAAAATAATAGCAAATACAAATACTGGCTTGATTTTTGCAAATTGACTCATTGAGATTCAAACAACTTTTACTTGTGGTATGGGAATAATAAACTTCCCACCTTGTTTTTTATATTTATAAAGGGCGAGCATAACTTCTTCTGCAATGTTCCAAGATAAAATTAAGACGTAATTAGGTCTTTCATCAAATATTTTTTGTGGAGGATAAACTAGTATGTGCACCCCTGGTGTATATAATCCTTGTTTTGTAGGTGCTTTATCCACTATAAAATCTAAATGCTTAGCGATCCCCAAAGAATTCAAAAGAGTTATCCCTTTTGCTGGAGCACCGTATGCGGCAATCATTTTTCCCTGCTTTTTCAAATTGATCAAATACGAACTTATTTTTCTTTTAAGCTTATTTACGTTGGTATTCATATTTTTGTAGGTAATTATTTTATCATAATCTTCCAATATTTCATTTTTAAGTAGATTTTTTACACGATTAGATATTTTGAATTTTTTAAAATGCCCTGCGTATATTCTAAGAGATCCTCCTTGCATGGGAATAAATTCAACATCGTAAATTTCTAAATCAGCTTTATTAAACAAGTTTCTTAAAGCAATAAGCGAATAATAAAAAACATGCTCATGGTAAATTGTGTCGAATTTATTTTCTAATAGCCCTTTTATATAAGGGAATTCGAAAACTGCGGTACCAGCACTTTTGAGAATAACCCTTACTCCTTTGACAAAATCAACAATTTTCGGTACATGAGCGAGAACATTGGCGCCATATACCAAATCTGCTTTGATGTTTCTAGTTTTTGTCAATTTTTGCGCAAGATGTAAATTAAAAAAATCTGCAATAGTATTAATTCCCCTTAAGTTTGCAACTTTAGTTACGTTAACTGCTGGATCAACCCCCAATATAGGAATTCCTACATTTTTATAAAACTGTAAATTTGCACCATCATTACTTCCGATTTCTAAAACAAAACTTTTATATGACAAGTTGAACCTTTTTATAAACTTGTTAGCAGTTTTTTTACTATGATCTAAAACTGATTTAGTAACAGAAGAAAAATATACATAGTCCCTGAATAATTCTTCTGGATTAACTATCTCCATAAGCTGTACAAGATAACAGTTTTTACAGAAACCCAGACTTAAGTCATATTTTTTTTCATTTTTAATGTCTTCTTTTCTTAAAAAGGAGTTAACTAGGGGCATTTCTCCAAGAGAAAAAAATTTTTTAAGCAAAAATGCGCATACCCTACATTTAGTCATATGCCTATTAATCCAATTCCCCGATATGTTATTCCATCTTGGCTAAATACATTTTTATCGTAAATTCTTCTGCCATCGATTATAACTGGATTTTTCATTTTTATTTTAAAAATATTTGGAGTAAGTTTCTTATATTGATCCCAAGCAGTTACAATCAAAACACCGTCTGAATTTTTTAGAGCTTCGGTCACATTCTTTGCTATTCTTATTTTCAACCTCCTAAGCTCAGTCTTGTCATTTATTTTACTGACTGTTGGATCATGACAAATTACATTTGCCCCATCTTGAATTAACAATTTTATGATTTTAATGGCAGGAGACTCTCGAAGATCATCTGTGTTTGGCTTGAAAGTTAAGCCCAAAACAGCAATTTGCTTATCGTTTAAGTCTTCTATACAGTTTTTAAGAAGATTAACCATTCTTATCGGCTGAGTATTATTGACGCTAATAACACCTCTTAATATTTGAGTATTTACTTTCAAGTTCTTTGCATATGTGGCTAAAGCTTTTGTGTCTTTAGGAAAACAACTACCACCATATCCGCAACCAGATAAAATGTAATTTAACAAACCTGGAGAAAATCTTTTATTGTCAATAATTGGGCTAAGCCTTCTGTCAAGATGTACTCCTTTCCACACATCCATAACGTCTATTCCATCGACTTCTTCACATATCCGTGAGATTTCATTGGAGTAACTTACAAGCGTTGCGAATAAAGAGTTTGATGCATACTTTATCATCTCTGCTGTAGAAAGATTAGTGAAAATTTTCTCGCATGAAAATTTTGAATATACTTTTGCAAACTTTTTTCCGCTTTTATCATCGTACTGACCAATAATAATTCTGTCTTGATGTAATGCATCTTCAACAGCATTACCTTCACGTAAGAACTCGGGGCTCATGCAGAGTCCAAAAGAGCCAATTTTTTTTCCAGAATATTTTTCAAGAATTGGTTTAATAACTTTTTCTGTTGTTGTAGGCACAACTGTAGACTTAACTACAACAACATGATACTTAGTATTGCTCTTTAGGGAGTAACCTATCTGCTTAGATACATTTATTATGGACGATAAATCTATTTTATTATTTATAGTTGGTGTTCCAACTGCTATAAATGTTATGTCTGAATTCAAAACGCTACTTTCTAGTTTGTCTGTCGCTATCAATAATTTTCTAGAGACTATATTTTTAAGAATCGCATCCAATCCCGGCTCAAAAAAAGGTGATATTCCTCCATTGATCTTTTTAATCTTTTCCAGATTCCTTCCCACGCAAAATACTTTATGACCCAAAAAAGCTAACGAAGCACTAGTTACTAATCCAACATATCCAGTTCCTATCACAGTAATATTCATACACAAAAATCTCTATAATTTTGTTTCACGATACCATATCATGACTCGACGCAACCCTTCTTCTAAAGTAATTTCTGGATTATATCCTAATTCTCTTCTTGCTTTTTGAATTTTAGGGCATCTGCGCTGAGGATTATCTGTTAGATAATTTTTATCTTTATTTAGTTTTGTAATGACTTTGCCTTTGTAGCCAAATTCTTGTCTCCCAATTCTTGCCATTTTAAGAGCCAAGTCCTTCATGGAAATTTCTGGTTTTTCCGTACCGATATTATATGCCTCGCTATTCCTACCACGAGCCAGAATTTTTAAATAGCCGACTAATCCGTCAACCACGTAGCAAAAAGTGCGTGAGGGATTACCATTCGAAAACATTATGATATCCTTATTTTGCAATATGTTTCTTGAAAAATCTGCTATAACACGACCGTCTGTCATTTTCATTCCCGGCCCATAATTATTAAAGGGTCTAGCTATCATTATAGAAAGATTGTAGACTTTTGAATAATTAACGCATAATGTTTCACAAAATCTTTTAGATTCGTCATAACACGCTCTAGGACCTGTAAATGAAACATTTCCTCGATAAGTTTCTGGGGTTGGAATATTTCCTTCGGTCGGATCTCCATAAACTTCGCTGGATGAAAAAAAGAGCAGACCTTTTACAGGCCTTGTTGTTTTATTTCGCTTAATCATATAATTTAAAATTAAATATAATCCTTGAACATTGGAATTAATTGTGTCTATGGGATAAAGCCTATAAAATGTTGGCGAAGCAATTGAGGCTGCATGAATAATATGATCGAACGCAACATTAGATGGTAAAACGTAATTTACAATATCTCCTCTTATAATTTTGAAGTCGGCTCTATTTTTAGAGGCAGTCATCCAAAGCGGAATTCCTGATCTAAAATTACTTAAGGCGGTTAAAAATATTTTATTTTTATTTTTATCATTCCAATCCAGTATAGCTTTAATTAAATAATATCCTAAAAACCCACCAGCTCCAGTTAAGAGAACGGATCTTCCTGAAAGCTTTTCGAATACATCTTTTGCTTTTAAATGTATATAACCTATATCTTTTTTTTCTATTAATTCCTTATTCTTAACTTTTACTTCCATATTTTCCATGGAACATGATCCCTACTCCAAATTTCATTCAATGTTTCAAGATCTTTATAGGTATCTACTGCAAACCAAAACTTCTCATGTTGGAAAAGCGACAGTTCTCGTTCTTTTGCGAGACGCATGAGCGCTGGATGTTCAGTTTCACCAAGTCTCAAATATTTAAAAAAACGCCTATGGAAAACCATATAACCACCGTTTACCCAATCATTTTGCACTGGCTTTTCGGAAAATTGTGTTACCCTATTTTTTTTATCAACAACAACCATGCCAAAACGGGAACGGGGATGTACACCAGTTAAAGTCCCTATTGTTTTTTGTTTTTTATGAAAAGCGACAAGTTCACGAATATTGATATTTGAAAGACCATCTCCATATGTAAGCATAAAATAATCATCGCTTTGTGGAATATACTTTTGACACTTAAGGATGCGTTCGCCTACTTCCGTCTCAAGACCAGTATCAACAAAGGTAATCTCGAAATCATCTACCTCGCTTCTGTTTTCTAGATAATACTTTGTATTATGATTTCTTGTATTAAGCGTAAAATCTGAAGTAAACGATTTTTGATTTAAGAAAAAATCTTTAATGTAATCAGCTTTATATCCTAGCGCAAGTATAAATTCATTAAACCCAAAGTGAGCATATATTTTCATAATATGCCACAAAATTGGCTTTCCACCTATATTCACCATTGGTTTTGGCTTAAATTCGGTTTCTTCTCTTAGGCGATAACCAGTGCCTCCACACAAAATAATGGTCTTCATGTTTTGTAAAATCATTTCATTTTTCTATACGAAAAGAATGCTCTAATCATCCAATATGCTTCATAATATAAAAAGAAAATATTAATAGTTGGAATTAATAAAATTCTAGGATCTTCTAATGTAGTAAACGTTGTAAACATCTTTCTTGAATAGAAAAAAGCATACAACACCAATGTAGCAATACCAACTATATTAATAAATGGAATAAATGGTAAAATTGCAAGTGTTGGTCTAGCAAGAAATATAGCAGAAGCAAGCGGAGAAACAAAAGGGTTTTTTCTCAAATATCTACCATAAGAACGCGCATACATTTTTCGACTTCTTGCCATATCCAATAGAGTATAATCATCTGCCATATAGTGAAGATGCAAAGAGTTGGCATTACTTCTCACTATTTTTCCCTCTTTTCTTAATCTTGTATTAATATCCGCATCTTCTCCGCCAATCGCTCCGTCTCCGCCAAAGTTTATCTCATCAAAACCTCCGATTTTCAAAAACACATCTCTTTTTACGCAATCAAATTTTAATACCATTAACGAAGATTTATTGTCTACCATTCGCGAAGCATGGTATTTTTCCCAAAAATTATAAGTATTCCAAACATATCCCGGTAATACTGTTGTTGAATAAGAAGCTACAACATTATTATCTTTTAGGGGCTCTATAAGCTTCTTAAGCTCTCCATCTGTTGGAAGCGAACAATCTGATGTCAAAAAGACAACATATTTCGATTTCGCAACCTTTGCTCCCAAATTATAAGAAGAACTAACCCCTTTATCTCTTTCTTGCCTAAGAAGTTTTATTGGGATCTTGGAGGTTTTTGCAAAGCGTAAAACCACTTCGCACGAATTGTCTTTTGAAACATTATCAACCACCAATATCTCCCGTATAGGATACTCTTGACATACAATAGTCTTTAACGTTTCGAATACTGTAGTCGCCGCATTCCTCACAGGTATAACAACGCTAACTGGACTTAAGGTTTTATCTATTACTGCTTTTGACATTTTTTTCTTCATTGGATATGTTCTAAAAACTTAAATTTTCTTGCGTAGTAGGTTTCGTAGAAAAAATATTCGTTGAATTTCTTAAGACCATCTAGATACTCCTTGTAGTTACTTTTTATCTTTAAAATTGCACTATATAACGATTTTGCGTTTCTATCAATCACTTCTCCTGCTTTAAATTTTTTAATATATGGTGCTATGCTTGAAGTCTTAGACATAATGACTGGCAAGCCCATTTCTGTATATGCTTTTATTTTACCGGGGTCTGCATAGTATATTGTACTTGTATTATCTATTGTATACAAGGCTACCCCTACGAAACATTCTTTCGAGAGCTCGTTGAGTTCATCATCAAAAAAGAACCTGTTTGGAAAATATACTCTATTTACAATACCATATCGCTTAATCACTTCTTGGTGTTCTTTATACAGATTGTCGTCACAAATACCAATTACCTTCAAGTTATACGCTGGATTCGCCTTTAGGAATTCGTATACGATCTTAACGCCAACGTTTGGTCTTATTACTCCGACAAAAAGAATACTTCTGTTTGCTTTTACAAAGTTTCTATGTATGTTTTTTGGGTTTACTCCCCAAAGAATTGTCTTGCAAGTTTGCGTGGAGACAATTTTTCCATTCATGGTCTCATTCACGCCATCACCTAAGTAGATCTTATACCTAAGTCCGTTATGATAAAACTTTTTCAGTCGTTCATAGAGCTTCATTGTAAGGTTAATGGGAGGATAGTAGTCTGCGATCCAATAAACAAAGTCTATCTTTCGCAGCAACCTCTGCAACGTCACGGCAAAAAAGACATACGGATGCGCCGTGATCACAATGAGCTTTTCATTTATTGGAAAATGCTTAAAAATAGCAATGATATAATGGAAGTACCATAAGAGATAATAGAGAAAGAAATTTTCAGACAAAGGGGTTTGTTCTTCTTTTACCAGTTTACCTCTCTCATAAATTCGTAGGATATTATCTTTTGTTTGAATACGTGGCATGAGAAGAAATACCGCCAGTTTTTCTGTGTTTTTGATAAAATACTCTTTTGTATTGCCGCACCATTGATGACTAGAGTATAAAATAATATTTTTGTATCGAAAAGTTTTCATTAGCGCTAAGAGGAACTATAATCTGGTTTCTCCATTCTTGTCCAGAAGGTATGGGTATGGCATGATAAAAAGAAGCTTGCCGTCCTTTCTTATATAATCTTTTTCTCTTTCCAAAATTTCTGCTTTAAAATTCCAAGGAATTACAAACATACAGTCTGGCTTCAGCTTTCTTGCCTCCTCCTCCGAAATCAATAACATGTCTGTACCTAATGTTCTTAATCCAACCTTAAATGGATTTCTCTCGCTTATATAAGGCATAATCTTATTGTCTATCCTGCAAAGCTGCAGCATAACACTTCCTTTAGTCGAAGCACCTAGTCCAATTACAAGGCCTTTTTGACCCTTAATGTAATTTCTAACCCTTTCTGTGTTTATTTTAATTAGTTTAGAAAAAGTGTCGTATGTCTCTGGATTCTCTAACTGTAACACTTTTTCTTTAAGAAGCAGATATTTAACATTATTAGAAATTGTTCGCTTAGCTTCTTTAAGAGACACCATTACCCGTATGCTTCCTCCATTAACAGCATTTGTTGATGCGTCAAAAACTTCCATCCCGTTTTTCTCAAACAAATAGATAAGCGTTTTTAAAGAATAATATTCTAAATGCTCATGACAAATATCGTAAAAATTCATGTCGCGAATTGTGTCATAAAGATAGCTCACCTGGATACATAAAACCCCATCCTTAGTTAGCAGTTTTTTAATTTGCCAAACAGCGCTATTTGGGTCATCAAGATCGTAAAACATGGCGGTAGAAGTAATAATTTTAAATTTTCTATTTTTAAGAAGTGGGCTTGGAAAATAGTCATTTATAATTTCTATCGATTTATCTAAATGACTCCAATCTATATTTTTGGCTGGATCTATACCAACTCTTTTTAGAAAATTAGGAAAAAAAGTAAGCATTAACCCATCGTTACAGCCAATATCTAACACAGCGTCCCCTTTTTTAAGAGCAACTCTACTCATTGCATCTTTTACAAAGTCGCGCAAATCCCGATTCATCGTATTGCTAACGCCAGAACGATAGAAATAGTTTTCGTATAAGAGATCTGGTCTCACAGTTTCTTTCAATTGAGCAAGACCACATTTCCGACAAAGCATAAGTGTCATAGGTATCTTTATTTTTGCCTTAGGATTGTTTTTATTGATTTTTACAAACGTTGAGGCAATAAACTGCTTTGCAATTTTTACAACTGGGGTCAACTGAGTCGAATAACAAACTCGACATTTTGTAATATTTTTGTAATTGGGTAATTCGTTCTTTTTCCCCATAGTCTTATAATTTAACATATTTTACTAATTACAGCTTGAAAAAACAAGTGGGAAAAGTATAATTTTGCGTTACAGATAGCTAGAAAAAAAATTAAGAAGTAAATATTTTTATAATGTCTCCAATTTCTTTATTAGTTAATTCTGGATTGTTGCCAAAATAAAGACCTTGTTCGTGGACCAATTTCGCATTTGAGTTATCAAAAGACTCAACAAAATTGGGCATGTATTTTTTATAAAATGGTTGTAACGCAATATCTCCTCCAACAATTGGCCTAATTTCGATTTTATTTTTGCACTTCCTAACTAACTTGTCTCTAATCGCTTTAGATTTACATATGATAGGAACAGCGAAATTAGAAACAAAATCAATATGGCTGTACTTTACAGGATAGTATTTGTCCGCATGTTTATAAATTGGTTTTGCCATTGCGAAAAAATTATCCCTTCTCTTCTTCACTATCTCATCAAGATATTGTAGTTGTATATTCCCAATGAAACCGTTAATTTCTGTAGTTCTTAGATTGTATCCTAAATCGTAAAATGTGTACCGTGAATAGAAAGTCGAGTTTACGTTATGTTTAATTCTGATCTTCAGCTGCCTATCTTCGGTCAAATTCCTATCCCATCCATGAGCGCGAACTAATTGAAGCATAGTTTCCAACTCATTACTATCTGTGCAAACCGCACCTCCTTCAATTGTTGACATGTGATGACCTACGTAAAAAGAGAACGTGGATGCTATCCCAAAATTTCCAAGCTTCTTTCCTTTATAAACAGTGCCTAACGATTCGCAATTATCTTCAATAAACACTATCTTTTTCTCATCGCAGACTTTTTTAATTACATCAATATCATCACAAAAACCAAGCAGATTTGTAAGAAATAACATTTTAATTGGATATTTTCTAATTATATCAAGTAGTTTCTTGCTTGAAACGTTTAAGGTGTCTAGTTCAACATCAATAGGAATTGCGTTTAATCCAAGCTGAATAAGAGGCATGACATTAGTTGACCACGTGAGGGAAGAAAAGCCAACATTGTCGCCTCTTTTAATTTTTCCAAGGTTTAACAAAGCTTGAATCAAAGCAAGATTTGCAGAACTACCGCTGTTGACCATTACGCAATATTTTCTTCCCTGAAATTTTGAAAAATTTTTCTCAAATTTCCTGCATTCTTCTCCAATGCTAAGCTTATTAGATCTGATTATAAAATTGCACAGCTTTTTTTTCGTTTCTTTTTCTTTATAAAAAGTTGATTTAATAAGTCTAATCATATTTTTTCCAATCGTCCTCTGCTAAATACCTATGCACATAAAAAAGTTTTTTTATTATGTATTTATAGATATTTATGAGTAGTTTTGAAAAAATCATTATTTTTGAATTGAGTATGACCATCCATAATTTAACATTGTGCAAAACAAGATAGATATTTTTTTTTGATAATTTAATTCTTGTAACAGCATGAGATTTTTGTTTATGAAAATTTCTTTTAATATTTAGCAAAATTACTCTTGTCAATCTTGGCAAAATAAATAGAAATACCAAAAGCGAGTAAACAGAAATAAGTAGATTTATATCTAGGCTGTTAACAGCAAGGACAATTTTTTTTAATAGAAATTGAATAAGTAATTTATTATCTGATAAAAGCTCACCGCGAGAAAACTTATGTGTGGTTCTCACAGATGGTTCAGCAGAGTCTATGGCGACTGCATTTTTTGGTTTTCCTCCAAGAGACTCTAACTCAAAGATATAAGACTTACCTTTCGAGTTGTTGATGATTGGAAAACCAAATGGAAAAAGATCATATCCACCAAATTCCTTACTTTTATATTTATTAAGATAATACCACTTTTTTTCTCCTTTCTCCTTAATCCTAAAGATAAGTTCATCATAATTTATTCTGTTAAATGTGGTAAAACGTATGGAAACAATACCTAAATTATTTTCTTTTGTTTTAAATTCTCCGCGTATTACGTTTCCCGACAAAAGCTCGCCACTTTTTAAACTGGTGAATATGCTTGAGGAGTAAGGCTGTCGGAGAGATGAAAAGTTTTGTTCTAAAAAGAAAACATGAGCTACCGATATAAGAATTGCTAATATGGCAGCTATGATAAGAAATGTAATCCATCTATAAGTTTCCTTAAGTAGCTTCATATCTTATTTCACAGTTTCTCTGTCTTTATATTATAGCATTCCATATCGTATAGCTTACTAAGTCAATCTATATAACGCTCCATACCTCCGAAAAACTGATAATAATAATAGCTCAATTTCACCTGTTTTGTTAATTTGGGCAAAAAACTGTCATCCTTTACTACGCGAATATTTTTCTGTATATATTTTCTTTTATGGAGTGTTTGCTTTATATAAGCTATGTTCCACAATATAGCCTTTTGTATTGCCCAAGATATATCAACTCTCCCTTTCAATATAAAAATAGTTGATGCGCACTGATAAATAATAATAGTCAAGGGTATAACCCTACACAAATATTTAAATGACAAATTTTTTATATAAGTGCAAAGTCTGTTTTTATATGAATGAAATTGAATATAAGAGGGAAGCATTTGTTTAGCAGTTGCTCCACCTTTATGGGACACTACTGTTTTGGGTGTATATACAACTCTGTATCCTGCAAGCAAAATCCGCATAGATAAATCTGTGTCCTCGAAATAGGCAAAGTAATCCTTGTCAAAAAGTCCTATTTTATCCAGTATTTCTCTTCTGAACAGAACACATGCTCCTTTTGCCGAAAAAATATCCATTTCTTTATTGTATTTTGAAAGGTTAGAATCTTTTTCTCTGCCATAATGGTAAAGATCACCATTTAACATGAAGAAAGAACCGACTGAATCAATAAGATTTTTTTTAGGATACATAACTATTTTCGGCTGAACCGCACCGATATTTTCATCTGAATATAATGTCTCAATTAGGGCATCAATGATATTCTTTTCAACAATTGTATCTATATTTAAAAGAAGAATTGCTTCTCCCTTTGACTTTTTGAATCCCACCTCGTTTCCTTCTGCAAAACCTAGGTTTGTTGTATTTTGGATAAGTCTAACTTTAGGAAAGTTTTTTTTAACATACGCTACAGAATTGTCCTCAGATGCATTATCAACAAAAATGATTTCTAGGTTTTTATATGAAATTTTAGATAAAGACCCAAGACAATCCTCTAATAGATGCCTTCCATTCCAATTCACAATAATTACTGTTACGAGCGGATCATGCATGTTTTTTGAAGAATTCTTCTGCCGATTTAATCACATATTTTATGTCTTTTTTTGTAAGGGCTTGATGACATCCAAGCAGAAGCGCTGATGCCATAATTTGATCCGTATTGTCAAGGGTTCCAGAAACTCGAAATGTAAGTTGTTTATACGCTGGATGACGGGTAATGTTACCTGAGAAAAGAACTCGCGTTTGAATCCCTTTTGACTCCATATGTTTTAACAACTCATATCTAGTAAAAGGGGCAACTTTTTTGACCGTTAAAGGAAATGCGAGCCAGTTTGTTGTTATACCTTCAAGTAAATACGGAATGTAAAACCATTTCTCATACTTACTAAAATATGATTTTAATTTTTCAAAATTGTTTTTACGTTTTTCTGAAAAAGAATTAAATCTTTTTAACTGCTCTAGTCCAAATGCAGCTGCTGCTTCATTCATTTTCATGTTATATCCAAGCTCCACGTACAAAAATTTCGCGTCATAGGGAATACCGTCTATTGAAAAATTGAATCTCTTTTCAAAATCTTCTTTGTCATCCCCCGCTCTTCCCCAGTCGCGAAGAGTAAAAATTCTGTCTCTGAACTCCTCTGAATCTGTCAGTACCATTCCTCCGTATCCCAACGCCGTGATAATGTGAGAGCCATAAAATGATGTCGTTGTTAAGTCGCTGTACACCCCTATTGGCTTGCCGTTGAAGTGCGGCGCTAAAGTATCGCAAGAATCATCAATTAATATAAGCTTATGTTTATTTGCAATTTTGCGAAGCTTTGGCATATTGCATACCCCCCCGACGAGTTGTGGAACCATAATAAGTCGTGTCTTCTGACTTACTGCTTTTTCAATCAAATCCTCATTAATCGTGTACCTCCCAATTACGCTATCGATAAAAACGGGTATTAAGTTATTATGAATAATAGAGGATACTGTTGTTGAAAAAGTACACGCAGGAGTTATGACTTCGCTGCCCTTTGGAAGACGAAGACTTTGTATGGCAAGTAGATTGGCTGAAGATCCTGAGTTTACCGCTATCCCATATTTTTTTCCAAAAAGCACTGCGATTTTTTTTTCAAATTCTTTTACCAATGGCCCTGATGCAAGCCATTTGTTATTCATCGACTTAAGAACTGCTTGCTTTTCTGCATTACCATAAACTGCTTCTGCATAAAGTATTTTTCTTTTTATTTTTTCCCGATTACTTATAAGTACTGTGTCATTCATTTATTGTCTTTTTAACATACTCGCAACATCACTGTGACCCATTGTAATCGATAGTAAACTATTTTGCAATAACCATAGATTTGTTATGTTATAATCATTCAAGTGAAGAAAAATAACTCATATCTTATTACTGGAGGCTATGGGCTTATAGGATCTTGCCTTGTCAATTCACTAATGGGAAAAGTAACAATTCTAACACGATCTAATCGTCATGAAAATCGTGTCAAGAGAAAAGATGCAGATGTTTTGATCAAAGATCTTGGCAAAATTGAAAAAGAGGATATCGATACTATCGATGTCATTTATCATTGCGCAAGTACTGTAGATAACTACAATGTGCTTACAAATCCCTACATTGACGCTGAAACAAATATCTCATCTACAATAAGACTACTTGAAATATGCAAAGACCTTCCAAAAAAACCTAAAATAATTTATCCTTCAACTTTTTTTGTCTATGGCAATGAATACGATAGGACAAAAATGCCCATAAATGAAGACTCCAAAACAGAACCGCTTGCCATATATCCTGCGACAAAACTGTGTGCTGAAAGTATAATCAAACTTTATTCAAGGCTTTACGATATTCCCTATTTGATATGTAGGCTGACAAATGTATATGGAGAAAACGAAGATTACGTTAACAAAAAAAAGGGGGCCCTTAATTATCTAATCATGCAAGCTATCAAGGGTGAAACAATACCACTTTATAATGGAGGAAAATTTTACAGAGATTATATTTATGTCGAGGATGTTGTGGAAGCCCTCAAGCTTATAGAAAAGAAGAATATCGCTAACGATACCTATCTCATCGGATATGGAAAACCAATCCTATTTAAAGATATAATCAATTATATACATCAAATTACCAATAATAAATCCGCAATACTAGAAGTTGAACCACCTGTTTTTCATAAAGCAGTGGGAATCAACAATTTCGTTGCAGATATATCCAAAATAAAAAAATTGGGTTGGCAACCAAAAATAAATTACCAAGAGGGTATTAAAAGAATTGTAGACAGCTATAAAACCTTAAAATAGCTATAATATGCATTAAGCATTTAGATACTTCTCATACCAACGCAAGGTTTTTCGAAGTCCTTTCTCAAGCGTAGTTCTTGGCTTCCATCCTAATACCTTAGTTGATTTCCGAAAAGACACATATTGCGATTTTATTTCTGAAGCCCTCCCTTCGTCTATTTTTCCAATTGTAACCTTTTTACCTAATAAATTAATAATTTTATTAATTAAGTTTTCAACAGAAATTTTATTGTTGCTACCAAAATTAAATATCCTATTATTCCCAATCAAAGAAATATCAATCTCAGCTAATTTTAGATATGCAGAAATTGCATCGTCTATATATAAATAATCTCTTATTGCCTTTCCACCCCACATTTTCGGAGTTGTATTTGAAAGCACTGCTTTTATTGTTTTTGGGATAAGTCGGGAAAAGTTTAAATCTCCTGGACCGTAAATATTAACAAATCTAGGAATAAGAACTGGCAACTCAAAAGTATTAGCATATGATTGAGCAATTAGATCTGTACATGCTTTAGAAGTTTCATAAGGTCTTGAAGGCTTTGGCGTATATTCTTCAAGATACGGAAGCTTGTTATTCCCGTAAACATGAGCTGTTGATGCAATAATTATTTTCTCCATTGTATTCTTACGGGCAATCTCAAGAATATTCAATGTGCCTTCGGTATTAATCTTAAAAGTAAGATATGGATCCTTTTGCCCAACTTCCACCAACGACTCTCCCGCCAAATGAAAACATATTTTTATATTTGAATCTTTTATAAAATTGTTTATTACCGAATAATCTAGCATATTTGCTCTTAAGTTTCTCTTATCACTAGCAAGAGATCGAGAGATTCCATAGACAATTCCCCCTAATGATCTTAATTTTTTAGCTAAGTTAGATCCAACAAAACCAGTAATACCAGTTATCAATACTCTTTTACCTCTAAGATCATCTGCCTTCATAATTATTCCTTTTAATAAACAAACCAAGAAATCCAGCCATCACTTCAGAAACCCTGAGCATTGCTATTCCAAATGCTAAATCTGGATTTCTAAGAAAAATTTTCCAATGTTTTAAATATGCTTTTTTAAAAGGAAAAAATTGCCCAACGGCAATATTAGGATACCTTATTAGATATTTCCTGAATGCACTGCTGTAATAATATTTTTTTTTAACTCTAGCAATAAACTTTGTTTCCCCTTCGTCATGATAAATAAAACTTTTTATTTTACCCACTTTACCTAGTGCCTTCATTCGATAATGAAAATCAGAGTCTTCTACTCCAACAATAGTCGGATCATAACACCCAATCGATAACGCGTCTTTTTTTCTAAAGAAGCGGCAGCACTCGTTTGCGCCATCTTCGAGAAAGGTACTAACATATCTCTCGAGCGCAACGCATTTTGTCCAAAAACCCTTCCCTATAGAAATCTCCGGAATAGTAAGAGCTATATAGTTTTTATTCGTTATTTTTTCGACACACTCTTTAACAACGTTTTTTTCCAAATACATATCTTGGTCTACAATTAAAATGTATTCTCCCTTTGCTTCTTTTATTCCTCTATTTCTTTGTATACTTCTTTCTGGCCCATCCAAAAAATATCTAGCATATTTTTCGATTATCTTTTTACATTTTTTTTGCTCTTCTGCGTCATAATAAGGGCTATCTACTACTACTATTTCAAAATGGGCGTAGGTCTGTTTTTTAATTGATTGCAAACACTTCTCTATAGTTCTTCGTGAGCTATATGTTGCAAGGACTATTGATACTAAGGGTAATTTAGTTTGCCCAGCTTCTTTTACCATATATCTGCTCTATTATGCTCAAGCTTTCTCTTCCTGCTTTTTCCCAATTAAATGTCTTCGACCACTTAAAAGCGTTACGAGACAATCTATTGTACAATAATTTATCTTCTATAAGTTTTGATATTCCCTCAAAAAGAGCCTCTGGTGTATTTTCTTCTGTCAACAAACCAGTTTTCATATGTAGTATCGAGTCTCTTAATCCTCCTATGTTATAGCCAACGGCTGGTGTTCCAACCATATTTGCTTCTATCACATTCAAGCCCCACCCCTCGGTGCTTGAGGGGTGTACAAGAATCCATGCTCGCGCAAGAAACTCAAATTTTTTTTGTTCTGATACATAATCAAAAAACAGAATCTGTTTTTGCAATTTTAATTTATCAACCAAAACCATTAACTGTTTTTTATAACTCATATCGCCACGTCCGATAATCCAGAACTTTGCTTTTACATACTTACTGCTTAATTGTTCAAACGCAAACATCGCATCTTCTATTCCTTTATATTTAGAAAGTCTACCCAGAAAAACAATCGTTGGATATTTTTCTTTCTTAAAGACATTTAGTTTATTAGGAACGGACACTCCTACATGTAAAACATTAATATTATAATCTTTTACCCCATTTTTTATAAGATCCTCTCTTGTAGAATTTGAGATAGTAAGACAGGGAAGATTCTTATACACGAACCCAAGACAAAATTTCTCAACAATCCAACCAACGGTACCATAGAGTAAACCGAAAATCTCTTTCCATAATCTACCAGCAACTTCGCAAATTAATATAATTTTTTTTTCTTTTACATATAATGGTGTAAAAAAAGGAATCCCGTGAATTTCGTCAATTACAATATCAACTTTATTCTTAAACATCTTCTGATAACACCAAAATGCTTGAAAATGAACAGAGTTAAAAAGATAACGAGCGTCTGGTTGTCCTTTACGAATTATCTCTACCCCATCAACGATTTCTCTTTCCTTAGACCCAGGAAACCTACTAGAAAATTGAATTATTTTGTAACCCCACTTAACCCAGCGTTTTGCAAGTTCGTGTGTAAAAATTTCCGCTCCTCCAAATGAGGGATTTCTAATATCACGCCAATTCAGAATCAAAATTTTCATCCAACATTTACTTTAAAATTTAAATCGGGATCATATTTCCATTTTCTTTTGTTTCTATCATCATAATATTTCAGAATTTTAAGTCTATAAAATATGGCAAGCGTATCCCAAAAAGTCTTTAAAATTGCTTTGGGCAAATTATGCGAAACTAGGCTTCCGCTAAATTTAAATTCAAGCTCTATGGGCGCCTCGAATATTCTTTTGTATCCAAGATGGAAGGAAACCACTAGAATCTCTATATCAAAAGCAAACTTTTTTACTAGAAGTCGAGGCAATACATCTCTAATTACCTCGCGTCTAAAAAACTTCATTCCTACCTGAGTATCTCTTACATTAAGACCAAAAAGACTTCTTATAAAAACTTGAGATAAAAAACTTATAATTTTTCTATCAAGAGGATAAGTAACTTTTGAAACAGGATGGCGTTTACTTCCAATTACTATATCAGCATTATACCGCTCAAAATGCTCAAGAAACATTGATATCCCGCTTGGATTTAAATCCATTCCTGAATCAATAAACGCAACAATGTCTCCTTTTGCCCTGACAATACCATATCTTATTGCATAACCTTTACCATGATTTTGCTCATATCCAACAACTTTTATGTTCTTAGAGGCAAGTTTTTTCGCTTTTTCAAAAGTTTTATCCACTTTTCCATCTACAACAATAATAATTTCGGATTTGTGGCGTATCGCGCTTAGTGCTTTTTTAATCCTTAAAAGATCTCTTACTATAGTCTTTTCCTGTTTATAAGCTGGAATAATAAGGGACATTAAGTTAATTTTCTTCATTCGAAAACTTATGGCGAACCTTACTCCATGAGAATAACGACCCATCAGGAAGTTTAACCTGGGCCTGTGCATATGGAATTCTTCCTTCCTCTTTTTTATTATAAAGTGTTGTTGGAAAGTTAAGGAGTACTGCGGGGTTCTTTGAAATAACGAGAAATCCATGAAGGGTTTGTCTTGGAATAAGTAGGATATACGGATCTTTATCTGCTTGCATATAAAAAAGGTTTAAGTATCCATAGGTTGGAGAATCCCTACGATTATCTGCAACAGCAGTAACTATAGCTCCTTGGGCCACAAGAAACCTGTCCTCCTGAATGTTAGGGTGGTAATGCCAAACATCTTCGTCTCGCGCAATTCCAGAACGTGTGACCGAATAATACTGCATTGCAAACTCGCGATTAGCGCCATAAATATCTTTCCAATCTTTTCTCAAAGTTTCAACCAAAATTCCCGATTTATCTCTATTAACTTTAAGTGGATAAAGTAAAACACCCTCAATAAGCTTTGTTTTATCTTTATCTCTAAGTGTTATAAGTTCAATCATTAGTAATGATACTATCAAATACTACCAAATATTACTAGCGGATTTGATCAAAATGACTACGAGTTACTTTTATATAGTAAAATAAAAGTGAGATAAGAAGCATCGTTGAGACAATAAGAGAAATAATTACTACCTTCAAGAGTGAATCATGATATAAAGTAATTAATAGCGCCTGCGCAATGGCAGAAAAAATAACAACGATATAAACCTTCGTTTTCTTAATAGATAAAAAATAATATACAAGAAGCGAAATTAAAGAATATATTGTTATAAATATTCCATACAAACCAAGGAGTCGAGAGGCTGACAGGTAAATTTTGTTTTTAATAAAAAATCCTATAACAAAATCTGGATACAAAAAGTAAAATATGGAAATTAGAATTGAAGGAATAAAAACTAGAGCAATTGCCGTTTTAAGAATATTGCTATAACTCTCGTTTCTGGCATACTTTTGAACAACAAGAGGAAACATTACTGTCCCTATGGGGGCAGTTAAAAAGAAAACCGCCCTTCCAACGAGTGACAATCCAGCATATACACCTGCTTGTTGGGGATCATAAAAATGTTTCACAAGTAAAATATCCGTTGAAATCAAAGAGGCTAGACCTAGGGTGGCAAGAGACGAAGGAATCCCATAAGAAAGGAGATTTTTAAAATGTATAGTATTTGAAACATGTCTTTGACTCCTAAAGACAAATCTAAGAGGAATAAAACTAATAAAAAAGGGAACAACGCTAGAAAGAGCTAATGCCCACATTACCCCTTTTAGATTAAAACCCAAAAACACTAAAAAAACTCCAATCAACAATTTAATAAGAGATGTGATAAGATTTAAGAAAGAGATAAATTTGAATGCTAATTTTGCTTGTAAGAGTCCACCGTTAATTACTCCTACATAGACTACAAACACAATAAAGCCTGCAGTAACAACTAAAGACTGATCTTTGATATGGAAAAAATCTCCTATACTTTTAGTAAATATAATAAAAGAAAAAAGAAAGATAAATCCTATTAAAATTAGAGGCTTAATAATCTTTAAAAAAAATATTCTTATTTCTTCATACTCTTCTTTTGCGAAACGTGATCCTGCAAAGTTTATTACTGTCGGAATTACCGCTCCGACCGGAGTAGTTACGAGCCCAATAAGGGAAATTACACTTGCAAGAATTCCGTAATCTTCAACTGCCAAATTTCTACTCATAAATAAATTGAAAAGGAAATTAAAGATGTTAGCAAAAATTCCGCCAATAAAAATGTATATGCTACCCTTTATCAATTCTTGTTTTAGAAATTTTTTACTCAAAAAAAGGGCCTTAATTTTCATCATTTTACTAAGATCCTTTCATACATCCTAACTGTATCTTCGGCTGTTTTTTTCCAAGAAAACTTTTCGGCTTGCTTAAGACCTTTCAAGAAAAGTTCTTCTTGTAACTTTTGATCAGAAAAAACCTTGTTTATACCACTCGCAATGCTATTAACATCGTATGCGTTAACATAATACGCAGCATCTCCTGCCACTTCTGGAATTGAACCTTCTTTTGTCGTCACAACTGGACATCCGCAGCTCATTGCCTCCAAAATTGGCAAGCCAAAACCCTCGTAAAAAGAGGGCATGGCAAAAACCGTTGCTAAGTTATAAATAGAAACTAAATCCTCTGTTGGAACAAAACCAAGTCTTATAATTCTCTTATCGTTTTCTACCATCTTTTGAACTTTCAATAAATCTTGATTCCATGGATTGGATCGATCAAAATCATTTTGAACTAACGCTGAACCAACCATCACCAACGTCACGTTAATTTTTTTAACAGCCTCTATAAGTCTTGGCAAATTCTTATTCCACGTCACATCCCCAACGTATAATACAAATTTATCTGGTAAACTGTACTTTTCCCTCAAACTTTTAACTTTTAACTTTGAACTTTTAATTTCTTTAAACTCTCCTGATGCCGCGAGGTGCACTACATGAATTCTGGAGGGACTGACTTCCGTATGTTTTATGATGTCGTTTTTTGAACATTCCGAATCTGTAATTATCGAATCTGCAGATTTTAATGCCAACTTTTGAATTTGCCATTTAACACTACCTTTTATTCCTATTGGGAAATATTTAGGAAAAACAAGGGGGGTTAGATCATGAACAGTTACTACAGTTTTATATCTTTTGATAATAGGAAGTGTTCGAAAAAAGGGTTCAAAGTATGGATAATGGACTAAATCAATATTTTTGGGTAATTTTTCTCCTCGTATAAAAAATGTATACTGATTATCTGGATAATACTGTTGTATGGCTCTTTTAAGATTCTCTATATAAAAACCAGTTCCCCTTACCCTATGGCTTAAAAAATTACCCTCTTTTAAAGAAGATGTATCTATTGCTATGTTCATTCTATAAATGTGCTTGTTTACTTAATATTCTCTTATAATTCCCCTAAAATACTTTATCGTTTTTTCTAATCCTTGACTAAAAGAAACTTTTGGACTCCATTTAAGCTTATTATGTGCAAAAGATATGTCTGGTCTCCTTTTATTTGGATCGTCTTTTGGTCTCTCTACAAAAGTGGTCTTAGAAAAAGATTTAGTAAGAAATATAATCTTATGTGCTATATCAATAACGCGATATTCTTCAGGGTTTCCTAAATTAATAGGACCTGTTTCTTCAGACTCCATTGCAAGTATAATGCCCTCTACTAAATCAGAAACAAAACAAAGAGAACGTGTTTGGGTTCCGTCTCCATGTACTGTCAAAGGCTTACTTCGAAGTGCTTGCATCAAAAATTGTGGGATTACCCGTGAATCATTGGAGCTTGAATTGGGACCATAGGTATTGAATATTCGAACAATTTTGACATCAACATTATATTGTCTGGCGTAACCCATTGTAAGAGCCTCGCCAAAGCGTTTTCCTTCATCGTAGCCGCTTCGTACTCCAACTGGGTTAACATTTCCCCAGTATGTTTCTTTCTGGGGATGCTCTTTTGGATTGCCATAAACTTCAGAACTCGAAGCAAACAAAAACTTTGCGTTTTTCTTCAAAGCCAATTTAAGTAAATTTTTTGTACCAATACTATTTGCCTCTGCGGCATCAACAGGATACTCCACAATATATGTTACCGCTGCAGGACTTGCTAAATGATATATTTCTTTTATACGAAAATTGTTAAGGTCTTGGAAAATAACTGAATCAGTAACATCACCTTGTATAAATCTAAAATTCTTATTGTCTAAAAAGGGTTGTATGTTTTTCTTATTGCCTGTTGACAGGTTATCAAGACAAATGACTTTATTTCCTTTTCTTAACAATTTTGTGCAAAGATGCGATCCAATAAAACCAGCACCTCCTGCTACCAAACTTATCTTTGACATATTCTTAACTATTCTATCAATTTTTTCTAAATCTAGCAAAAAAAACTTTGATAAACAGAGTAATAAGTAATGTTATTGAAACAAAAAATAGCAAAGCTGCAAAACTTCTTATTGCTGTATTTACTAGTCGTACTTCAACCTCATGCTTCCCTTGGGATAAATAAAAAGAGAAAAGACCGTCATTGGTGATATCTATTTTTGCTTTTGCTCCATCCACAAACACCGACCAGCCCGGAAAATATGCAGTATTAACTTGTATTTTAGACTCCGAATCGACTTTTAGATTAAATAAGTAAGATTCAGCTTTAATCTCTTTTGTCTCAACAGACCCTTTTCCCTTTATAAAAGTTATCTTTTCTTTTTCCTTTTTAGGAATGCCTTTAAAATAAATAGTATTAAAAGCATTGCCTGGGCTGTTTGTTCCGTCTATAAAATTAGACCTTGTTAAGTAATAATTATCGTCTCTATATAAATAATGTGCCGGTTTTGCGTATCCGATTCCTAATAAAAACGCTAGCGCTATCAAACATAAAGCTATAAGTGGTTTGAGCTTACCAAACTTTGTTTGAGCAATGAAGTGAACAATGCTTCCTGACAAAAATGAGCTGATTAATATTTCTAGGCTTAAAAGGCGCCACGGAAACTGAAAATAATTCATCAAAGGAATGGTTTTCCAAAGTGGATACGAAATTTTCAACATTAGTAAGAAAATAATTGCAAACCATATTTGAAAAAACAGAATGACGGAAAAGATTTTCTTATTTTTTCTAAAACAAAAGAGTGAAGCCAAAAAACTTAGGAAAAATGCAAGTAAATTAGCAAGCCCTATCTGAAAAGATAAATGATTTTGGAGATCACCTCCTGAAAATCCCGAACCCCACGAGGGAATTAATAATTCATATATATCTGGAAAGTGTCTGGTAACATCGAAAATCTCGAGCCCTTTTACAAGCTTACTCTCCGCTAAAGCAGGCAGCCAAAATATGGAAGATAAACCAAGCGCTAATAGTATTATGCAAAAGCAATTAAGAATTAAGTATTTTTTATCTTTTGATTGATAAATTAAAAATCCAGTATAAATAACAGCAAAGTAGAAGAACATTAAGGCTACGATATTGTGGGAAAAGATTATTAAAGATAAAAATAGAGAAGATAATATAAAAAATATTTTTTGCTTTTCCTGAATATATCTTGTTATTGCCCAAAGGAACGCTGGAAAAAAAGCTAATGCCCACACCTCGCCTACTGATCCCCTAATATAAATTTCTACAAAATGGTAAGGGGAAAAAGTATAAAAAACCGAAGAAACAACACCACCCATTGTCCCCCAAAATTGCTTTGCCCATAAATAAAAAAATATTGAACCAACAATTGTGGCGAAAAACATGTTAAGCTTGAAAGCATCAATAAAACTTATGCCAAACAGGTGTAGTACGAAGGCAACATAGTTAGGCATTGGATAAACATAGTTAAAAAGTGGAACGCCATAGCCATAATT
>Ga0213870_1000274_pt1 | contig 26851 bp, 29 predicted proteins | sample WICALVC2017_Meta_FD_160119 | JGI IMG/M metagenome (GOLD analysis project Ga0213870, IMG submission 160119) | Freshwater microbial communities from subterranean cave lake in Wind Cave National Park, South Dakota, United States - WICALVC2017 | ecosystem: Environmental > Aquatic > Deep subsurface >... | reverse complement strand
GATACATAGGGCCCTTTATGGTTATGATGACTTTTCAAATAATGGCAAGTACCGTTATAAAAGAAAGGGGCTAATTGAAGCATACTCCGGAAAGAAGCTAAATAGGGGGGTTTTTATTATCCCTATGAAATTTAAGGACAAGGTTATACCCTTACTTAAGAAAAATAAGGCTAAATTAGAGATTATACCTGTTAATTTACCTTAATCATACAACACAGCAACAATATACTAAAATTTAAAAAGCTCATTTTTCTATATAATTTATGACAAGAAAACTAGAATTATACCTAGCATCAACTATAGGCATAGTATCTGCTTTGAATCTTGTTTCTTATTTCACTAAGCCAGATATCCCAGAAGCTGAAATGTTAAAAACAACCTCTGTTTATGTTCAAAGATATGAAAACGAGTCTGTTAAAGACACCTTAGATTACGTTCAAAGCATATTAAAGGTCGCTAAAAGAAATTATGAATTATCTGAAGATATAAGAAGATTAGAAAAAGAATTTTCACTAACATCTAAAACAATCGAACAATCTATAAATCAAACAACACACAAAAAAGTTTTAAGAGAATTTGGAGATAGAATGAAAACCATTGCAGATAAAAACAGAAGAAATCCTTTGACATTAGGTCTAGGGATAGTTGGTTGTTTAGTTTCTTTACTATGGCTCACAGATCCAGAAAATTACAGAAAAAACGAATAATGCTCTTTCTGTGTAAAATCTTATATAAGAAATTATTTAAGCCCAGATTAACCTAATTCCTCATGGCAAATACAATTTTACCATATTCAGAGATTTAAGAACAATGGGTAAACAAAAATGAACATCCACTTCATCAAATCAAGAGAAAAAAAGAGGATTACACAATATTTGCAAAACCAATTTGGAATAACCGATCTTCCCTATCTTCTAATAGAATCAGGAAAAGAAAGAATCCGCGCTTTTTCAGGACATTTATCAAAAGAAGAAATCCTTCAACTAAACAAGCTAACAAATATTGAACTCATTGGTATATACTTCATAAAAAAAGAATCTCAAAAAGAAATGAGACTAACATTGGACGCAACACATCTCCTCAAAGATCAAATAACAAAAAACATCATAGAGCTAACAGAATTACAAATGTCAGATTGGTTAAGAGGCCACGATCTCAACGTCCAACATAAAAATGGGTCTTTCATCATAAAATATCCTCCATACTTCCTCGGCTACGGCAAATCAATAAAAAATAAAATCCTAAATTTCATTCCAAAAAACAGAAGGTTAAAAAATAAGCTATTTGAATGATGTCTCTCTTTCATTACCAAAAATAAATCATCCCAAATCTTAATAAACAGAAAAGTATATTATAAGATATGGAAAGGGTGATAATTTTCACAGTTATTCTAATTTTTGCTCTTTTAGCAGGCTTTTTCCTCTTTTTAAAACAAAGAGAATTACCTTCTGATGATAAAAAACTGCAGGAAGAATTAAAGAGACCAGCAAAAACTGAAGAAATTAAAATACATACCGAAAATAATAAGAAAGATATAGAAATTAAAATGGGAGAAAATTCTCTATACCCTGTACTTAAAAAAGCAACAGATGGTTTAAGAGAAAGAGGTATTGATTGCTCTTTTGAAAATAGTTTTGATACAAGAAATAGTTTCACCATTCATCCAGAAATAACAAATATTCTTTATTTAGGTATAGAAGGAAAAGGAGTTTTTGTTTCAAAAGATGGAGGAGCAAGCTGGAAACCTAGTTCCAATGGGATCTTAGCTTATCCTGACATGACTAACCTAAAAAAGAAATGTTATCCTGATTTGGCAAAAATTATTATTGATAAGAAAAATCCTAACAGATTATTACTTGCTCCTGCAGATGTTTCTTCTGGATATATTGACTGGCCTTATGCAGAGACAGCAGGAATTTGGGAAAGTAACGATGGAGGAGAGTCCTGGCATCAAATCTTAAAGAAAAATTTAAATTCAGCAGGAACAGGAACAATAGGAATTGATCATACTAATTCAAATGTGATTTATTATGGTGTGAATTCAGATCCTCCTACTTTTAAGGAAGCTCCCATTAAAGAGGCTCTGAATAAAAGGGGAGTTCTTTACAAAACATCAGACGGAGGAAAAAGTTGGGAAGAACTTCCAACTGGTATGTTACCTGGATTACAAGGAACTGGAATATTTATTAATCCAGATAATACAAATGAAATTCTTCTTCTTACACAGTCACATGATCATATTTATGGAAAAAATTTTATTAAAGAGGTATTTTTATATGAACAGTTTGGGCCTATGAAATCTTATGATGGAGGAAAAACATGGACTAAACTGGCAGAAAATCTGCCATCACCATTTAGAGCAATTTTCGACGGTGATGTAGCAGAAAAAAACTTTCAACATATTATATTAAGGCCCTTTCTTTTTGGTGATAAGTTTCCAAGTAACGTATTGCAAAAAAGCTTTTATTCTCTAGAAGGGGGGAAAAGCTTCAAAGAAACAAGTGCTTACATTCAGGTAGGAAGATTTAATCCACATGATAATACTGGAAATCATATTCTAGGATACTCTCCCTGGAATGCCGCTGGAGATATTGTTGAAAGCAAAGATGGAGGAGCAACATGGAATGCAATTGGAAAACCAAAAGAAATAGACAATGTTAAGGTTAGAATATCTAATTTTGTCTGGGATCCAAAAACAGAGAATATAGTCTATATGACAGGAACACAAGGCTATACCTGGAAATCAACTGATGGCGGCAAGAATTGGGTAAAGCTTCTAGATGTTAGCATGTTGTATTAAACCATATCTATCTAAATAGGTTTTTATAATCGCTCGTCTTTCAATATAAATCAAGAGGCAGGACATTAATTACCTCTCAACCAACGTCTTTTGCAAATGCATAATTCCCACCTGAACAATTAGGCTTGTTCTGCCACTCTTATTTTATTTCTTTTTCAATGTCCTTTATGGTAGCGATATCATATGGCTTTCTGTCAGGTCGATAGTGGGTTATTCTCGGGAACCTTAATGCATATCCTGATGAATAGCTAGGAGATTTTTGGATGTTCTGATAGGTAACTGATACAACAAGTTGTGGTTTGACTTTAACTTCTTTTCCTTTTTCTTTTATAATAAGTGGTTTTAGAAGTTTTGTTATATCTTCGTAGCTTGTTCCTTGTTCTTCTTTTTCTTTTAATCCAGATGATACTTTTCCTATTTCTAAGAATTCATCGTTGGATTTGCATGCTATTATATAAGATGTAAGCCAGCTAGCTCTTTTACCTGAGCCGTATTCTGCGCCTACAATGACGAGATCTAGATCTTTGACTTCTGGTTTCATTTTCACCATAAAACCAACCCTTCTTCCTGCGCGGTATGGGGCGTCAAGTTTTTTGATCATGATTCCTTCTTCACCTATATTGAGCGCTTTTTTATAGAAGTCTAAAGCTTTTTTTTCATCATCTGTTACGAATTGTGTTGAAGTTCGAATTTTTCTTTCTATTGAATGGACGATTTTTTCGAGTAATTTTCTTCTTTCGCTGAAAGGTTCTTGAGCTAGGACTTTATTGTTATAATAAACAATATCGAAAATATTGATTTCTACAGGGAGTTCTTTTATGAGTTTTTCTATTTCATATTTTCTTTTGATTCTTTGACTAACTGCTTCAAAGGGTTTGTATTTTTTGGTTTTAGGATCATAGCCAACTGCTTCGGAATCTAAGATAAAAGAATCCCCCTTGACGCATTTTTTTACTGCCTCGACGATATCAGGGAATTGCGATGTAATGTTTTCTAGTCTACGGGTGAAAAGAGAGATTTGGCCGTGATAAGTTTTATTTATAATAACTCTAAAACCATCATATTTATGTTCTATTGCCGCAGGTTTGCCGCAGATTCTGAAGGCTTCTTCTATATTTGTTACTTTTACAGGAAGCATGACTTTCATTGGTTTGCCAGGAGTAATTGTAAGTTTTTCTAATTCTTTTTTTCCTTTTGAGCAGGCTTCGAAGATAACTGCGTAGTCGTTGACAATATCATATTTTAACTCTATGAGTTCGTTGATTTCTTCTTCATGGAAGAATGCTTTTGCTAATGCATCACGGAGAATTCCTTCGGCAACACCTATTCTTAGATCTGCTAAAAGAGTACGGATAATATATTTTGCTTCTTTTCCTGAAGCAGAGTTGAGGAGTTCTGAGATTAGAGATATTTTTCTTTCTACTGCTCCTTTTCCTTGGAATTCTACTAATTTTTTGAGATTGTCGAAGACTTTTTTTACTTCTAATCTTGAGTGGAAGAGTATTGATTGTCTTCTTTTCCCAATGAATTCTTCTGCTAGCTCTCCGAGATCGCCGATCTTTCTGAATCTCTTGAGAATTTCAGATTCTTTTACTCCAGAGGCTTTTGCTATTGTTTTTATTGTTAGTTTGTCTGAAATACCGAATTCGCTAGGGTCATAGTCAGGGAAGGTTCTTCCACGGAGAAGATAGACCCATTCTGGTGGATGATTTTTTAACTTTTTGAGAAATTCTGCTAGAATGTCTGTTTTTTCTAATTTTTTTGTTGTTTTTGCCAATGATTCATAGAGGTCAATGAATTCTGAGTAGTGCATAATAGAAAAAAGATAAGGGTTTATTTAAGGGTTGTGATTTTGAGAGATAGGGATCAGATCCAACCTCTTTTTTTTATTCCTTCATTTGTTATTTGGAATACGAGTTCTTTTTCTGGAAGTGAGCGATGCTTGATGAGGTGGGCTGATCTTCTGCCTTTTTCGTTTCTTAGTTCGATATGACATTTCCCCCAGTATTTGAGAATGTCACCACCAACCATTCTTTTTTCGTCTTCCCAATTATAGACTTGGTTTGTTATAATAACAGGAACTTCTCTTTTTCTTGCTATTTCAGCAAGAGTTTTTATCTGTACAACAAGTTCTGAATTAATCTTCTGAATTTCTTCATTATTCTTCTCCCTAGCTTCTGCGAAATCCAACCTGTAAAGAATTGTCATACCGTCAACAATAATCAAGGATATCTCATTTTTCAAATATTTTAAAAGATTCTTAAATGCTTCTCTCTGCTCTGTAAAACTAGTTGGTTTAAATAAAAATATATTCTTTAAAACCTCGTCCAAATTTTCAGGAGCCAATTGTTTAATCCTTTCTATACTGAATCCTCCTTCACTATCAATATAAATAACCTTATTTCCTTTTTTTGCCTGTGAGACTGCTGCTAGAAGACAGAAATTTGTTTTACCTGTTCCTGAAGAGCCGTAGATTACTGTTACAATGTCTGTTTCATAACCTCCATAGAGCCATTTGTTTATGTCAAATGAGCCTGCTGAGATTTTTGTCATAGTTTTGCTAATATGGATTAGTATATAAATTTTTTAGAAAATTTAAATAAAAATAAAAATAAAAAATTTATTCATCTACGTTTTCTTGTTGATGCTTTAGAAGCCATTGCGGGAGTGTAAACGTTTCTACACATTAATGAGTTTAGGATTAAAAGAACTGCTGCAATAACTATTATCCAGCCAGCAATTGCTCCTTCTGTGTCAAATATTGTTGGCCAGAAAGCTAGTATAAGAATAACTATCCCTATAATTGCTTCATTAACCTTACAATTACAACCCATTTTTTCACCTCCTTTTTCTTTTTATTCTAATTGTTTAGTGTTAATAAACTTGCTTATTTTTTCTTTAAAGTAGAGGATATCTTTTCTAGATCTTTTTTTATTGATTCAATGGCATCTGAGATTGCTTTTTTGATTGTTTTGTCTGAGCTTTGAATTTTGAATATAATTGGTTTAGACGGGTGTTCCCTTCGCCAGGCAGCGAAATCTATTCCTTGATTGTTCAGATAAACTCTTAGAATTTCTACTATAGTCGGATTGTCTATTTTTACTTCAAGGTTGTTTTTGTCTTGAGAGATGATTTCTATATTCATATAGAAAGTGGTTTTAGGAGGTTTAAAAAGTTTTCTAAGTGGAGTTTTCTGATTTCGTCTCTCGTTATAATGACTGAAAAGCACATTTTGATTGGTTATTGTTGATATTCTATTTTACTTGCATAGAGAAGGAAGTCATTTATCCATGAAGTTAGAGGGGGAACATCAAAGAGACCTTCGTCGAGAGTGCGGTTTGCCACTTCGGCCATTGCATAACTCATGAGATTGCATGAATGTTCTGCTATTGCTTTGAGATCAATTTTCATTTCGGTAGTTACTTGAGGAATATAATTTTTCCATTGATTAATGTCGCCTGTGTTTTCTGCTCTTCTTTTTGCTTCGCTAATGGCTGTATCAACTCCTGCTTGCTTGAAGATTGCTCTTTGAATTTCTTTATTGGAAGGTATTGCCCAGACAGAACAATTATGAATAAATGCAACCATTAGTCTATTTTCGTCTACGGTGCAGGCGAAATCTGTTACGACTGGTTTTCTACGAAAAGAGACACATTCACATTTTCCATCCACATTTAAGATCTTTCTTTCTTTTGTAAATTCTATTTGTTCTTCTACAATTTTTGGGAAGATTGATTTTGTCCAGGCTTCATAACCTTCGTAGTCGAGGCCTGAAAGCTTTTTTTCTTCTTCTTTTGTTAAGTCTCTGTCTCCTGATTCTTCGAACTTTGTTGTACTATCATATGTTATCTTCTTTAAAATAAAACCTGGATTTGGGAGGATCATTTCAGAATCTTTTCCAGTTTTATATTTTTCTAATATTTTTTCCAATTCTGAAAAGTCAGATGTCCTCTGTTGTATTGTTGCTCTTATTTTATCTAATCCTTTTACTACTTCTTCATAAGTTGTTAATTTTTCGTATTCTTTTCTTAACCCTACTGATTCGAATATTTTTGCGAATATTGAAGAACCTAGTGGTAGACCTTTTCTAAAGATTGATTCTATATCTGCAACTCCGCACCCTAGCTCTCCTGATATAAGAGCTTTTCTATATTGTGCGAGATTACCATTAGAGTAACTTTTTGGTGTGTGGGCGAGTTTCATGATTACTATGCTTGAAGTTTGTCCTTTTTTGAGAAGTGTTTGACTGTCCACAATTTTTCCGTCTGGATCGAGAAGCCCCACATAACATGTCCTTATCTGAGGTTGGTTTTCAGCGATATATTCGAAAAATGCTGCGTTCGTCATAGCAAGTGCTTCTGGTTTGTATTTTATTACACTTTCAGGAATTTTTTCTTTAAGATCTTTGACTGAAAAGTTGCCTGTGACTTGCCAAGCTCCTAGGCCGAATTCGTTTTGTTGTGGAGGATGATATAGTTTTCCTGCTTTGGAATTATCTTGAATAAGGTATTTTACGCTTCCCATTTTTTTATTCTATAATTTCAATATCATCGCCCAGTAGGCTTTCTGTTTCTTTTAGAGATTTGTGTTTCTCTTTTGTAGCTTCTTTTTGATTTTGTTCTATAAGCTCTCGCATTTGGCGGCTAAAATCTTGCTGATCTTTTCTTAGGTTTATTTTTAGACGGGATTGGAGCTTATTGACAATTATGAAGTCACTTTTTGGAAGAATACCATTTTCTATTAGTTTAATATTGTTCTCTGTTTCATCTATTGCTGTAGCTACTTGTTTTCTAGTTAAACCAAGTTCTTTTCTTTTTTTAGATATTTTCCAATGAAAATTTTCTACTAATTCAGAGATGACTTGGCTTTTTTGCCAATTGAGGGGTTTTCTGAAGTCTTCTAATGTAAGGTGTTCCTCCTCATTTGGGTCCAGACGAGGTTTTTTTATCTTTATTTGTGGTTTTTTGAGAATAGGCAATCCTTCCATTATTGCATATTTTTCAGAGACCCGCACTATTTTTCCTTCCTCTATTGCTTCAACAAAATTATTTATTGGATTGAGTTTCCAGCTATCCATGATTTAGAGATATTTTTAGGGTTTTTATGGATTGTTGTTTTTGAGAACAACTTGATATATACATTCCCGTTGATTGTATTACTAAAAAACAGGAATATATAGACAGAGATTCCCTAAAAAAATGTAACCTGATCATGGGGAATCTCTGTAAATATAATTTTTTACGAAGAGAGACATACATAATTGATTGTTTATATAAAAATATATAAGGTGTAAAATTTAGGCAGGGAGATGTTGTCAGTTGTGATTCCTACAAGGAATGAGGAGAAGTATATAGGAAGACTTTTGGAGAGTTTAAAGAAACAGGATTTTAGTGATTTAGAAATTATTGTTGCAGATGCTAATTCAAATGACAAGACAAGAGAGATTGCTAAGGGATACTATGCTAAAATAAGTGGGGGAGGTCCATTGCCTGCTATTGGAAGAAATATGGGAGTGAAAATAGCAAAAGGGAGAGATATACTTTTTCTTGATGCAGATGTCGTTTTGCCAGATGGATTTTTAAAAGAAAATTATTCTGAGTTTTTAAAAAGAGGGTTTGATATTGCTACTACTTTTGTTAAGCCGATTAGTAATAATATAGTTGATAAGATTATTTATTATGTTATTAATAAAGGATATAAATTTTATGAAAAAAGATCTCCGGCCGCGCAGGGTTATAATATTTTTGTGATGAGAAAATGGCTTGACAAAGTTAAGTTTGATGAGAGAATTATTCTGAATGACGATCTAGATTTTGTGCAAAGGGTTTGGAAAGCTGGTGGGGAGTTTGGTGTTTTAAATGGACCTGCTATTAATGTTTCTGTCAGGAGATTAAAAAAAGAGGGAAGAGTGAAATTTGTTTTAAAAGGAATTTATGGGATTTTACATTATAAGATGAAGGGGCCGATGTATCCGGGATCTAAGCTTTCTATAAATTATGATTTTGATGGTTATGATGGGATAGAGGATTCTGATTTTTGAGAATAAGTTTATTAAAGCTGATTTGATTAATTGTTTATGCGATGGATAAAAATTGTAAATATTTTTTTAGCTTTGGTTTTCCTGGTATTAATCCTAAATTTAATTAATTTTTCAGATAAAGAAATTAGTTTTAGCCCTGCAGATTTTCAATGTTATTTTTTTAATTCTAATCAGACAAATGAGATCTCTCTAGATAGGTGCTGTTATGAAATTCAGAGACAACTGGCTTGTAAAATAATAAATGAAGAGAAGTTTGATTTTAAATGTTTTAGTTCGGTGGGGTCTGAAAGATATTTTTTAATTAATAGAAATGCATTAGATTATTGTAGAAGGGAGGGGTATTATGTTAAAGCTGAATAGAGACTATTTAATAACTACAATATTAGTAATTTTTATTTTAATTTTATCGTCTTTTGAATTTGTTGAAGAAAAGAAGTTTTTGATAGAAATACCCAATAATGTTTTTTTTGATAGAAATAAGGATATCTTATATTTTAACTCTTTAACCTTAAAACAGAAAATAGCGCAGATGATTATTACATTTGGAAGCGAGGAGAATAAAGAGATTTTACAAAATATGCTTGTCGGGGGGATTTATTTAGGAGCAAAGCCTTCTAAAGAGGATTATATAAAGACAATTAATTTTTTTCAGGAAGATTCTATTATTCCATTTCTCGTCACTGTTGATATGGAAGGATGTTTAAATCCATTTGAAAATTTTCAGAAATTTCCAAGTTTAAGAGAAATTGATAATGTTGATGAGGCATATGAAGCTGGATACGAGGAGGGAGAATTGCTTCGAGAATTAGGATTTAATATTAATTTTGCGCCTGTTGTTGATTTAGAGGATAGTATATGGAATTGCCGAAATTTTGGCGGAACAGCCGTAGAGGTTGCTGATAAAGCAAACGCGTATATTAAGGGTTTGCAATTGCATGGTATAATTGCTACTTCAAAGCATTATCCTGGAAAGACCTTGGTTGTTAAGGATCCACATAGATATCTCACTTATGCTTCTATTGATGACGAGGATCTATTGCCCTTTAGAGAGACAATTAAAAATAATGTTTCTGCGATAATGATATCGCATATTATTGTTAATGGGAGTGTAAATTCTGAATTAAAGCCGGCTGTTGTTTCTTCTAGATTAGTTGGGAATTTAAGGGGCGAATTTAATGGACTAATATTAACTGATGAAATAAGAATGTTGGGATTGAGACAATATTATGCCGACATTGATGAAATGTATGTTGATTTGTTTAAGAGTAATAATGATTTAATTTTGAATTTTGATACTAATTTAAAGAACCTGTATTATATGATAAAGGTTATTGAGGATGCTGTAGAGAGAAGAGAGATTAGTGAGGAGAGAATTGATAAGTCAGTTGTCAAAATTCTTAAAGCTAAAGGAATAAATGTTATTTATAGTGCAGGACTGAAATTTTTTACCATCGCTTTTCAATCCCGCGAATATAGCAACAGACATCAGGGTAGAATATTAAAGTCTGTTGCTATAGGATGAAGATGATAATTGCTAAGAAGATTGTTAAGAGAATAAGTAATTTTTTCAGAGAAAATAAGTTAGTCTGCGTTTTGTTTATACTATCTACACTATTCTATATTTATCAACATTACAGTTATTTATCGTGGGATTTTTCTGCTTATGTTCTGAATTCTAGATATTTATTCTCTGATGGAACTTATTTTGAGAGTCAAAGGCCTCCTCTTGCTACTTTGATTATTGGGACTTTTATTTTTTTAGGAAAGGGAGCTGAATATTTATATATAATTATGGTTTCTAGTTTGTTTCTTTATACCTCTATGAAAAGCGCGGATAGTTTTTTTAGATTAGCTAATTTAAATTTTGATAGGGAATTTGCAAGATTTGTTTTTTATTTTTTTAGTTTGAGTATTTTTAGTTTGTTATTAGGATTGAAAGAAGGAACAGAGTTATTAACTTTGGCTTTTTTAGAACTTTTTTTAGTGCAATTATTTGAGGGAAAAATTTCAGGGGCTTATTTAGGGCTTGCTTTTCTTGCAAGATATCAGACTATAATATTTTTTCCTTTATTGATTTTTAGTGGATATTTTAAGAAAATATTAAAGAATGTTTTTATTTTTATTTTGATTATATTCCCATGGTTTTTGTTGACTTTTGTCAGTTATGGAAACTGGTTTACTAGTTTTGTTGATGGATATGCTCAAAATGTTGCTTTGAGAGAATCTGGTTTTATGCCTTTTGATTTTAATGATGTTGTAAAAGTTGGAGGTGTTTATTTGATTACAGCTTTTTTTGGTATAGTTATCTTTTTATTAAGAATGAGAAAGATCTCAAGAGATTGGTGGAAAGAAAATAAGGTTATTATTTTAATGTTTATTGTTAGTTTTATTATTATTTACTCTTATTATATAGTTCCTTTTAAATTTGCGAGGTATCTTTTTAATCTTATTTTACCGATAGCATTCTTCTCATCTGTATTTATTTTAACATTAATAAAAGAATTTAAGAGATTGAAAATTTATAAGAATTACATTTTCTTATTACTATTCTTTATCTTCATAGTAACTATTATAATTACAACAGGCAGAGTTTATTACGAAAGGAACTCTATGGATAAGTTTTTTGATGCAGCGCAGGACATCAAAAGATTTGAAATTGGAGATTGTGAAATATTGTCTCCGCATTGGGTGCCTGTTAGTTATTTTACAGAGAATGTTTATCCTCTCGGAGAAAATTTACCTTATTTGATAGAGAAAAATAAGATGATTCTAATATTTAACGAGGAAACTTTGGATGATTCTTCTACAGAATCAGAGATTAGTAGTTTGCCAGTTTTTTATAGGTCTGATGAATATACATTTTATGCTGGGCAAGATATAAATGAGAATTGTTCTAAAAAATATATTTATAATAGAACTTATGTAAAAGAGCATTGTAAATTTATCTCAGAGAGATTTGCGATGCTAGGATTAGATAGTTTGATTCAGAAAATTTGTGAAAGTATAAATTTAAGAAGCTAAATTTATTATATTCATTTTTATTATTATATGTTGCTCTAAGTCATCTATATTCTTTACTTTTTGAGAATATTTTTCATCTATAACGACTATAGGTACTTCTTTTATATCCTGCTTTTTTTTGATTTTTAATATTGGGTCTGAATCTAGATTAGAATCATAAGAATATATCATAGCTTTTGTTTTGTATTTATTTTTTAATGTGCTTAAGATAACGCCAATGCGTTCGCTTTCTTTTTTATAATCTTCTTCGTTAGAATATAGGAAGATAAATGTCGTTATATCTGCATTACACATTTCTATGAACTTTTTAACTAATTGCAGATGTTTATAGCTTAATTGCGAGAAAATCTTTTTCTGTTCTAAAACTCTTGAATCGCTCTTGCCGAATCTTGTTTCGAGGATACTAAGGCGGGATACTACTTCGTCTAGTTTTATTGTTGAGTCTGTTATTATACTTTCATCACAGCTATTTTTATTTAGATACGACTCGAAATCTTTTATGTATTTTTGGATTAAAGTATTTTCTTTTTCTATCCCCTTATAATTTAGATATGAAATACTATATGTTGTTAAGAAAATTATGATAAATAGTGCTGTTGCTATGATAAATGCCAGCAGGTATCTCCAAGCATAGGTTTTATTGTCTTCCATGTTTATCTTCTCTCCATTTTACTTTTCTGCTAAATAGAAAATCAATTGTTGAGAAAATCCACCATATTGTAAATAATATTGAATAGAAAAATATGTAAATAATGAAGCTATACTTGATATTTTCTGTAAATTTTATATACCTTCTTGAAAATACAAGATAAAATGTTATTATTCCTATAAGGACAAGACTGATTAAGAAGATCTGCGAGCTGAAGGTTTGATAAATAAAATTCTTGAACATATAGTTATTTAATTCAAAATAGTCGTTAAACCTAAAGTTGATTGCTTTCATAGATAGCAAGTCATCTTTTATGTCCATTAAGGATTTTATTATTATATAGGAGGTTAAAAATACAGAGAGAAAGATAGTTAGAAGTGCAACTGGTAAGACTATTGTTCCGAGAGGGCCTTTTTTAAATCCAAATAGATTTTTATAATCCAGGAGGTTTTTCATTAACCCTGAATACCATCTCCTTCTTTGGGTAAGTAGGGATTTGAATGTATTTGGAACTATTGTATAGACTACTGATCCTTGAGAGTTTTCTATTACGTAGCCATTGGTTTGTATTCTTAATGCGATTTCTAAATCTTCTGTTATGTTGTTTTCGTCGTAACCACCATATCTTTGGAAAAAGCTTTTTCTATACGCTGAAAATGCCCCAGGAGTTATATGAATTGAATTAATAGTTGCTAAAGCTTTTCTTAAAAAAACCCCCATATAATATTCTATTTGTTGGATTCTTTGCAAAATTCCCTTTGGATTATAAACACCCATTGAGGGGGTTACTGCCATTACTTCTTCATTGTCGAACATTACCACCATTTTTTTTAATGCATCTGGCTTTACGAAGCTGTCAGCGTCCATTGATACTATAATCTCGCCTTTTGCATTTTTTATACCTAGATTTAAAGCAGAGCCTTTTCCTCCATTTGGTTTGGTAAGGATTTTTACTACAGGGTTTTTTTTAGATACGAATTTATTTGCTATTTCGTACGTTTTGTCTCTACTACCATCGTCAACTACAATAATTTCTAGTTTGTCCTTTTGATAGTTGATTGATAAAGCAGATTCTATTGTTCTAGCTATACTATCTTCTTCATTGTAGGCAGGGATTATTATAGTTACTGGAACATTATCTTTTTCTTTTTCTTCTGGTTTTTTTCTATAATATGCAATAAGGTTAATAAAATAAAAAGAGGTGGCAAAAATACCGACGTATGCCATGATGTAGACTAAAATTTCATAGAATTCCATTCTATTCTGGGATTTTCTCTCCTTTATTTACATGGAAGTAATCGTAGAATTCGTCTTTCAATGTCAATTCCGCTGTGTGGCCCATTTTCTTTTTATATATTAATCCTATTTCTACGAATTTTTTTATATGTTCATATGCTTTATTACCCCTTATTTTTACTAAGACTGATTGCTTTAATGGTTGTTTATATGCTATTATTGCTAGAGTTTCTTGCTCTGCCTTTGTAAATTCTGAAGAGCCTGTTGCTAGTTTATTTATTATGTGGGTATATTCTTGTGCGACGTCCATTTTCCATAGATTATCTTTTTTTATTATTAATATGCCTGAATTTTTGTATTTGTCTTGTAGATCCGCTAGTATTTTTTTTAGTAAGATTGGATTTAGGTCAGTTAAAGTTATGAGTTCTTGGATTGTTAAAAAGCGTCCTGCTATGAATAGGGCTGCTTCTACTTTTTTAGAGTTTTCTTGTTCTTGGTTTGAATCTATTTCTTCAATTGTTTGTTTTGTTAATTCCATAGAAAGATATTGGAGAATGGAGTTTTAAAAGTTATTTATAAAACACTGATAAGTATTCCTTCTATAATTGCCGCTATTATTAAGAGAGGGAGTATAATAAGGATGAAGATTAGTAAGGAAAAGTATAGATTTCCTTTGAAAGATGTTAGCTGTACTTTTCTTAGTTCTTTATTTGTTATGAAAGTGATTATTATAAATAAAAGGAATGTTTGGGCGAAATTCAATGTAACAAAGATAATGACTAGGAGTCCCAAGATGAATGGGTTTGAGAGGGCTATATTGCCATTTTCTATTAAATCTTGATTTGGTATTCTGCCTGAGATTAGTGTTGATAATAGAGTAATTAATATAATTAAGATTGTAATAAAGGCAGGGACCCAGATAAGTAATTGCTTTTTCTGATAATATTTTAAATAATTTGTTAGGAATTGCCCTCCTAATCTTAATCCTAATCCTAATGAAATAAAAATTGCTATAAACTCGAATATTCCGTGAGGAAGTAATCTCCACCATTCTAAAAATGAAATTTGTGCTATTCTTTCAAGTACGTAACCCAAAACAATCCCATTGTAAAGTGTTGCCATTAATGGAAAAATTCCTAGAATTACTCCTAAGCCGAGAGTTATTGATGACGCTAGGGTATTATTTTGAAATATGTATATGATTAAAGAAATTACTTTTAGATTTGCTGTTTGTTCTATGATATTTTCTAAAATAGGATTTAATGTTTGTGCTAAACTTTCCGCATTTATGAAGCCGAACATTATACTTAAGAGAAATAATATTATTATTGCGTAGATAGGTCTTCTAGATTCTTTTAAGTAATTAATTGCTTGCTTTAAAAGATTTTTTTTTGATTTCTTTTTTTTCATCTTAGGATTCTCTGCAGCACTTTTACTTTTTTTCTATATTTTGTTCTTAGATAAAGCCCGTAGATTATGCCTACGAAAAAACCTTCGAAATGCGCGACATTTCCAATTGGAAAGTCGCCAGCGATTGTTATCAGCCATGTTACAACAAGTATTAGTGGAACCATGATATAGGCTGGAAGAGAGAAGAAGGGCAGGAAAATTATCATGAATTTTAATTTTGGAAGAAGCATTACAAATAAACCTGCAATTGCAAAAATTGCACCAGATGCGCCGACCATATAGATTGTTGGATCACCGACGATTCTTTTGCCTAGTTCTGTTGTTCCGTAAAATGATGAGAGTATTACTGAAAGGGAACCAGCAAAAAGACCAGAGATTATGTACAACCAGAAAAATCTTCTTCTCCCGATTATTCTTTCACTTAAGCCTCCCAGTGAGAAAAGGACGAACATATTGATAAAGAGATGAAGAACCCCTCCATGAACGAACATGTGAGTGACGATAGTCCAGAGATATTCACCTTGTATTATATTTGAAGGTTTGAGGGCGATATAGTCAATTTTTTCTGCTGAGAAGAGTATGAATCCTACTATGGATGCAATTATATTAATTGTTATCAGCCAGCTGACAATTGAGAAGTTTGAAAGCCAGTCAGATATTCCTCTTTGTCGATGATGTCTATATTGATTGTTCATTAGTATGAATTATATTTTCTTTTTCTTATGTTTTTTAGAAGCTTTCTTCTTTTTCTTTCTGGATTTAAGCTTTCTTCTTTTTTTGTTTAATTTTTTATTTATTTTTGCTTCTTCCCTTTTTTTCAATCTCTTAAGTTTTTCTCTTTTTGCTTTTCTCTCTTCTTCTTTCTTTTTTTGTTCTGTTCTTAGCTTTCTTCTTCTTTCTATTTGACCCTTCTTTTCTATTTCTTCTAATTCTTGATTTACTTCGTTAAAGCTCAGCTTTAGTTTTGATATTTGGACATCTAATTCGTCCGCTTGTGTTCTGTTATCTCTTAATTGCAGGACTTCTCCTGTTTCTGGGCAGATAAAATTATACTCGAGAGCTTCTTCTTCTGTATATTCTAGGCCTGAATTTGGGCAATAATAGAATCTTTCATTTTTCCTTTTTTGTAATTCGTCTTCTAATTTCTTTATCTTGGCATTAATTTGATTTTTTAGCAATTCTAACGCTCTTTTTATATTAAGTGTCCAGAAATACGTATACCATCCTCCTTTTTTGCTATCTTTTTTTCTAATAAATTGAACTATGCCTTTATCGGACAAGGAATATAATAAATTTCTGGTTTGATTTATTGTTAGATTTAATTTTTTTGAGATCATGAATTCATTTACATTTTTCTTTTTATATAGAATATTTGTTATTTGCTCACCATTTTTTCCAACGACGTTAGAAACTATTTCTTTAATAAAATCTAATTGCATATCTTAATATAAAATACTAGATTAAAAAAGCTTTCCTATATTTCTGTTACTATTATATAATTAAAGTAAATCTATATAAATGATTTTTCTGACAATAGTTTATGTTTTGGAGTAAAAAAGAGGATAAGAAGGGATTACCTGATTTGCCCCCATATCGCAAACCCTCTTTTGTGGTTAAGCAGGAAGGCAGTAATATTGGTGGTTCTGTAACTGGAGAGGAAGATGAGGATACGCAGGAGAGTAAGCATGAGCTTCCTTCTTTTCCAGATTCTTTAAATCATGAGGGGTTTTCTCAGGCAGCTATTAAGGATGCAGTGGGTACTGGTACAGAAGGCAGTTTGCAGACATTGGCATTTCCTGATGATAGAAACAGGAAGTTTCAATCTATTGAAATGGAAGAATGGACTCCTTCTCTGCAGAAGACGCGGAACATTGAACATGAAGAATTTCCAATATCAAGAGAGCAGAGTTCTTCTAATGCGAGACTTGAAGAGCCACCTGTTAGTTCTAACATGATGAGTATAAGATCAGAGGGCGTGAGTGAAGGAAAGAACACTGATATTTTTGTCAAGCTGGATAAATTTTATTCAGCTAGGAAGGCATTAATTGACGCACAGCAAAAGCTTGAGGATGTTGATGAACTTTTAAGAAAAATTAGAGAGACTAAATTGAAAGAGGAGCATGAACTCAACGCTTGGGAGAATGAATTAATTGCTATTAAATCTAGAATAAATGAAATTACTGTCAATTTATTTGAAAAAATTGATTAGATTATATTAAAATGGTAGAGTATGTTAGATTTTCAGGACATGAATCTTTATTTGGAGAGAAACATCTTTTACATTGTCAGTTAGGTGTTCTGAATATCATGAAGAGAATAAGGAATTATAAGATGTTGAGAGAAGAAGAGCTTGTTTTGAAGATTGCTTTGAAAAAAAGGATCAGTGAGATTTTAGAGAGCTTGGAGATGCTGGATAAGATCCTACCACATTCAAGAATGGCTGGGCTTATAAGAAGAGAGAATAAAGTTAAAGAAATTGATAAGAAGAAGGAAGGTGCTTTAACTTTAGAGCAAGAGCTTGAGTTGATTAGAAGGAAGATTGAGAATTTGAGGAATTGAGAGATAGAGAGAATTCCAGATTTTTTGAAAAAATTATATTTTGTTATTAGCAATTTAAGGATTATATTTCAGAAGATATACGATTTAACAGGGCCTCTAACTGTTTTATATCTTTAACCTCAATATTTTTAAATTGGCTTTCTTATGATTGCTTATGAAAGAAATTAAAACAAGACAAAAGTTAATTAGGGCTTATATTGATTTTTTTAAAAAGAAACAACATCATGAGATTCCATCAGCTTCTTTGATTCCTGAGAATGATCCTAGTGTACTTTTTACAACAGCAGGGATGCATCCTCTAGTTCCTTTTTTATTAGGGCAGAAACATCCTCTTGGGAAAAGATTGGTTGATGTGCAGAAGTGCATCAGAACAGGAGATATTGATGATGTTGGAGATGAAGTGCATCATACGTTTTTTGAAATGTTGGGAAACTGGAGCTTGGGAGATTATTTCAAGAAAGAGGCGATTTCATTTAGTCTTGAATTTTTGACGAAGGTTTTGGGATTGTCTTTTGAGAAGTTAGCTATTAGTTGTTTTGGTGGAGATAAGAGAGTGCCTGATTTACTCCAAGATGAAGAATCATATAAGCTTTGGATATCATTAAGAATTCCTCAGGAAAGAATTGCTTTTTTAGAGGGAGGGGTTTTTGAGAGTAAGTATAATTGGTGGGGACCTGCTGGAGAGACAGGGCCGTGTGGACCTGATAGCGAGATGTTTTATTGGGGTGGGAAAGGGAAAGCACCTAAGAAATTTGATCCTGAAGACGAGAACTGGGTGGAGATTTGGAATGATGTATTTATGCAATACAATAGGACTAAGGACGGAAAATATGATTTATTAAAAAAGAAGAACGTTGATACTGGAATGGGTGTTGAGAGAACTCTTGCTATTCTGAATGGATTGAATGATAATTATATGACTATGATTTTTAAGCCTGTCATTAGCGAGATTGGAAAAATTTCTGGAAAGAAATATAGTGGAGAGAATAAGAGGGCGATGAGGATCATTGCTGATCATCTTAGAGCTTCTATTTTTATTTTAGGAGATGAGAAAGGAATTAAGCCGAGCAATTTAGGACAGGGGTATGTATTGAGAAGGTTGATTAGGAGAGCGATTAGATATGGAAGGATTTTGGGAATAGAAAAGAATTTTAGTGTTCATATTGCTAAAGCGATTTTACCGATTTATCCTGATTATCAGGAGTTGGCGAGAAATCATAAATTTATTTATGAATCTTTGGAAGAAGAGGAAAATAGGTTTAGATTAACTTTGGAAAAAGGTTTAAGGAAGTTTAAAGAGATTGTTAAGGATGATGTGGTAACAGGGAAAGAGGCGTTTTTGCTTTTTCAGAGTTATGGATTTCCTATTGAAATGACTGAGGAACTGGCTGAGGAGAGAGGAGCCAAGGTTGATCTGGAGGAGTATAATGAAGAATTTAAGAGGCATCAGGATTTGAGCAGAAATGCTTCTGCCGGAGTATTTAAGTCTGGATTAGCTGATGATTCTGAGAGTGTTAGAAAATTGCATACAGCTACTCATTTATTGAACGAGGCTTTAAGAAAAGTATTTGGGTCTAAAATTCGACAAAAAGGTTCTAATATAACTTCAGAGAGGTTGAGATTTGATTTTAATTTTCCGAGGAAATTGACTGATGATGAAATTAAAAAGATTGAGGATATAGTGAATCAAAAGATTAAAGAGGGATTAAATGTTCGGCGTGAGGAGATTCCTCTTTCTGATGCTTTGAAGTCAGGGGCCCAGGCAGAATTTGGGGCTAAGTATCCTGAGCTTGTTAGCGTTTATACTATTGAGGACTCAAAGGATAAGAGGAAATGGTTTAGCAGAGAAATCTGTACTGGACCGCATGTTGCCAATACGTGGGAAATCGGGCATTTTAAGATTGTTAAAGAAGAGAGTGTTGCAGCTGGTGTGAGAAGGATTAAGGGTGTAGTTGAATAATTTTTATGAAAACCTGCTCTTTTAGATAACGATAGTTTTTATTTCTTCAATATTTTCAAAATCAGGATCGCCTGAACAGAGAATTTTACAATTTGAAAGGATTGAGGTTGCAAGGTTGATTACGTCTGCATATGAGAGATCTTTATCTCTTCCTTTGTAATATTTTGATCTGAGATCTGCGGCCAGTTTCGCTATCTCCTTTGTGATTGGTACGATTTCTATGTTCTCGTCCTCTTCGATATAAATATTTAAATCTTTTCCTTACTTTATTTAATGAGCAAAAATATACCAATTATCAATGCAAGTAAGAGAGTGTAAACTCCTAACCATCTTAGATTTTTCTTATTGTTTAAAATCCTTGTGAAAGAGATATGAATCATACATAATCCTACGAAAAATGACGCTAAGGAAGCCCAGAGATATTCAGATGGCAAAGTTTTGTTTCCTATCGTTATTATATTAGCGCCTAATACAATTGGGATCGAGAGTAAAAAAGAAAACTTGACAGCTTCTTTCTCGCTTAAGCCTAATAATAAACCTGAAGAAATTGTGGATCCACTCCTTGAAATTCCCCTAAATAAAGACAAAACCTGAGCCAAACCTATTAATAAAGCCCCTTTATATTTCAATTCTTTTTTTCTTATGCTCAAATCTATGCTTCCTATAAATAGAATCATGCTGGTAATAGCGAGGCCCATTGACAAAAAAAGTAAATCATTACTGATTTTTTCAATAAAATCTTTTAGAATTAATCCTAGAATCCACGCAGGGATTGTCGCAATAATAATAGAAATTCCTAATTTGGTATTTCTACTTTTAAGATCCAGATTTAAAATATCTCTTATTATATTTATTATATCCTTTCCAAAATAGATGAAGATAGCTAGCAAGGTGCCAAAATGCAACGCCACCATAAAATCGAGATTTAATTCGTATTTTAATAAATGGGAAGCAATAATTAGATGACCTGAACTTGAAACTGGAAGCCATTCTGTAATTCCTTGGACAATTGCTATTATTAGAACAGATATTAATTCTGACATTTCATTTTATTTAGAGAAGAATTAATAAAGTTAATTGCGATTAGAGTGGTAAATTTAGGTAAAAAACAGATAAAGAGATTAGTTTAGGCATATCTACATTCCCAGCAGAGATTTGCTTTTTCCTTGTTCTTTCTAAAGAAAGTAGTTTCTAAGAAGTCTTCTGTTCCTTTTATTTTAAGGTCATAGCTCATGTCAAAGAGCTCTCCGCATCGCTTGCAGACCGCAGGTATTATATATCCTTGCATCGCCATACCATGAAAAGTGAGAGTTTATTTAAATATATAGACCATTGTGTATCATATGTTTTTAAAGATGAGAAATTTTATATAGTGTGTTACTGCGCGTGACATAGCGTAACTTTTTAGAGATACATAAGGTTCTTAGTAAGAACACGCAAGAGTTTATGACATGGGCCTATGGAAATTTATTCACTCAAACTCTAAATCAAGAATTAAATTATCTTGAGGATCTTCTTGTTCTACCTCTTGTATTTTAATGGTTTTGATTACTTCTTGCTTGCAGTGCCAGCAGAGGGATTCTGCGAGTTTTTTTCCGAATCTTTCTGAAATTTCCAGCGTTTCTTGGCTTTCTATGTTTTCACTCAGTTCATACCAAAGATCAAAATATGTACCGCACTTTCTACATTGTTGTGGCAGGATTAAATTGTTTTGACGCATTTCCTTTCATAGGCTTTGAAGTTTATATATCTAAGCGATTATTTTGCAGTGATAAAGGAAAAGTAGAACTTTATGATTATTCTATATAGATTCCTGGTTTGTTAGGCTTTGTTTTCTGAGCTTTGTTTTCTGGGTCATATTTATTTTTGTCATTGGCTGCGAAGATTCTTACTTCTTTTCCTATTTTTTTGGAGATGTAGTTAGTATTGTAGAGTTTTAGTTCATTAGGGATTGTGTAGATGTAGATTTTTTGTGCTTCTTTATTTTGTTTTTGCCTTACCAGATTAAGGATATTTTTAATATCTTCAATTGTTTTTTCTAAGATCTCTTCTTGCTTTTCTAATTCATTTGATATTTTTGATTCATCCGCCTTTGGCCAGGATTCTAATGAGACCATGGGTTTGTGGCCGAGATTGTGCCAGAGTTCCTCTGAAATGTGAGGGCAGATTGGTGAGAGGAGTTTAATGAATGATTCTAGATCTTTTTTGTCTATTTCAGTCTCATCTTCAAGTGTTTCTAGTAATCCTCTAAGTCGGATTATGGCTAAGTTATATTTTATATTTTCTATTTCTTCAGTGACTTTTTGAATGGTCTTATTAATTTTGTGTTGGACTTTTTGCGTGCTTCTTTCTTTTTTAACAGTATTAAAATATTTTACTATTCTCATGATAAATCTTAGACTTCCTTCAATGCCTGTACTGTTCCATTCAGTATCTTTGTCAGGAGAAGCAATTGACATTAAAAATAGACGCGCGGTATCAATTCCGTATTTGCCAGAAACTTCTTCTGGCACTACCACATTTCCTCTTGATTTAGACATGACAAATCCATCTTTATGCAACATTCCTTGATTAAATAATCTTGTAAATGGTTCGTCTATTTTAAGAAAGCCTAAATCTCTTAATGCTTTGGTGAAAAATCTTGCGTAAATGAGGTGCATACATGCGTGTTCTGCTCCTCCTGTATAAAAATTAACAGGCATCCAGTATTCTATTTTTTTTTTGTTAAATGGCTCTTTTTCATTTTTGTTATCAATATAACGCAAATAATACCAGCTGCTGTCAAAAAAAGTGTCCATTGTGTCGGTTTCCCTTCTTGCTTTTTTATTGCATTGAGGACAAGTTGTATTTATGAATTTTTTATTAGTCTCCAGAGGATTTCCTTCACCAAATTTTACTTTATCTGGAAGTTTAACTGGAAGATCTTTTTCTGGAACTGGGACGATTCCACATTTCTCACAATAGATAATAGGAATAGGTGTGCCCCAATATCGCTGTCTGGAGACGAGCCAATCTCGTAATTTATATTGGAGTGTTTTCCTTCCAAGAGTTTTGAATTCTAATGCTTTTATGATATGTTCTTTTGCTTCTTCGCTTAATAAATCATTAAATGCTTCTGAGTTTACTAATTTTCCAGTACCTTCGTAAGCTTCTTGGATGTTTTCTTCGTCTATTTTTCCTTCTTTGGGTTGGATTACTAATTTGATGGGGAGATTGTATTTTTTCGCGAACTCGAAGTCGCGTTGATCATGTGCAGGGACTGCCATGATCATTCCTGAGCCGTAATCTGCTAAGACGAAATTTCCTGCCCAAACTGGGATTTTTTGGTTTGTAGTGGGATGGATTGCATAGGTTCCTGTGAAAACCCCTTCTTTGTCTAATTTATCCAAGTTTTCTTGCTTTGTTGATTTTATTCTTTTAATAAAGTTCTCTAGTTCTTTTTTTCTATCTTTTGTGACTAAATCCATTAGTCCTGGATGTTGGGCTGAGATAACTAGGAAGGTTACTCCAAAGAGCGTATCTGGACGGGTTGTAAATATTTTCCATTCTTTATTATTTATTTTAAAATTTATCTCTGCGCCTTCACTTCTTCCTATCCAATTTTTTTGCATGAGTTTAATTCTTTCAGGCCAATTAAGATCTTCTACTTTTGTGATTAACTCATCTGCATATTTTGTTGTATTAATGAACCATTGCTCTAATTGCTTGATTTCTACTTCTGTGTTTATGTGGCGCCAGCATTTTCCATTGTGGACTTGTTCGTTTGCGAGAACAGTATTGCATGTTGGACACCAATTTACATTTGCTTTTTTTCTATATGCAAGACCATTTTTGTAGAACTGCAGGAAGAAATATTGATTCCATTTGTAATATTTGGGGTCATGACTTTTTAAAACACAAGACCAATTATAACTTAAACCAAGCATTTTTTGTTGTCTAATGAAATTTTTTATTGCTTTATCTGTGAAGATTTTTGGATGAGATTTTTCTTTAATTGCTGCATTCTCTGCTGGAAGGCCGAATGAATCATAGCCTATAGGATAGAGGACATTAAATCCTTGCATTCTTTTAAAGCGAGCTTGAATATCTGCGATGATGTAATTAAAAGCGTGGCCCATATGTAAGCCAGATGCGCTTGGGTAGGGATACATTTCTAAAGTGTAGTATTTCTTCTTTCTTGAATCAATTTTAGGCTGGAAGGCTTTTGTTTTTTCCCAGCGGGATTGCCATTTTTTTTCTATTCTTCGAAAATTGATTTTTTTTGAAACTTTCATAGATGAAAGGGGATTTGAATAGATTTAAAGCTTTTGTAACTATTAAATCTGATTCCCATTAATCCTCCTTAAATCACAAAACCCTTGGGGTTTTTAACTCAACACTAAATTGTGGAATTTGTTCGCGGTTTTGTGATTACCGGGAAAAATCTATGTAACTAAAACTCGAATCTAAAGATTGGAGATTTTTCACAAGGATTTACTAGCCATTTCCTAATAGGGAAATAATTTTTTCAATGAATATCTATTTTATAGTAGTTACAATAGAAAGTTTTATAAATGGCTCATTTTTAAACCATTTATGAAATTATTTAAGAATTTGGCTTTGTGCGGAGGTATGCTTTTGGCCGGATGTATTCAGACAAAGCCATGGGGAAGAGCAGAGTTTTATTATGATACGCGAGGAATGTCGAGTGCGACTATTATGGGAGGAGCGACTGATTTGCCTTTAGGAACTGATTTTTTTGGTTTTATTGATGAATTTAGTAAAAAGGATAATTTGGATAATCTTCAGGATCCTTACTTAGAGGCTAAATTGTATCGGAAGATAGAGATAGGAGATAAGAATAGTTTTTTAGGGAGAAGTTTTGGACCTGCTGTTGAATATGATCGGGATTTTGTTTTGTCTCGTGGAATTGCGCGATTGGGATTAACGTTTGAGCCGAATTTATCTCAGTATGTTGATGATTTATTTTTAGGAACCAATATTTATCCTTTTGCAAGTGAAAATGCTGGTGTGCAGATTGGTCTTTATGGTTTTAAGGGATTTTTGGATAGAAAATTTATTCTTGATGGGTTTATAGACGTGAATCCACAAGATAGAAAGCCAAAGATTGTGACTGAATTGCTTGGAGGAGTGAGTTTTATGAATGTATGGGAAAAGTTAAAGGATTTTTATATGGTTAGTGAGGTTAGATACAATGATTATCTTGAGGATAGGTTTGGCGTTGGATTTGGTTTAGCGGTCTATTTCAAGTGATTAGTTTTTTAATTGTGCTTTTATTGATTATATGTTAAGAACTCTACAAATAGTTTGTTGTTTGAGATTGAAAGGCTTTTTAATGGGAGATTCACAGGCAGACTATTTACATAGACTTTTTTATCTGTAATTGCTTTTATTTCGTAGCCTGATTCAAGTTTTGAGATAAAAACGTCTTGAGGAGAAACTATGCCAGGTGTGTTGAGTTCATAGATTACTTTATCATTTAACCTTTTGATTCTTGCTTCTGCTTTTTCTCGTGGCAGAGAATTCATTTTTTCAAGCTGTTTTTCAGTTATGGTTTTTTCGAAGATGCCTTTTTGGGGTATTTTTCTTGGAGTTGTCTGACCGATTTGTATTCTTATTCCATTTGGAAGAGTTTTTATTTCAGCTTTTTCAAAGTCTTTTTCCATATGCTTGAATTGCTTGTCGAGAGATTTGACTAGACTGTTCATTAGAGAACCTATCAACTTGTCTGTGATGCCCATGCTGAACCCTGCTGGAACAATTTCATCACCTAGTTCTTCGCCTCTACCAAGAAGACCGTAATCTCTGGCATATTTTTCCTCATCTATAAGACTGATTCCGCAGTAGGGGCAGAAGCTAAATTTGTCGTCTATTTTTGAACGGCAATTATCACATTTCTGAGTTTTCTTTTTAAAAAGCATAGATATTATAATATTGTTAGGCTTTTAAATATTATGCTTGTCGTGCCGTGTTGTATGATTAAGGTAAATTAACAGGTATAATCTCTAATTTAGCCTTATTTTTCTTAAGTAAGGGTATAACCTTGTCCTTAAATTTCATAGGGATAATAAAAACCCCCCTATTTAGCTTCTTTCCGGAGTATGCTTCAATTAGCTCCTTTCTTTTATAACGGTACTTGCCATTATTTGAAAAGTCATCATAACCATAAAGGGCCCTATGTATCAAAAGTTTTTGATGCGGTTCGGTTTTTTCAAGATACTTTCGAGCCCACCTGCGTGGATACGCAAAATATTTCATATTTTGGGGACGCTACGCTTTCGTCGCTTCGCTCACCCTCGCCTAACAGGCATTAACAGGAATTTTACTCAGCTCGTAAAATTCCCAAATCCAATTTCAGCTCTGTAAATTTCTCCAGCTCTATCGGATTTTTCAGCTCTAAACTGCGGTTTGAGGAAAAATCCTCACGAGGTCGAAATTTACGAGGAAATTAGACTTCTGTTAATGCCGACGTTATATTCAATCAGAGTCGGCGCCTTTGAGCTTCTTTAAACCATCTCTTATTTTTTCTAATGGTTCTATGGAAAGGATTAAAATTATTTCTTCCTTGTCTTCTGGCTCGTTCAGAAATCCTACGCCCATAATATCTGCGAGTCTGCGCAGTTCAGGTTCAGAAAGTTTTTCCATCTCTTCATAATGTTCTTTTAATTTTTCTTTTCTTTCTCTATAATATCTTTTTAGGTGTTCTGGATATTTTTTCTTTATTTCTTCCAAAATTCTTGCCTGACTCTCCAATGTCCTGCCAATATCTTTGCCTTCTTCAATTCCGTGTAAATCCCAGTACAAACATTCCTCGTCTTCATTTTCAACGTAATGAACTGCGCAGTAAGTATGATTGCCTGATTTCATGTCCCAATCCTTTCCACAAATTTCACATTTATCCATAATCTAAATAGATAGACTAATCTTTATAATGATTACGGCACCGACTCTGACTTTGGATTTTTCGGCTACGCCGAACGTTGCACTAAAATCCAACCCCTCCAAGTATTCGCAAGAACATAACAGCGGAGGCTGTCTCACAATCAAACTCACTTCGAGATAACGCACTTCGTGCGGAGTTCTAACTAATCCAATCGTTCAATATCCGTTGTAATCTTCTCTTGGGTGGAGGTTTCCTAGCATAAGAAGGATCGAAGAATCCAAGTAGTTCCATAA
>Ga0213870_1000273_pt1 | contig 26882 bp, 41 predicted proteins | sample WICALVC2017_Meta_FD_160119 | JGI IMG/M metagenome (GOLD analysis project Ga0213870, IMG submission 160119) | Freshwater microbial communities from subterranean cave lake in Wind Cave National Park, South Dakota, United States - WICALVC2017 | ecosystem: Environmental > Aquatic > Deep subsurface >... | reverse complement strand
GTATTAACGGTGCCATTTACCGCATTATTATTTCCCGCACTCCCCGCACCTCCTCCTCCTGATCCACCTGACCCAGGAGTCAATCCACTAGCTACTGCACCTCCCCCTCCACCTGCGCGAGTAACAGATGTCCCTGTTATTGAATTTGCTACTCCATCACCACCATTACCACCTTGATTCGTTACCCCGTTAGCACCAGCAGTACCGCCACCTCCGCCTCCTCCGCCAGCATTAGAATTAATGTTACCACCTGCATTTCCTTGCCCTGCAGTTCCAGAACCACCCGGGTTACCACCTCCTCCTGATCCACCATTGGCACCCGCACCCGCATTACTTTCTCCAAATCCCCCACCAGTTGATGTGATTGTACTAAAAACTGAATTACCGCCACTAGTTCCTGGATTACCACCATCGCCACCATTACCAACTGTTACTGTAATAGTACCCGGAACAGTAATAGCAAAAGCCGCATCATAACGGTGACCTCCTGCACCACCACCACCCGCCAAAGTAGAATTTCCTCTCCCGCCTCCCCCCCCTGCAACTACTAATACTTGAGCATTTAAATTAGGCATTTATGTTTCACTTATAAATCCTTGAAATGAGAGAAATACACTTGCTACTCCACTGACCGATGCCGCAAACGCCGCATTAGCGTTGGTCTTCCAAGCGTTAGGTAAAATAGGCAATGCCCCGCTATTAGCGGGTACTGGCAAATAACCTACTATTGAACTTGTTGCCCCATAGAAAGTTAAGTAAACATTATTCGCGCTGGCATTTGCAACCTGTCCTGAAGTTATATACGTAAAAATGCTTGAACCTTGAGCGGCAATTACCGTTACAGAACCACCATTTACTGGCGTGCCTGTCAACATAGATGCTGTCCCTTGCACCCATCTAGTCAAAGGCGCGTTAGCAGTCAAAACTTCACCGACAGGGCCAACTGCAATAGGTGAATAATCTAAGTTTGCTGAAGTAATGGACGGCATCGCATCGTTGCGGACACCTAAAACAAATAAACCCGAAGCTCCTGTCGTATGCGCCGCATCTTCCGCATAAGTACCAACAATAGATTGAACCACTACTGTTCCCGACACTGAAGTAAGTACAGTTCCACTCTGCACCACTGGCACAGTACCTATAATCGAAGCTCCTACCAATACACTAGAAGGAACCGTACTGACTAAAGATGATATGACTGTTCCACTTTGTACCACTGGTACAGTTCCAATTACTGATGATCCCACGGTTCCTGATATTGAACCTCTAATTGGCAATGGATTTGTTGACTCAACCACACTTAAAGTGGAAGTGGAAACATTAGAACGGAAAATTACAGCTGTTCCTGTTACCGAAGCAATAACGGCATTTTCGGCATATTGAGTTCCCGCAGATATGGTTCCAATAATTGAAGCTCCAACTGTTCCTGATACCGATTGATTGGCACTCGCGGCAAAAGTTACAGGCACCGACCCGATAATTGACGCTCCGACCTGCCCAGAAATCGAAGGAGTGCCACTAAGAGTGGCTGTAATAGCCCCAATAATAGAAACTCCTATTGGCACTGTTGTTGTGCCAAAAACTGAACCATCTGCTGTGGTCAATGCTACTCTCTGAAGATGCTTAGTTAAAGCGTCTTCAGTGATTGTATGAGTTCCGACATTTACTCCTATACCAGAACTGACAATTATTTGTCCTGTGGGCATAAATTATTTATATTCCTTGTCCGACATAGCTTTATGCAGAGTCGGATAATTTCCTAGCTTCAATTATTGCTTTTGCGATGTCTGCTTTTCTTTTGGTTCGGTAGACGTTTTCTTTGGCAGGGTTTGAGACATTAGGGTCGTCTTTTCTGCTTTCCCCTTTCTGTTTTCTTTCTTTTATCTGTTCGATTTCCGTATCAATATCTTCTTCACCCATAACTGTCATGGTGATTTTATCATTCGGGTCAGTGGATTTTACTAACACTTTCTTGCAAGTCGGGCACATATTGTCAGGCGGAAGATTATCGCTTGCTCGATGAAAACGGCAAGGAGCGTTAGGATTTCCTAATCCTGTGGGACACATGAACGTAATTTGGGATATTTTAACCTGTGGCATAGATTTTATCTTTCGTAAGAAGCTCCATAGTAAATAAATATACTATTAGTGGCTGTAGCCACATTACTAATAGAAAATGCTGACCTTCCATCAATTGTCGCTGCAGGTATAGTTGCTGTCAAATTGGTTGCAGCAGATAATGCACCACTATTTATACGACTATAATAATCTGCACTGGTTGTACCGTTGACTTTTACTATTACATCAAGTGCATCAGTTTCAATCACTGTCCGCAAAGCAGATGTTGCGGTTTCTGTCGTACCATCCGCTTGGGTGCCAAAAAGACTCGCAGTGCCTGAAGCAGCTCTGGTTACCTTAAAACCATAATGACCAAAAGTGTAACTTATTGTACCACCCGTATTGCCCACTAAGCCCATTCCACAAAAAGTATTTACATCACTACCAAGAAGCGTTATTTCAAAATGTGTAGACCATAATGGACTACCCCCTACTGATTCTCCTGCTGTAATATGAAGCCATAAGCCACGAGTGCCGCTTGTTCCTGTCGCAGATGTTTCTTGGGCTAAGCCCGTTGCACCAAATGTATTCGTTCCAGCACTTGTAACAGCAAGACTAAAACGACCAGTTGCTTCAAATGTTGTACTTACAGAATAAACAGTTCTTGTTGCTCCCCCCGCAGCCTGCCAAGTCGCCGCAGTTGCACTTGTCGCGGTTAAAATTTGGTCGGCAGAAGGCGCAGTGGCACGAGAAACATTTACGACAGTTGTCGCGGATTTAAGTGCGTTAGCAATTTTAGATGATAGTGGCATCTATGTTACCTCTGTTATTCTAATAAATCCCGCAACCGAAGAAGAAAAGTGTTGTATCACACCTGAATAATTAAACGGAACTTCGTAATAGTCGGTGTCCTGCATAACTACGGTATGGTCAGTAACTCCCGACATCAAACCTAGTTTAACCAAAACTGAAGTACCAGAATAGTTGCTTAATGTTGCCCCTCTGCGTCCTGAATTAGACGCGAGCAAATTTAAAGTTGAAGCTTGAGTTGCTACGGAGGTAACTATACCTGTTGGAGAAATTGCTCCTATCACGGAGGTTATTTGAGTGCCTGATTGTACCATCGGAACTGTGCCAATAACCGAAGCTCCCACTGTGCCACTAACTGATACAGGATTGATAGTTACTGTATTAGTCACATTCACTGGAGCTAAACCAAATATTGAAGCACCAACTATGACACTAGAAGGAATCGTGCTAACCAAAGAAGTAATGATAGTTCCAGTTAATCCTACATTACCAACCACTGAAGCAGTCCAAGCACCACCCTGAAATCCAACTACTGAACCACCAACATTCAAATTAGTATTCGTAACGTTTACAGGTGCAAGACCAAATATTGAAGCGCCGACTATAACACTGGATGGTACAGTACTAACAATAGAAGTAATAACAGTCCCTGACTGAACCACAGGCACAGTGCCTATAATACTAGCACCTACTTGCCCTGAAATACTGGGGTTGCCTATAACAGTTACCGCTCCCGAAATGGAAGGCGAGCCGCTAACGGTCGTAGGAATAGCCAAAAGTACCGAACCAATCTGTACGATTGGCCGGTGATCCCCTGCCACCACACTGGAAGCGGCAGTTAGTATTGATGAATCTGCGTCAAAAAATCTGTAGGCCATTTATGTTGGTTTAAGAATATTCGTCCATGGACTGCCGATTGACCTGATTCTGGAATAAGTCAAGGGAATGAGCAGTCCTGTAATCATCCCGATTTGGATAAGTCTGCCTCCTGTTGGCTTAGCTACATTGGTATAACTTGCTCCTGTCGGCTTGGAAATATTTGTATATCCAACATTCGCTCCTATTACTTCACTGCCAGCGTAAGTCAATGCTCCAAAGCCATAATATTGTCCTCTGATCGCCGCCACCGAAGAAGTTGCTGGTTTGTTGATATTTGTCCATGGCATAAATTAGAAATCGAACCCATCAATCTGAAGCGGAACTGCCTGTAAGGGTTGTTGAACGCCACGAGCCAGTGTCGCGATATAATCCTTGACTCTTTGCTCGTATTTAAAATTAAACGCATTACCTTCTAACATTTTCCCTAATGAGTAAAGATAAGAAGCGGCAATCCGCCAGCCTAAAATCGCCTGATCTAAATCTTCAGGATAAGCCACAGTATCCGTCACGACCGCGTATTGAGTCGGCTGGAGATAATAAAAAATCCGCATCAATCTTGTAACGTTGTGCGCAGAAGTCGGAGTCGGGAATATCTCAAACCAATCTCCTCGATCATCAAATTGTGGACTGGCAGTGCCAGCATTAGTTCTTAGCCAGCCAAATGATTGATCCGGAAGATTAGACACATCCACTTGCAAGGCCGTTTTGTAATCTTGAATTATAGTATTGACGTAATTCAAAGCAATAGCTTTCAAAAATAACATATCTGTTGGATAGAGATATGTTCCTTGATCCACCGTGCCGTCCCGATAAGATTCCTGAAGCTGGGAAGCATCCACACCCGCAGTCACTAATCGGCGGTGAAAATCCTCTAAAGCCTCATTAGCAAAGATAATCCCATTGGCATTAGTCAGACCGTTGGAATCGGTTTGGGCTTGGGCGCGGGCAAAGTTGAGGACAGTACTCAAAACCATTTATTTAAATTTCCTATCATAGATTAGATGACATTCACGGCATAATCTCATCCAATCTTTAATATTTCTCCTGTATTTATGATTCTTATTAGCCCAGTGAATTTGTTGTCGTTTCAATCCAGTTTTATCACAATACTTACAAGTTTCAGGATTACCAAGTACAGTAACTATCCATTTATGCTTTGCAGCATATCCAGCTTTTTCACCTTTCCAACTTGGATTTAATTCACCCTTAGGGCTTGGTATTCCTTTATTCCAAGCTTTTCGTCCTTCTTTAAAGGATTCAACAATCCCCTTTTTTCTATTTACAAGAATTTGTTTATCTTTACTTACACATTTTTGGGAACAAAACCTTGTTTGAGTTTCCCAAATTCGCATACTTATACGTTTATCTTTCTCAAATTCCTTACCGCATATTACACATTTTTTATTTAACATATTACGTCCTAGGGGATGCGGCTTAATGAAGTGCCGCATGACCCTAATACATAATATATTATATTTAGCTAACTATCAACTAGTAATAGCCTAGTTCGATATAGCTGATTCAATCCGACGAATTCTTTGTGTCCCCAACGTGTCTTCAAACCTTGTAACACCCAAACTAACCTTGCCACCAATCGAGGTGTAAAGGTTTAGGGGATTATTAGAATCTGGAGTCGTCACTAAGATAGGCGTTGGTGTTTGAAAGAAACCCCACCCAAACGATTGTTCGCCCAAGACAGTTGTCGGAAAAACCGCAACCGTTGAGTTGAAGTAATTCTGCCAAGCAGACTCAAGATATCGCACTCCACGATAATCTTTCATCTTGCCTTCACGAATATCATCAACCGAAGTATAACGGCCTGCATCTATCCAACCGCCGGTAGCGGTTGAATCCATTAGATCGCCCATAACCTGTGGATGAATGACTGCGACATAATAAGCGCCCTCAAACGGACGAAGACCAGCAGCGTTAGATGAACGAAGCATCTTAACAGCTCTGGTCATATTACTCTGAGTGATCGTATCGCCTGCGGCTACATCCGCGCGAGCCGTTCTACCACCAGAATAAGTCACACCATTAGTTCCGGCGTTAACAACACCTTGAATTACCGTATCAACAAGCCTAGCTAAAGCGTTCCTAACTTGCCCTGATGCAGCATCAACCACTTCAATAGCAGAGTTATGAACCAAAAGATCGGTAACTGTCACCAAAATACCATATTGGGTTCCTGTCGAACTATATGATGTCGCACCCCAAGTCACTGCGGTAGGATTAGTACCTTCCTGAATTGCAGCCACACCTTCAGTGCTGGACACTGGAAATCCAGGAGCCGTAGCTGCTGCTCCTCCCTGAATAGACGCACCCGCACCCCACACAGAACCGCCAGTCACAACGCTGGTACTTGAACCAACGCTAGGAACTGGAATGTTAATCCGAACAGGAAGTTGGTTTGTCTGCGGAAAGAGAATACGGTCATACCCCTTTGGAGCATCCCGTTTTACGCCCAAGCGGGCATATTTAAGATCAGGTTCGAGCACCTTGATTTCGTCATTGATATATGAAACCAAAAGCGCGGACTGGTCGTATGAAACGCCACCCCAACCTGATCCACGTACTGTTACTGGCATATTTGACTTTCTGACCTACCCGTTTAAGTTAGTGAAATGTCTCCCCTGGCTTCAGCTTCCAATAATGCCGCTCGTTTCTCATCCCGCGTCATTTCGCTTAGAGGTTTTTCGCCTCCAGCCTTGATAATATTTGTAGCACTACCCCCTGCCGGAGTTTCCTTTGGTGGTAGCGGAGCAGCCGAAGTTATCAGTTTGCCTTCTTTGGACAAAACAGCGACTGTCGCGTCTTCCACTTCATATCCAGCCATGACTTTTTCTTTAATCCTGTCCTGATATTCGCCAGCGGCTTGATATTTGGAAGTCAACGGAGAGAAATTTTTAAAGAAGTCTATTTCCTTATTGGCCTTGGCGAGCTGATCATCACGTTCAGTTAAGAGCCTTTTTTGCTCATCTCGCTCATCAGCCGTCAATCTAACTTTTTCGGAAAGATCTTTAATTCTTTTTTCTACCTTATTCGCACGTTCCTGATCTTGATCAACTTGGTCAAGATCAAGATCTAATTCATCAGCCATATTATCCTTTCAGTAATGTAAGCGGCGAACTTTACACTACGCTTTAGTCTTTTTAATCAGTAATTATTAGGGACTAGTTAATAATTACGAATATAGCTCCTATTTCCGTGATAAATCGAAGCGAGCTAAATGCTTCTCCGAACAATTATAGGAATCACATACTACTACTACTTGATTAGGTTTGTCAGGATGATCATGAATATTTAAAGTCGAATGATAAATCACATCTTCAGGATTCGCTGATTCCGGACAATAAGAACATCGCAATTCGCCCATATCCTTAAAATGGTCGCAAAGCCGATACTGCATATAAGCTGGCTGAACAGGATCTTTTACTCCACACCATTCACATGTTCCACCTATAACTTTAGGATAATGATGTGTATATGGAACTGAAATTGCACCTTGTCGTTCAATCGTTTTTGGCATGTAACTTTTTCCTTATATTTTCCAACTCTAGCTTATAAATACGCGCCAGAATGGAAAAATCTGAATACTTTTTAGCCCACGCAATTTGCCCATTAAGAGAATGAATCACTGGGCCATTGAGAGGTTTTTTTTCTACTTCAATATCTCGTTGCCTTTTTAAGCTTTCGACCACTCCATCAAATATCTTTTCTTTCAATGTTTTCCATTCTTTACTGTCTGCTATAGCGGTTATTGCCTCAATAATCTCAATCAATTCGGTTTCCTTTTGCCTCAACATCGGTTTCAAATCAAGCGTTTCTTCCACTTGAAAAAAGGAAACATCATTGATTGCGATTTTTGAGTTGTTCATCAAGCTCTTGGTGATTGGTTATTGACCATGACATCAATATTTTCGCTGATGATGCTGGTAACAGCACTGGTGTATTGTCGAAAGACGCGGTTAGTCGGGCCTAGAATTGGAAGACCTGATACTTGCAACTGTCCAAGCGCTGAGGCTGCCGAGCGTCCCGTTGCGCCATAAACACTTCCGAAACTTTGCACACTTCCAGTCGCAACTACACTTGGAGCAACGATACCAGTTCTTACCCCAACTCCCACCACAGGGATAGACAACCACTCTGCGTTGTCTGCGTTGGCATTGGATACAATGCTTGTTCTAGCAACGTCATACCAAGTTGTTCCACCATCATCTGAAGTTTGGAAAGTCACTGAAACACCGCCAGCCATCACGGAAGCTCTAAATTTAACCACGACATTATCGGTATCTTGCGGAAGAACAAATGTATTTGCTATCCCGCCTGCCGTAGAAGCTGGACCAGTAGCCGTAAGAGGTGTAGAGACGGCGAGTATATTTGTTAACGGTAATCTTATTGACATAATTTTCTCTTATTTAATTGTTTAATCGACCATTTATTTACTATATTTAGACCCAAACATGACTTTTTCAGCGGCAGTTTCCAACCGAGCTTTTGTGCCTTTACCAGAATGGTGTTTCTTTTCCATTGCCTTACCTTTTGCCGTTATCTTACTTCCTTTCATAACTCCCATTTTGTTCATAATCTTATAAGGTATGGAACTATTTGCTCCATATTGCTTTTTTAATCTCTGCTCTAAAAATTTAGGCATATTTAGTATTGAGTTAATAACACGCTACTAACTGCTCCTGCTGAAATAGTAGCCACTCGTTGGTATAATCCTTCACCTCTATTTATGCCCTGCACTGATGCGCCTGATGTACCAACCACTTCAATAGGCAAAACAAATTGCCTGATTGTACCACTGGCAATAACGTGGGCAAAGTTAGCTCCTGATGTTGCGCTGACTATACTTGCTTGCGTATCACCAGTACGTATAAACCGCATCGCAGCAGGACCGCCAATCGCCGCAATTTCAAGCATAGTGGTATCATGACCCATAAGAGTCACCGAAGAAGTACTGGCATTTTCTCTATTAAAACTGGCTAAGATTGATGTCGGTGGTGGAGCGTTCTGGATAGGTAACCCGCTTTTATCCAAAGCCACTCTTGGTGCGTAATTACTCATATTATTCGTTCACTTTCTTGATAATCTCGTTGATCTTGCCGACCATTACATTCAGGTCTTGACGGCCCAAATCAAGATCAAGCGGAACAATACCCATTTTGGCTGGAGCTTCCATAGTTGGCTCTGCCATAGGTTCTGCGACTGACTCAGAGACTGGCTCCACAAAATCCACTCGTTTTGTTCTTCCCATATTTTTTCTCCTTTAATTAATAAAAATTACACTTGAGATGGTGCTTGCCTCATCGTAGTTCGTGGCTGAAATTCCGTTTTCAAAGGCGTGGTTGCCGCCATCGGCGATCTCTTTTCTGTTCCTACATTAATTTTACCAATTTGTCCCCTACTATTGTCAAGCACTTGGGTTTGTCCTTGTTTTAGCACCTGATTCTGCATTTGCATTTGCATCATTTGCTGTTCCATCGCTTTTTGTTGGGCTAATAATTGTTCGTGCCTAGCCAAGTGAAACAAAACCGCCCAAGTTTTAGGCTGAAGCATTTGATGAGTATAAATATGGGTAGTGTGGTTATCAGTCGGCAACGCTTCCACCCATTCATTGTTAACCAACTGCTCGTTTTCTGTCTCTGCCTTAATCTCATCAATGGTTTTAGGCAACATGACATCAATCAAACTGGGATCTTGCAGGAATTTAGGGAAGAATACATGCTTGTTAAAATTCCTTAAACCGTCAGGGTTCATACTTTGCATCAAAGCTGGATAAAGTTGCATCAAATCCCGTCTCAACACCAACTCTTTGTATTCCGCTTCTTTGGCTGAGTACACAAGAACACCAGGAGGATAGTCAGTATTAAAGTCTTTTAAATTGATTGTCTGCGAAGTAACTCCTTTCACTCCTATGATATTGGCCATCTTTTCTTTTAATTCCGGCCCATATTTAGCGTAACGATGAAACCAATGAGACCAAAATTCCGATTCTCCGAATTGCATGATTTTGCTTTGTAAACTTTGAGCCATGTCATTAAGTTGCTGGTCAATGGCTGCTTCTGTGGCCGTATTAGAAGTCTTGGTCCTTTGTGGTTGTAAAACGACACCTGTTCCTATGGGAGCATTAGCTTCTTGTTGGAGCATAGAAATAAACTGAATTAGTTCAGGCGACATCGGCTCTTGTGTGTTAAGTGGGGCCACCGCTCCTTCAATATCCTCAACAGGAATGTGCTGGTTAATCTGTCGGGAGAATAATTGAGTAATGTCCTTAACTTTATCAGGATTATACATATAAATCGGATTAGCTTTATCTTTGGCCGCGATAAAAGCTAGGTTCAAAAGCACACTCTTAGCCCGGTGTTTATCCTCAAGTAAATCAGCAATACCGAAATTAATTGAGGCGTGAGGTTCTCTAAATACTTCCTTAGTGGCAACCGGCCACTTAGAGCCCTTTTCTTCTTCCTTGTCGCTTGATGGGTTCTCAAACACTAAATCATCCAAATCCAACGTATCTTCCCATAAAACCTTAGTCATGTCCCGATCCAACCAATGTACGCATTTCTCACCATCATTGTTATAGCCATAGAACTCAAGAATCTGGTAAATATCCCCGCCCATTGAATCAGCCGAAGGTTCTACCGCTTTCTTGGCCTGATCCCTCAAGACTTTATAATTCCATAAATACTCATCCACACCTGATGGAATTTCCTCTGGCTTTGTAATGCCTGTAATCGTGCCGTTTTTAATCAATCTGTTTATTTCAACTTTTGACTTAGTAATCCATTTCCAGTAATATCGCCAATCTTGGACATTCTCAAAGTAGGGGTCGTAACCAAAGGCCAAGGGGTTAATAACGTGCGGCTCCATAATCTTGCGTTTCTTGTTAAACCGCAAGGTTTCCATATAACCGCGATTGAAAAACAAAGCATCCCAACACCAGTCATAATCCAACTTATTCTTAGCCATTTCCAAGTAATCAGATTGGGCAAGCACATTGTAAGAATTAAGTTGTTCTTGGGTAATACCTTGGGATGGCAGGAATTTAACTTGTATCTTATCGTCATAAAGACTGGATAATACACGATTAAAAAGCGTCACCAAAAGAGTGGACGCTATATTTTGATCACCTCGCTGAAGATTATTAAGCAGAACTAGTTGTTTGACCTTACGCCGTTTCCAAGTTTCAAGAAAGTTGCGAGACTCTTCATAACTATCTTGAATGTATTTTAAGTGCTTGGGTAGTTTTTGTTCGTTTGCCATTGTACTTTAAGTATGGCAAATTTGTTTTTAACAAGTCAACCATTCGAGGATAATTCCTATTATGATTTGGGTGTTGACCTTTGTGGTGCTTACGACACAACCATTTTATTAGCATATGTTTAGAATAATCTAAATGATGCGATTCAGTGTTTGGATCATTGCATACTTCACAAGATTCTTGTTTTATTATTCCTTTGTGAAGAGCATATATTGTTTTATTTCTAACGAGGTGAACTTTTCTATGATATTCACAATATACTGTAGTTACTGGATTAAAAACTGGATTAGAACAATTTCGACATAATCCTAATTGTTTATGTTTTCTTTGATAATTTAATTGCTTTGATATAACTAAAGTTTTAGTTCTCTGATATATACCTTTAGGCATTTGATTTCGGCTTAAATATCTCCTGTAAAGTCTGGGGTTTATCAACTACTATAGTCATAAGTCTGGGCTTGCAGAGTATAAATATCCGATACTTTTTCTTACCAATTACAATTCTCGGGTTCACATCTTCGTGTGCCACAAGTCCATCACCCCAAAGAAATGTTTGTATCTGTCGCCAGTGCATATTAAATATTTCTTGTTTAGTCAAAGTTCCTTTAAAGCTTAGATTTTTAGCAAATTCAAAAGTACGCAAGACATAAGGTTTGCCTGTGCCTGAATCAACCATAGGATCAGAAGGCTTAGTCTGCATTTCCATCCCATACCATCCTTCTTTCTCAGTCTTCACCCCAAAAGCTTGTCCATGCTCAGCGATCATTTCTTCTTTAGTCTGGTATTTCTTTTCCGCCATGCCAAATTTCGACCATCTTATCTGCAAATGGTCGTCCTTGATTCATTTTAATTATTTTAGCTGTTCTAATAGTTTGATCGTTTATAACCATTGTCAACACAGCCGCGTCAACACAATTAGGGCTACCAATTCCTTCTCTAAACAAATCTTCTTTCGGCTGAATAATAATCTTACCATCTTTATTCTTGTACTTAACATACTCAAACTCGTTCCAAGCTATATTGTGAACTAATCGGCCACCACTCAATAACCATTTACGCTCTCTCCAATGCCACTCAGCTTTTAAATTAACAAATTGATCATCTTCGCTCTTTTCGCCAAACGCCACGCCCCTAACTGGATAGTCTAAATCTTTCAAACGATCAAACACTCCCTGCCCAACGCCTGTTTTGTCTATAACAATAAAATCGCATCTATAGTCTCGATACTTTTCCATAATCACTCCTACTAAATCCATGGTATTTTGGAGTTTTTGATTGAAAAGAACCTCTTGTAAATTTCCGCTTTTGAGTACAATCGCAGAATTATCTCCTCCTGCCGCTGGATCAACACCCAATATTTTGTACCCTGAGTGTTCGCCTTGAGTAGTATAAAAGCTTTGTAATTCACGGTCAGTAACTAATCGTATATATCCTTTCTCATCCATGCCCTCGTCAAACGCATCCCAGTTCCCCTCTAAATAAGCTTTGCGCTGGTTTTCAGGTAAGGATTCTAAACCCTTATAGTATTCTTGAGGAAGGTACGGATTATCTGTAGGCAAAGCCGGTACATAAACAAACTCATACTGTTCCTTCTCGTCAGGACCAAACATCCGTTTGACCCACATATTCTTGACCCACGCTTCGCCCAAAGGGTTGCAACCTGCTAAGAATTTTACATCTTTTATTCCTGGCCAGCGATGCCGAGAACGGAGCATGTCGAATGTAGTTTTTGGATTTCGGTTGATTTCATCAATAGCAATGACGGCAAATTCGACTGATAAGTATTTTGGGGGGTCATCCAAGTTTCGGAAAGCAATAATGCCTGATCCATATTCGGGGGCCAAAGTGAATTCATGCTTTTGTTCGTTATATCTTCCCAACCAATCAGGGAACTCGAACTTAATTTTGGTAAGGTGCCGATCATTAAGAGATGGGTAATCCTCGCAAAACAAACCGGCTCGTATTCCTTTGGTTTTATATCTTGCATAATAATCCATTAACCAATAAACGCACATCCATCTAAGCCAGCGTGATTTACCTGAACCTACACTGCCGCCAAATAACGTAAACTTAAATCTTTTAGAAGCTAACTTAGCTTCATTCTGTTTAGGAAAGAAATTGCTAAGCTCTGTAAAGCTGATTTCATCATTCATCTAATTTAATTACTTTACTTAAAACTTCTATATCGCCTTTTATCTCTTGAGGCGGCATACCTTCAGCCATTTTCCAAATACTTTCATTACCCACTTTTTTGGTAAATTCTAACTTTTCCTCCTCAGTCATATTCTTAAAGCGTTCCCGCCAATATTCTTTAAGTGTTTGTCCTTTTGGTCGCCCTGCTCCAAGATCGGGATGTCCTGGTTTGAATGTTCCATCAGGATTTCTCCAATTCTCTACCAATTTATTTGGATTTTCCGCTTGAATTGAATTTACAATACTAGATTCCATATTATTTTAATAAATATTTATATTTCTCTCTGTTGTCTTTTAAGTATTGCGGCCAATCGCTTTCGTCCGTCCAGTACTTAAAATCTCTACCAAGAAAATCTTTGTTCTCCGCTATGTTCTTGTCTAAATTGTCCATTACTTGTGGCGTGGCATAAGATTCTTGCGTATAACTATCTTCTAGCTTGCGTCTTAATCCATCCTTCAGCGACGTAAAATGCCAGCCTTGTTCTTCTTCTGTTCTTTTTGTCCTGCTCCTTAAATGATTAAGAATTTCATTTTTAATATCTTTATAAAATCCTACTAAGGTTCCCCAAAATTGTTCATTTGAGCGATTGTTTAGATAATAAGAATAAACTTTTAATTTTAACTTGACTGGTAAGCCATTAAAAGAAAGTTTCGGGTTAGGGATCTCATCACAATCACCTATCAATATTATATCATCATCTTGTAAATCCGTTAAGCAGCCTTTAATCGCCTCTTTTTGACAAAACTCCCTGATCCAATGTTTCGCTCCTTTGCCGTATTCCGTATTCGGACTCCTGACTGCTAAATCTTTGTATTCTGACCAGATATCTTCGATTATGAAGTAATACCTTATCTTAGGCCATTTTTGAGCGAATAAAGCGATTTTAGGCTTGCCGCTGAACGTCTTGTCAAATTCAACAACAATAAACTTGTCCACATAATTCTTCAAGATATTATAGCGAATTTCAAATAAATCATATTCGCCGTTAAATGTAATGCAATCGTAAATTTTAGAGTTTGTCATATTTTTTGTGGCATTCCGCACAAAGCCTTAACCAATCTTCTAAATCCCGTTTATACTTATGACTTTTATTAGCCCAATGGATAAATTTCCCCTTTAAGTTAATTTTGCCACAATGTTCACAAGTAGTTGGCTTACCTCGTTTTCTAACAATCCAATAATGCAAACCAGAATAACTAACCTTATCGCCTTTCCAAAATGGATGATTCTCATTAGCTGTTTTCGGACTAGGCTTACCTTTTCGCTTACTCGGCTTCCCTAATTTAGCTTGTCTTATTTTTTCAATTGTTTCTTTACTTCTATTCTTACCAATCCAATACCCCACAGAACCTTTTTTAGCTTTCCAGTAACATTGAAAACTACAATATTTTCTTACTTTTTCATCATAAGGATATGTCAAAAATTCTTTATTACAAACTAAACATTTTTTATATAATGGCATATCTCCATTATAACTCTTTCGCCATTATAAGTCAACGCCTATCTTTGGCATAAAACATTTCTACCCCCAATATACTTCATCCAAAAGTCATTATTTAACAATTCATGAAAACGCCACCTATCATTCCAATGTTCGTATTGAATATATCTGCATATTTTAATAGCCTCTTGTCCACCTTGGAGAACTTTAAAATCAAACCCTTCAGTGTCTATTTTCAAAAAATCAATTCGTTTTATATTGTATTCTTTAATATACCAATCCAAAGTTTTAATTGGTAATGTCATATCTCCTAGAGTATTCACATCAGGAATGGCTTCCCCACCAGAGAAGGCTTGGGTATTTTTACTGTAGGAAAACTCTCCTTCCACATCTCCTAACCCATAATTATTTAAATAAACATTTTTTCTATCTCCAATTTTCGCTTTTAATTCTGCAAAAAACTCTGGATTTGGCTCAAATAAGTGATAAGTCGCTTTAGGGAAAATGTCAAAATAATCTATGTCTGTTCTTGAACCGACATCAAATACAATCTCAATATTTTTTAGGGATTTAATTATCTCTAGTTCTGATGCGGGAATTGGGGTATGTTCCATAAAAGATACAATCCTCTTTCTATTATTTGACATTCTCCAGGGTAAACAGTCCAGTCCAAATAACTTCTTAATTTCTCATATAAACTTTTAGGATGTTTTAAAATATTCGCTTTAGGTAATAAATAATTACTGCCAGGAGCAAATGGCACATACTTTAGACTTCTTAATCCTAACAAATCGCTTAATTCCTCCACTGCTTGCTCATTTTTTGGCGGATGTGCCGTTAAATACCAAAAATTATTGATCTCATAATACATCCCGTCTTTATAGTAACATACTGGCATATATGTATGGTGTTCTTGGCTAAGTATTGGAGTAAAGGTCTTATTATCTTTAATCTTTTCAAATTCGCGCGGTTTTATGTAATCAAATAAATTACATTTTATTAAGATTGCTACATCAGGCAAATTAGAATAGTTATCAATAATAAATTTTAGTTTCCAATTAATATCACTTCCAATATTATCAACTTTAATACTTCCCTTAAGAGGACTTGCAGAACTATCAAAAATAATAGGACTGCTTGTATAGTCTTTGAGCCAAGAGGCTTGATGGTTATATCTATGAACGATATATTGAGTTATTTTTTCCATAATTAGGACGCTTTATATTTTTACCTGCATATGTTTCAGTTTTTTTATGGCATGGAATACACAAGGTTCTACCATTATTTATATCAAATCTTAATTGAATATGATTTGCAAAAGGTTTAATATGGTCGGCATGCAATAAAACAAATTTTCCTTTTTCTGATTTAATTTCACATAAGACACAAGTATAATTATCTCGTTCCAAAACAGATTTACGCCAAAATTTGTATTCAATAGATTTTCTTATCCTTTCATTTATTGGAGTAACCCCACCTTTCCACATATTATTTTGTGGCCCTCTCCTAAAATTAGTAAAATCTGTATGTGCTCCTATATTGCTAGTTCTAATCTTTTCCTTCCACCATTCAGGCATAGACCCTCGTTTTTTACCTCTCCAAAAACTTATCTGACCTTTATGAGATAGAGAAAGATTTTTAATATGTTCTTCAGAAAATTTTACACCCTTCTTGCCCTTACTAATATTTTTCCGCCATTGGTCACTTCTTTTACCATATTTCTTGCCCGTAATAGCTAATCTAATTCTTTCAATCGTTTTAGCAGAATGTTTATGACCCAATTTAAAACCAGTGGGATTTCTCCTATGCGCTTCTCTTTGTTTAGCTATTGATTCAGGTTTATGCTTTGAGCCTCTTATCATATAACTAATCTTATCATAAAAGTATTAAATATACAAGAATTTCTTATAATAATTCATCGGCCAGTCCCATCGCCCTACATTTCTTCTGTTCCAGTATTTCGGGGCAATAATTTCTTCCGCATTGCCTAACAATGCTGGTAAAATAGCAAAAGCCGAATTAGAGATAATCAAATGTTTGGCGTATCGCACCGCCCGCCAATTTAATCCTATGTCTTGAATAATCGGTAAACCTGGAAAAAACCGCTCTGCTGTTTTTGGATCATCAGTATGCACTTCAAATCTTATTTTAGGATGCTTTTCTTTTATTATTTGCATAGCCTTAACCCAGTATTCTTGTGGTAAAAATAATTCAGGTATTACAGTAAATTCTCCACCTCGAAAATTGATAACACAAATATTTGGATGGACAAATAAATGTTCAACTTTCAACCATTCTCTTACTTCATCCAATCTATGTTCAAAGTATCGTATATCCTGCGCTCCATAACCATCTATTATTGAACCATCGGATATAAAATTTATTTCCGGATTATAATACGGAGTATTAACTATAAAAGTTTTAGATTCATCTTCTAAAATTAAGTCTCCTGATTTAGGATCAACTTCATATTTTAAATCTACTAGCTTACCCCAATCTAATGACATAAAAGAATTTCCTTTAAAATATTCCTTTCCCATAAAACCAAAATCGTATCCTTTATCAAGAGCAACGACTCTAGTACAGATATAACTAAACAACATATCTCCAATTCCTGATCCAGGTTTGATTTTACCAATTACCATTTGATTATATTTAATTTTGCAAATTCTCCGAAATATTCTTTAGCCATTTGATTGTATTTTTCTGCCGCTTTTTCCTTATTTTTTGCCCATTTAACATATCTTTTTCCATCAACTTTGATATATGCCATCCAAAGTTTAAGAGTCTTATTCCAACTAACTCCCTTATAGCCCGAAGTATTATATGAATTTATCCGTTGATTAGCATTATTCTGTGATCTCGTAGCAATTCGTAAATTCTGTTTACGGTTATCTAATTTATTACCATTAATGTGATCTGCTTCATAACCATTAGGAATCTCAATAATCTCTCTGTGCATTAAAAAGTATCCATATTTTGATCTTCTAATAGCATACCCATTATTAGTAATAGACCACCGAAATTTATTTAATCGGTCATAGTCTTTATCATCTACTAATGTTTGATATTTACCTTTATTTTTGCCTTGTTTGCTTAAATCAATATACTTCATGTTATAATAATATCATAAAGCAGATTGAAATGCAAACATTTTAATATCCTTCAATCATGTCGCTTGATGAAACATAAATGTTTTAATTCCTTTATTCTCCGGTATCTCATGCTCTTTGCCGAAAACTAACGCTTGTTCAAATGTCGCAAACTTGCATCCCTGCCTTTCCAGCCATTTCCGATTCCAGCAGCAGATATGTCCGTCCTCGTTATTATTGCCATACCGATATTGCAAAGGCCGAGTAGCGGCTAAATCCATTAACTTCTTGCTTCGCAGTCCCACACCATTTCCCACCCTTTGCAAGTTTCCTTCCTCGTCTCGGTAACTAAAGCTGTCTTGCGGCAAAGGCCATGGGCTTCCGATAAAATCTAGTTCCAGCCATTCAGGATTCCACAAATCAGGGTTAATTACATAACCGTCCCCGTGAATAAATAAAGCATGGGTAGTAAACACATATCTAGGCAAATCGTAAATGACAGCTTTATTCCAATCATCCACGTTATCAATCTTCTTGTCCATAACCAGTTTAATTGCTCCAAATTCTATCTGTTCAAGACATTTCTCAATAGCTTTCAAGTGTTCTTGAGTTTTATATCCTAACCCTGTCATTGCTATAAGTGTAATTTGTGGTAAATAAATCATAAGTCAATTTCCGCTTTCCAATTTGGTGTAGTATTTGGAATTACCGAAGCATAAATTTCGCCTTCCTTTTTAGGATCGTACTTTAAATTAAACTCTATTTTTTTTCCTGTTTTAGCCGCAATCTTTTGAGCAATTTCCTTTACAGAATAAACTCTATCGCTTCCTAGCATATATTCTCCTGTTGGCCAGTCTTTAGCTTTTACAAATCCTTTAACTATATCATCCACGTGCACAATCGTTCGGCTTTGATGTCCTTCACCATTGACCTTAATCACATCAGCGTCTATAAATTTATTGATTACTCCATGTCCTCCCTCACCCCAAATGTTAGGCAAAGTAAGAATTATATATTCAGGACAAAGCAATTTTATATATTCACTAGCTGTTTTCTTAGACAAACCATAAGGTGAAGTAATCGGCAATGAAGCGGCGGTTGCTGGATAAATTATTTTAATATTCGGATAAAGTTGAATTAAATTAATCGTATCTATAATATTATCCATCGCGTCTTGCAAAGGATGCAAACGAGAATATTGCAAATCAATTTGAGCGGCCAAATGATAAATCAAATCAATATTTTCAAATTGAACACTTTGAGAAATTGTTTTTCCTAATCTTCGATCAATTTTTAAAACTGTATAACCTAAATCTTCTAAGGCTTTAGTTAATTTTGAACCGATAAAACCCTCCGATCCCGTGATTATGTACCTTTTTTTTTGGAACTCATTTTGTCGTATTGTATGTAGCATTTCTCAAAGCTTATTTATCTATAAATTCATTAAAGGTCTGTTTAATATACTCTATTTCTTTATCACCTAACCCCTGATGAATTCCTAAAAGTATGCCATTTTTCATAATATAATCTGCATTAGGAAAATTATCAGCTTTTCCTAATTCTTTAAACGCTGGATGTCGCAAAACATTACCAGAAAAAATTGGTCTAGTCTGTATCTCATGATTTTCAAACCATTTAACCAATTCATATCTAGTAAATGGAGCATTATTTAAAGTTAAAGGAAATGCTAACCAATTTGGATCAAATTGCGATATAGGTAAATTAAAATAAGAGAATTGAGCAAAAAAATCGTAAAGTTTTTGAAAATTCTCTTTTCGTTTCAAAATAAATCCATCTAAGCGTTTAAGTTGCTCCAAACCAAAAGTTGCTTGAGCTTCGATTGGTCTCATATTAAATCCTTTTTCTACATACCAAAATTTACCATCATAAGGAAATCCCTCAATTTCATATTTATATCTATCTTCAATCTTTTCAGAAACATCTACTCCTCGTCCCCAATCTCGCATAGTCCTAATTCGATCAGCCCATTCCTTTTTATTTGTCATTACCATACCACCACTACCATAAGCAGTTATAATATGTGAACCATAAAAAGAAGTAGAAACCAAATGACCTCTTGAATTAGTAATCGTGTCACAAGAATCTTCTATATATAATATATTTTTTAAATCACACCAATTTCGCAAACTATATGAATCCATTTTATTTCCTAAAAGATTTGGAATCATTATTGCAGTTGTTTTAGAAGTAATTTTCTTTTTTATATCTTCAATCGTTGGTAAAAATGTTTGAATTTCACTATCTACAAATACTGGTATTAATCCTGCTTGTAAAAGTGGTGTTAAAGTTGTAGCAAAAGTTAAAGCCGGAGTAATAACTTCACCTTTCGGAATTAATTGACTTATTAAAAGATTAGCTGAACTACCGGAATTGACAAAGATTCCATATTCTTTAGCAAAAAGTTTAGCTATTTTATTTTCAAATTCAGTAGATAATAATCCCACAGAAAGAAAAGTATTATCTGCCGCTTTTACAACTGCATCCATTTCCTCTTTCCCATAAATTGCCTGAGCATAAAGAATTTTCATCTTATCATCCCTTTTCGTATTTTTCTTTTAACCGCCTATGTTCCTCAATTTTAAATTCATCACTTAAATTATATGTAGTTTGGCCTTCATGAATCCCAATTACTACATTTATTTTCTTTAATATTTTAGGACTGCCATATTTTCTAAAAAATTGTTTATACAAATCCAAATCAAGCACCCACCTAAATTGCGGATCAAATTTAATATCTGCTGTCCGTCTAAAAGTCAAAACTGATGGCGAACCAATAGTATTTTCTGATTCCGAAAAATAAGGTTCATGAGGATTAAAATACAATCCGTCCATAAAGTGTGTACAACCTGTTACCAACCAAGTCGTTTGATAAGTAAAATGTCTAATTATATCATCTAAAGAATCTTGGCTATAAAAGAAATCATCTTGGAAAAGAATCTTAACTAATTCCCCGTTGGCTTTATCAATAGCATAGTTAATATTTTGAGCCATTCCTTTTTCACCTCTATTTTGAGAATAATGACAAAATATAGGATATTGCGAAACATAATTTAATACCAAATTAGATAAATACTCATCAGTGGAATCATCAGAAATAACAATTTCATAATTTTTAAAAGTCTGCTTAATAATAGAATCTAAATTACGCTTCAAAAGTTGCCAACTATTTCCCATTCCTTGATATATGGGAATACAAATACTTACTTTAGGCATTTTCCATCTCCCAATCACACATTATTTTTATTAAATCTTTAAAATTCGTTTGAATCTCAAATCCCAATATCCTTTTGGCCTTACTCGGATCACCTTGTAAATAATCTACTTCCGCCGGACGTTTTAATTTTTCGTTTATCATCACATAATCTTGCCAATTAAGACCTAGATAGTTAAAAGTTTCTTCCACAAACTCCTGCATACTGTGAGTTTCACCAGTAGCAATCACAAAATCATCTGGTTCACCTTGCACCATCTTCCAAATCCAATAGACATAATCTTTGGCATAGCCTACATCCCGTTTGGCTTCCAAGTTTCCCAGAACTAATTTATCTTGGAGTCCTTTTTTGATTTTAACTGCGGCTTTAACTACTTTTTTAGATAAAAATTCTTCTCCTCTGCGTGGGCTTTCATGGTTAAATAAAATTCCGTTGTATATTTTTAAACCATAACCTTCTCTATAACTTCTTCCAAGATAAAAAGCGTATGCTTTGGCGCACCCATAGGGGCTTCGTGGATAGAAAGGTGTAGTTTCCCTTTGTGGAATTTCCTGCACTTTTCCAAACATTTCAGAACTTGAAGCTTGGTATATTTTGGCAGTCGGACAGACAAGCCGTACTGCTTCAATAAGATTTGCAAACCCAAGTCCTGTAATTTGTCCTGTATACGCTGGTATTTCATAACTTATCCTTACTTGCGACATTGCCGCAAAGTTATATATTTCGTTAGGCATAACTTCCTGCAATATCTTTACTAAATTATTTACATCGCTTAAATCTCCGTAATGGAGAGTAATTTTATCTAAAATGTGGTCAATGCGTCTGGTATTTCCTGCCGAAGAACGTCTAATAATTCCGTGAACTTCATAATTTTTCTCCAATAGCAGTTCGGCCAGATATGAACCGTCTTGCCCGTTAATGCCGGTTATAAGAGCTTTCATTTAATATTCCTTCCATAAGTTTCGGTTGATTTATGACAATCAAAACATAAAGTTCTTCCGTTATCTAACGCAAACCTAATTTCAGAAAATGATACAAATGATTTAATGTGATCAGCATGAAGATTTTCTAAAGCACCACACCAGATACAAACATATCCATCTCTTTCAAAAACTACGGTTCGCCATAATCTATATTCTACTGATTTCCTCAAGAGCTTTTGCCAATAAGTTATACCGCCCTTCCAACTTGGAGATTTATCACCTTTCATGGCTAAACTTATTTTTCTTTTATGTTCTTCCGTTAAAATCCTTCCTTTATTTCTTCCTATTGAAGCAATTCTCATTCTTTGTATAGATTCTAGACTTCTTTTTTTCCCTAATTGTGCTAACCCCATATTCTTTTTCCATTCATCTGAAAAAGGCGGGCGTTTTTTACCTTTTGTCCAATTAACCTGTACTCCTTTTTTCCCTTTATTCCAAGGGATATGTCCTTTATGTGCCATGTTACATTTTTATCCAATGATTTGGTAAACCTATGAACTCTTTATCATGTTGCGGATTTGAAAACCATTGATGAGGTCTTACAACAACTTGTCTCTCATGTTTCCCAAGCCATGCAAACCAATAAGAAAATGAAGAATTTGCGATTATGTGCGATTTGTGACAAGCTGCATAATTTAAATCCTCTACTTCATTTCTTCCTTCTGAAAATTCAAACTGATCCCCTTGAAACAATAGACATTTTTTGCACCATTCAATGTCATCGCTAAATATAGTAAACTTTTCATTTGGAAACATTGCCATTGCCCGAACATAATAATTATCCGACATATCTTCGTGTAGATGGTGTCCTAAATCTATATAAAACTGATTTTCGTGATAAGCCGGTTCTTGTGGATTAATTGGGTTCTTAGCCCGCCGAACATGAATTGCCACTCGGTCTATGCTATTAGGCACTATCCCCTCTCCATACAACTGTCTGATTTCAGACTCATACTTCTTAAAATACTTTTCATCTTGGACGAAAATTGGGTAATTATTATCTTTGCAATAAGCATACAAAGCAGCCATTTGGAACATTCTATTAGACAACCTTCCAAAAATTTTGTCTGGATTTACCATAATTTAAAATCCTTATTTATTTGCTTCATTAAAAATTCGTGATGTTCTTGAGCTTCATGGATCATAGATTTTTCCTTTGTTCGATACAACCACAATATTTCTGGAATAGTTATTATTTTTTTCCCTCGACTTAAAAGATCAAACCACAAGTGGAGATCTTCATAACCCCAAGTCATTCGTGGACTATATCCTCCAACTTCCAACAAAGCCGATTTCCTAATTGCCGAACAATAACCAATCCTGTTTCCCGTCTTAAAATCCTCTACAGTCGGGTTAGGCATTAATATTATTTCTCGCTGACTAATCCCAAATTCCTTAAAAGAAAGCCCAATTATATCCGCATTCGTTTCCTCTATTTTTGTCAGGATTTTTTCTACACAATTATCCACTAGCATATCATCTGCATCAAGTGGAAGAAAAAAATCCCCAATCATGTTCATAATCAAACTATTTCTTGCGGACGCTAATCCCTTATTAACTTGATTGATAATCTTAACTGGATATTTTTTAGCGACTTCCAGTGACCCATCAGTCGAACCATCGTTGCAAACCAAAACTTCACAATTAACTGTTTGATTTAAAGCAGAATCCAAAGCATCGGCTAGAAATTCAACTTGATTATATACTGGAATCCCAATTGTTATATTCATTTTTGTATACCTTGCATTGCCGTTATTTGTCTTTGTTCTTCAGGGGTTAGTTGTTTTATTGTAAATTTCTTAGTAAGAGTTATTAACTTTGGCAAATAACTACAGCCCCATCTTGGTTCATAAAATTCCTTAATCAAACTATCAGGATAGATATACGAAGGAGTAAGGACAACTGATGGCGGGTTATCAAATAAGTAACGATTCCAAATTGACTCATCATTCCAGATAGGGATATAATTTTTGTTAAAATCTGCGTCTATGTTTTTCTTCATTATTTTCATAGCTTTGATATACTCATCACTTTTGCCGCCTTGCAACCCACCTGCAAAATACATCGGCATAAATCTTGGTTTGCCAGCATCATCAATTAGCTGTCCTGGTCTTGGTATGTATGCCTTAGATTCCTTATTCGGTTCATAAGGCGGCCACATAGTTTTATCGAAAGCATACATCGGGTGTAAGGCTGCTGTTAATCCAGAACCTAAAATCTCATCACCCACCACATTCACAAATTTCATGTCCACATCGCAATAAAAAATATAGTCAAATTCTTTCAGCTTTTCTTCCTGCTGCAAAAATAAATGATAACGCATTAAAGTCGGCATTGGCCATTCTATGCCTTCGGTAAAAAAGATATGATTGCCAAATTCTTTTCTGGTATCTTGCACAATTTTCAAAATATTTTCCCGACTTTGCAACATTCTTGTATCTTGTCCTTGTACGATCCTAGCCGCAATGTCGGCTTCAGTAGGCAAATTGTCCAACAAAATCTTTAATTCAGGACTATCCAATTCAGGCATATCCGACCAAACAAAATATTCAACTTCATGGCCTGGCAAAAAGAATTGTTTAGCCCCCAAAATCATATCTTTCGCATATTGCCAATAAAGAGGATTTAAACAAATCCAAACAAATACGACTTTATATTTCTTTTTAGCATCAGGTATATGCGTAGTTATATAATTGTAAAGGTACGAATCTATACTAATACGGTTAATATCACTGATTATATTGTTATCGTAATAAAATTTATTAGCCAATCTGATAAATTCTGCAGAACTTAAAACTATTTGATTATTTTCCACTAATTTATGGATTAATTTTACTTATTTAAAAATTTTCCATATTTTTTTAACCACCATTGCCATAAAAAAGCGGGGATAAATTTTGGTTTAATAAACAATCTTCTCATTTCCCTCCGACTAATAATAAAAAACTTATTATCAACTTTAATTCTCATGTCAAATTACTAATTATCTCCTTCATTCTTTTTTCATAATATTCCAAAAAATCTATTTGTTCATGACTTTCCTGCCATAACATCCAAATCCTTCCCCGAAGTTTCTGGCTCATTTTCCTGTTATCTTTAGTCTTAATCATCTGTCCTTTTGGGGTTAAAACTTCAACTTTTATCGGACGGAATTTATAAGTCAGATTCACAGTTCCATCTTCATTATTATCCTCCGATTTTCCAACAATACTTCCTTCAATAATTACATGATAATTATCACCGATTTCTAAAGATCCGAATAGAGAAACTGTGCCTATTAACTTGAGGATATGTTCGTTAACTTCCATTTTTTCCGACATGCAAACTACGATAAAACATATTTATTTTCTTTCCTTCTTTCATACTGTAGTTAAGGTTGGAGAGAGTTAGGTTAATTATGCTTCTCATAAAACTTTCTAAGTTTAGTTCCCATATCATCCTGAAACCAATTTATCTCAATATAATTTCCACCTGTTTCTTTATTGCCTTTGCGTATTTTTAGATGAAGTATGTGCCGTGTCTTACAAGTGCAACACCATTGACTTATCCAACCATTATCAGCCACATAGGTTTCGGCAGGCATTTCGTTAAAGTTTATTATTTCTTTTTTCATCGCCGATTATTTTAATTAAAAGAAATATCCTCATAATCTTTTATTGCCTTCAAAATATATATTCTTAGGAGTTAATAGTTGGCGAGAAATTTATTATTTACACTTACTTCTGAGAACATAGGGCTTTTTAGATTTTCGTCGTTTCCAATATCTATAATGTTTATGACAGCAATAAATCATATATGTAATTCCTTTCTAAGTAATTTAAGAACTTGGGATAGGGCTGTATTGCGGTCATTTACCAATTGTTGCAGATATCCGTAATGGGTTTAGGTTAGTAGTTTTTTCACTACTCTACTGCGGATTTTGTTTATTTGCCCGTAGGTTCAACGCTTATATTCCTTAATTTTTCTAATCCCCGAGCTTCTATTTGTCTAATTCGTTCCATCGTAACTCCAAATTCTTTGCCTATTTCTTTATAAGTTTTAAATTCAAAAAACCTTTCTCTTATAATTTTTTGTTCTCTTAGGTTTAAACCTTTTAAATTTATAATTCCTAAATCTTCTAATCGAAGATAAAATTCTTTTTTGCTTTCTCTAACCATATCATAAATCAATGATTCTAATTTACGATATGCAAATAAATCCAATTTCCACATCTTCGCTCTCCCTGACAAACGATACGACTCAAATAATTGTTTTATACGGATTGTCATTTTATTATTTTTAATTTATATTCTTCCTTAAATTTTTTAACTACTATTTATAAATATAACCCTTGGCCAGATTCTCTTGCTTAACTTTTTCTTGTTCATCGTCTAATTTTTTCCGTCCTACCACAGTAGAACAACCGTTACAATATTTACCCGAACATTCCTCGCTACAATGAACACACCAGTGAATAGTTTTAGTTATTTGTTCAGGAATAACCATTATTTTATCCTTTCTAAGTCATATTGTTTATGACATTTAACACACAATCTTATCCAATCATCTAGTTGTCTTAAATATTGACCAGATTTATTTGCCCAATGGAATTTAGCTGAAGTAATTTTACAATTGCTACATATTTTAGGTTTTCCAAATTTACTTTCAACCCACATATGCAAACCACGATATTTAACTTTACTTCCTTTCCAAACTGGACTTTTTTCACCGAAAAATCTTTTACCATAAAAATAATTTTTATTTCCCTTATTTGCTTCGCTTATCTTTTTCTTAGTTTCCAATGATATTCTTGTGCCTTTAGACCAAATATTTTTTCCTTTAAGAGCATTAGAAATATTACTTTTATGATCTTCTGTGAGTTTTCCTCCTAATTTCGCTAAACTAATCTTCTTTTTATGTTCTTCAGTTTTAAGATAAACTCCGCT
>Ga0213870_1000272_pt1 | contig 26902 bp, 50 predicted proteins | sample WICALVC2017_Meta_FD_160119 | JGI IMG/M metagenome (GOLD analysis project Ga0213870, IMG submission 160119) | Freshwater microbial communities from subterranean cave lake in Wind Cave National Park, South Dakota, United States - WICALVC2017 | ecosystem: Environmental > Aquatic > Deep subsurface >... | reverse complement strand
GTACATAACAGAGTTTGCCGCCGCTGTACGATGGAGCGAAACCATCGTTGGAGGCGCAAATTCTGCAGTCGGCGCAGGTGGCCTTGATATCAGCACTAGCGCAACAGCCACAAGTTCTATACGAGTTCTTGTTCAAAGCGGGGGGGCTCAAGCTGGGGCGGCTTATCAACTTGGTAGCCCATTGGTATCAATCATGGAAACCCCGATGGCCCAGGGAACGGACTATCAGCAATACTCTGGTCTTTATGCAATAACTACTGGAGGCAGCGGGATAACGTTTACATCAAGCCATATCGGTTTCAAGATTACCCGTGCTGCTTCTGGAACTGCATCGTTATTCGCAACCCAGGCTGATGGCACGACAGAGAACGCTTCAGCCGCTTTGCGAACTGCCGTAGCCGGTGAAGTCTTTGACTGCGTTTTCAAGGTCAACTCTACCACAAGCGTGGATTACTACACGCGTATCAATGGGGGTGCCCTGTCATCTGCAACAAACCTGACCGCTAACATTCCAGCAGGCAACACCGGTGACTTTTGCATAGCTATTTCCAACGCAGGTGTTGCCACAAATACCAGGATAGTTGTGAGTTGCTTCGCCTACGAACGATAGGAGGGGAAAACACGATGTCTCGAACCACGATATGTCGCCGCACTTGGCACTGCACAGGCTGCCGATATGAATCAGACCAACTCGTTGGCACTTGTTCAACATTGGCCTGCGTGGGTGAAATCTACGAGGAGACCGACCCTGCTCGCTGCGGGTCTATGACTGTCATTGGGCCGGAGGACATTGAGAACGAAGTAACTGCTATTCAAGCGGCACGCGCTGCGCGTGGTCAAGCCGAGTTACCCGCTCAAGCGGTCGCTGACTACAAGGCGCAGCGCATGGCGGAGATGAACGCCGCCATCGCTGCTATCAATGTCCGCGTCCACGATGCCCAAAAAGCGCGAGCGTTCAATAAAGCCATAGGAATAATGGGTATCTCTAGGGAGCCAGCAAACGTCAACCTCTCCACGAAGATAGATGAATCGCTCGTGTAAGGAGAACGCCATGCCGCACAAGGGTTAGGGCAAGAAGCCGTACAAGGCCAGCAAGAGTGTCCTCTTCTCTGTTGGTTTGATACGTGTACAGGGCGACCTTGCTTGAGGTGCGTATCACGGAAATCAGGGACAACTTTCACTCTCTTGCGCTTACCAGCACCGTATCAGTTTCAATCCACTACGCTGACATACGAAGGCTCATAGACCTCTACAACACCTTCCGTGTCCTTGCAGACATTGCTACTCTTGAATGGAAACACCTCTCTGGCAACGAGTTTTCCTATGTCTTCCACAGTAAGGATAATCGGCAGTGGCGACAAAAGATTCTTATAGGCAGTGACTCTCTCTTTCGTTTTGATGTGCCCGATTGGTGGAAAGAGAGTGAGCTTTCAACTCACAATATGTTTATAATAGAGTTGATAAAGCTAACGATAAAGTACGGAATCTCAAAGCTGGAGGTAACTTACTATTGAGCCGTGATTGTCTCAACGCCCGCCACTTCCGCTGCGATGACAATGAGTGTATCTGTCCGTGCCATGATAATGAGGGTCTATGCCTCGCTCACCCACCCGAAGAGTGTCTCGCCCCCAAGCCATTCCTCCTGGTAGTGTAGAGGGGGCTAGTACCGACCAACTTCTCGTCCGACAATCGGATGGGGAGTGGAGGCCCGCAACTGCGGGGACTGATAGCCTCGCCGATGATGCTGTCACAAACGCTAAGCTCCGCAACAGCGGTGCCTTATCAGTTATTGGGCGGTCTGCAAATTCTTCTGGTGACCCCGCCGATATAGTGGCCACGGCTGCATCTGCTGCGGTGCTCAGAGAATCAGGCTCTACAGTTGGCTTCGGAACCGTTGTTACCGCAGGTCTTGCCGACGGCGCGGTTACTGAGGTCAAGCAGACACTCGCTGATAACACCACCGGCAATGTATCTGCAACTGCGCATGGATACGCGCCAAAGTTCCCCAACAACACAACCACATTCCTTCGTGGTGATGGGGCTTACTCATCACTACCTGTCAAAACGATTAGAAAATCTGCCTCTGAAACTGTCAATAATAGCACAACACTCCAAAACGATGACCATCTTCTAGGCTCTGTCGCTGCTAGTGAAGTTTGGACATTTATGTTCGTGCTCTTTGTCAGCGGTGTCCAAGCGTCTGATATAAGAATTGACGTTATCGGGCCAAGTGGCTCCACAGTTACTTTTGGTGTGATAGGGTTGACTACTGGTTCTACAAATGTCTCTAACTCGTCAATGAATACTATAGGCAATCTCCTCGGAGGCACCAACATTGGGTCAGTTGGTACCGACTCGGCAACTGGGCACACAACTGTACTTGTTATGGGTAGCTGCGTAAACTCTACCACGGCAGGCGACCTCCAATTACGGTGGGCACAGAATACTGCTGACGTCTCCGACCTTATAGTTCGTTCGCAGTCCTTCCTGACTATGTGGAGAGTATGATAGAAACTTATTGGTAAGGAGGTTGTTATGCCACACAAAAGCGGAAAGAAATCCTACCCCTCTAGTAAAGGGCATCCTGGAAAGAAGAGGAAGGGAAAGTAGGTGCCTTCTCTGTGGCGCTCCCCTGTATCTCTCCTCGTGTAAGGAGAGATGCCCCAATTGCGGCTTCACATCTGACTGCTCAGACCCCTAAAGGAGACTATCATGCCCGCAGTCTCGGCTAAACAGAGAAAGTTTATGGGTGCCGAACTCTCTCGTAAGCGTGCGGGGCGAAAGACTCGCACAGGTATGAGTGAGGCTAAGCTCCGCGAGTTTGCGCGTAAGAAAAGGAAGTAGCTATGCCGCGCTTCTCCTCCTCCGTAACCAAGGTGTCATCTGACGACCACAGCGTTGTTGTTCGGGTGGAGGTCAAGGAGTTGGGCAAGGTTGTGGCCCGACAGGAGATTGCTCTGGAGAAGGGCGCTCCTGGTGATGATGTTTGGCGTCGTGTTCGTGACCTCCGCGATTCGCTTATTCGGCGATGGTTAGAGTCTTATGATGAGAATGCGATTGTGTCAGTGCTCAACCATCGTTTGAGGGGGTTGGATGCGATGAAGGACTTTGATGATACTCCTCCATCTGGCCCTCCCTCCATCGCTGACCCCGCTGAGGTGCGATAACCTGTGCCAGGACGGACACTCTCTCAGCTTCGCCAAGGCGTAGGATATAATCTTGGCCTCCGCGTGTTCTACGGCACAGCGAGTGCGAGTGGAAACACGACTACAAACCTCCGCGATAGTGATACGAGGTCACTAGGCGCGAATGGGCACTTTACTGGACACTACCTTCGCGCCACCTCCGGCACTGACAGTGGCATAAACTTCTACATCTCCAACTGGACGAACACCAATGGTGACTTCACCGTTACCCCCGCCGCCTCCGGTGCAGCCGTTTTTGACAGCATTACCTTTGAGGTCTACCCCATCCACCCCTCTCTCTTCACTGACATAATCAACAAAGCCGTGCGCCGGTTGTGGCCCTTCGTGGCCCGCGAAGTGGTGGATGAGTCGTTTCGCGCTGGGAGTCCATTGTGGAATCCTGGCTTTGAAGATTGGACAAGTGCCACAGCAGCAACCGGATGGACAGTAACCACTTCCACTTTAGGACAGGTAAGCACCGCACTAACCCAGAGATTGACGGGACAGTATAGTGCGCGGCTGACTGGTAGCGCGGGATACCTTGGTCTATCTTCCGCCCAACGCATAGACCTCAACCATCTCATGGGATACAGCATTACGATGTACGCGATTGTGGCGAGCAACACCGCTTCCGACGCCCGACTCCGAATCGTTGACAACGACGGAAGCACCACCGGCGCCTCTTATCATACTGGCGACTCCCTTTTCCAACTCCTTTCTGCTGGCCCCCGCACCATGCGAAGTACCGACCCTGCCCGACAGGATGCGTTTGACCTTCGCATACTCAAAGACAGCGGAGCGAGTACCAGCTACATTGATAGGGTGTGGATTGAGGGTGCCCCCAATGTTGGCCGCCTTCGCGTTCCAGGCACCATGCCTCGTGGCCCCTACGCCGTACATGCCCAAATCATTGACGACCGCCAACACTATCGCACCATCCGCCCGTGGCGACCCGTGCCGTTTACAGTCACCGCGCACGAAGATGACTCAGGTGGTACTGATTATCGTGAGATTCACTTCCCCACTTCTATCCCCTCCAACTACACCATAAGGATGATGGGACGCGATTATCCCACCGCGCTAAGTGCCGACACTGATAATCTGGAAGTAGATGTGTTGACGGGAGAGTTGGTGGAGGTTGAGGCGGCAATTATGATGTTGGAGAGCAACATCGCCACGAGCCCCGCAGTGTTCCACGGCGATGTTGATGCCACGCTCTCTCGTCTTCGTAGCTCTCGTGACCGTCTCCTTCGCCGAGTCCGCGAGGATATGCCTGCCGCAGCCGTTTTCGGAGCATAACCTATGCCCACCCCTGTCGCTGGGCAAACCCACGACATAACCATTACCGACGATGCCGCCGTTGAGACTGGGTATATGTTGTGGTCGCCTCCGTCTGATGACAAGGGCCTCTCGTCTCCTCGTCTCGCAATCTCCCGCGAACCCCTTCTAGCCCCTAAACAATACGAAGGCACCGCACGATATAGTGATGCTCCTCCCGACGTGGATTTGGTGTGGGAGATAGAGACGTTTCATAAGGGAGGGCTATCGGCGAGATGGACGCCCGAAACCGCAGGACGATATAATGAAGGCAATGCGGTTGACGCTCACACTCCTGGGGAACTTTCTCTCCAGAACGAACTCTATCGCGCCTCTATTTATCCGCGCAACGGCGACTTCGGCTCCTCCACTGGATGGACACTATCGGGAGGGGCAACGATTGGTAGCGGGGAGCTTGAGGTTGACGAGGTGGCGGCGAGGGCACAATCTGCCAACGCCACCAATCCCAGCGCCTTCTCTTCCCGCCCCTACACCCTAGGGCTCACTGTCACTGTGGTTGGCCCAAGCGCCACCATGCGGCTGGGGGTGGTTATAAACGGCGTGGACAGCTACACCGACACAGTAGTCGCCGCAGGCACCTCCCTTATTACACACACAGATACTGCGGGCGCGGGTGTAACCAGCTTCGCGTGGTTTGTTGTTCACCAATCAGGAGCCTCAACCACTGTTCGCTGCGATGAAGCCTTTATGTTTCATGGCGATGCGATTCCTCGTGGATTCCTAGAGTATAGTGACCTCCTTTATCTTGCTCTTGGCCGCGCTGTGTACGTGTGGAGCGACGCCAATCAGATGATGGAACAGGTGTTCGTTGGCCCCTCCAACTGCCTCGGATTAGGAGTATCACCTACCGACGACGTTCTCATTGCAGGCTTCGGCTCCGATGGCTACTACTCTACCACCAACGGCACCACATGGACAGCAAGGGTCGGCCCAGGAGGGCCATATGCGACCGTCCGCAACCGTATATGGGGGGTAAGGGATAACGATACGGTGAGCAGCAGCGTGGACGTGACTACGCCCAACTGGACTGACTATAACGATGTGGGCACCACAGTCAGGGCGATGACGGGAATCTACGCTATGAACGATGTGGTTGTGGTTGGGAAAGAGGATGGGATATGGGTCTATGACCGTGCCGCAAACCTCTTCCGCAACATCACCCCTGAGTTCAACCACGCGCCTCATACCGAGAACTTTGATGCGGGGATTGAGTGGATGGGGTGGTTGTACCTCAAGACCCGTCGTGGAGTGTTCCGCTATAATGGTGTAGACCTTGAGGATATGACTTCGTACTTCAACGGCCCACAGACTGATGATTTTGGGGGCCGCATAAAAGCCTTTGCCATAGACGGCAGTAGAGCATATGTTCTTATGGACACCCCTCTCACCGATGCCAGCACCAGTAAGAACACTTGGCTTATGACGTTCCGCGAGATTATAGACGAGAATGGCGACGCCATCTTCGTCGTCCACCCAATCCATCGTATCAATGCGGGCGATTATCGCGCCGCCACTGTATGGTACTATAGCCAACTCGCAACCCCCAACAACTACATCTTTATGGCCTCCCGATTCTTCCGCAGCGGAACTACCTACGAGCCCTACATAACTTATATGAAGATTCCCGAACGCCACGATAGCCCTGCTCTTGACGTAGTTCCCGACCTTGCCCAAGATGGGACAGGGACAGAACCCAACGCCCTCATTACGCAGTGGTGGGATGGGATGTTGCCAGACACCGATAAGGCGCTCATCTCTATGACCTTCCGCGTCGCTGGAACCGTCGCCGCCGGTACGCGGGAGATAGAGGTGAGTATGGCGAGGAACGAAGATTCAGGGTGGACGGCATGGGGAACAATATCGGCCACAGGAGTATCCACTCTCTACGGCAGTGTGCTAGCGCTCGCCAATCGTTCCTTCAAACGCCTCCGCCTTCGCTTTGAGATTGAGACCAACAGTGCAACCCTGGCCCCCCGAATACTGTTGCCTATCGTCGTCCACACCACCTATCGCCCCGCAAGGCCCCGACATTATGAGTTTACAGTGATGGTGTCGGACAATCTTCCCCTTCGCACAGGCGGTACCGAACGCGATATTACCGCCGCCACCCTCGCGTCCCGCCTTGACGGATACATCTCTGATACCTGGCCGTCCACGCTGAGGGAGGACGAGGACGGCGATGGGACGGTGACGACTCACGATATGTTTGTTGTAGATGTGAGTCGTCTCCGCCAAGTAGACGACATCAGAACGAGACAGAAGGTATGGTTGTACAAAGTGGTGGGGATAGAGAAGACGCTATCGTAGACGAGGTGGGCATGGAGATGGATAAGAATGATTGGAAACTTCTGGGAAGGATAGACCAGAAGTTGGACAACGTAGTGGAGAAGCTAGACCATCATCTAGACGACCACAAGAAGACAAACCATCTACTTCAGAGGGTGTGGATGCTGTTTGGGGGCTCCGTCGCCCTCAGTGGAAGCGGCGTCTACACCCTCATCCGATACGTGTTTGGATAACCTCACGGTCTCCATATCCCCAACACCTCCCTCGCCTCCTTACATCCTGGCTTATGGCAATCCTCAAAAGTGCACAGAGGGTCTTTATGAAACGCTATATGTATCCCTGTCACGCGAAGGTAGTAGGCTCTTCGGATACGTTCAAGTTCTAGGATGGGGTCGCTATTCATGTTCACCATCCTCGCCCATTAGCAACGCAGAGACCCTGGCCAGCAAGCACCCCGGCTGGTGAAGCTCCGGAGTCCTGTCTTGCCAGTTCCACTCGCATACACGGCACACCCACCAGCGCGATGATGGCTCGCGGGTCGTAGACGTCCAATAGTCATAGACCAGGCGACTGCACAGTTCCTTCACCGCCTTACGGAGTTCCGCCAGCGTCTGCACGTCAGCCTTGCTTGAAGCTAGTTTGTCTCGTAGGTCTTTCACTTCAATGAGAACACTATGGAATACATGAACACAGATATGACCTTCAACTTCGCAGCTAATACCATCCTCTCCGTAGCCTTCGTGCTCAGATAGGGGACATCCGCAAAGGCAGGCAGAAAGCTCATCCACAGTTGCTTTATAAGCGTCACGCTGCTCGCGGATGGCCTCGTGGCTCTGCTCCAGCCGAGCATAGATACCCTCTGCTATGTACTCGCCTCCGCTAGGCCATTGCCCAGAATTGAGCATTCCTAGCGAGAATGACTCTACGTCGTGAACCTCTTTCAGCGTTAGTACTTTACCCTCCATGCTTCTCCTGCTGAGTCTATCGGACTCCATGAGGTCTACAATCCCATCAAAGAGTTCTTGGGCATATCTTAGTGCGCGAGGCTGGCCCTGTGCAATGACGTGCAATAGTTTACTTCTGAGTACCTTTAGTTTTTCTCTGGCTTGGCCCAACGCCTTCTCCGCCGCCTCTGCACGTTCAAGAGTCTCCTCCCATTCTGCACGAAGGGCTTCATGGCTTTTAGCTGTCTTTTCTAAAGCGCTCAAAGCTGTACCATAAACGTCTCCACCGCAAGGACAACGTTCTGCATCTCTGGCCCATGATAACCGAGTTTCAATCAGTTCTGGTGTCAGCACCTTATCCATACTTCTCCTCCCTCATCATCGTGTCCAGTGCCAGGACTGCGGCCTCCACCGATGTGCGTGCCCACGGCCCTCCGTCGCCCGCAGCCATAATGTGCACCTTCCACGTAACCCCGGAGACACTCCTATAGAACACCACGCCTCTCCCAATAGTCTCCAGCACCATCTCCAGATGTACCTCGCTCTCGTCCAGCGGGAGCCAGCCAGGACAACCTACCTCTCGGCAAGAGACCAAGCGCATCGTTTGGAACGTGTAAGGGCCATAATGACCGTAAGGCCCAGAGCAGGGTTTCCTGAACGTCGGGATACGAGCCACACGGCCAGTTCCGTTGCAATCCGCATGGGGCTTATAGAGAACGGACTGCCCTGGGTCGGGCTGTATTTGGGACCCTTTGGGTGCGCCATCTTGTCCGCATCCACAATCCACCTCAGCCCCCGCGAGGCGGCGCAGGGCATCTGCAATCGTCGTCATGCTTCAACCCTCTCCAGCCACGACAGCATCGCCTTCGCCAGCCTCTCGTACTCCTGTGCTAGCTCATTCTTTCCCAACGCCCTCAGATTTTGCGCTATCTCCTGCACCCCTTCCTCTGTAAACAAGTCCACCATGAAAGCACAAAACGCGCCCAGGTTCTCCTGATGTTCCTCAAGATTGCTCACGTTCACCTCCCATAAACTTTCCCCCTAACCAGTTCTTTTCCCCCTTTGCCTTATCCTCCCGAATGAACACGCACCTCTGGTCTTGACACGTCTCAGCGGTGGCTTGGCCGTTATGTGCTGGACAACAATAGGCGCAATGAATCTCGCAAATCCATATCACGTCTTCGTCCTCCTCCCACTCAGGTGCAATCCACTCGCGGACATACCCATCTTCATCATAGTCCGCGCCACAGTTAGTGCAGTTATAACCTCCTTCATCGCCGTAGGCGGCGACTATACTCTGCCTGCCACACGCAGGGCAGAATCGCCCCCTTCCGACTAATTTCGCGTTGTGACCTAGTGATTCGCTATCTTTACCGTGAGCCTCTTCACATAGTTGGCACCAGTAGCTCTCCATACTCCTCCTCCTACCGCTCCGAGGTTCTCACTTATTTAGTCCGTCCATTCCATGCTGGGCTGCGGCCTCCCGTGTTGAGTGTGACCACAGTGGCGGCAATAACGATGATAGGTAGGCGGATATGTGTCCACGACTATGTTTGACACCTCATAGCAGTGCCCCCCAAGCCGAAGGCACTCGTCCTTGTTGTCTTTCAGTGGATAACTCGGCACTATCTTCCTCCCTCCGGCAACGCGGGGTCATCTGCTGGCCCCACCCATCCGTCGCGCTCTAGCCCTAAGAAGCATACCGCGTGCTTGACACCGTGCGACAAAAGGTAGCCACCGAACTTTTCGTCGTTTGTGAGCACCGCCGCAGCGTAGCAATCCCACTCTCCTTCCCTCTTGTAACTCTGTCCCTCCGGCCACTCAGCATTCCACTGCCAGTATACCCGATTGTATCTCCAGATGTCTTGGCCGATGGCTGTGCTGTCACTAAACGCTGTCACTGTGTGGTCGCCAGAGGGGGATAGGTTATAGTGCTCCCAACTCTCCGCCCATCCCCTTGCATATTCCTGATGGGTGTTGTTATCAGAAGAAAACCTAGACGCTATTGACACTGTTCCTATCACTGCCATCGTCCAGACCAATACTACGGCGAGACACTTCAGCGCAGTTACCACTTCCGTCTTCTCCTTTCTGCCCTGACCGACAGAACCCATCCGCCTAGCACGAGCGTAACCGCCGTTACTATAAACACCCATGTTCCAATCACGAAGGTATCCTCACCATCATCTGATAACACTGGGGACAGGCAAAGGGTAGGGTACTCTGCGCTATCGTTCGCCAAAACTCCTTACTGTAGCCGCACTTATCGCAGCGATAGGTGTAGACTGGCAACTTTATCCTCTCCTTTTGGGAACCGTCGCGAGATGCCACAGGATGCTTCAGCCTCCTCCATAGCAAGCACCGCCTCCCTCTGCGTCCTACCCACTTTGTCGTTCCACTCGGCGGGCAACGCCGCAACAATATGACGCAACGAGTCTATCAGGGCAGCCCCCTGAGACTGCATAATCCCTCCCCTCATACTGGATGTGGCAATCGCACCAACCACACACCAGGAAGTTGCACCAAGGCCACCAGGTAAGACCGGCGTATCGTTTTGTCTTGCCAATGCTCCCTGGCACCACCCATATGTCAAGTACTCCGAAGGTAGTGCGTACTCATCTGGCCTTTCCATTAGTAACTTCCCCTCTCGTCTATCTTCTTGATGAACGGCCTCAGCCTCTCCGTGACGGCTTCCAGCACCACCACATCCTTTATACAGTGCTTCACCACTGTATCCATCGCCTCCTTATCCCTATCCATCGCCGCCCTCACCCATACATTCCCATCCACCGAAGACTTTTGATGCTTCGTAATTGTCTTGGCGACATTCGCCAGAGAGTTTCCCCCCATTCTTAGGTATCTTCGTGCGTGCTGTACAGGGTCTATGATTTTGCCGAAGGGGTTGAGGAGAGGCAATCCCCATTTCAATGCACGGGTGTTGAGGTAGGGGCGGTCAAACCTCACTCCATTGTGCGCCACCAGTATATCGTACTGACTCAGCGCCTCAATAAGCGCTGCGACCACGAGATGGTCGTCGCTTGGCACATCCCCCGCCAACTCATCAATCCGGTACACCCTCGCCTTTCCTTGCCAGGGCTTCACCACCCCGCACAACACCACCCCAAAATCCGCACTGAGGCTACTGGTCTCCAGGTCAAAGCACGCCAGAAAGTCACTACTCATATCGTTTCCCCCAGCGAGGCCAATCTTTGTACAAACAGTTCCTCCGCCTGTATCATAGCTAGCCTTTCTGGTTGTGGCAAAGTATCCACGACCACGCGTGCCCCACTATCTGCCCACAGTATATGCAACGCTTCGTGCTTAGCCACTCTCCTCAACCCCTCTACTCCCCAAGAATCTTTGTCGTCCTCTGGCAACCGTGCACGGAAGGGGATTGCGACACTCGCCCACCGCTTCGCACCCATCACTATAGTCGTTGATAGGACATCCTCTGGTAAGTCTCTACGCTCAACCTGCACATTATAATGTTCAAGACCAAAACGTTTCAACCATCCCCTCAGCGCAGCCTCAAAGCGATGCAGTGTTATATCGCCCACGACTTTCCCATCGTGACCTCTACGGGGAGTTTTACTGGCAGCAACCCTTCTGTGCTTGATAACAACACCTCCCTAACCTTTTCCACATACTTCTCCTCACACTCCACCACCACCTCATCATGGACTGTCAGTATTAGTCGCCCAATCCCTTTCACCCCCTCCGCAACCCTCACCAACATCATCTTCATTACATCCGCCGCTGTCCCCTGCACAGGCATGTTCGCCGCCTCTCTATACGCCTCCTCCTTCTGCCTTGCGTTGCCCCCATACACCTTCGGTATCCATCTCTTTCGCCCGAACCACGTAGATACCCATCCTTGCCGTTGCAGTGTCTCTGTCGTCACCTCTGCATAGTCGGCAATTCCAGAATACTCGGATGAGAAGGCGGTGTCAAGTAGGGCCGCCGCAAGAGGGGTGATTCTCGCCCCAGCCTTGCCGCAAACCTCCTGAAGTTTCGTCTCCCTTGCGCCGTATAGTTCTGCGAGGAACACCACCTTCGCCAGCTCTCGCCATTCTTTAGGCGACCACGAGGGAGGTTTACGGCACAACGCCTTTACCATCTCACCCACCGGAATGTACACATCCTCGTCGTGATGGAATCTCTCTAACAACCTCTTGTCGTTAGTGAGGAGAGCCGCAATACGTGCCTCCTCCTGCCCCACATCTCCCCTCACTAACACACACCCTTCCTCCGCCACAAAGCACGCCCTTATCTGACGGCCTACATTGCTTCGGCGGGGGATGTTTTGAAGATTGGGATGTGAGGAGGATAGTCTTCCTGTAGATGGCGATTCCTTCTGTTCCTCCTCCTCCTCATCCCACGTTCCAGCCTGATTGAACGAACCATGAACGCGACCATCCTCTGCTACTAGGTCGGGGAGAGTATCAAGATACCCATCGCGCAGCTTCTTCAACCCCTTCCACTCCATTATTATTTTCGCCGTTGGATGGTCAAGGGCGGAGAGAGCCGCCTTATCCACACTATCCTTTCCGCCAGGAGTAGAGTGGGGAGGGATTAGACCAAGAGTACCGTACAGGTACGTCGCAATCTGGTCGGAACTCCCTAGATTATCCACCTGTGGCACTCTATGTGCCAACGCCACGAGTTGCGAGGACACATGCTCCTTGACCTTCGCCAATCGCTCAACATCAATCTTGACCCCCTCTCTCTCCATATCCGCCAAGACGGGAACCAGAGGTAGCTCAATATTCCTGTAAACATCCCATAGTCCCTCCTCGCGCAGTTGCTCGCTCAGGATACGCCAGATGTGTAGGGTGCAAGCTGCATCAGCCGCCGGATAGTCAGGGGACTCCTTATCCCACTCCTCATATCGTTGTTGTCGGATACCTAGAAGTGTTCCGCTCAAGTCCTTGAGATGAGTAGAAGGAAAACCCAACAGGTATGCCGCTATCTTCGTATCCTCAAAACCCCTCAAAACAATACCCATCGTCTTGAGCACCTGATACTCAAACTTAGCGTTGTGGCACACCTTCGTTACGCTGGGGTTCTCTAACCACGGACGAAGACGCTCTATCCAGATAGGGGGAAGGTAGAAGGCGTTAGTCATATGCTACCGCTATTCCACGAGGAAGAGCAAGATGGGGGGCGAAGTAACGCCCAATTCTGGGCTCAGTAGTTTCCAGGTCAAAGGCAGAGAGCACCCGTGGTGGGGAGAAAGCATCCTCATCTAACAAATCCCATGAGTAGGAGGAAGAAGATAGTTGGAGTTTGAGAAAGTCAGCGGCTAGTATGGGGGCCAAAGATGCCTTATACAGTGTTGCCGCAGGATGGTACATAGGTACTATCGTTTTATTCTCCCACCCTATCCTGTTGCCGTGCATCTGACTGAGAGACTCGTTGGGCAGAAAAGCGTGAAGGGCGATAGCGCCAAGCGTTATTACTAGGGGTGCGGCAGCGTTTCGTATTTCTGTGAGGAGCCACTTCTCCGCACAAGTCTTTCGCTCTTTCGGCGCAGGGGTCTTCCTTCTCTTCCCAGGATAGCACTTGACAACGTTTGTAATATAACAATCCTCACGGCGAATGTTGGCAAGGGCAAGAAGATGGTTTAGTATTGCTCCACTTCGCCCAACAAACGGTTTCCCCTCCTTATCCTCTTGCTTTCCTGGGGCCTCACCAACAATCACAACCTTCGCCTTCTTGGGGTTCCCCTCCGGCCACACAATACGGGAGCGGGAGAGCACCAGTTTTGGGCAGAGAGTACAGTCGCTCATTCTGGTGCCTCCGCATCAAACTCCTTGTCGCATACTTCACAATATTTCACCCAACCTGTATGCTCGCGGCACTTCGCACAGAAACCGTAATATGCAGACGCACCACAGCAGAGACTTGTTACTTCCAAGTCATCATGGTTGCAGATTGGTGTAACCACAATCTCCTCCTAACACCTTTTTGGGGGGTAACACTGAGGGATGTTACCCCCCTCCTGTGCTGTTAGTGCTGGCCCAGAGCCACACGGCTACACCCGACATCTTCCTCTGGGACGGGAGCCCTGTAATCTCCCTAGCGCCGAAGCGCTGCCGTCTATTCTTCCGCCACCAGCACTACCCTATCTAGTCCTCGTCGTCATCCACTTTGGGCCGGTTGACGAGGACACGGTTGCTGTCCTGATATCCTCCCCGTCCTGGTACCTTCTTGATTCGGGCAGAGAAGGATGCATCTACAATGGCCTCTGCAATCTCCTCCGCAATCTTGGCGGGGTCACGAAGGGAAGCGATGGCGCTGGGCACCTCGCCCAGAATCGTCTCAACCATCCTTCGCCCTGCGAACGCTTGGTCTTTGGAGAGTACAATGTACTGGTTTCCGGTAGAGCGGCTTTCCAACTCCCCCTCAGATACCGTTGCCCTCCACGTCACCATCGGATTCCCCGCCTTGCTCAGCGACGCCTCCGCAAACGTCACCGTAAGCTCATACTCCCCATCAGGGAGCGTCGGCGCGGCGGCCTCGCCGAACGTTGTCTCCAGAAGCTCTCTCGTAACCGTGCCGTTGTTGGGTGATGCCTTGGTCTTAGTCTGAGTCTTTGCCAATGTCCTTTCCTCCTTCATAGTTGTGCCTTTCTCCTCCCGCCCTCAGACGAGATTAGAGTCAAGTTTAGCGCGAGATTTAGGGTTTGTCAAGAGGGGGCCTGATTTTGCCCCTCCCCGCGTGGTACTGTACCGCCCTGCCCTCCCTCCTCCATACGTAATATGTATCCCCTCCCTCACCATCACGTATTGTGAGGGAATCGTGACGAAGGTAATCGGCTTGGCAGTCGTCGGAACAGAAGACGCCGGACTCTATCCACCGGCCACACTCCACGCACGTAGGTCTCATGTCAATTACCTATTGTGGGGAACACCACACCCTCTGCCTCAACAATCGTCGTTGTCGTCGTCTTGTAGTATCCTGATGGAAAGTAATGTGGCCCTAGTCTAAGTGCCACAAGGGCCAGGATGATTGTAAGGGCCGCCGCAACTGCAAGCCCCACCACGATTATCGCTATTGTCCTGTCGCCACTATTCATGCTATCGCCCCTATCTTCCTCAGTATCTCCTCCACCGGATTCACCTTTTCGCTTAGCAGAGGCACATCGTAAACGCTGGGCATCTCCGCCAAGTCCTCCCAATCATTTCTAATAAACACCTTCTTTTTTGGCTTCAGGTACAACCTCCTCTTTCCTCCCCTCGCCTCTAGATAGAATATCCCGTTGAAATATCGTGGCAGATATCGGCGGAACTTACCCTGTACAGCAGGGACGATAATGGTCGGCGGAGATTCGCCACTTTTCCTTAGTTCATCCCCCTCCTCTCTCGTCTTATCCTCATCTTCCTGTGCAGCGGCAGTCGCCAACACCATCGCCCCCAGTCCTCGTCGTTTTGGTTCTCTCTCGCCCGCGCTTAGCTTCCACACAGTGTCAATCCAGCCCTCAAAGTGTTCCCCGAACATCTGCCTCTTGTCCTTATCTGGCACACTGTCAAAGTTGCGGAGGTCTGCTTCCGTGAGAGAGTCTAAAACCACAAGGTCATAGAGCCATTGCCCCCGTCTTGCGGCTGCGCCCGCCTCCTTGAGAGCCTCCTGAACACTCTCAAGAGGTTTGCCAATAAGGTCTACGATACCATAACGGTGAGTATCGTCAAAGACTGGGGCCTGGTGCCGAAGGATAGGTTTCTCCGTGTTCAACCACAACGTCCGCTCCCACCCCACCATCTCTGCCGCCTTGACGCAGAATGTAGTCTTCCCACATCCCCCATCACCGTATATCACCATCCCTGGGTAGAAGTTGAACTTGACCACCTTAGCCATCTTTCTCCTCCTGTCCCACCGTATAGTTCTCCCTTAGTTCCGTTTTCACATCCCCTCCCGTGCTGTGCAATATACACAACCCCTCATACGGACACCGTCCGCAATGTGCCCCATACGTAGGCCTCACCTTTCCCCTCGTCATCTCCGACGCCATATTGACCATCATATTCTCCTTCCATCCCTGAAGGTCATAAAACATTACCATCGTCCTCTTTGCCCGTTCTGGAGTAAGAAACATATATCTTATCCCAATCTGCTCAACCCCCCGCCCCACCGCTGCTACCGCTGCGTAGTCAAACACCTGGCGGTTGCGAAAGGTGTACTGTATTGGGTCAATGTCAGTGAGGCTCGTCTTCCACTCCTCTACCACTATCGCCTCCTCCGCCTCGTCATATAAGAGCATGTCAATATATCCGACGTAGGATGGCAACATTCCCTCTTCATCTCGCATATGAAGATTTATCTGCATATCCGTCCCAATAGGGACGATACCATCGTCGCCATATTTCTTCCAGAACCTATCCAACGTCCCGTATACCTTATCGTGTTGGCTGTCCAGGGCCTCATAGGATAGTGAGGTGAGAACGCCCGCCGCTGATGCCTTCAACTTCTCCAGCCCCCGAAGGGCAAGCTCCGTGCGGTAGTGTTCCGTAAGCGCCGCATGAATCACCTTCCCCGCGTCCTTGCGATAATCATCAGCGCTCTTGTGCTTTAGCGTTACGCCCCCAACCCTCAGTGCCCACTGTAGACGGCACTTCTCCCACGATTGGAACTGGGAGGAGGAAACATGGTTGGGACGGTGGACTTCAAGGGCATTATCGTATAGACGGACGGTTTCGTTCATGCGCCTCCTCTCTATCTATGATGGCGAGCACCCGTTCTCGCCTGAGCCTTACGACATCACCGTCAATCCAACTGTGGGAATCGTTGGCATACTGTAACATCAATAACAATATCGCGGAGGTTATCTCAAAGTGCTGCATGATAGCATCTGTCCCAGGAAATTGGATAAGGGCAGAGAGGTTGTAGGCGAGCAACGTCTCTTTTGGTACTCCAGCAGCTAATGCCATCGCACCAATGACGCAGGTTGCCCCATCGTCGTCTATGTATCTTCCTGCTGCCCCACAATCCTGTTCTACTACCTTCCTTATCTCATCCCACTTTGTCACGGTCTTCCTCCTTCATCATCTCCAGGCCGTGCATAAGCTCCTCGTCAGACGTAACGAATGGGTCGTAAATCTGTAGCTTTCCCCCCGCGAGGAACATTATCTGCCCTATTCGCAACTCAGGATGACGCCTAGCCGCCTCTTCAAGAAGAGCGAGTAGTCGCTCCCTACTACGACTTAGCTCTGCCACCTTCTTCCTCCTCCTTCTTCATCTCCTCCACGAACCCCTCCCACAACCCCATCCCCTCCAACAACCATACCAGCGTGTTCATCAACATCATATCTCTTGTCGCCACCGCAAATACCATGCCCTGTTGGGAAGCGAACTGTTCTATCATACTGTTGAAAAGATAACGATGTGTTTGCAGCCGCTCGCTGCCCCTCAACAACACCCCTATCCCCGATGTTACTCTCTGAAATAGGGCAGGGGGCAACACCGCGTTCTCCTGCTCCTCCTTCGTTACCCCTGTATGTACCCCTGCAAAGGCCATAAGCCGAACGAATGAATCCCTAGCTTCCTGTCTCTTCCCCTCCTCCTCCAATCTTCCCTCGCCTAACGGCCCCAGAATCTTCTTGAGCCACTCGTCCCTGTCTACCATCACGCCCTTCCTTTTCCGAGTACACGCTAACGATTTCGCACACTGCGACTTCCCCGTCGTAGGTCTGGCCGATGCGGTAGGCTTCAACCACAGCCGCTTCATAGGTTGCGAACAGGGTGACCGGAAAGTGCGGCCCCGATAGATACCTTTTACGCATAAAGGTGGTGCTACCGACGGGCCAGATAGGTAGTGCCAGGTACTCGCTCATGCTTCCCCTTTCTCGTCCCAGTACCGCTGCATCCCCACAATTCTTCTTGCCGCATGGCTTATGTCGCTGACCACCTCCAACATCACCCCTTTCACTTGCCAGTAACTAATCCTATTCCACAACGCATCCCAGTACACCCTTCGTGGCCTTCCTGTAACGATTGTGCCATCCCCCTCCACCCACATCCCCCCACCCCATCTAATCATCAACACCACCCTATCATAATACTCCAACATCCTCTTCATTTGACTGTCAAGACGGCTAGGTTTTCCCTTTGTCCTAACACTAAAACTACTAACAAGGTCATCACAACTCTTCATCTCCACCCCCCACAGACACTTCCCCGCCATAAACATCACATCCCCTGCGGGCACAGGAGTAAGGCGTTGGACAATCACCTCCACAGTCCCCAACTTCTTCATCGCCTTCGCTAGCTTCCGTTCCTGTGTCTCAACCACTATTACTGGTAGGGCCTTGCTCACAGTGATAACTCCTCATCGCTCTTTTCGTGGTTTGAAATCCTCCTCTGTAAAGGGCGCGAAATCACTCCATGACGTACCACAACCGCCACATACTATTCTATAGTCCTGTGTTTCTAGAAGTCTTTTTGGATGACAACAGTGGCCAGCCTCATATTCATGTGTGCCAAACTTGAAGTTGAAATGACCCCCACAATCTTTGCAGGTAAACCTCATGTGTTCCTCCTAGTCTCCACCACAATTACGTGGCCCATTGGAGAAAGTCCTCAGCGCTGGCGAAGCACAACACGCCAGGGACAAAGTGGAAAACATTCTCCCGCTCCCCGATGATAGCTACTGTTTTGGGCAGGGCAAGGGCGTACCCCACCTCCACATGCCTCCCCCCACCACCTACCGTCCTCGCAGATGAGCGCCTCTCGGATAACAGGATGAGAACATTACAGTCCCGCACATCCTGCAAATCTGTATCTGCGGCTTCTCTCGCAAGCACCACGCTGCTGAATCCCATCTCCTCCGGTTGGTGCCGTCGGTCTAGCCACGATGCGGTTACTTGGTGTCCTAGCTCTTCCAACCGTGCTCGTAGTTGTTTAGCCTCCCCAATCCTCTTCAACCTCGCCGCAATATAGAACCTAGTCCTTTGCATCTATCATCCTCCCCGCAGATGCGGCTCTGAACTTGCCGTAATCAAAGCTAGGGTTACGGGTAGCACAGTAATTAGCAAACGCCTTCACCATCTCTGGCGATGCCTGGTATCGTTGGAGTATCTCCGCTATCCTGATGAAGTCTTTCCTCATCATCATGACCCCCTCCCGTCCCTTCTCTCGCTTGCCTCAAGCGCTGCGTGTGCTTTGGCGACCTCTTCATGTACTCCAGTGTCAGTAGAGCTATAGACTATACGCTCTAGTTGTTCCACGTACCAGAGCAGGTTTCTCAGCGCTGCCCGAAGTTCCTCTTCCCTGACTTTTTCAAGTTTAGTCGTTCTTTTTGAGTTTGTCAAGACCTTTCTCGGCAGAAGCTTACGCATTTGAATCCACTAGGTATATCGCATCCCGATGAAAAACAGGTAGTAGGGAGACGATGTGCTCGTCAAAGTCTATACCTCCAATTGAACATGTGCAACGCCTACAGCCTTCTTTTAGTATGCCGCCTGCTATAAGAACGCTGCGATGCCAGTAGCCCAGATGTCCGCACCGTTCGCACCTCTTATGTTTGGTGTTTCCCACGCCACGGCCTCCTACTTCCATATTCCTCTCACCACCGCAGCTATCACTAACAGTACTAACGCAGTGATTGTGCCTTTAGTCACAGGCTCGTGTAGCACCACCACTACCAACACAATCCGCGCAAGTAGTGCTGATAACCCGAACAGCACCATAGCTTGCACAAACGCTTCTGCCTTTGTTACTAAGAGAAAGATGAGAACGGCAAGGGCTACGTTCAAGGGCGCAGCTACTATCCAATGCATCCATGTCCACGGATGTACCATGCGGTAGGACACCTCAATCCCCGCAGCTAATAATCCAGCGCTAATCGCTAGTACGAAGAGTATCATTATGGACGGCAGCTCTCTACTATCTCGTCTCTTGCTCTTTCACGCTCTAGGCACTTCGTAGGGTGCCAGGTGACTCTGCGCGACTGTGTGGATAACGGCATCCTGAAGCGCTAGCAGAGTACCGTTATTGGGGCACGTAATGGGGATTGGGTAAGCGTCTAACGCCGTTTCACTCTCATGTACCGCCTCTTCTCCCATGAGACTCCAGGGGCCAGGAGGACGGATGATACGAATGATGGTAAAGCCGCAATCTTGGAGCGCAACCACTTCGTTGGGGTAGCGGACGTCATCCACCACCGCATCAGGTGAGTCTCCGAGGCGGCGAAGAAGGTTTGCGACCCAGATGGTACTATCGTAGCTACGTAGCAGCGCCCCTATCTCTTGATGCCGTTGTCGCCTCTCGCTAGCACCAGCAGCGGGGTAAAGCTGGGAAACGACACTCTTGAGCGGGGAGGCGAAGGAGAGTATTGTCGCGCCGTACCTCTCTCTTATCATCTCCGCAGCCGCTGTCTTCCCACTTCCACTCTTTCCACAGAATCCAATCCTCATGTGCATCTCCTTCCACTACGAAGCTAGCTCGTCTACAAGCGCAATTAGTGCCTTTCGGCGGTAACTAGCACGTATGTAGCTATCGTTGCATTCTTGTAGCATAACAAGCTGGCTGAGAGTCAATCCGTAGGAAACGGTGAGAGAAGCAGGAAAGTCATCTAGGAAGGAGATACGTTGTGTATTATACTCTACCAGAGGTAGCTTTATACCTGCGGCATCTGCTAGGCCGCCAAGTACACAGAAACCTCCCTTTCCGTTTGCATACTTCCCCATAAGCGTAGCATCGCGCCTTATAATGGCCTTGATTCTTTCCCAGTCTACCTTAGGCATGTTTCGCCCCCTCTCTTATGTCTGGTGCCCCGACCGCCTCTGCCGCTCACCGTGTGTTACCCTATGGGTACCGGCGGTATCCATTCCCAGGTTCACCGTCATCTTGCCGAGGCTCCCGACATCGGGGCACCAAAAACAAGTTTGGACTCTTTTTCTCCAGTTGTCAAGCCCCTTGACAGGCGACTTTTTTTGGACTAGACTAGACGCAAATTGGCCGGAGAAAGGGGTGAGATGAGACGCTTCATCTTTCAGGTCTGCCAGTTTGGACAACACGACCAGTGCTCTGGTGGTGCCGCTGCCCATATTGTGTATGCTGGCGCTCGTCAGGGGCATGAAGGACGACATAATGGGGTGAAGACAATGTGTTCTTGTGAGTGTCATCGGAGAAAGAAGTGACCGCGCCATGTGTCCACCTCTTTATCCTTCCTGACACACGGGAGGCGATGGAGAATGTGCCTGAGTATGTTGATATACCATGCTCCCACTGCGGAGAAGTTCGGAGAATGAAGATGAAGTGGACACAGGAGGATGAGGCGAGGTTACAAGCTGACCGTATGAGCGGAGAGCATCATCATATTGGATACTGGCGGGGGAGAAAGGCATGATTGAGTGGGAGCCATGCCCTGAGAATTGTGTCAGACGTCATCATGCAGTTGTGGGAGGGTTTATAGTACACCGATGGGAAGACCTGTTAGGCCAGTGGTACTGTATTATTCCTGTGGAAGCTGTCCCGAACGTTTCTTGGGGGCCTGTGTGGCACGAGCGCGGATATGGCGCAGGGGAGGGCACCCACAAGACCTGCCGCCTGGGTGCGGACGGGGAGTGCCTTCGCCCTTTTCGGGTAGGGCGCAAAATACCTAGCGAAGAGGAACTTGTTACATGGCTGCGGAGATTCCTCGCAGACGCACAGAACGCGAACGTGCAGGATATTGAGCTTCCTCTGGGAAGGTAGTGATGGAGGGTAAGTGGCTCTCTACACTACTGTCTGAGACTCCTGCTGAGATTGAGTGGCTCGTAAAGCCCCTCATTCCCACGGGCGGGAGCTTTGAGCTTTACGGTAAGACGGGGGTGGGGAAGAGCTTCCTGGCCGCCCAACTAGTCTTGGATGTTGCAGAGGGTAAGCCTTTTCTTGGCCGATATCCAACGAAGCAGGGGAAAGTAGTCTATATTCAGGGAGAATTGACGGAGAGGGAGTTGAGTAAAAGGTTTGAAACTATGTCCAAGTTATACCCATCCGTCCACCAGCCTGTGGTGTGGCTCCCTGGCGCTATGATGAGAGATTTAGATACTCCCAGCCAATTTCGCCAAGTACACGAAGCAGTAATGGACATAAAACCGGCTCTTATTCTTTTAGACCCGTTATCGTTGGTAATGAGTGGGGATGTGAACAGTCAACATGATATGTTGAAGTTGCTCAAGGCGCTGGACAAGTGGAGGTTTACAGACTTTACTCCTGCCACGGGATTGGTGCATCATACGAGGAAGACGAGGTTTGATAGCAGCGGGGAGGCAATAACGGGAGGATATGAGGAGTCGGGTGGTTCTCGCGCAGTGATTGAGTGGAGTGGAACAATATTGAGGTTGGTAAGGAAGAGCGAGGAGGCACGGACACTTTTGGTGGAGAAGCTACGCGACGCGGCGGTGGATGTAGACGTGCCCAAGCGCACCGCGCTGATATGGGATGCTAAGAGGTTTGTTTTCCTTCCTTCCGACGCACCACAACGAGGGAATACCATTGACCTTATCCTATCGGATATCCTCTTGACAAAATCCCAAAAGCGTGATAAGCTCGTCGCGGAGTTGAAAATCAGCAGGGCACAGGCATACAGGATGCTAGATGGAGGAAGGAGACAAGCATGAACAAGAACGCCAGGGCATGGGTGAAGGCACTACAGTCGGGGGAGTATAAGCAGGGAATTGGATCTCTGTGCGCGGATAATCTGTACTGTTGCTTGGGAGTTGCCTGCGAATTGTATCAGAAGGCGACCAATAAGCTGGTGATAGAAGAAAAAAGCGCAGGCTTCGGTGCGGTAATGCGCTGCTACAATCGCATGGCGAGCATATTACCTCCAGAAGTTATAGAGTGGCTCGGCCTACGTGATGAACGGGGTTCATTCGGTCGTAATAGGATACTCACAGACGAGAATGATAGGGGCAAGAGCTTTCTGTCAATTGCCCGCATCATCATACGCAACCAAAAGACATTGTTTGTGGAGTCCTCTTGACAATTCCCGAAAAGTGGTCTACAGTTGGGGCCGAAACGGGCGAGAAAGAGGGAGGAGACCATGATAACGGCGATGCAGGCGCGGACAATCGGGTATACACACGAGAATTATATTATTGTGTGTTTGAAGTGTGCCGAAAAGACCTATGGATTATCGGCGCATTTTGACGATTATGGTCGGTATCAACGTCAGGAGTTTTGGCCTCAGAGAGTATCCTACTACAGGTGGTCGGAGGAGCATACTTGCACAGAGTGTGGCGGTAGGTGTAGTGAGAGTGACGACTGTCTCTGTAAGGATGGTTGTGAACATAGGCCTGTGTGTGACTCTTGCGGTGTAGCGCTAGAGTAGGGAGGGTAGAAATGAGCCAGCCAGAAGCGGCTTATCTCGTTTGCAAGAAAGTTATTCGGCAGCCTTCCTGGGTGTCCACTCTGTGTGGCAGGGCAACTACAAGTAGTACATTCCTGAGCCATAGGGTGACTTGTCCTGATTGCATTCATGTTATGGAAGGTGGGGGGAGGCTCTGGTTGATGCATACAACGTTAGGTTTAGGCCTCTTGACACCGTAGTACCGTAACAAAGAAGCGTCATCGCTAGGGTAAGCTAGGAGGAAGCGCCATGAAGAATATACTCATACACAAGCTGGAACTTTTCTTACCGAATAACACGGCGGTAGACCGCAAGGCTAGCTTTGATGTAAAGGACAGACTCATCCATTACTACGGCGGTTACACTACCCTTATAGGGGGCGGTGAGTGGGTGGACTATAGTCAGACAAGACACAGTGACAACATTCTGTGTCTTGTCTCGTACTCATCCAGACTAATAGACCCTGATAGCTGGGAGAAGATACTCCGTATTCTGTATCCCAACGAGAAGGCATTCCTGGTTGTGGTAGATGGGATTGGATACTTGTATGAGGAGGATGAGGAGCATGTACGACCTTCACAGTAACCTAGGAGGTTACGAGGGGTGCTAGCACCGTGAGCACGTGGACGGACAGGAAAGAGTATGCCAACACCCATCGGCAACAATATCTAGACTGGTGCGGGGAGATATTGCTATCCCCTTATTCACCACTGGACAAGGCGGAGTTTGCCATTGTTTCCGCTCATACGCCGTTTGAGTTTGCGGTGAGGGCGTTTGAGCGTAGTAGAGGATTGTCAAGTATAAGCGATATAGCAGAAACATTATATCAATCTGGTGTTATTGCGCCATTCAACAAAGCCGCATATATTGTTGCGCTCCGTGAAGTGACGACCACCCATCCCCTCCCCTACCTTGACTACAGAGAGTATCGTCGTTATGTAAAGTTGCCAGGATTGGGATACAGTAAGCAATCGTTCACTTCCTGCCTCATAGACCCGTTTGGAGCTAATGTCGTGTGTCTAGATACGCATATGTTGGCGCTGTATGCACCAACACGAAAACAGGGTACCATACTAAGCTCGTTACGCAACTATGAGAGTGTGGAAGAGGTTGTGTTGGATGAAGCTAAGGAATGTTCGTTACCACCGTTTACATATCAGTGGGCGGTGTGGGATTGGCGACGGCTCACGTCCACTCTATCATCCCCAGAAGGGCATCGTTTCCTATGGCGTGACCGTCGTAAGGCACAACTTGGCCTCATTCTGTAAATTGTGCCACTGTGTACCGGTGATTCTGGTAGAGTCTTCAGTGCCAGAGAAAAAACGGGCGGGAGGGTGACATGCCAGTGTATGCACAAAAGGTGGCAACAACGAATCCAAGATGGCATGGCAGACAGATAGCTATTAGGCCCGACACGGTTGTACTTTGTGGCGGATGTAACAAGAACCAGTCACCGGAAGGCTATGTATGGCTAGTATACTTGGACAAGAGAAGCCTTAGGTACAATCAACCATATGACTGTTTCTGCCAAAAGTGCCTTGACCAGTACTTCCCCAAGAGAGTAGAAGTGCCTCTTGACAATCCGGTCTAATTGTGATAGAGTGCAATTGTCGCAGTCGGGAAAAGCCGGCGGATACGGGAGGTCTCACAGTGGCAACCGAGTTAGAGTTTGTACAGGCAGCGGTCAAGGCGTTACGGACGGGCAACTATAAAGGGATACACAGTGTTTACAGCGGATTCAACGAGGCATTTAGACTAGCATTCCCTGGTGGTAACCCTGTAGAAACAACGAACGCACTTGCGGCTCAGAACAAAATCGTGGTGCGGCCCTCGCGTGGTGGTGTCATGCTTTACCTTCCTGGTGAGGCGCCAGTACAGGATAAGGGCGGCGCGGCGGCACTAGCGAAAATGGGGTGGACGGCCAACCGAAATAGTGCGGTTGTCACTATCAAGCCTGCAATAAAGAAGGCATGACATGACTACTGGGGACCTCAGATATACGGCGCAGCAAAAGCTTGTGCTATGGCGTATTCAGCGTGCTATTGACCAGTATCTAAAGGTATCAGACGACCGTGGGGATGTAGGAAAATCATTGTTCAATGCAACTATGGTAATCCAGTTTGCCCTTGGAAAAAAGTAAATGGACTATAACAGATACGAAAGTATCCTTGCGGAAGCATCCGTGCGGTACCGCCGCACACGCAACACAAACGCGTACGACAAAGCGTATGTGAAGGCAATCAAGGCACTACTGCGAATAATCTTATAGTGCCAAAGTAGAAGACACCAGGACTTCCTGGTGTCTTCTTCTTTATCGAGGGTCCTCTTGTGATGTCCTTCACAATTTATTGGAAAACAGGGCACTTGACACGCTCCGACTCAACTTTCCTGACATATGTGATATTTTTCACAACAGATTCCACGTGATACGTAAGGGCCGCTTTTCCCGATAGCTATGCAATGGTTAGCGATAATCGCATAACCACCAGCCGCAGGACCACGATGATGGTTGTCATCCACCCCATCCGCATTTCGCCAATCGTCACGACATTGGGAGTTTGGGTATAGTCTCGGATACGATTGAATGTTTGACAACGATAATGGGGGTGAACACATGAGACTCGTAACGAAAATGAAGATGGAGGAGAGGATAGGCGAAATCAATAGGCGGGGTGGTGAGGGGATGTAGTAGTTAGTGGGTATGGTAATGACGGTTATCGTTGCCCGTCTCACCGTCTCATCGTCTCAAAACTCTGAGACGGGTGTGAGACGATGAGACGATTTCCTGCGCACGCGATAACGATGGGACGGAAGGGTCGTCTCATCATCGTCTCAGACCAAATCGTCTCAACACACTATATAGTGTTGACGTGAGACGATTGGATGAGACAGTTGAGGGGGCAAAATTATCACAAAAGGAATTATGAGAACACGAGGATGTACCCCTTGACAACCCCACCGCATTATGCTATTCTCGTGGTGAGGGGTTGTTTGTGTCCCCATCGGCGTGCCTCCTCACGCCATCTCCTCCCTCCACAAGCAACCCCTCAACAACGAAGATGAGGTGGATATGACGAACCAGACAATCTGGCTTGAAAAGGCCAATATAGCAACCGATAGGAGTGTCATGCACAACGGGCCATGTACGAAGTGCACTCAGGATATTCTTACAGGAAGAGCGTTAATGTGCAACGAGGATTGTCCCAATGATTGCAACATCTGCGATGATAACGACGCCCCGTGCCATCTTCCTGGGCCATCATGGTATAGGTGGCTCTACTCTCACTTCGGTGGAGTACCCTTCACTTGGCAGATACGATGGTTCGTTGGCGACCACATCGGTCTCGCTCTCCTCGTTGCCAGTATCCTCGGACTACTATTCGGTCATCTCTGGTGGTAAGGCAGAGCGACGAGAACAACGAGAACGTAGTCGTCGCGCAAAGGGACGAAAACACAATTATGCTCGGTGGGCACAGATAATCAGGAAGCAACAGGAGCGCACGGTATGATTCCAGTTGTAGGTGCCATTGTAATGTATCGCCAACCCAGTCGCCACTGTGACGACGAGGGCATTCGCCCCGCCATCGTCACCCATGTGTGGCCCGATGGTACCGTAAACCTCTTCATTATCCCCGATGGCTCCTTTGACATCTTCACCTCCATTGGTAATGATTATCATAGTGTGGTGATGAGGGTGTCATGGGGCGACCGTGAGGGCGCTTGGGTGTGGGGAAGCGGGGGGAATGGCATTGCCTAGAGGAGGTGCCCGTCCTGGCGCTGGCCGCCCGCTGAACGTTACGAAGACGTTGAAAGGGTTG
>Ga0213870_1000271_pt1 | contig 26959 bp, 28 predicted proteins | sample WICALVC2017_Meta_FD_160119 | JGI IMG/M metagenome (GOLD analysis project Ga0213870, IMG submission 160119) | Freshwater microbial communities from subterranean cave lake in Wind Cave National Park, South Dakota, United States - WICALVC2017 | ecosystem: Environmental > Aquatic > Deep subsurface >... | reverse complement strand
CGCCGCGCACGCGGCTTCACGCGCCTGTCCACCATCAAGACCGTCATCTTTCTCATCGCTGGCAAACTCAACTTCCACGCTATCAACCCCCATGCCCCGCAACCCACTTGAAATTCAACAGAGCCCTATTTCTTCTATTGAAAATTTTTCAAGAATGAACTTGCGTAGTGAATACGCTGAGGGAATGGCCAGCCAGGTGACAGGCACAATAAAGCCGTGCATGCCTCCGACCTTGAGCAGCTTCAATGAGGCTTCGTAAAAAAGGAAATAATGCTCAAAGCTCCCTTGGGAAGCTGCATAGTGGGTCTTGAAGTAAGCTTTCACCTGATCATCGTGAATCTGATGAAATCCATACGGCGGATTGCCGATCACCGCGTCGAAGCCGCCGGCCTTCATGATCGCCGGAAATTCGGCGTGCCAATCGAAGGGATTCACGCGGCGCATTTCGTCGTCGTCGGGAAGGAGTTGGCCGGAGAAGTAGTCCGGGCCAATGAGGCTGTTGCCGCATTTGATGTTCTTGCCGAGGTCGGGTAGCGCCCGCTCGTGCCACATCTTCAACTGCTTCATGAGCGTGTCCTGGTTTTCTCCTTCCAGCACCTTGAGCAGTAGGCTCAGCTTGGTCACTTCCACGGCCTGCGCGTCTATGTCCACGCCGTAGATGTTGTTGAGCAGGATGCGCTTCTTCTCCTGCGTCGTCAGGTGCCAGAGGCTCCCCGCGCCCTGGTAGAGTTCCTTGCGGTGCTTCTCCGCGCCATCCTTCAGGTACCAGTCTCGGTGGTAGGCCACCAGATAGTCGTAGGCGCCGATGAGGAAGGAGCCTGAACCGCAGGCGGGGTCGAGAATCCTCAGCTTGGAGATGTGCTTCGGCGTTTTGTCTTCACACAGCTTGCCCACCGTGTTCCGGACGATATAGGCCACGATATAGGCCGGGGTGTAATAGACGCCGCCGGCCTTCTTGACCTCCGGCTTTTCCTCCACCTTTGCCTGATGGCCCGCAGTGAGGCGGATGACTTTGCCCAGGAACTGCTCGTACACCTGGCCGAGGATTTCGGCCGGCATGACGGAAAACTCATACGGACTTTCGGGGTAGTAAAGGCCGCCAATAATATCCTTGAGCACTTTATCGTCGATCTTGAGCTTCGGGGTGAGTTCGTCCGGGGTTTCAGCGCGTTCTTTTTCAGAACGGAAGTGGAAGAGGCCTGAGTTGTAGCGGTCGTCCGCCTGGTCATACAAGTGGCGAAGGCGGCCGTAGATGTTCTCGCCGTTGAGCAAGGCCTGAAGCTGCGCGTAGGGCTCGATGTCGCGATCTTCGCAGATGCGCAGGAAGATGAGGCGGTCGATGGTCCGTTGGACGGCGAAGTTCAGTTCGTGGACGTCCAGGCCCGTGTTCCGCACCGCCAGATTCTTGGCGAGGTCTTCACGCCACCGCTCGATTTCAGACAGGAAGGCTGCATCCACCGTCGTCGTCCCGCGCTTCCGTTCGGAAACCGCGTACTTGTCGAAGGACCCCTTGAGGACGGCGTCTTTGGAGAAGACCGAGGCGATCTCATCCCAGCGAGTGGCGTATTCCTTGTAGGTCAGGTAGTGAATGCGACCAGCGCTGGCTTTATCGCTGGGGCTTGGGCGTGCGCGGCAGTCGTAAACAGCGAACTCCTCGAAATCCGTCAGGATCGAAAGCGGCAGCTTAGCCGACCACGCATAGCGACGGAGTTGGTAAGCTGGGTCGGGGTCTTCCTTGATATTCACGGCCGGCTTTTTAGCTTCGAGGAAAAACTTGCGCGCGCCGCCGATGCGAAAGCAGTAATCAGGCGCGCCGACTTTGATCGCATCTTCGTGAATGACGTCTTTGTACGCCTCAGCGCTCCCTTCCTTGTTCGCCACGTCCCACCCAAGCGCCTCAAAGAACGGATTGATGAACTCTTGCCGGACCTGCGCTTCGTTATACGCCGGGCTCCGATAGGACTCGATGTTCCGCTCGAATCGCTCGATCAGGTCGAAGATCATCTGGGGCGGGTTTTGTGGCATGCGGGCTCATGGTAGCACCGGAAATCAGTGATGTCACGAAGGGGAAGGGGGCGAGGGTAATGATGGTATAATGCCGCCCCTATGGCCCCTACTATTCCGCCGCCGCCCGATCGTGCGTTCGTCGCTGACATGGTGAAGACGACGCTGCCGTTTCGTGTCGAGTTGTCCACAATGGCGCCGCTCGCGGGCGATGCGTCGAATCGGCGCTACTTCCGCCTGGAGTTGGCCGGCGGCCCGCCCCATTCGCTGGTGCTGATGCAACTGGCCTCGCCCGAGGCCTTCAAGCAATCAGAGGAGGCCGTCAGCGGTGGCGCTCCTCCAATCACAGAGCTCCCCTTCGTCAACATCCTCACCCACCTGGCCAAGGCCGACATCCCCGTCCCGTCGCTCTACTACTACGATACCGAGGCAGGCCTTCTGTACTTGGAAGACCTGGGTGATCTCACCCTCGCCCAGGTATGCCTGGGCGGTACAGGCCCCGAGACGCCGGAGCTCTATCGCCAGGCCATCGAGATCTTGGTTCGGATGCAGGTGGAGGCCTCCTTCCCGGCGAACCCAGACTGCCTGGCCTTCACCCGCGCCTTCGACGTGCCGCTCTTGATGTGGGAGTTCGATCACTTCATTGAATATGGAATCGAAAAGCGCGCCGGCACGACGCTGCCGGAATTGGACCGCGAGACAATTCGCGCCGAGATGCAGATCATCGCCGAGTTGCTAGCCGCCCAGCCGCGCGTCTTCACTCACCGGGACTATCACAGCCGCAATCTCATGGTGCAGAACGAGCGGCTCCGGGTCCTCGACTTTCAGGACGCCCTGATGGGACCTGCCACCTACGACCTGGCATCTCTCTTGCGCGACTCCTATCTGTCGCTTGATGAAGACCTGATCGACGAGTTGGTCCTCCGCTATCTGGAGGGACGGGCCCATGCCGGCGCGCCGCTCGACCGCACGACGTTCAGGCGCGTCTTCGACCTGACCGGCCTCCAGCGCAACCTCAAGGCGGCCGGGCGCTTCGTGTATATCCTCATCGAGAAGCACAACGACCGCTACATGCAATATGTCCCGCGGACCCTGGGCTACGTGAAGCGCACCCTGGAAAAATACCGGAGCCTGGCATCGTTGCACACAGCTCTGGCAAAGCATGTGCCGGAACTGCAATGAAGGCGATGATTCTGGCGGCGGGTCTCGGCCTGCGCCTGCGGCCCATGACCAACACGACGCCCAAGCCCCTGCTGCCGATCGCCGGGCGGCCGCTCCTCGTCTGGAACCTCCTGTTGCTCAAGCGCCACGGGATCACCGACGTCATCGTCAATCTCCATCATCTGGGCGAGCAGATCGTGCAGGCGATCAGAGACGGCACGCGCTTCGGCCTGCGCGTGGCCTATTCGCACGAGCCTGAACTCCAGGGGACGGGCGGTGGCATCAGGCAAGCCGCGCCGTTTCTCAAGGACGGGCCGTTTCTGGCCCTGAACGGGGACACGCTTTCCGAGTGTAACTTGACGGGCCTGATCGCCGCGCACCGGACCGGCAAGGCCCTGGCCACCCTGGCCCTTCGCGACGATCCTGAGGCCGCGCGCTGGGGGCCTGTCGCGATTGACGCAGACTCACGGATACTCCAGATCAACGGCAAGCCGCAGCTCGCGCCTCACGCCGAGCCCCTGCCCGCGCCCTGCATGTTCGCCGGCATTCACGTGCTGGAGCCGACCATCCTGGACGCCATCCCGCCTGGACCCGGTTCCATCATTGATGTGTATCGCGCGCTGCTCGGAAAGGGGCAGGTGCTGAGAGGCTATCGGATGAGCGGCTACTGGTCGGACATCGGCACGCGGGAGCGGTATGAACAGACGGAGCGGGACGCCGTGGAAGGCCGCCTGACTATCTCTTGACCTTAGCTGCCAGAAGATTCTTGCGGCGGTTCAGGGCCGCGCGCTGAGCGTCGGTCAGCGCGTCGGGGCCTTTCTTCTTCTCGCCGTAGTCCCGCACACATTGCTCGACCAGATCAAGCGCCTCGGACGCTTTTCCGGACTTCTCCAGTAACTCGCTGAGCCGGAGGTAGGTGGGCATCATAAGGGCGAGATCGCGGTCCTCCTCGGCGTGACTCAGGATGTAGCGATAGTGCTCAATCGCGGTCTCGGCCTGGCTGCCCTCGGCGCGCAAGGCATGAAGCATGCGGAGCGAGATCCGGTCGGCGGACGCGCCCGCGCGCGCTTCCGAAGACTTGTCGATCAAGGCCTTGAGTTCCGCGTCGGACAGCCGGGTCTTGCCGCCGTTTTTCTTCGCCGCCGCCAGCGCGCTCAACGCCTGTGCCCACCCGCCGTAGAGGCCGACCATCACACACCGACAGCCTGCCGGGTTTGTGCAGGGCGTCTCCTGAGGAGTGAATTTCTTGGACGCCACAAGGCTGGGAAGGAACACGTAATGGGTCGTCTCTTGACAGGCGAGGCACGCCTGGGCATCGCCGGGAGTCGCGCGCAGAAACAGCCGGACGCCGGACCGTTCGAAAATATCCTTCGCCTTGATGCGGCCGGCCTTGACCTGCATGTCGTGGAACTTCCAGACAAGGGTCAGGACGAAGATGGCCATGAGGTAGGGATAGGTATCAGGGAGTTGTATCTGGCTCAGCAGGTCATCCATAGGCGCGCTCCCTGAATTGATCGTGGCGGGTTGTACCACGGCCCCGAAGAAAAAGGAAGGAAAAAGACACTTAGGCAGCGGGATTGAAGAAACGCAGCCGGAGGGCGTTGCTGACGACGCTGACCGAGGAGGCTCCCATCGCGCCGGCCGCGAGGATCGGATTGAGCCAACCGAACGCCGCGGCCGGAATCAGGACGATGTTATAGACGAAGGCCCAGAAGAGATTCTGCTTGATGTTGCGCATGGTCGCGCGGCTGAGTGCAATGGCGGTCACAACGCCGTGCAGGTCGCCGCCGATCAACGTGATGTCCGCCGCCTCCAGGGCCACGTCGGCACCCGCGCCGATTGCGATCCCAACGTCGGCCTGGGCCAAGGCCGGCGCGTCGTTGATGCCGTCGCCGACCATGGCGACCACTTTCCCTTCGCCCTGCAGGCGCTGCACCTCGCGCGCCTTCGCCTCCGGCAGCACCTCGGCCAGCACCCGCTCGATGCCGACTTCTCTGGCCACCGCCGCGGCCGTGCGCGGATTGTCGCCGGTGAGCATCACCACGTCGAGACCGAGAGCTTGGAGGGCCGCCACCGCCTCGCGGGCATGGTCCTTCACCTGATCGGCCACGGCCACGACGCCGACCACACTCGCACCGACCGCCACAAACATCGGCGTCAGGCCGGCTTCCGCCAGACGAGCGACCTCCCCTTCGATCCCGGCCACCGACAGGCCGTCCGTTTCCATTAGCCGGAGATTGCCCACGCGCACCGACTCTCCCCGTACCGTCGCCCGGATGCCGTGGCCGGGAACAGCGGCGAAGTCCTTCGGGGTCTCCAGCGCGATCTGCTCATCCCTCGCGGTCTTCACCATCGCGTCGCCGATCGGATGCTCCGACCCCTGCTCGGCTGAGGCGGCGTACTGTAAAATCTTCTCGCGCGACCAGCCGTCCCGGTAAACGACAATCTCCTTGACCATCAGCTCGCCCTTCGTCAGGGTCCCGGTCTTGTCGAGCACAATCGTCGTGAGCGCCTGCGCCTGCTCCAGGGCCGCGCCGCTCCGGATCAGAATCCCGTGCTCCGCCCCGCGGCCGATCCCCACCATGATCGAGGTGGGCGTGGCCAGCCCCAGGGCACAGGGACAGGCGATAATCAGCACCGCGACGAAATTCAGCAGCGCGGGCGTGAAGGCCGGCGCCGGGCCGAACGCGAACCAGAGCCCGAACGTCAGCAGGGCGGCGCCGATCACGATCGGCACGAAGACCGACGCGACCTGATCCACCAGGCGGGCGATCGGCGGCTTGGAGCCTTGCGCCTCCTCCACCAATTGCACGATACGAGCCAGCGTAGTGTCGGCACCGACCTGCGTGGCTTTGAAACGAACACTGCCGGTGCCGTTCAGCGTGGCGCCGATGACCCGGTCGCCCGGTCCTTTATCCACCGGCATGGACTCGCCCGTCAGCATGGACTCGTTCAGCGAGGACGCGCCCTCCAGGATGACGCCGTCCACCGGAACTTTTTCGCCTGGACGGACGACCACCACATCGCCGACCCGCACCTCCTCGATCGGAATGTCCAGTTCGCGTCCGTCGCGAACCACGCGGGCCTGTTTGGCCTGAAGGCCGATCAGCCGGGTCAGGGCTTCGGACGTGCGTCCCTTGGCGAGGGCCTCAAGGAGACGCCCCAGGAGGATGAGTGTGATGATGGCTGCGGACGAATCGAAATAGACCTGCGGCGCGGCCCCGGCGGCGGTGAAGATTCCCGGTGCGAGGGTTGCCGCCACGCTGTAGCCATACGCGGCGGTGGTGCCAACCGCAATGAGGGTGTTCATGTCGGTGGTCCCATGACGGGCCACGGCCCACGCGCCTCTATAGAACTGCCGGCCGGCCCAGAACTGGATGGGTGTGGTCAGCAGCAGTTGCAACCAGAAGGACGCCGATTGCGAAAGCGGCAGGCGGAGATGCTCCGACATGCTCAGGATCATCACCGGCACCGTCAGCGCGGCGGCGGTCCAGAACTTCGTATGGAGCTCACGGTAGGCGGCCTGCTTCCGCTCCTTAACATCAACATCCATCCCTCTCCCCTGGAGGGAGAACCTGTCCTGAGCCTTGCCGCAGGAGGCCGGGGCGAGGGGGGCCTCCTGCGCGGCCGGCATGACGGGGGTGTAGCCAAGGCTGCGAATGGCCTCCCCTATGACCGCAGGCTCCGCAACACCGGGATGGTACTCGACCGTGGCCTTCTCCGTTGCCAGGTTCACCGACGCACGGACGACGCCAGGAACTTCGCTCAAGCCCTGCTCGATTTTAGCGACGCAGGACGCGCAGGACATGCCCTCGATTGGGATCGTAAGAGAGACGGGCTTGGCGGCACTATCTTTCCCTCGCCCCTGGAGGGAGAGGGTGGGGGTGAGGGGGGCCTCCGGCGCCACGGGCTTCGTCCGCATGGGCACCATCATCACCATCGGGGCCGGAGACTGCCCCATCCCCTTCGAACCGCTCTTGAGGACTGTGCCCGGATCCGTCTCGAAGGTCCGTTTGCAGCCCGGCGCGCAGAAATAGTAGGTGGTTCCCTCATGGACCGCCGTCGCCGGAGCCTGCTGCTCGTCCACGGTCATCCCGCAGACCGGATCAATCGCCATGGAGGAAGACTATAGGCCGGAAGAGGGGAGGGTCAAGGGCGGGGTGGGAGAGATGCGGCCGGATCGACCTCCCATGAACTTGGCCAGTGGCTTGACATGGCGATCACCTGCCCTCGACTTGCTCGCAGCCCTGTGCTACCCTGCGCACTCTTTTTAAAGGCCATCATCATCACCCAGGTTTACACAGGTATGTTTAAGAAAATTCTCGTTGCCAACCGCGGCGAAATCGCCATGCGCATCATCCGCGCCTGCCGGGAGCTCGGCATCCGGACCGTGGCGGTCTACGCCGAATGCGACGCGACCGCCATTTACGTCAAGAAGGCCGACTCGGCGCACCGCATCGGGCCGGGGCCGGTTCAGGGCTACCTTGACATGCAGGCCCTCGTGGACCTCGCTAAGCGGGCCGGCGCCGACGGCATCCACCCGGGCTACGGCTTCCTCTCGGAGAACTCGGAATTCGCCGGCCTCTGCGAGGCGTCCGGTATCACCTTCATCGGGCCGTCCCCCCAGGCTATCCACTCGATGGGCAACAAAGTTCAGGCCCGCGAGATCGCCAAGAAGGCCGGCGTACCGATCGTGCCTGGCACCGACCGAGACGTGTCGAACCCCACGGAAGCCCTGAGTTTCGCGACGCAGGCCGGCTACCCCTTGATGGTCAAAGCGTCCATGGGTGGAGGCGGGCGGGGCCTGCACGTCGTGTGGAACGATCAGGACCTGCTTGACAAAATGGACGTGGCCCGCCGGGAGGCCCTCTCCTCGTTCGGCAACGGCGAGATCTTTCTGGAGAAATACATCGAGCGCCCCCACCACATCGAAGTCCAGGTCCTGGCCGACAAGCACGGCCACATCATTCATCTCGGCGAGCGCGACTGCTCGATCCAACGACGCCACCAGAAATTGATCGAGCTCGCCCCGTCGCTGGTGCTGGACAAGCATCTGCGGGCCAGAATGGGAGAGGCCGCCATCGCCGTGTCTCACGCGGTCGGATACGACAACGCCGGCACGGTGGAGTTTCTCCTGGATCAAGACCGCAACTTCTACTTCATCGAGATGAACACCCGCATCCAGGTAGAGCACACCATCACGGAACAGATCACGGGCATTGACCTCGTGCGCGCACAGATCGAGATCGCCGCGGGACACCCACTGGAATTTCGACAGGCGGACGTCTTCCTCCAGGGCCACGCAATCCAATGCCGGGTCAACGCCGAGGATCCCCGCAACAATTTCAGGCCCTGCACCGGCACCGTGACCGCCTATTACTCACCGGGCGGCATCGGTGTCCGGATCGACGGCATGGCCTACACGGGCTACACGATTCCGCCCTATTACGACGCGCTGCTGGCCAAGCTGGTCGTCCGTGGCCGGACCTGGGAGGAAACCGTCAGCCGCGCCCACCGCTCGCTGGAAGAGTTCGTCCTGCGGGGCGTCAAGACGACGATCCCCTTCATGATGCGGATCATGGAGGAGCCCGACTTCCAGGCCGGCCGGTTTGATACGAGCTACCTGGAGACGCACCCGGACCTGTTCAACTACCCGGACTATTCCGAGCCGGAGGACCTGGTCGTCGCCATCTCCGCGGCCATCGTGGCCTATGAAGGACTGTAACCCGTGAAGAAGCCGGCGCCCCAACGTACGCCCGCTGCCAGGCGCACGCCCGCCGCCAGGCCCGCGCGCGGTCCCGCCATCAAGACAAGCGGCACCCGCAAGGCGGGTACCCGTCGCCCGGCGCCCTTTGAATTCGACGCCGCGCCGGCCAGACAGGTCCTACTCACCGACGTGGCCTTGCGCGACGGGCACCAGTCACTACTGGCCACGCGCATGCGGACCGAGGACATGCTGGAGACCGCCGACCGGCTGGATGCAGTCGGGTTCTGGTCGCTGGAGGTCTGGGGCGGCGCCACCTTCGACACGTGCCTGCGCTTCCTGAAGGAAGATCCCTGGGAGCGGCTCCGCGCGCTCAAGCGCGTGATGCGCCGCACGCGCCTTCAGATGCTCTTGCGCGGCCAGAACCTGGTCGGCTACCGCCACTATGCCGACGATGTGGTGGGCGCCTTTGTCGAGCGGGCGGCGACCAACGGCGTGGACGTCTTCCGCGTCTTTGACGCCCTGAACGACATCCGGAACATGACCGCGCCCATCGCCGCCGTCAGGCGGGTCACAAAACACGTCGAGGCCTCGATCTGCTACACCACCAGCCCGGTCCACAGCCTGGACCGATTCATCGAGCTGGCGAAACGCCTGGAGGACCTCGGCACCGACACGCTCTGCATCAAGGACATGGCGGGACTGCTGGCGCCGATGGATGCCTACCGGCTCGTCAAGGGCCTCAAGGCCGCTGTCCGCGTACCGATTCACCTGCATAGCCATTACACGTCGGGCATGGCCTCGACCAGCGCCCTGATGGCCATTTTGGGCGGACTCGACATGCTGGACACGGCGCTGTCGCCGCTGTCGGGAGGCACGTCACACCCGCCGACCGAGTCGTTCGTCGCCCTGCTGCGCGGCACGCCGTATGACACGCGCCTCGACCTGAACACGCTCCCGCCCGTCGCCGCGGTGCTCCGCAACGCCCGGAAAAAGTACCACCAGTTCGAGAGCGATTTCGCCGGCGTCGACTCCGAGATCCTGATCTCGCAGATTCCCGGCGGCATGCTGTCAAACCTGGCTGCGCAGCTCGCCGAGCAGAACGCCCTGGACAAGATCAAGGCGGTCCTGGAAGAAGTCCCGCGTGTGCGCAAGGATTTCGGCTACCCGCCGCTGGTGACGCCGACGAGCCAGATCGTCGGATCGCAGGCCACGCTGAACATACTCACCGGGGAGCGGTACAAGGTCGTCACCACAGAGACGCGCAACTACCTGAATGGCCTGTACGGGAAGCCACCCGGCGACGTGGACGAGACCATCAGGAAACGCGCGCTCGGCGACGACAACGTGATCAAGGGGCGACCCGCCGATCTGCTGGAACCGGAACTGCCGAAGGCCGCCCGCGAAATCGCGGACAAGACGCAACAGCCGGATGACATCCTGTCCTACGCGCTGTTCCCAAACGTCGCCGCCGACTTCTTCGACGAGCGCGCGCGGGGCGAGCTCAAGCCGGAGCCGCTGGCGCCCTTGCCGACCAAGGGTCCCGCTGTCGCCCATGAATTGAAGCTGGCGCCGCTGGAATTCAATGTCACGGTCCACGGCGAGAGCTATCACATCGAGGTCGCGGGATCAGGCCGTAAGACCGACGGGAAGAAGCCCTATTACATCAAGGTCAACGACCGGCTGGAGGAAGTCCATCTGGAACCGCTGGTCGAGGTGTTGACCGGTACGCCGGAGGCGCCGGCGGTCGGCGGCGCCACGGCGCCCAAGCGGCCGAAGCCCAAGGGACCCGGCGACGTGGCGACACCCATGCCGGGCAAGGTCATCACGGTCCTGGTCACGCAGGGCCAGGCCGTCAAGAAAGGCGACCTCGTGCTCATCGTCGAGGCCATGAAGATGGAGAGCCAGGTGCTGGCCCCGATCGCCGGGATCGTGCAGACGCTCGCCGTCACGGAAGGCGAGGACGTGCAGACTGATGAAACACTCCTGGTGATCGAGTAGCGTCTGAACCCCTTTGATCGCTACCCGCCCCGGTTCGTCCGCGTCAATCAGCACCGCACCGCGTACATCCGCCACGGCCAGGGGCCTCCGGTCGTGCTGTTGCACGGCTACGCGGGCGCCACCTGGAACTGGGAACACCAGATCGAACCCCTCGGCCGGCGCTTCACGCTGTTCATTCCGGACCTGATCGGCCAGGGCCTGTCCGATAAGCCCCGCGTCGCCTATACGCCGGCCTTCTATGTGGACTGGCTGCATGGATTCCTCGACGCTGTTGGCGCGAAGCGGGCACACCTGATCGGGCACTCGATGGGCGCAGGTCTCGCCCTGAGCCTGGCGTTGACCCATAGGGACCGCGTGGACCGACTCGTGCTGATTTCAGGATTCCCGCGAGGACTACTCGATCACCTCAAGAGCAGTCACTTGAGACGTCTGCACCAGTGCGGCTCCGGGTGGCTCTTTGGGCTTGGCTATCGCTTCCTGGGCCGGCGGGCCTTCATGAAATTCATCGGCGGGCTGGTGGCGGACCGCAGCCTGGTCACACCGGCGGTGATCGAGCGCGCCTACCGGCTCCGCAAGGACCACGGCCAGGCCCGCCCGCTCTGGTCCTCGCTGGAACACGTCTCCGACTGGGAACAGGACTATGCGCTGCGACTGGGTGCCGTGCGCTGCCCGGTTCAGATCATCTGGGGGCAGCAGGACCGTTTCATCTCCCTCGCCGCCGGCGAAGACCTCCACAGAACGATCCCCGGTGCCCACCTGGCCGTCCTCCCCGATACCGGCCACCTCCCCATGTGGGAACGCCCTGACGACGTGAATCGGTTAATCGTGGAGTTCCTCAACGCTCCGGGCTTGAGTCTGCCTTGATTGTGCGGTATAAGGACACACCACAATTGATCGGCCGGGATGTCGAGGCAGACCATGAATGAGCGAATCATCATTGACCCGGAACTCCAACACGGAAAACCCGTGATTCGCGGCACGCGCGTGCCTGTGACCCGCATCCTCGGTGGGTTGGCGGGCGGAATGACCTTCGACGAGATATGTCGCGAGTACGATGTGACCGCCGAGGACATCCGGGCCGCCATCACGTACGCCGAAGAACTGGTTGAGCAGGAAACCCACCATCCGCTGCCTATGGGTTGATTTCCTCCGTGCGTTTTCTGATCGACGCCGACCTCCCTCGTTCCACCAAGCCCCTGCTGGAGAGCTTCGGCCACGAAGCCCTAGACGTGCGAGACATCGGCCTGAGGCATGCCAAAGACCCGGTCATCGCGCATTACGCCCAAGAGCACCAAGCCTGCCTCCTGACCGGTGACTTCGGCTTTGCGGACATACGGAACTATCCGCCCGAAACCTACTACGGCATCGTCGTTCTGGGGTTGCCCCGCGATGCCACCGCTGCCTTCATTCTCCATCTGATCGAGGAAATTCTCCGCCAGAGCGAAGTGCTCGCTCGGCTACCCCGTAAACTGGCCATCGTCGAAGCCGGTCGCATCCGCCTACGACCTGCCTGAAACCCTGAAGCCTTGCAGCCTTGACCTTTCCCCACCCACAGGCTATAACGACGACGGAGCCAGCAGCGCCAAGGAGGTATCCTATGAAGCTACGGCATCTCGCATCACCGATCTCGGCCCTCATGATTCTGGCCGGCTGCGCCGAAGGCGGATTCATGTACTCGGATCTGCCGGTGTCCAAGAACAGCGCAGCCGCCGGGGCCGGCAATACCGTCACGTTCAAAGGCTCGCCCCTCCAGCTCGACGGCACGCCTATCACGGTCGGCGACACGCTCCGCGATGCCAAGCTGACGACTACACCTCCCGACCTCAAGCTGGTCAGTCTCGCGGCCGGTAAAGGCGCTGTGCGCATCGTCAGCATCGTGCCGTCGCTGGACACGAAAGTGTGCGAGCAGCAAACGCACTACCTAAGCGAAAAAAATGCCGGCCTCGACCGGGACGTGCAGCTCATCACGGTGAGCGTGGACACGCCCTTCGCGCAGAAACGATTCGCCGAGGAGGCCAAGATCACCAACGTGACGTTCCTGTCGGATTACCGCGGTGGGGACTTCGGGAAAGCCCACGGCCTGCTGGTCCCGGACATCCACGTGCTGGCCCGGACCGTGATGGTCGTGGACAAGGACAACGTCATCCGGTACCTGCAAATCGTGCCGGAGATGGCCTCGCTGCCGGACATGGACGCCGCCTTCCAGGCGGCACGGAAAGCGACCGGCCTGCCGCCGCCCCCCGCCGCTGGGCTCCAGGGGAAGTTTTACGCACTGAGATGACCGCGACGCATGCGTGAATTCGACCTGCTGGTCATCGGCAGCGGCCCCGCCGGCCAGAAGGCCGCCATCCAGGCGGCCAAGCTACGCAAGCGCGTGGCCGTCATCGAAAAAGAAAAGGTGGTCGGCGGCGCCTGCATCAACACCGGCACCCTCCCCAGCAAGACGCTCAAGGACGCCATTTCCTGCCTGCACGGCTTTAAGCAGCGTTCCTTCGCCGGCATTTCGTGCTCCCTGAAAAAAAGCATGACCCTCCGGGACCTGATGGCCCGCAAGGACCTGGTCATCACGCACGAGCTGGAGGTCATCAACAATCAGCTCGAACGCAACGACGTGGAGCTCATCCATGGCGCCGCCTCGTTCGTGGACCCGACCACCATCAAAGTCGCCACCACGAGCGACGACCTGGACACACTCCACGCGCCGCTCATTGTGATCGCCACAGGGTCCCGCCCCCGCCGCCCCGAGGAGATCCCCTTCAACGACGTGACCGTCTGCGACTCGGACTCGATCCTCTCCACGGAAGCCCTTCCCAAGAGCATGCTCGTCATGGGCGGCGGCGTGATCGGCTGCGAATACGCGTCCATGTTCGCCGCCTTCGGGATCAAGGTCACGCTCTGCGACAAGCGAAATGATTTGCTCCGCTTCGTGGACCAGGAGATCGTCCAGGCCCTGATCTACCACATGCGGACCAACGGCGTGACGATGCGGCAGGGCGAAGACATTGACAAGGTCACCATCGACGAAAAAAGCCGGGTCGTTACGAGCCTCAGAAGCGGCAAGACCATCGTGACGGACATCCTGCTCTATGCCATGGGCCGGCTCGCCAACACCGACTCACTGAACCTGCCGGCGGCCGGCCTCACTGCAGACAAGATGGGCCAATTGACCGTCAACGAGCAGTACCAGACCGAGGTCCCGCACATCTATGCGGCGGGAGACGTGATCGGCTTCCCGGGGCTCGCCTCGACCTCGATGGAGCAGGGCCGGCTGGCGGTCTGCCACGCCTTCCACGTGGAGCAGTCCGCCCTGCCGAAGGTCCACCCCTACGGGATCTACACGATTCCAGAAATTTCGACGGTGGGCAAGACCGAGGAAGAACTCACCAAGGAGCACGTGCCCTATGAAGTGGGGCGGGCCTTCTACAAGGAGATCGCGCGCGGCCAGATCGTCGGTGACCTCGAAGGGCTGCTGAAGCTTATCTTCCACCGGAACACGATGGAGCTCCTCGGCGTCCACATCATCGGCGACGGCGCCACTGAACTGGTGCACATCGGCCAGGCGGTCCTTACCTATGGGGGCAAGGTGGACTTTTTCGTCCACAATGTTTTCAATTATCCGACCCTCGCCGAGTGCTACCGCACGGCGGCCCTTGACGGCATCAATCGATTGGCTCGAACATAAGGGCGCACAGCCTACGCCCCTACATCGGGAGAATATCCGTGTTTCAGGAAGACAAAACGTTCACCCTGCGCTTTGCCCTGGAAGCCCGCTTCCCGGAGGATTACGACGGCGACGAGGACGGATACCTGTGGGTGAAGGAATGGGAGCAGCGGCTCAAACCGGAACTGGTCAAGCTGGTGTTCGACTACCTCCGGCGGCACCCCGCCTGGGTCGTGCACGTCCGGAACCGCGGCGCGTCCCCGCTGGACGAGATCGAGATCGCGATGGAAAGAGCGTTTCCTGGTCCCGAAACAATTCGCGAGAATCACTTATGACATTCAGCCGGCATTTGCGATCGGTCGCTGAGCCGATCTGGGCCGCCCAGTTCACCCACCCGTTCGTCGTGGGACTGGGCAATGGGACGCTGCCGGAGCGGAAGTTCAAATACTACATCCTCCAGGACGCGCTGTTTCTCAGCGACCTGGCGCAGGTCTTCGCCATCGCCTCGGAGAAGGCGCCGGACGTGGACGCGGCGACCCGGTTCGCCGCGCTCGCCGAGGAGACGCTGGTCGTCGAGCGCTCGCTCCATGAGACGTACGGCACACGCTGGAAGCTGACGCGCCGTGAGATGGCCCGCGTCCCGATGGCGCCGACGAACTATGCCTACACGCGGCACATGCTCCAGATTGCCCAGGACGGCTCGGCCCTCGACGCCACGGTCGTGGCCCTCCCCTGCGCCTGGATCTATTGCGTGGTGGGGCAACACCTGCTGCGCAAGGGCACGCCGGCGAAGACCCACCCCTACCTCGACTGGCTGCTGCTCTACGCCTCACCGGAGTTCGCGGAGGTGGCGGCATGGATGCGGGCGCGCGTGGACACCTGGGCGAAGAAGGCGAGCGCAGTCGAGAAGCTGCGGCTCGAGCAGGCATTCCTCGTCAGCTCGCGCTACGAGTGGATGTTCTGGGAAATGGCCTGGAACGAAGAGTCCTGGCCGTTGTAAAATTTTGGTGACATTCCTATTTACCCGAAGGGGTTGTGGTCTTGTTCCTCGCGCACGGTGGTGGAGGGGCCGTGGCCGGGAAACAGGATGAGCTCGTCGGGTAGCGTGAGCACCCGGTTTCTGACGCTCTTCAAGTGAGTCGGATAGAGGGTGGAGGGATTGGCCCGACCGATGGAGCCGGCGAACAGCGTGTCGCCGACGAAGCAGTGCGTCTCCGTTTTGTAACAGACCCCGCCTGGTGTGTGGCCGGGAGTCGTCACGAAGCGGAGGGCTTTTCCGCCGACTCGAATCGTCTCGCCGTCGGTGACGAATGTGCGTAAGGAGCGCGGCGGGTGCCGGTCGAGCAAGTCCCAATCATCTTCCCCGATGTACACCGGTACGGGATGGCGTGCCAGGATCATGTCGAGGCCGCCGGCGTGATCGGCATGGCCGTGCGTCAGGCAGATCGCGGTCAGCGTGAGGCGCTCGTGCTCGATGGCGCGCAGCATGGTCTCTGGGTTGTAGCCCGTGTCTATCATGACGGCCTTGCGCGTGGACGGATCGAAGAAGAGGTAGCCCTTGACCTCGTAGCCGCCGATGTCGCCGCGAATCAGGATCACGTCCGTGGCTGTCTGGTGGGTCGGCTCCCAGTGATCGCAGGCGATGGCCGCCAGCTTGGGCCCATCCAGCGCGAGCGCGGCGGCCAGTGCCAGGACTTCCTCGCGCGCGGGGACGCGCCGTCCGGCTTCAAGCGCTTGCACGACCGTTGCACCCAGCCCCGACGAGGCGCAGATATGGGCCAGGCTCAAGCTTTGGCCGATACGGGCCTTCTTGATGATGTCGCAGAAGTCGTCTTCCAGCATGGCGGCGGTGAAATCCTCGCGGGGTGAGTATAGCCTGACTCCATGTCATGCCAAAATAGAACTGTCCGGTTGAGATGCGGCCCGCCGCCGCGTGTGGTCGTCGGCCCGGTAGCCGGTCACGGCACGATCGGAGATCTCAACGTCAGTCGTAGGTCTACACTGTAACTTCAATTTCGCGAACCTCTTCACCACGCAACTGCTCTTTAATAACGGAAAGGTATTCTTGGATTGCGTCCCGAACATTTTCCAATGCTTCTTCCTCTGTGGCACCCTGAGACCAACAACCCGGTAGCCCAGGTACCGAGACGCTATATCCCTCGTCAGACTGATGAATCGCAATTTTGTATTTCATAAGTACCTCCAGTGAAACGTATAGCAGTACCTCCATCAAATGCCTAACGATGTGCGTGAGCGGCGCCGCCACAGAACCAGACCGCGCAGCGCCGCGATGTCCCCGGTGTCCGCTCCACGCGCGTGTTAGACCACGCTATTTTTCTGGCCCCGACGGACCATACTTTTTGTTAACCCACTCTGGGGTTGTGAGCTCAAAAGTCGTCCAACGGGCTCTGGAGAATTCTTTCTCAATAGCTTCGATGGCACGCTCTACTCGTTCAGAATTCTGCTTCTCGATCTTATCAACGACGGTTAAGACAAACACTGCGACTGCTGCAGCCATAACAGGATCAAACAGCTTCAGCCTAACCCCTGAATCGAGTGCGAGAAAGGATCCAACCGCTTTCCCTGCATCGCTGTTCTTGTAATTCTCTACCGAGACGTCCACCTTACGTTCTATCTTGGCGTCGAACAGTATTCCCGCTGTCCAGCCATTCCCAATGCCAGCAGCTTGGTTGAATACGCTATTGGCATTCTTGTAAACCGACGAATTCTTATCGGGGTTTTTCTTCTTAATGTCGAGTGCTAGTATTTCCGCTCTACCCTGGTCCTGAAAATACTGCTTTATTCCACTTGTGTCTTTGATTTCGATGGACATGCACCCAGAGCTAGCAAATGCGAGTACGCTAGTCAACATCGTGGCAAAGGTGGTCTTTCTCCGCATAGTATCCCTCCTTATGTGTTGACGAAGACATACACGCACACTATGACGTCCTGATCAGTAAGTAAGCTGCGGGGGCCCGGTCGTTCAGTGGCGGCCTCTCCTCGCAGTCTGTCTAGTGATAGCTCTCTGAATCGGTGGGGAACTTGCCCTGCTCGACTTCTTCGCGGTAGCGACGGAGCGCTTGAAGCGCGTCGGCTTTGAGATGCGCATACGGTTTGACGAACTTGGGCACGAACTGATCGAAGAGCCCCAACAAGTCATACAGCACCAGCACCTGTCCATCGCAGTGGGGGCCGGCGCCGATCCCGATGGTGGGGATCGAGAGCACCTGCGTGATCGTCTTCGCCAGCTTGGCCGGCACGGCTTCCAGCACCAGCGCAAAGGCCCCGGCGGCCTCCAAGTCCTTCGCGTCCGCGAGCACGGCGTCCGCTTGGTCAGCGGTCTTGCCCTGGACTTTGTATCCGCCATAGCAATGGACCGACTGCGGGGTCATCCCAAGATGGCCCATCACCGGAATGCCGAAATTGGTCATGGCCTCCACGCGATCCGCCACCACCTCGCCGCCTTCCAGTTTCACCGCCGCGGCCCCGGCCTGGAGCAGCCGGCCGGCGTTTCGGACCGCATCCTCCATGGAAACTTGATAGGACAAAAACGGCATGTCGGCGATGACCAGCGAGTGTTGCGCAGCCCCCGCCACCAGTCGCGTGTGGTAGAGCATGTCCTCCATCGTCACGGACAAGGTGTCTTTCTTGCCCTGGACGACGACGCCCAATGAATCCCCCACGAGTAGCACATCGAGACCGGCTTCCTCGGCAATCCGCGTGAAGAGCGCGTCGTAGGCCGTGACCACCACGATCTTGCGGCCGCCGGCCTTGCGTTTCTTGAAATCGGGGACGGTCATGCCAGTTCGGCCTTCTGGATGATTTCAGGCAGACGGTCCACCGCCTTGATGGCCATAATGTGGACCCCGTCGCAATGCGCGCGCACCGCGTTGATCGTCCGCACGGCAATCTGGACACCGACATCCAGCGCGCGTTCGTCGCCGGCCGCCCGAAGCTCGTCAATAAGGGCCTGGGGGACCTCTATGCCGGGAATGTTGTCGTTCATAAACTCCGCCATCTTGGCCGACCGCAGGACGAGAATCCCGGCCAGCACCTTCACTGGGAATTTTCGGACGGCCTGCATAAACGATAGGAACTTCTCCACGTCATAAAACGCCTGGGTCTGGAAGAACTTCGTCCCGGCATTCACCTTCGCCTCAAACTTCGCCAGCATCGGCCCGGCCGGGTCCTGCTCCGGGGTGACGGCCGCCCCGATGTACAGGTCCGTCGGCCCCTGCAGCTTGTGTCCCGCCAGGTCCTTGCCTTGGTTCAGTGCATGGATCACCTGCATGACGCCGATGGAATCGAGGTCGTAGACTGGTTTGGCGTCCTTGTGATCGCCGACGGTGGGATAGTCGCCGGTCAGGCAGAGCATGTTCCGAATCCCCAGGATGTGCGCGGACATGAGGTCGGACTGAATGGCCAGGCGATTGCGGTCGCGGCAGGTCATCTGCATGACCGGATCGTGCCCCATCTCGTAGAGCAGCCGGCAGACCGACAGGGAGCCGGCCCGCAAGATCGCCGCCGTGTTATCGGTGACGTTGACGCCGTGGACCTTGCCCACCAAGGCTTTGGCGTTGTCCATGATGGCGGCCACGTTCGTGCCCTTCGGCGGATTGTATTCCACCGTGACGGCAAACTGACCGGACTCCAGAACTTCTCGTAATCGTCGTATGCCCATTCCTTAATGCGCTCCCGCTCGTGCCACGGCCCGCTGCGCCGATTCAAGTGTATTCTGTAACAGCATCGCGATCGTCATGGGCCCGACCCCGCCAGGAACCGGGGAAATCCACCCGGCCTTGTGGCTCACCGGCTCAAAGTCCACGTCTCCGACGAACGTGCCGTCCTCGGTGCGGTTCACGCCGACATCCACGATTACCGCGCCGTCGCGCACCATGTCCGTCGTCACGAACCGGGCCTTGCCGATGGCTACGACCAGAATCTCGGCCTCCCGGCAGACCGCCGGGAGATCCGCCGTCTTCGAATGGCAGATCGTCACAGTCGCATGCCGATGCAGCAGCATCAGGGCCACCGGCTTGCCCACGATATTGCTCCGGCCCACCACCACTGCGCGTTTCCCCGCAATCCCGACGCCTGTGGACTCAATCATCCTGATGACGCCGCGCGGCGTGCAGGCTTCAAAGATCGGGTTGCCCTCGACCAGCCGGCCGATGTTGTACGGATGAAACCCGTCCGCGTCTTTCTCCGGCCGCACCGCATTCAGAATGCGCGCGCTGTCTATGTGCGTCGGCAACGGCAACTGCACGAGGATGCCGTGGATCAAGGGATCGTGATTGACCTGGTCGAGCAGGGCCAGCAGGTCGGCCTGGCTGGTCGAAGCCGGCAACGTGTGATCCGCCACATGAATGCCGACCGCCTTGCACGCCTTGTGCTTGTTTTTGACATAGAGATGGGAGGCGGGGTCGTCGCCCACCAGAATGGCCGCGAGGCCGGGGGTCACCCCTGACCTGGCCAGCAGCGCCGCCGCATCCTTCGCAATCTGGTCCCTGATCGCCTGTGATAAGACCTTGCCGTCAATGAGTCGCACTGCCACGTCGTTCCCCCTTCATAGATGAGCATTTGTCCGCGCCGTACGGCGTGGCGGAGAATAACAAGGCCCCTTGTTTGGAGTCAAGAAACCATAGTAGAGTGCGCGCGTGACGTTGCCGTCGAGAATCATACGGGCAGGCATCGTGGCACTGCTCCTCGCGATCCTCCCGCTCCAGGCGGCCTGGGCCCTCCAAGTGACCGGCTTGAAGAATCCCGCCGGCTTCATCGTGGACCCGGCGACAGGCCAGTACTTCATCTCGAACGAGAACGGCGGCCCCATCGAGCGCGACAACAACGGGTTCATCACCAAGCTGGACGAGCACGGCAAGATCGTCGCGCTGAAATTCATCGCGGGCGGGACGGCCGGCGTGACTCTCCATGCCCCCAATGGCATGGCCATCCTCGACAAGACCCTGTTCGTCTCCGATATCACCACCGTCCGGCGCTTCGATCTCGCCACTGGACGTCCGCTCGGCGAGATCGATTTGTCCGCCGTCACCGTGGACTTCCTGACCGGGCTGGCCACGGACGGCGCCGGCCTACTCTACATCGCGGACACCGGCGCCGACACGATCTTGAAAGTGGCCACGCGCAGCGGCGCCAAACCCACGGTGTTGGTGAAGGACGCCGTGTTGGCCGGCCCGTACGGGCTGGCCGTGAACCCCACGACCGGTGCGCTCGTGGCGGTCAGTTGGAACGAAGGCAAGATTCTGGAAATCGCCACGGCTGGTTCCGTCAAGATCCTCTTCGCCAACTCCTTCTTCAGCGCCCGCTTCGGCAATCTGGCGGGCGTGGACTTCGACGCCTTTGGCAACATGTACGTCGCGGACTTCTCTCAGGGCAAAGTATTCCGGATCGATCCGGGCTTTCGCATCCAGACCATCGCCGAATTCCTGACCACGCCGGCCGGCGTCGCCATCGACCGCAAAAACCACCTGATCCTGGTCCCCTACCTGAGCGGCAACGCGGCGGAGATGAACGGGCTGGGACGCGAGCGCAAGCGATAACGACACCGCGATGGCCATCCCCTGCGTCTACTGCCATGCCAGAAAGGGCAAACGCCCGTGCCCGGCGCTCAACGGACTGATCTGCTCGGCCTGCTGCGGGGAGCACCGCCTCACCACCATCGACTGCCCGGCGGATTGCCGATACCTCGAAGCGGGCACGGACTATCAACGGCAGCGCGTCGGTGAACGGCTCCGCCCGCACAGGCTCCGTGCCTACCGGGATATTTTCGACAGGGGCGGGGAGACGGCAGTCAGGCTGCTCAACGTCATTGAGGTCCTCTGTTTCGAGTATTTCCATGGCAAGCCGTCGGGGCTGGACGGGGAAGTCGTCACCGCGCTGGAGGGCCTCCACCGATTCTGGGGCCCCCTCCACATCCCGGGGCCGACCGCACCGGCGTTTACCCAATACCTCAATGCAGAGTGTACGGCATTCCTGGATGAAGAGGCGGAAGAAGAGGGGATGGATCAGACCCAGGCCCGAGAGGTCATAGCTGTGGCGCTCAAGCTCGTCACCGAATTTTCAGGAGGAGGGCTGAACTCCAACCGGTTTCTCACGGGACTCCTCGGATGTTTCATGATGGATCACCCCGAGGTGGCGGCGCACGTGAAGCAGCAGCGGACCGACCAGCCACGCCTCATCGTGGCGCCGGAACAAACCAGACGCGAACAGAGCCGCCTCGTAATCCCCGGACTGTCCGCGCCGGACCACGCGCCGGACCACGCGCCGGACCACGAACACCACCAGCACGGCCTCGGCTGCAAACACTAGCCGACCGGTTCCAGCGAAAGCCCCTCTATTTTGCGGTAGTCTCTGAGATCAAGAGTGGCGACGGAGAATCCAAGGGAAATGGCGGTCGCGGCAATCATGAGGTCGTGGGCGCCGACCTGCACCCCCTTCTTCTGGAGAGTCGCCCACAGTTCCGCGTAAATCCTGGCGGCGGCAAGATCAAAGGGGTACAGCGCGAAGCTCTCCAGGACTTTCTCGACGTATGACGCCCGTCTCATCCGCCTCTTTTGCGTATCGGCGCGATGGACTCCATGAAGAAGCTCCGCCGCGCTGATCACACTGATCCCGAATGACTCCTGCTCCCGGCCCTGAATGAGCCGGTCCGTATCCAGCGCGCCGCGCTCCAAGGCAATGAGCACGCTGGTGTCGAAAATCACGCCCACGTGTGCCTTGTGGGCAAACTGGGTTGCTTCGTAGCCACCGCTTTCAGATCCCTTGCGAAGGCCTCCGTTTCCTCTCCAAGTCTGGGGATCTTCTTCATAAGCTCCTTCAATTCGCCAAGTGTCCGTCCGTGGGCAGGAGCATCCGCAGGCCCCAGGCTTGCCACCGGCTTCCCCCCCCGGACAATGGTAAATTGACTGCCTTTAAATTTGATGGTGTTCAGAAGATCGGAGAAGTGTCGAACGGCCTCTGTGGCAGTGATGGTCCTGCTCATGGCGTCCCTCCACATTAAAATATGATAATCACATTGTAGAATATTCAAATTGAAGAATCAATCCGTCCACCAACATTCGCAGGAGCAGACGTATTGCACCGGTCTGAGTAGGATGGGCGCACACGCAGTGCGCCCCTACCGCAACGTCACTTTTCGCATGCAGACCAGGGTTCGCGTCCCTCTCGCCCCTCTATCTCTCGACGATCGTGACCGTCATTTCGATCCGCTCGTTTGGTAGGTCATTCGGGCCTTTCGGCGCATTCACGATCTTGTCCGCCACGTCCATGCCCTTCGTGACCTCGCCGAACGCCGTGTACTGCTTGTCCAGGAAAGTCGAATCCTTGACCACGATGAAGAACTGCGAGCCCGCGCTGTCCGGATGATTGGATCGCGCCATCGAGACGATCCCGCGCTTGTGCGACTTCTCGTTGAATTCCGCCTTCAGCTTCTGCGGAGGCCCGCCCATCCCGTATTCGCCTTTCTTGTTCGGATCTTTCGTGTTGGGATCGCCGCCCTGGATCATGAAGCCCGGAATGACGCGGTGAAAGAGCGTCTTGTCGTAGAAGCCGGACTTGGCCAGTGTGATGAAGTTCTCCACGTGCTTCGGCGCCAGCTCCGGAAAAAACGTGATCTCTATTTCGCCGAACGTGGTCTTGATGATCGCGTAGGACTGCATTTTTCCTCCTTCACTCGGCTTTTTGCTTTCGGCACCGAAGGCAGCGCCGGATATACCCATGAGCAACACCGTCAACGTGATGATGCCGAACTGGTACCGCATGATTCCCCCCTGTCCTTTCTCAGTTGTTCCAACGCCTCTTTGGCGGCCATCTGCTCCGCCTCTTTCTTGCTCGTTCCGACGCCGACCCCGTAATGGTCGCCACGGATTAGGATTTCCACCTCAAACAGCTTCGCATGGTCCGGACCCGCTTCCCGGACCATCCGATACTGCGGCAGCAACTCAAAGTCCCGCTGACAGAGCTCCTGGAGATCGGTCTTGAAGTCCCCCTTCGCACGGAACCGGTCGCAGGAGACCAACTCGTCGCTGAAGACGGCCTTGACGCAGGCCGTCGCGGCGTCCAACCCGCCGTCCAGATACACGCCGGCGAACACCGCCTCGAGCGCATCCGCCAAGATGGAGGGTTTGCTGCGGCCCTCTGTCTTGGTCTCGCACCGGCCGAGACGCAATTGCTCGCCCAATCCGATCTTTTTTGCCACACCGGCCAGGGTCTTCTCGCTGACCAGCCGTGCCCGCAGCTTCGAGAGTTCGCCCTCCGCCGCCTCGGGGAAAGCATGCAGCAGATACTCGCTCACCACGAGGTCCAGGACCGCATCGCCCAGAAACTCCAGCCGCTCATTGTCGGACTCCCCGGGGTCCCGCGCCTCATTGAGATAGGACCGGTGCGTGAGCGCTTCACGCAGCAGCCCGGGGCGTCGAAAGCGGTACGCGATCCGGCGTTGAATCTCCTCCAGCCCGTCTGCCGGCATGCATGACGAGCCTGGAGTATTCATGCTAGTCCGCGCAGCGCGAAAAAATCAGACAGGCGTTGACGCCTCCGAAGCCGAACGAATTGGAGAGGACGGCGCGGACGTCGGCGCGGCGGGCGACATTGGGAATGTAGTCCAGGTCGCACTCGGGATCGGGCACGTCTTGATTGATGGTGGGGGGCAGCATCCCGCGTTGAATGGCCAGGATGCTGAAGATCGCTTCGACTCCACCGGCGGCGCCGAGCAGGTGCCCGGTCATGGACTTCGTGGAACTGACGGCCAACCTGCGGGCGTGTTCTCCGAAGACCTGCCTGATGGCGCGGGTCTCGATGCGATCGGCCATCGTCGAGGTGGCGTGCGCGTTCACGTAGTCGATCGCTTCCGGAGACAGGCCCGCATCCTGCAACGCGAGACGCATGCATCGAACCGCGCCGACGCCGTCTTCAGGCGGCGCGGTAATATGATAGGCGTCGGCGGTCATGCCGTAGCCCAGGATCTCGGCATAGATTCGCGCCCCTCGGCGGCGCGCCGATTCCAGTTCCTCCAGCACCAGCACACCCGCGCCTTCCCCAAGCACGAACCCGTCGCGGTCCTTGTCGAAGGGGCGGCTCGCCCGCTCCGGCTCATCGTTGCGCGTCGAGAGCGCCTTGGCCGAGGCGAACCCCGCCACGCACAACGGGGTGATCGCGGCCTCCGTGCCGCCGGCCACCATGGCGTCCGCTTCCCCGTGCTGAATGATCCGAAACGCATCGCCGATGCAATGATTGCCGGTCGCGCAGGCCGTCACCGCGCAGGAGTTCGGGCCGCGCGCGCCGATCCGCATGGACACCTGCCCGGAGGCGAGATTGATGATGACCATCGGAATGAAGAACGGGGAGACGCGATCCGGCCCCTTGTCCAGCAACACCTTGTGGTAGGCCTCGATGGCCGGCAGGCCACCGATGCCGGAGCCGATATACACGCCGACACGATCGGCATTCTCGTCGGTGACCTTGAGCCCGGAGTCATCCACCGCCATCTGGCCGGCACCGACGGCAAAATGGATGAACGTATCCATTTTTTTGATGTCTTTTTTTTCGATGTAGTCGGCCGGGTCGAAGTCCGTGACCTCCCCCGCAATCCGGCAGGCATGGTTCGAGGGATCGAACTTGGTGATCCGCCGGACCCCCGACCTCCCAGCGCAGAGCGCGCTCCAGGTCTTTTCCACGCCGGTGCCCAGCGGCGTGATCAGGCCCAGGCCCGTGACCACAACCCGCCGTTTCAGGATTTCGCTCCCCATAGACGCGCAGCCAGTTCGGCGGTGCCTAGCTGTTCTCTTTGATGAAGTCCACGGCGTCCTGGACGGTCAGGATCTTTTCAGCCTTTTCGTCCGGGATTTCGATCTCAAACGCCTCTTCGAACGCCATCACCAACTCCACTGTATCCAAGGAGTCGGCGCCGAGGTCTTCGACAAACTTGGCGTCCGGGACCACGTCCTCCTCCTCCACGCCCAACTGCTCGGCGATGATCTTCGTCACCCGTTCTTCAATAGAAGCCATAGCTTTTTCCACCTCCTACCTCCCCATTCCTCAACCGCGCAAGGGCCTGCCCCCTCACGCCATGAACATGCCCCCATTCACATGCAGCACGTGCCCCGTGATATACGCCGCCGCCGGCGACACCAGAAACCGCACCGCTTCGGCCACGTCCGCCGGACTCCCGAGCCGGCCAAGCGGAATCTGCTTGAGCAGCGCCTCGCGGACCTCTCCGCTCAGCTTGTCGGTCATGGCCGTTTCGATAAACCCCGGCGCCACGGCATTTACCGTGATCCCCCGGCTGGCGTACTCGCGGGCCACCGTCTTGGTGAATCCGATCACGGCCGCCTTCGACGCCGCGTAATTCGCCTGTCCCGCATTCCCCATCACGCCGACGACCGACGCGATATTCACCATCGCGCCACCCCGCTGCTTGGTCATGGCGGGCAGCACGGCCTTGGTGCAATGAAACGTCCCCTTCAGATTGACGTCCATGACCGCGTTCCAGTCCTCCTCCTTCATGCGAAGCAGCAACCCATCGCGCGTGATGCCCGCATTGTTGACCAGCATGTCGATGCGCCCCAACGTCTCGAGGACCTGATCCACCATGGCCTTGACGTCGGCCCACTCGGCCACGTTCGCCTTGATGACCACCGCGCGGCGACCGCGGGCCGTCACCGCCGACACTGTCTCCTGCGCACGGGATACATCCATATCCACCACCGCCACATCCGCGCCCGCGTGGGCCAGCCGGTCGGCGATGGCGCGCCCAATTCCCTGGGCCGCTCCCGTCACAATCGCGACTTTGCCTTCGAGACTCATCCGGCGAGAGCGTCCACCGTCGCAGCCAGACTCATCCGGTCCTGCACATTGAACAGACGGAGTTCAGGCGCGATCAGTTTTGCCAATCCCGCGAGCACTTTTCCGGGCCCCACTTCAACCAGCGTGTGCATCCCCATCTGGATCACGGCGCGCACCGACTCCTCCCAGAGGACGGGCGAGGCGAGCTGTCGGATCAGGGAGGCCCGAACCTCCGCCGCGCTGCGGATGGATTTAGCCTCGACGTTATTGATGAGCGGCACCGTCAGGTCCTTCATGGGAACGCCCGCCACGTCGGCGGCCAGACGATCCGCCGCAGACTGCATCAAGGACGTGTGCACCGGCACACTAACCGGCAAGGGAATGACCTTGCGGCATCCCTTGGTTTTGGCCAGTCGCACCGCCTCCTCGACCGCGGCCTTCTCGCCGGCGATGACGATCTGGCCCGGCGCGTTGAAATTGGCCGGCGCGACCACCCCCAACGACGAGGCCGCCCGGCAGATCTCTGCCACCACCGGACGCTCCATGCCGAGCAGGGCGCACACCAACCCTCGTCCCGCCTCGACCGCGTCCTGCATGTACCGACCCCGCTTACGCACCAATGCCACCGC
>Ga0213870_1000270_pt1 | contig 27134 bp, 32 predicted proteins | sample WICALVC2017_Meta_FD_160119 | JGI IMG/M metagenome (GOLD analysis project Ga0213870, IMG submission 160119) | Freshwater microbial communities from subterranean cave lake in Wind Cave National Park, South Dakota, United States - WICALVC2017 | ecosystem: Environmental > Aquatic > Deep subsurface >... | reverse complement strand
GCATGGCAGATGTTTGAGTTCTTAAAATTATCTCTCCTGGTGTTACCTTGCTGTTTCGAGTGTCAAGGTATAATGTTTGTTGAGTATCCCGGGCAGGATGGTCTTTTGGAATATTTAGAGCTTCAAAATTGTAGTAGTCTGTTTCTATTTCGGGCCCATCTGCTGCCACAAATCCAAGGCTTTTGAAAACGTCAACAACTTCGTATAAAACAAGGCTTAAGGGGTGTAAGTGTCCAATATTGGGTTTAATTCCGGGGGCTGTCGTATCAATTTGTTTTTTCCGAATACTTGATGCTTGATACTTTATACTTGATACTTTCTGTTCCAGCGTTTCTTCGATTACTTTCTTAACTTCATTGGCAAGTTGACCTATTTCTGGTCTTTGTTCTTTTGAAAGTTTGCCTATATCTTTTATTGCTAAACTAAGTTTGCCGTTTCTTCCTAAGAATTGTAATTTTATTTCGTTAAGTGTTTTTAAATCCTCAGATTCTAAAATTAGTGAAACCGCAGCATTTTTAATTTGTATTAGTTCTTCTTCCATAGCTTAAGGATATCACATTTTAATCTATTATGGATTATATTTTTGCATAAATCTACCTTACACTATTTTTAGTAATCTAGCAGAACAATCTGGTTATAGTGGCGAGCTAATTCTTTCATTAGTTCTTCTCGATTGGCAACGTTATTTTTATCAAATGCAAGATAAAAAATATATTCTTCAAAATTGCCACTTGGCATAGAGTCGATTTTTGTTAGATTGATATTTCTTTCGGCGAAAATTCTTAACACATTAGCTAAAGCACCAACTTGGTTTGGCAAATTAAAAACCATAACAGCGTTATCTTTATTGTTGGAATCTCCGTTTTTTGCCTCTTTTTCAATCATCTGAATTGCGTTGCTAATATCCGGTTCAACCTTATATTTTGGAATATAATTGTCTTTTGCATAGGAACCAAGCATTTTTAATTTTGCTCCTTTATCGACTAAAATTGATAAAGCAGATTCTGTTTTCTCTTCTTTCTGGTGGCCATCTATTGATATTAAAAATCTAATTTTTCCATCAGTACTTCTTAAGGATTTAATTTTCGTGAGATTTATTTCTTTTCTAGCAAGTTCAGCTAATACAGAATAAAGACTTCCTGCGCGATCGGATAACTCCAGTATTAAAGTAGTCTTATCGTTTCCTGTAGGCTCCGATGAATCAGTGCTTTTAGCAATAGCAACGAAAGTAGTAGTATTTGCTTTATTGTCTTCAACACTTTGCTCTGTTCTTTTCAATTTTTCGCTTAGCCCAAGTTCAACTGCTGCATCTGGTCCAGCTATGGCTCCAATGGTAGGGTTTTCTGCGGCCATCTGAACCGCGAAAGATGTGCTACTGACTTCTAATTTATTCGCTTCCGGATAATTTGTTTTTATCCAACTTGCTGCTTGTGATAAGGCTTGGTCTTTTGATGCTATCACTGTAACTTGTTGGTCGTCTTGGGAATAAAAATATTCCTGAATTGGAAGGACGACTTCTCCTACTATTCTTATACCGCTTAAATCTTCGAGTGCGGCATGGGTATCTCTTACTGGTCCACCTATTGTATTTTCAATAGGGACAACTCCGAAATCCAAGCTTCCATCGAGTACCCCATTAAATATAGCCGTAATATTTGAGCAATAGTCGTTTGCAAGATTAGCCTTTGATTCTCCTAATTCGGTCTGCCATCTTTTTGCAGCTTTTTCCGTAAAAGTACCCTTTGGCCCAAGCCATCCTATTTGCGTGGGTCGGGCTTCTTTTTCTTTTAAAGATTGATATTTTTCTGTCATATTTTTTTCCACAAAAAAACCTCCGCTTGTTTCCTGTTTTTTACAGGATACGGAGGTCAATTCTTAGTTAGTTTTTAACGCAAAACCAACCTCCGCTTAAGCGAAGGTAAAGAAAAACGAAAAGATTGTTACATTCTTATATTGTTTCATAGCTAAAAACTATTCTATCAAACACTTTTGATCTTGTCAACAACCAGTTTGAATGTGTTTGGATCATCGACAACGAGACTACTTAAAATTTTTCGATCTAGCTCTATATTTGCTTTTTTTAGTTTATTAATAAAAACACTGTACGATAGTCCTTCTTGCTTGACTGCTTGGGAAATTCTGGTTATCCAAAGGGCTCTAAAATCTCTTTTTCTCAACTTTCTTCCATGGTAAGCGTATTGGCCTGCATGAAGACTTGCTTGTTTGGCAACTCTGACAGCTCTACTTTTTAGAGCCAAATAGCCTTTTGTGAGCTTTAGTATTTTTTTGTGTTTTCTTCGGGATACAATGCCCCTTTTAATTCGAGCCATAATTTAATCTGATTTAAGATTTATGAAATATGATTTATGAATATTCTTAAATCGTAAATCTTAAATCATAAATCATTTCTAGGCGTAGCCTAGCATTTGTTTTATCTTTCTTGCGAATTTTCCCTTAAGAACTGCTGGCTCTTTTTGTCTCCTTTTTCTACTCTTTGATTTATTTATTTTCAAATGAGATTTGTACTGATGAGAAAAAAGAACCTTGCCTGTTTTTGTAATTTTAAATCTTCTGCTCACCGAGTTCCTTATTTTCTTTTTCATACTTTTTTGCAGATCCTCCTTTGGAGGACCTTTCTGGCGATAGTATTGCAATTAGTTGTTTTCCTTCGAAATGCGGGTCTCTTTCTATTTTGGAAATATCGGAAAGCGCATTGATTACTTTTTGTAGTATATCCTTTCCAAACTCCGGATGCGCAATTTGACGACCTATAAATTTTACTACTAATCTGACTTTGTCGTTATCTTCCAAAAATGCGTTTCCACGTTTTATCATGACTTGTAAGTCATGGTCGTTCATAAAGGGTCCAAGTCTTAACTCTTTTGTTTCCGAAATCTTCGACTTTTTCTTTTCTTCTTTCTTTTTCTTTGACTCTTGATATAAAAATTTCTTAAAATTAATTATTTTTACAACTGGTGGAGTTGCTTTTGCTGCGATTTCAACAAGATCAACACCTTTTTCTCGCGCCAATCTTAGAGTGTCGGTCCTTGACATTACTCCGATTTGCTTACCAGTGCTATCCAAAACACGAAAAGTAAAACCCGGAATACGCTCGTTTATTCTATAAAACCTAAAATGATCTTGTCTTTTTTTAAATCTTCTTATCAATTTCTTCTTTTAATTTATTTAAAAATTGAGAAAGTCTTAATTGCCCCAAATCTCCGCCCCTCCTAGTTCTTATCGAAATAAAACTATCTTCGTAACTTTGAACTTTTAACTTTGCCTGCCCGCCATCGGCTTTTGCCTGCCCGACAGTGCCAGTTTTTGGCAGGCGGGAACTTTTAACTTCGCTGTCCCCTATTATACCTATATAAGGCACTTTTTGTAAAGAGCCATCTCTTATTTTGCTAGAAACCGTTTCTTGGCGGCTGTCCAGCCGAACTCTAATTTCTTGTAGTTCGATAGTTCGAACTATCGAACTGGCAAATTCAACATGCCGATCTGCAATGGGGATTACCAAAACTTGAACTGGTGAGAGCCACAGAGGAAATGCGCCTTGATAATGTTCGGTAAGAATACCTATGAAGCGTTCAAAAGAACCAAAAATTGCCCTATGAATCATAACTGGGCGTTTTTCTTTGCCGTTATGGTCTATATAAACAAGTTTGAATGCCTCGGGTTGATGAAAGTCGAGTTGGACAGTTGCAAGTTGCCATTCCCGTCCTAAAGAATCTTTAATGTGAACATCAATCTTTGGTCCATAAAACGCGCCATCTCCCTTTTTGTCTCCAGCTTTTATACCTTTCTTTTTTATAACGTCTGCTAAATCTTTTTCTGCTTTATTCCATATATCATCAGTTCCAGCTCTGTTTTCAGGTCTTGTTGCAAATCGAAATTCGTATTCAAACCCAAACTTTTTGTAAAATTGAGCCATCATATCTAATATGTTTGAAATCTCGTCAAAAATTTGATCTTCTCTTGCATAAATATGTGCATCGTCCATTGTTAGCTGACGTACTCTTAGAAGACCATTTACTTCTCCTGATTTTTCACGTCTATGTAGTCTCCCAATCTCGGAAAATCTTAACGGCAATTCTTTATAGCTTCGAGGTCTAAATCTATAAAGAATAGTTGATTCAGGACAGTTCATGGGTTTGAGGGTATATTGAACAGGCTTAGAGTCGTTTGCTTCATCGGAGAGTATAAGATTATACATATTATGTTCTCCAAATTTTTCGAAGTGACCGGATTCTTTAAAAAGTTGAGACTTCACCATTATTGGGGTTAAGGTTTCTTGGTATCCGGCTTTTTCTGTGAGTTCACGAATATATTTTTCTAGTTCTTTGAAAATAATCATTCCAAAAGGCAGCCAGAATGGCGCTCCGGGAGCGATATCGTTGGTAAAAAATAATTCCAATTCTTGACCGATTTGTTTGTGGTCCTTAAGATTATTAACAATACTCATTTAATTTATTTTAACAGGTGAGGGATATTTTGTAAATTTATTAGTCCATTAGATAGGTCTTCAATCAAATCTTCTGCATGTTAAATCTAAATATCGCCATAGAACCAAAAGTCAGAAGGGGTTGGATACAAAAGCGCCTGCTCTGCCTCTTTTCGTTTTACTTCAAGGTAGCTTGCAATAAAGTTTTTAGTAAACACCTTACTTTGGACCAGTGTTCGATCTTTTTCTAAATTATTAAGTATAGTAAATAAGTTGTTTGGAGTTTGAGGAATCTTTGCATTATCCCAAACATTCTCATCGTATGGTCCAAATCCCAATTTTTGGGGATCAAGTTTTCTCTTTATGCCGTCCATACCAAAGACAAGCAAGGCTGAAAATGCAAGATAGGGATTACATGAAGGATCAGGCGTTCTAAACTCAATTCTTTTTGCTTTTTCTTCTCTTTTATAATACATAGGGATTCTGACACAAGCACTCCTATTTCTTTTTGAAAACGCAAGGGAGGTAGGTGCTTCGAAATGGGGCACGAGTCGCCTGTATGAATTAAGCGTTGGGTTGGTGATACCAAGAAGGATTTGGATGTTGGAAAGTAAACCTGCCGCGTAAGAAAGTCCTGCTTTTGAAAGTTCTGCGTAGCTCTTTGGGTCGTAAAACAGGTTTTTGCCCTTTTTAAAAAGACTTTGATGGGTATGCATGCCAGAACCATTATCCCCAAAGACTGGTTTTGGCAAAAAACAAGCTGTCATACCATATCTTTTTGCAAGATTGCGAGCAACATATTTATATTTCATGATTTTATCAGCCATAGCAACCAAACTGTCATAGCGCATATCAATTTCCACCTGTCCGCCACTTGAAACTTCGTGGTGGTGGACTTCAATTTCAACCCCAATATCCTCAAGAATTGTTACCATTTCAGAACGGAATGTCTGAAGTTTATCAAACGGGGGAACAGGAAGATAACCCTCTTTATTACGAATTACATATCCGTCGTCTTCCTCTCTTGCATTATCAAACGGCAACTCAGTACTGTTGATTTCTACAGAGGAAAAGTATGGGGTTAAGTTTACCGCGAGTCTATCAAAGACAAAGAACTCAATCTCAGGTCCCCAGTAAGAAATATCTGCAATTCCAGTTTTTTTTAAGTATTCTTCTGCCTTTTTGGCAATGTAGCGAGGATCTTTATCAAAAGGTTCGTCTCCCTCTGGATCCCAAACATCACAGATTGCAACCAGTGTCTTGTCAAAAAAAGGATCCAAAAAAAGCGTTTGAACATCTGGTTTGAGGAGCATGTCTGATTCGAAAATGGTTGAAAATCCGCGGATGCTTGAACCGTCGAATCCAAACCCTTTCTCAATGTAACTTTGGGTAAACTCGTGTGCTGGAATGCTCTTATGCTGCCAAACGCCGCGAATATCAACGAATCTAAGATCAACAAACGCAATATCGCCTTTTTTGATTAATGCTAGCACTTTATTTATTTCTAGCAATTTTGTCATTATAGACTATATAATATTTTGAGGACAGCTTGTCAATATATCAAATAATTAGATGCAATATTCCTTTTGCTTTTTCATCTGCTAATATCCTCGTTTTTTATCTACAAGGTTTGGCAGAGGTTCGCCTTTAATATATGCTTTTAGATTCACACAAAACAAATCTATTGCCCTATCCATATATTTTTCCGACAAGCCTGAGTGATGTGGGGTAATTACTACATTTTCCATATCCCAAAGTTTACTTTCCTTAGGGAGCGGTTCTTCTTCGGTAACATCCAAAGCTGAACCTCCTATAATTTTTTTATCTAAAGCTTCTATTAGCTCTTTTTCATTTACTACACCACCTCTCCCGATATTTATCATGACTCCCGATTTTTTCATTAACCTAAATTTTTTCATGTCAAACAAATGGTGGGTATCTTTTGTATAGGGAAGACAAAGAACAACAAAATCAGCCTTTGGAAGAGCCTCCTCTAAATCATCTTTAGCATACAATTTGTGAACAAAGTCAGGTTTATCCAGCACCGAATTGGTGCTGGATTTATTTTTTAAATTATGCTTAATACCAATAACATTTGCCCCAAGACAGTTAGCAAGACGGGCAACCTCTGTTCCAATGTGTCCAAGTCCGACTACTAACACTGTTTTTCCTTTAACTTCAGTAAGATTTTGGTTTGCCTCCCAAGTCTTTTCTTGCTGTTTTCTAAATGTGTCATAAAATTTTCTTGTAAAAATCAGCATAAAACCTATTACGTGTTCGGCAATTGGCGTTGCGTGAATGCCATAAGAATTACTTACAGTTATCTTGGACTTGACGACCTCATCAGTTAGCACTTTCTCAACACCTGCAGAAAAAGAATGGATCCATTTGAGGCTTTTTGCGTTGTTAATCGAGGGAATAGCGCCCGGCACGCCAGCGACAATATCTGCATCTTTAAGTTGGTTTGCGACTTCTTGTTTATCGGTAGAAGTTATTGCAGTAACTTTGATACTTTTATCTACAGCCTGTATGTTTTCTAAATGCTTATTCTTAATCTCAAGAGGAATCTCTCCTTCGGTTTTAATCAAAAGCACCTTCATATTTTAAAATAAAATAGAAGTGGAGCCATGTGGGCTCGAACCACAGACCTTTACAATGTCAATGTAACGCTCTAGCCAACTGAGCTATGGCTCCAAGTTAACCTGCACTAATTTTATCAGAACACAAAGTGTTTCACAAACCAGCTTATGCTTTGACAAATTCTTCCGACCTGTGTTTCGTTAATCGGCTTCGGCAAGGCGAGTCGGATGATTTTGTCAATATTTGATTAGCGATTAAGGAGGGCTAAGTGCGTACAATGTTTGGTTTCATATGTCAAATTAGCCAGTCTGCGTTGCCACAACGCGCTCATTAGACAAGCCAAATGAGGTTCCATGTTTTTTGAACATTGTCCAATATTGTCTTTTTTGCTGTTTGTTTTTCGTAACAGCAAGCCATGCTCTAGAATCTTCGACTTTAATTCTAGCCTGTTTAATTACAGAAAGCATCCACTCAAAAAATGTTTGGTGATATTTGCCAGGATTTGGGATTTGGGTAACTGTTACTTCTTTAAATTGCACTTGAAGTTCTTTTGATGTTTGAATCAAACGTTTAATCTCAATAAGAATTTCTTGGGTTTTGGTTTCAATTCCTTGAGTTATCCTATATGCAGGTCTACTTTCTCCATGGAGTATCCGCCTTTTGTATTCTATCGCTACTTCTCCTGCTTCAATCTGATAGGATTTAGCTTTTTGTTCTCTTCTCTTTACATTGTTAAGAATTAGTTCTTCTCCTTCTGACAAATCACCACTTGTTGTTTCGTGATAAACATTGGTCTCAGAATTTGTTGCTGAATTGCCTGCTCCTAAAACTTGTTTCCAAAAATCACCGACTCCGCTTTTTACTACATCTGTAGCAACTGAACCTACAAAGCCCTTTGCGATATTTTGTCCTGCTTCAAGGGGATTTTTAATGCTTATCGATGGTTGTTTTTTACGTGTTACTGCTTTGTTCATGCAACTTATATCTAATTACAACTGCACCATATCACAAATTTTTCAAGAAATCAAGGGTTTTCTGCTGTCTTAGAATATTTGCTAGTAAATACTTATTATTCTCTAGATTCTTTTTTTCGCTGTCTTTTGCTTTTTGAATAGTTTCTTCGATTTCTTTTTCCTCAACTGTAATATGTTCGTCTTGAGCTATTTTTTGTAAGGCAAACTCAAGGATAATGTCATTTTTTGCGCGTCTTGTATACTCTTCGCGAAGCGTTTCTGGCGTTTTTCCAGTCGAGGATAGATACTGATCAAGCGTTAACCCTAACTTTTTTATTTCATTTAGTGTCTGTGCAAGAAGCTTATCCACCTCGCTATTAAGAAGAATTTCTGGAACATCTACTTTTACACTGTCGGTTAAAGTCTTTACAATGTCTTCAAACTTTGGGTCTTGTCTTTCTTTTCCGTGAACAATAATTTTTGATTTTGCTGTAATTTTTTGTATATCTTCTTTATAGTTATTAAGTTTTACTTCTGGGGCCTCGCATGTTAGGGCAACAAATTGCCAACCCTTCGACTCGCTCAGGGTAGGATCCTCTAGCTTTTCAACATGAATCTTTGGGCTCAGAATAGGATTTATATTGTGTTCTTTAACTGCTTCTATATAATATTGGGGCAAAAGTTTTTTGAGAACTTCTTCCTGAACTTTTGTTTTATCGATTTTTTCCTCAACCAAATGTATTGGCGCTTTGCCTTTTCTAAAACCCGCAACCTCTGCATTTTTTATGGCATCTTCTATAATTTCATCCCATGTCTTTTTGACTGCATCGGAGGGCACGGTTACAGTAAGCCTAATTGTTCCGTCTTCTTGTCTTTGTATTGCTGATATCATAGGTGCGGACGAAGGGACTCGAACCCCCAACCCTTTCGGGATACGGTTCTAAACCGTACGCGTATACCAATTCCGCCACGTCCGCGAGCTAAAGTTTGCGGCGAAACTATTATATACGACTCCACTTTGATTTACAATCTTGGTTATGCCTCCGTAGCACCGTCATCTGAGGGGGCGAAGGGGCATACACAATCTATAAAGAAATAGGAAGATTGTATGCAAGATTTTGATTTTCGAATTCAGTTATTTTTTCCATAAAATACTCTACTCTCGCTGCCCAAGTTGGAGATTCGGCATAGATTCTTCCAATCTCATAAATATTTGTCGCTTTCCATTTATTGAGATAGTTTTCTCGCAGTCCTTTTGAAACTGTTTCTATTCCTTCTTCCCAAGACAAAAAGTAAATGACATTATTTCCATAAACCCCCCATCCCCACGCATTGAAAGAGTTGTAGGGAATAAATTGTCCAAAAGTTGACTCAACTCCAGAGATTGCTGCGACTAGTTTCCAGTCGAGGTTGTAAGCGTCTGAATTTTTTACAAAATCATAAGTACTTGCGGCTAGTGGCGAGTTATATTTTTCTAAAAAAGCCTTTAAGATTTTAAAACGATTATCTTCTTTTTTTGGAGAAGATGCTTGTAGTTCAGCAGAAGCTCCCGCATAGTTTTGCGCAGCGTTAATTTTTTGTGCATTAAATATTGACAATAACAATATAGCCAAAAAGGCAAACCCCGCACCCACGACCTTATCCAGCACCAGCTTGGTGCTGGACTTACGGTCGGGGCATTTGAGAATTTCGCTTCGCGCTTTTCCATGAACCCTCGTTCTGACGAACGGGGCATTTGGGTGCGGGGTAAATAAGAATTTTTCCATTAAAAAATCCTAACGTATGCATTTGGAAAGGCATACCTTAGGATCTACGAGGATTATACCATGCAACTATAGGTTTGTCAAGTATATTACTATAGGTTATTTGAGGCGATCCATGAAGAATTTTATACTGTAAGCCCAACGTCCATTGTTAGAAGGAGTGTATTTTTTCATAATTTCTTCGGGAGTTTCTAAGCCTTTATTCTTATATTGTTGTGATAGGGTTTTTGTAACTGTGTAAATCGCTTCTTTATAATTTTCAAATCTTGTAGTCTTTTTTCCATATATGCCAAAGCCCCAGCAGTTGTATGAATCAATTGGTGCCTTTTTGCAAAGATTAGACTCTTGCATTGCAATCGCTGGAAGGAGACGAAAATCAATATTGTAAGCATTAGCTGCATCTACAATGTCTTGGGCGAAAGGCTCAAGAGGAGAGTTGTACCTTGTAAAGAATTGCCTGACAATTTCGACATTTGCATCTTTTTCTTCAATTTTGTCGATGACCACATTTTCTAGAGATGGTAAGGCAGCAAACACTACCAACTGTTTAGAGTTATGGAATGCTCTAAAGTGTTTTGTTTGGTTATAAGACAGATATAAATAGTATATGATGGTAACAAAAAGCAGAAATGGAGCCATGATAAAGAAGGAGGTAGACAAGATTATCTTTTTCATGAATAGTTTTCATGTTGACATGTTTTGTTAAGCTTGTCAAGCCTTACTGGTTTTGGTAGAATCAGAATAAAGATGCCCCGATGCTGGAATTGGTAGACCCGCGTGTACTTGCCGGAGTGGCGGAATGGTAGACGCGTACGGTTCAGGGCCGTATGGGGCAACCCTTGGAGGTTCGAGTCCTCTCTCCGGTACACAAGTTTCGGCGGGCAGGCTGGTTTCAGAGGCCAGTGTCGAAAGGCGTGAGGGTTCGAGTCCCTCTTGGGGTACCACAAAAATGCTGAGGTGGTGGAATTGGCAGACACACAGCCTTGAGGGGGCTGCGCCCTTTAAAAAGGCGTGCAGGTTCAAGTCCTGTCCTCAGCACAAAAACTATATTTAAATGGACTCGTGGCTCAGCGGTAGAGCGTCTCGTTTACACCGAGAAGGTCAGAGGTCCGAATCCTCTCGAGTCCACATTTTGATACAATATATTGGACTTGCCGAAGTTGCCAACGTGGTCAAGGCGCCGCTCTGAAGAAGCGGTTATCGGTGTTCGATTCACCGCTTCGGCACCCGTGCGGGAGTAGTTCATCGGTAGAACGTCTCCTTGCCAAGGAGAAGGTAGCGGGTTCGATTCCCGTCTCCCGCTCTTTTACGAAAAAGTTCGCACGCAATTTCGATCGCAAAGGCAGGCAGGGCGAAAAGTGGTGCGTCATAGGAAGTTCCATTTAGGATTTGTAAAAAGTCCATCCACAAAACCGATTTGATAGCTAATATATAGTCCAAAAGCGATACTTAAAATTCCAGACCCCGCAACTAAGTATTTGTTGATAAAAGCAATTTTTTGATTTGCTACTTTAATAGATGCTCCTAAAAGAGTTGTAATAATTATCATTCCCATTATGACTCCGACGTGAAAGATGACTAGATAAAAAGCAGCAAGAATTCTATTGTTTATTGTGCTTAAAATTAAGATCACGATTGCAGAGCTTCCTGCTAGTCCATGCATCAATCCAACAAATATGGGACCGATCACTGGAAATAGTTCTAGATGATGGGTCTTATTATTACTTTTGTTTGGAAGATGAATATGCAGATGAGAGTGCTCTTGACTCAAATGTGAATGGTTGTGTTTATGGATAATGTTAGAAATTGTTTTTACGATTTGGCTACGGATGCCATACAAGTTAACAATACCTAAAATTACTAGCATAACTCCAACGCTAAATTCCAAAGTCAACAAAATTTTTGGCGGAATTTTTAAGGAAAAAAAGATGATCGGGATACCAATTAGCGTAACTGTTATTGAATGCCCTATTCCCCAAAGTATGCCTATAAGCGCAGATCCTTTAATGCTTTTTTCTTTTGTAGATATAGTAGTTATTGTTACTACATGATCTGAGTCTGTTGCATGTCTTAATCCAAGCAAAAATCCAAGAGCAAGAACAGAAATAGATATCGGCACTTTTATATGATATCATAAGTAAAGCTATGAAGATAACAAGTTCAGCCTTTTCCAACAACGAAAAAATACCTGTTAAATATACTTGTGATGGGGAAAATGTTAATCCCCCACTCCAATTTTTGGATGTTCCAGAGAATACAAAAAGTTTAGTTTTAATAGTTGATGACCCAGATGCGTCTTCCAAAACTTGGGTTCACTGGGTTGTTTACAATATTAGTAAAGACGTAACCGAGGCAGAAGAAGACAGTATCCCAGAGGGTAGCATTGAGGGAATGACAGATTTTGGAAGGGCTGGTTATGGCGGCCCTTGTCCCTCATCTGGAACCCATCGCTACTTTTTCAAACTGTACGCACTAGATATTGTTCTTGATCTTCCCCAAAACGCAACCAAACAAATGGTTGAGGAAAAAATGCGAGATTACATTCTTGATAAGGTAGAGTTGGTAGGGTTTTATAGTAGAGAATAAAATCTCCTTGCGCTTAAATTTTTTGACAGAACTTTGATTGGCAGATATAATCCTTCTGCTAAGTTTATTCTTGCCATGCGAGATTTGGCAATTGCAGAAATGAATCAGGCGTCACAATAGCAATAAAGCTCTTTTTAACTTACACCTTTTATATGGTTACCATCGTGTTATTTATGCCATGGCAGAATTAACTCGATAGATTAGAGATCAAAATTTTGTTGTAAGATACTATCATCCCCAATATTTTCAGCTACAATTAAGCGCATTTCGTTTTGGGATAGTCCGAAAAACTCTTGCAGAAGCTTCATCTCTGCTCTGCATTCAAAAGGATAAGCCCAAATGCTCTTTTGAAGCTGGATAAATCCCAACTCTTTTAGTTTTCCTCTAAGTGCTTCTCGGGAGATTTTTCGTGTCTGTGGAATATCAAACATTAGAAGACGCCACTTTTTATCCCATCGCTTTGGTCGTGTAAGTTTAAGCTTATCGATTTGGAAGATTCCTGCCCGTTTACGTCCTTCTGGAGTTAGAGAGATATAAATTTGACGGTTGACAATCTTAATATCTATGAGACCATCTCGCCTAAGGCGATAAAATGTATCAGACACTCTACGTTTGGGGTATTTTTTCCATTTTTGATACCCTCTTATAACATTTTGCACAAAATAAGGAGAGGTAGCGGCAATTGCTACCATGCCTCCAATAAAAAGCCAAGTAAAAATGTCCTTTACGATCTTGGATGTTGGCTTTTTGAAGTAGTATTTGTATTTTCTAAGATTTGCCACTGTGGTTCTATCTTATCGACTTTTTACTGCCATGGCAAGAATAAGACGATGGTTTATCATGACTCTAGATTGCTCTTTCGGGTTCACTACGGTTGAGGATTTCAGGCTTGAGAATGGACGCATCTGTTCCCATCGCCTACAAAGATTGTTTTGAAGCTAATTTATAATAGCTTGTTTTGGGTTTTGCCGAATTTATTTACACAATATTCTATTAACATCGTTCTGATTTTCTGATACTCTGAATTTAATATGAGAGCAGTAAGTATTATTAGAAATCGAGGACAGCTTACCATCCCTGATTCTATTCGTAAGGTTGTAAGCTGGGTAAGTCCTTTGTCATCTGTGTATATTTCAATGGCGCATTCCGATGAAATTGTTATCCGTCCTCATCGTCCTCAAAAAGAGGTTAATTGGGACAAATTATGGAAAATGATCAAAAAGTCACGCTCTTTTAAAGGCAAAAAGGGCAATTTATCCAAATTTATAGCAGAAGACAGATACAGTCATTAATGAACAAAAAGCAACCTTTTGTAGTTGATTCCTCAGTCATCGTTAAATGGGTGAATTCCCAGAATGAAAAGTATGTTGAGGAAGCTAATAATATCTTAGATGATGCAAGGGCAGACATACAGGGGAAAACAAAAAATATTAAAGTTTTAGCCCTTGGTAATTATTCAGTTGATTCATAAATGGTAACATTTCACAAGTCTTGACATAATACTCTTCGAGTGAGGCTGAAAGCCGAATCGAGAAGTTCTCGACTACGCTCGAACAATAAGGCTGTGTCAGTAACGGTGAAATGTTACCATAAATGTAATATCTTTATAGAAGACAATAAGATTATTCGCCTCGCTTACACACTTGGAGTGCTTTACGATTACTTCTATTTTTGCAATAATAGTGATTATCTTTTGCAATGAAGATAAAAATAATTGGAAACGGTGCGTGGGGCAATGCCTTACATAACGTCCTGCGGGAAAATTGCTCATCTGTTTCGATATGGAATAGAAGCGAGAGAATTACTGATGCAGACATATTTGTGCTCGCTTTGCCTGCTCAAACAATTCGTTCAGTACTAGCATTAATAGCCCCTCAAAAAAGGCATATAACAATCGTAAACGCTTCAAAGGGCATTGAGGAGATATCCCACAAGCTTCCTTTTCAAATAGCAACAGAGTTGTTTAAGGGTGGTGGTCTTGATTACTTCTGTCTTGCAGGCCCTAGTTTTGCAAATGAAGTTATAGAGAAGATGCCTACAATAGTGAATTTAGGCTACGTGCAGTCTAAAAACAAAGAGATCGTCAAAAATCTTTTCCAAACTGATTATTTTCGAGTGAGGCTAGTAAAAGGAGTAATGGCGCTTGAAATGGCAAGTGCGTTTAAAAATATTTATGCAATATCATGCGGTTTTGCTGATGGTCTTGGATTTGGCATAAACACAAGAGTCAAATTAATTATTCTGGCTATTGAAGAATTTTATAGACTATATAGGAAACTTCATTCAGAAGTAGATATCGCACTTATTCCTGGAACGATTGGCGATCTAATATTAACTTGCAATAGCACCGAAAGCAGAAATTTTAGGTTTGGAAAGATGCTAACAAAAAATTCAGCAAAAGAATCTCTTCGTAAAATTGGGAACACTGTTGAAGGCTATTATTCGGTATCTTCTATTCCCTACTTTGTAAATAAATATAATGTAGAACTACCGTTGGCACAACTAGCTCAAGAGATTATAATGGGCGAGGACAATAGCAAAAGCAGGAGGAGATTTTTAGCTTTTATAAAGCAGGTATGATCAATCTGGAACGCATAGAGAGTACCTATAATATAGGCGATGATTACGTCTGGGTTTGCGGGGCGAGTTTGTAGTAACTGGTTTTGGTTTTGCCGAATTTTTCAAGGAGGCCCTTTTTCACCAGAGAATGCAAAAGCGCGTGAGCTTGTTGGCGCGTGACAGAGAGCGCATCTTGGATATCAGAAGTTTTTACAGCCTTTTTATCTAAAACTATTTGTAAAACTTCTTCTTCTCTAGAAGTTACTATTGCTCTTTTTTCTCCTTTTACCTCCTCAAGGCTTTTCTGTTTAAGGTCATTTATTCGAGCCAACGCTCCTTGCAGAGAAACAGCAATACCTTCTAGGAAATATTCAAGCCAGGCAGCGTTGTCTCCTTTATCAGCAGTATGCAGAGTGTCAGAATATAGTTGCCTATCTATGTCATAAAAATCATCCAGTATAAAAAATTTGCTAACTTCGTAATTGTTTAGTAGTAAGTAGTAAGTAGTAAGTATCCTAGCAAGCCTGCCATTTCCATCAAAAAATGGATGGATATAGGTAAATTCGTGGTGGAATATGCCGGCTTTGATTAGTGGATGAAGCTCGTCTTTTTTAATTAGCCATTCATATACGTTTCTTAAAGTTTTTTCTATCTCGTTAACGCTGTGGAAAGGCGGGTTGTGTTTGACAACAATTTCAATCTTTGTTTTGTGCCCTACAAAAACCGGGCCATCGCGGAATTTACCCAAAGCCTTTTTATCAAGTCCCAACATTAGATCATGGTGGAGTTTTTGGGTAAGATCTGTGGTTATGGGTTCGTGCTTTTTGGCTAGAACTGTAATTCTATTAAGGACGGTAAAATAATTTTTAACCTCTTTCTCTGATTTTGTAACGGGAATTTGATCTCCAAGTATAATATTAGTTACATCTTGTGGAGTCAGTGGATTGCCTTCAATACTTGTTGAATGGTGTGTGGCGAGTACTTGATTCTCTTGTGAAAGCTTAAGCGCAAGAGAAGGAATTAGCTTTTCTCCCAAGAGTTGTCCATAAAGCCTTTCTATAGTAGTAAGCTCATTTACAATCTTTGAGGTATATGCGAATTTAGGCTCAAACATGTTACTAGTATAGTATACCACACCTCATTTGTCAATATAATTGTAAATATATATGTAAACGTTAATTGCCTGCCCTTCTGACGTCGCTCTTCGAGCCGCGCTACGAATAGTAGGTAAGGCGAGAAGTAAGACGAGAAGGGTCAATATAATTGTAAATATATATGTAAGGTTTACCCTGAATTCTGCTTCCCAGTAGGCAGGTTGCCGAAAGGTCAAGTTAATTGTAAATATAATTGCAAGGTTAATTATAAGGATTAAGGATTGTTTAGTTATTATACATAAGGAGATTCCTTTGCTAGCCAAAAGTAAATGCGTAGACTTGGACATTATTTAGAATTTTCTACTCAGTTTTATTTTGTATAAATTCTCTATAAAATCAGTTCCAGCGTACCCAGCCAGAAATGATATTTGCCATTCGGTATCTACAAGTAGTCCTGCTGCTGCGCCAACAATTCCAGAGATCAAAATCGTAGTCAAGAAATATGAAGATTTAAAGTGATTTGCCTTTTCTAGCGTTTTATTTTTAACAAAACCAACTAATCCCCTAATTATTCCGCCACAAAATCCAGCGATAAAATAAATTGCAAATTGCTCCATATTCTGATTTTAATTATACAGCTTTTTATTCATTTTGCATACATCCAACTAACCAACTAAAGGTATTATAGAATACAAAACTTGTCAAATACAAGGATAGATTTATAAATTTTCTAGAGATTATCGATATTCTTCTTTTGTAGAAGGGCTTGAAGCAGAATTTCATAAAAGGGGGGATGCACCAGTCGGTGCATCCCTCTCAGTTGCCTTCGGTTCAGGCTTCTAGCGAAGCCATGCCCCGTACCATATAGTATAGTGCCATGCACCGACTGGTGCGTGGCTGCGGGACTTGGAATCGAACCAAGATTGGAGGATCCAAAGTCCTCCGTCCTACCATTAAACGATCCCGCAGTGTGAATTATTAGTATTGAAATTATAACACAATAAGATAAGCGTGTGAACTGATTCGCAGACGGTAACTAGTCACTCTTCCGACATAAATGTTATTGTTCGAGCCCTTCGGCAAGCTCAGGGTAAACTCCGTCGAGAACTCTTTATTGAAAACTTCTCGATTCGGGGGTGCCAGACGGTACCCCCTCACTCGAAGAATATTGTGTCAGGACTGTGAGTAGTTACGTTTCTTCTTGCATAGGGTAAAAATTAATTCTAACACATTTCAATCCTTGATTTATTGTTAGCCCATGTTAAAATATGATCATGCAAACAGTTACTGTATCTTCAAAAACAATAGAACAAATTCTCGCTCGCCTTGATAAGTTAACAAGTGAAGTTCGGGCTATAAAAAGTAATTTATTTAAAGAAGAACCGCGCTATGGAAGCAATGAATGGTGGGGGAAAGAAGAGCGTGAAGCAGACGAGGATATCAGGGCTGGCAGAGTCATGCAATTTAATTCAGTTAAAGAAGCAATTAAATGGCTAAATTCTTAACTCCAATCTTTAGGTCCAAATTCAAGAAGCAGTATAAAAGATTACCTAAAAGCATTCAGCGTAAATTCACTAAGCAATTACAGTTTCTTCTGAAAAATTATCATTATCCTTCTTTAAGAACTAAGAAAATGGTTGGCATCAATCGTTTTGAGGCAAGGGTTGATCTTCACTATCGTTTTACTTTTGAAATAGAAAAGAATACTTTGGTTTTTAGGACTATTGGGCCTCACGATGAGGGCTTGGGGAAGAAGTAATTTTAAAGTTCGATAGTTTAAACTATTAAACTTCTACGCTTTATACGGATACGCATACATGCCAATATCAATGTTCTTTAACAGGTTATTGATCTTCGTATAGTCCTCAGCAGTTAAAGGAACTATTCTTGAATCCTCTCCCTTTGGAATAAAATCAACTCTTTTTAATCTAGAGCCTATTTCAAAACCCTGTTGAGGCAAAGCATAATACAGGAAAGGTGAAAGAATCCTGCATAGGTTTCGAGGATTCGTTCCCATCTGATCAGTATTCTTCGATAGTTTTCAAGCCAAGAGAATGTACGTTCAATAATCCATCGAATGGAATACCATTTTTTGATACGGTTGTTGTACGTAGGCTCTTCTCGTTCTCCTTGTTTTCTTCTTTTTGGAATGTAGGGAGTTGTTCCCCGTCTTCTTTAGTTCTTCTCGAACCCATTTCGCATCATATCCACGATCAGCAATCAGTTTCTTTGTTTTTGTGATGGGATGGTTTGGTCTCTTATCAACAAAGAGAGTATCTAAAGTGGGGAAGATGAGGTTGTATTCAGACGTTGAGGCAGAGGAAAGAATTCCCGTGAGCGGTATTCCTTGTCTATCTGTTGCCAGCATTATCTTGGTTCCTTTGCCTTTCTTCGTCGGACCAACCAAGCTCCCCCTTTTTTGGCGGGAGCAAATGTTCCGTCAATCATTCCCACCTCAAGCATCAGCTTGTCTTCTCTTGAGAGAACAACAAGGAGTCTCTTCCAGATTCTTCTCCATGTTCCATTCTCCTCAAAGGCTTTGAGTCTTCGCCAGCAAGTTGGATATGAACCATACCTACGTGGCATTTCACTCCACTGTGTTCCTGTTCGAAGTACCCAGAGAATTCCATTGAGTGTTTTCCAATCATTGGCTCTGGGTCTTCCTCCTTTCTTGAAATTCTGTTTTGGCAACAGAGGCTCAAGGACCTACCCACTGCGTATCAGTTAAGGCAGTCATAGACTACCAGCTTAACATATTTTATGAGGTTTTGAAATGCGCTCTAGGGTAAGTATATTTATTGACTTATGTTCATTTGAAGAGTTTGAGCTATTGTAAAATAACTTAGGATTTAGTATGTTGAATCTATATGCTAACGCAAGGAGATTTATCAGCAATTAAAAAAATTGTAAAAGAAGAGGGGCGAGGAGTAAAAGAAGAATTCGGGGGCGTTAAGGTAAAAGTAGAGGGTATTAGGGAAGAACTGCAAAGCGTAAAAGAACATGTACGGGGATTAAAGAGAGAAGTACAGGTTGTTGAAGCGAGACTAAGCGAAAAAATAGCAAAAGTTCAGGAAGCAATAGATATTGTTCAAAATGTTGTTGTAAAACATCACAGCAAATTAGAACAACGTGTTGCAAGTATCGAAGAAGAGATCCACAATCCTAGAAACTAATCACTGGCTTCCTGCTACGCTTTATTATGCAGAGTGGCGCCCTGATATTCCTGATACTCCAAATTAGATATTTTTTCTTTGGCACCATAGTACTGCTTCAAAGCAATTTCCAAGCTATCATTTGGGATTTCGGGCGGTTACACACTGCTCTATTGCAATTACAGCCCTTTTGATAGTATTATTATCAATTATTATGAACAAAATAGTCTGCCCTAATTGCAACAGAGAAATAGAAATATCACAAGCTATTGCACATAAAATCCAAGAAGAGGTTCTTGAAAAGGCACACAAAAAATATAACGAGGCGCTTGAAAAGCAGAGAAAAGACATCGAAGAAAAGGCAGAAAAAAGAATAAAAGACGAATTAGAATTAAAGTTTAAAGATTCTCAAAATGAATTAGATGAAGTAAAAGAACAAAGCAGAGAACTTCGCGAACAACTTCTGGAACTTACGAAACAACTACGCCTCCTAAAACAAAAGGATGACGAAAGGGAGCTAGAAATGCAAAAGAAATTATCGCTTGAGCGAGAAAAAATACAAGAAGAGATAGTAAAAGTCGAAAAAGAAAAATCAAACCTAGAAATAGCCGAGGTCAAAAAACAACTTGAGGATACAAAAAAGGCATTAGAAGATGCTCAAAGAAAAGCTGCACAAAAATCACAGCAGCTTCAGGGTGAAATTTTAGAGTTGGAATTAGAAAGAATACTTCACGATGCCTTTCCACATGATAATGTCGAATCAGTAGCAAAAGGAACTCCTGGAGCAGACGTTCTTCAAGTCGTTAAAAGTCCAAAAGGATTCGTCTGCGGATCCATTCTATGGGAGTCCAAAAGGACAAAGGAATGGTCGGATAAATGGCTTGTTAAATTAAAAGAAGATCTGCGGGCTCAAAAAGCAAATATTCCAATTATTGTAAGTGTGGTATTGCCAAAAGAAGCAAAAGATGGCTTTGGCATCAAAGAAGGAGTTTGTATTTGTAGTTTCAAGCTTATTTTGCCAATCGCAACCGTTATGCGTAAGAATTTACTTGACGTTGGATATCAGAAAGCGGTTTCTGCAAATCGCGAAGAAAAAAAAGATCTACTTTTTGACTATGTTACTAACTACGAGTTTCAACAACAGGTGGAAAGAATTTTTGAAGCATACAAAGAAGGAAAGAATCAGATATCAAAAGAAAGAATAGCTTTTGAAAAGTCATGGAAACAAAGAGAAGTTCAGCTGGAACGCATTATCTTAAGTACTGCAAACATTGTCGGCAGTATGCAGGGCAGGATTGGAGCATCAATGCCCCAAATAAAAGGATTAGAACTTACCGATAGCTCCAAAGCCCCCCAACAAAATTTATTGGAGAAAAGTATAGCTGAATGATTTTTTGGGTATTTACTTTAAAGAGAAAATGATATTATCATAGAAATATATGAGGAAAAAACTGCCTAAAAAATCAAAGCTAAAAAGTCCTTTTATAATCGAACAAAAAAGTTTCATAGGAATAATTACATTAACATTAGCAGTTTTTTTTATAGTTACGCTTGTATTGTTTAAACAAAAAAACAGTAGTATCTTTTGTGCAAATTCAATTAGCTGTATTAAAAATCTTTCGGGCTTGTACGAAGAAGGTGCTACATCCGCCAAGTTTATCGGAAAAACTCTAGAAGTACCAAAACAGCTTGCTCAAAAGGCTCCAGCTACCAATGTTTTAGGAAACACAACAGAACAAAAAAGAATAGAAATTAATTTATCTAACCAACATCTTTATGCATATGAAGGCAGTAACCTAATATATGATTTTCCAGTTTCGACAGGTAAATGGTATCCCACTCCTACAGGATCATTTCGCACATGGATAAAGTTAAGATATACAAGAATGCAAGGAGGCAGTAAAGTTTTGGGAACTTATTACAATCTTCCTAATGTTCCTTATACCATGTATTTTTACAATGACGTTGTTCCAAAAACACAGGGTTTTGGCATACACGGAGCGTACTGGCACAATAATTTTGGCCATCCAATGAGCCATGGCTGTGTTAATATGCGAATAGAAGATGTAGAAAATCTTTACAACTGGGCAGATCCTCTTACAAAAGGGTATACAACTTATGCAGACATCAATAATCCCGGCGCATTAGTAATTATTTACGGAGTAACTCCAAAAGAGTAGGCGCAAAATCTTAGTGCCAAAGAGTTAATATTGATTGTTTTGTCTTTCAAGTTGCCCATGTTATTTATTCTAATATTTTAAGTTTTTTAAATATAGAGAAAAGTCGACAAGACCTTCTGAGCGATCTTTATAGTTTTATCTCTATCTTCTTTATTTGGATTTACCTCGGATAAATCTAACGAAAGATTAGGATGCCAAGAAACAATTTCAATGAGGGGAAGCAATTCATAAAGCATAAATCCTTTAGCCGAAGGAATTCCAGTTGCCAGCACTTCTTTATTATTAAACACATCAACATCAAAGTTAACATGTATGTAACCAAAGCTTTCGACAAATTCTTTTAATTTCTTTAAAACGTGATCAAGGCTACCTAAAACATCGTTTCTATCTATATTTTTAAAACCTATTTTGTTAAAAAATACTTTTTCTTCTTTGTCCAAATCTAAATCGCCAATAAAAAGAGTGTTTTGAGGAATTAATTTTTGGGAGACTAAACTCTTAATTTTATGGCTGTCAAAACTATCAAGAAAAGGTCTTAGGTACATACCATGAAAGTTTTTGGTAGGACTTGTTGCGTATAAATTCATGTCCCCATGAGAATCAAATTGAATGTAACCAACTCTTTTTGGATCTTTCGCTCTTTGAAATAAAGCAAGCAGTGAAGAAAAGGTTATGCTGTTATCGCCACCGATAATTACTTGTATCTCGTCATGTTTAAGAGTTTTATTTATAAAATTTTTGAATAAACTATATTCTTTATATATGAAATCAAAATATTTATTTTTATCAATGTTCTCTGGTTTAGAAAAACTATATTCCGAAACAGCGTAATTAAAATGTGATAAAAATTCTTTTGTTAATATGGCATCAGGCGCATCTTCTACCCCAAAGTTTAAATCTTTCTCATGGATTGACGGATTTATAATCCCAAGCCTTGTCTTTGCTTTATAAAAATGGAGTTTACGCATTTTGCAAGTTTTCGTATCTTACAAAAACTGCGACATTTTTTCAAATGTTTTCTCCTTATTGAAATAATAACACGTCGTTATGTATTATACTATGAGCAAGATGGATAAGAAAACTGTAGAGAATTTAAAGAAAAAGCTGACAAAAGAACAATACAATATCTGTTTTCTTAAAAATACAGAGCCGCCATTTAGTGGAAAATATACCCACAATAAAGACAAGGGAATGTATGTTTGCGTGGTGTGTGGAAACGAGCTTTTCTCATCGGATACTAAATTTGACTCAAAAACTGGCTGGCCAAGTTTCTGGGAAGCAGCCAACAAAGATAATATTGAGCTAAAAGAAGACCAAAGTTTAGGAATGATAAGAACAGAAGTTCTTTGCAAAAATTGCGGGGCTCATCTTGGACATGTTTTTGACGATGGCCCGCAGACTCTTACTGATGGCAAAAAAGCAACTGGTAAACGCTACTGCATCAATTCCCTCGCTCTTGACTTCCAAAAATCCTAAGCATTGTAAATCCTAAGTATCACAACAAACTTAATTTCTCAATTTTGCGCTAGATCAGTAATTTGTGATTGGCGATCCATCTGAATTGCGTGAACGTCTACGAAAAAACTCTAACTTCTTTTCTATTAAAGCGGTAGTCGTCCCGATTCGATCGGGACTCCTTTTAGCAAAGACTCCATGATGGGGCGGGGTCGGCGTAAGCCGCTTCAAAGGTTAAAAAAATAAAAATAGAATTTACGAGCTAGGACTTGTCGTATCTATATTAATAATTTCAAAATTTCTAAAATCAATCTCAAGACTCTCTCGTTTTTGTGGATCCTGGCTATGTCCATTTGCCTGAAGAAATATACTGCCGAACGATTCTATTTGAATTAAATCGTCATATAACTCTTTAGTTGAGGTGGCGGCCAGTAATTTATTGCCATCAAGAATTAGTTCTAATCTAGTGTATCCATGATCTAACCTGTTATCTATATCTTCTTTATCTACTCCTACCGAAGGTGCAGGTCTGGTAGGGAGCGTTACAATCTCTAAGCTACCATTTGATCTAACATACACTAATTCAGAAGGTTGAATAGAGGGAGATGCTCGCAAATGTATTCCTAGCCAATCCTGATCATCAGATTTATTTACAAATTTGTATTCGATTCTCAGCTTTAAATTTTTAATAGGTTTGGAAAGCTGAATCGGCATTATTGCCCTATGTCCCGTTAATTTCCCATCAGATATAGGTATGTGGTTTTCTGGAAAGGGCTTATCAAAATTCTGTTCTTTAATTGATAAATATAAAGAAAGTCCATTTCCAATTTTTTCACTGAGGTCATTTATATTATCATATTTTTCTGCTTTAAAACCCTGTATATCAAACGGGAGTCTATTCCTATCTTGCCCTGTCACTATAATGACATTTTTGTTTAGTTGTATTGCAATTCCTAATTCCATCATAACGTTTGCATTAGCATTTGTTACATCGGCAATAAAGACATCTGACTTCTTTATCCCTGAAACAATCTGTTCATACAGTTGCTTGTTTCTACTTATGAACATTTCTCTTTCTGCTTGAGCCTCATCTTCTTTAACTATAAGGGGGCCGTCATTAATTTCCCATTTACCAACAAGGTTTTTCTTAATGGGTTCATAAAGTTCAGCAAAGGATGTATCCCAAGGACGGGCTATAAAAAGTGATGGTTTGACTTTCGAAAATAAGTCCATAATTCCTTTATCAATTCTATTTTACCTTCTATTATAGGGAGATTTATTTATTGGCTTAAGAGAAATATTCTCTTCCGATGTTTTAGATCTTATTGCCTCCTCCGTTCTACCTAATGCATCTGCAATTAAAGGGGTAGGTGTATTCCTTTTAGCCAAATTCTCAAGACGCTCAACTTGTGATTCTGTCCACTGTTCTCCTTTATGATTTGGTTTTGATCCTTTACGATGAGTCATATTTTTATCACCCCCTTTAATCTTCAGGTTAAATTTTAACCTCTTGACTTTCGATTCATTTTCGATTAACCTAATTGTATAGAGTTATTCTTGAGCTGTCAATATCTATGATTACCAAAAGGCAAAAGCAAGTTCTTGAATATATAAAATCTTACAAAGCCAAACATGGTTATGCCGCTTCGTTGGAAGAAATAAAGCGACATTTAAGACTATCCTCTGTGTCAACAGCCCACCATCACGTCAAGGCACTGGAAGACCTTGGTTATTTAAGGAAAGAAGAAAATCAGCCTCGGGCAATTGATGTATATGATGAAATGCAAATGGTACAGATTCCTCTACTTGGCACTATTGCTGCAGGACAACCAATTTTAGCCATTGAGGATAGAGAATTTATTGCAGTGCCGACATCAAAAATACCGAAAATCGGTGATTTTTACGCTTTACGCGTAGCAGGACAAAGTATGATTGATGAAAATATTAATGATGGAGATATTGTTATAGTAAAAAGCCAATCTACTGCAGAAAATGGCCAAAAAATTGTAGCACTTATTGATAATTTGGAAGTTACACTCAAAAAAATATATAGGGATCAAAATAAGATAAGACTACAGCCAGCAAATTCCAATTTAGAGCCAATCTTTGTAGACCCAGAAAATCTGATAATTCAAGGAGTGGTTGTAGATATTATCAAGTCAATGCAGAGTAACGGTATTAATCTTGATAGTTATAATATTAAGCATTCACAGATAAACTCTGTAGAAAGTTACCAACCAGAAGCTAATAAAATTATCCATGGTGATTGCACAATAGAATTGAAGAAATTATCTCCTAACTCAATAGATGCTTGTATTACCGACCCTCCATATAATTATGAATTTATAGGACATAAATGGAATGCAGAAGAAATACAGAGAAGAACCGAAAGAATAAAAAATTCAAAAACTTTAGTTAAGCACATTCCTTATGGTAGTGGTTTAGCTGGAGGAGTAAGAAATGACAGATGGTATGAACGAAATGCGCAAAACATTAGGGAATATCGAGACTGGTGTTCAGCATGGGGCAAAGAAGTTTTTAGAGTTTTGAAGCCAGGAGCTTATATTTTAGTATTTAATAGCACGAGAACCATTGCACATGTCCAAGTAGCGCTAGAAAATGCAGGGTTTTATGCTAGAGATATTATTGTCTGGAGAAAGAATTCTGGTATTCCTAAAGGATTAAATTTTTCTGGAAAACTAAAAAAAGAAGGTTTAGAAGGAGCTGAAAAGTGGGAAGGATGGCATAGCTGCCTTCGGAATGAATGGGAAGCAATAGTTTTATTACAGAAACCTTTAATAGATAATTATCCTGAAACAGTAAAAAAATTTGGCGTTGGTCTTTTGCATGCACAAAATGGTCATGGAGGATTTCAATCTAACATTATTGAGGATGTGAGCAATAAGGATAAAAAAGAGAACTTTAACATTCATTGTACCGTAAAGCCTGTTAAGTTAATTGGAAGATTGATTGATCTTGTGTTACCGTTAGATCAATCAAAAATTGTCTTGGATCCCTTTTTTGGTTCTGGTACAACTGCAATTGCGGCACTTGAAAAAGGAGTATCTTATTTAGGCATAGAAATAAATGAGGAGTACTGCAGAATAGCACAAAAGCGGATAGATAGATACGTTAACGAATCCCAGCAAAAACTTTTTTAAGTTCTCTCTATTAAAAATTTAGATTTTAGATCTACTAAATATGATTTGAGATCAAATTTAATCTTTCTATTAAGATATTCAAAACATTCATCTCCTATATAAATTTCCCAACCGCCAACTTTACAAGCTGTTATAGCAGCTGATAAATTATCACTTCTTACTATTAACAGAACTGGTGTAAATCCTTGCCCTTTAAGTAGCTCTCCATATTTTTTAAACTTTTTTAAAGTACCTGAATCTCCAGAGCCTATTCTATATTTAGTATCAATTGCATCTTGTCCAATAAATAAGTCTGTTGGTTCATCGCTTTCAATTTTCAATGCTGCTTTATAATCTTTGCATCTAATTTGGCAAAGCTTATTAACAAGTAATTGCCAACACATTCCTAATTCTCTTCCCCAATATTGTCTATTCTCCCGCTTTAAACCTGGAGTTATACCAAATAAATCCATCAACACATCGCTTTCATTGTTTTCTTCATTATAAGATTTATCTGAGAATGATTGTTTATACTGAGATATTATCGTTCTCAATTCTAAATCGACTTTTGGCTCAATTTTTAAATCATCTGTCATATATTAATCGAGAAAAAAAGAAAGATCCTTTTTATATATCTTAGCGAATTCTTTAAGCTGAATAATATCAATCCTTCGTTGGCCAGATTCAATCTTGGAAATATATGACTGGGTTTTTCGTAAAAGTCGTGCAACACCTTCCTGTTCTAGACCCGAATCATTTCTTGCTTTCTTGAGTTTTTGAATCAGAAGTTTATGATCTCTAGAAAAAATAGATTTTGCCATATTTACCTCACTAACTATATATGATATATTCCATTATGTAATATGCCAAATTGGAATAAACAAACGAAGACAACAAAAGTTCTTTAAAATTTTTGCGTGCTCGATCTATTCCGCGAAGCGGAGAAGACCCCGCTCTTGTAATTTGTTGTAATATAGGTAAAATACCATAAGAGGCGAGAAACCGATTAACCATTTGGAGTTATTTGCGCAAGAAGAATAAAAGATGAACAAAAATAGCCAAGAATTATTCGAAGTTCTTCGAGAAAAAAGAAACCAAATTGCCAAAGAAAATAAATTAGAGCCTTTTATGGTATTGCACAATAGTGTACTTGAGGAAATTGCACAGAAGCAGCCAAAGACATTAGAAGCGTTAAGTAAAATTAAAGGGATGGGAGAGAAAAGACTTA
>Ga0213870_1000269_pt1 | contig 27190 bp, 27 predicted proteins | sample WICALVC2017_Meta_FD_160119 | JGI IMG/M metagenome (GOLD analysis project Ga0213870, IMG submission 160119) | Freshwater microbial communities from subterranean cave lake in Wind Cave National Park, South Dakota, United States - WICALVC2017 | ecosystem: Environmental > Aquatic > Deep subsurface >... | reverse complement strand
TCTTTAGCTTCGGCCAATAAGGTGACGTTTAGTTTTTCATTTGGCGAGCAGAGGCGGGCGACGGCCGGCACAGCCGGTTCTATTGGTCTTGATATGACAGTAACCGGCAAGTTCGCCGATTTCCTGGCTTTCTTAAGAGATTTGGAACACAGTAACTATTTTATCAGTTTTTCTGCGCTTGATGTTGCGCAAAGCGAAAACAGCTCAAATTCCAAACTCATAGGCAGAGTTTTTTCAAGAGATTAAGTTCACCCGCCAAAGTTTTTCTTCGAAAAATTTAGGCGGGCAAGTGCACTATGAAAAAATTCTTAAATATTAAAGCGAAAATTGAATGGATCTTTTGGGTCTTGGCTTTTATATTGCTTTTAGCTATGATTGGCTACACTATTTATACAATTAATTTTTTGGCTAAAAGAATTAATCTTATTTTGGCAGGTGATATTGGGGGGCAGGCAACTATTATCAGATTTGATTTCGAGAAAATGAATCAGGTATTATCGGGAAGATTACCCACTCCGGCTCCGGAATAAAAATCTTTAATTTTGGGTGAGTAGTTCAGCCCCGACGCACTTACTAAAAATTAAAATAAAGGAAGTCGGGGAGCCCCGACGTTACGTCGGGGCTTGGTAGAAAAGCCCGCACTAAAAATTCGGGTGCGTAGTTCAGTGGTAGAACGCTGTCCTGATAAGACAGAGGTCGATGGTTCGATTCCATCCGCACCCACATTTTAATTTTGAACTCATGAGAAATTTCTGGGATTGGTATGCCCGGTGGTACGATCGCTTGGAGGGACGACGCTCCAATCGCGATATAGCGATCATTAAAGAACTCGGGCGTTTTGCTAAAAGCGACATGGTTTTGGATTTGGGCGGCGGCACCGGCCGAGTGGCGGAGAAGATCAAGGATTTAGTGGATGAGATCATTGTGGCTGATACTTCTTTTGGCATGCTTAAAGAAGCGGCTAAAAAAGGTTTAAAGACTTTTTCTTTTGCGGTATTGCCCCTAAGTTTTCCCGAGGAGACTTTTGATAAAATTTTACTTATTAAAACCCTGCATCATCTTGATTTTCCGGAAGATTATCTTCGAGAAATTTATCGCCTGCTTAAACGCGGCGGCGCCTTAATTATAGAAGACCCTGACTATGATAAATTTTTAGTTAGAATATCCATCACCCTTGAGAAAATATACGACCGTAATGTCCGCGGTTATACACGAAATGCCATTAGAAGACTTCTTGAAACAGCTGGTTTTAAAAATGTTAGTCTCCAAAAAAATTTCAAAATGACCCAATGGCGTTTAGGTTATTTTGTCAAAGCAATTAAGTAGACAATCTGGAGCCGCCGCTCTATTATTTAACTTAGTTGCGGCGAAGCGCGCGTAGCTCAGCTGGTTAGAGTACCTGCATGACACGCAGGGGGTCCCCCGTTCGAGTCGGGGCGCGCGCACCGTTTGTCAAAGCACCATAATGTGCCACCTTCGGTACGAATAGTTGTCAGAGATCTAAACGAGTATGTTAGACTATTACCTTGACCATTGTCGCAAGCATAGATTATTCTAAATAGTATGGCTAAACCAAAAGGAGAAAGGAAGGGTAACCAATCAGTTCTCGATGCCATTAGTGAACTCGCCCAGGCGGTCGGAGCCGGCTTCGATAAAGTTGATAAGCGATTCGACCGTGTTGATAAACGTTTAGTTGACCTTCAGGACTAGATTAACCGGATTGAGACCTACATTCTTCAAGATCACCAGCGACGACTCGAAACTATTGAGCACAAGCTCGGAATTGAACGCTAAAAAGCGCTGTCCACGATTAATTTTTTTTAAAAATCTAAGCTAAAAAGGCTTAGATTTTTAAGTTTCCTAATTTATTAACCAATTCCCCACTGCTTTTTCATGACTTTTCCACCCCTTGTGCCCAGTTTATCCCCAAAATCGAGAAAAACGGTATTGCCAACTTTGATTTTATAATGCCAATCTTTAATTGAGCAATTAAAAAGGTCGTACAAATTAGTCATTAAGTGATTAAGTCATTGAGCCGTTAAAATCCTAATAACTCAATGACCAATAACTTAATAGCTTGCTATGGAGAATTTAACTAAAAAAATCTTTTCACCTCGCAATCTGGGAACGGCGATTGCGATTATTTCAGTAACCGCGGCAACTGCCGCAGCCGCCATACCGGCTTACAAAAGCTGGCTCATTCAAGGGTCGAATCTCTATACAACTGGTACTAACGTTGGGATTGGGACAACAACTCCTGGCGCTAAATTGCATATTTATGACCAATCCCCACCCTTTCCCATTGTCCAATTTCGTATTGGCGAACGTTTGGAAGGAGTTCACGCTGGAATAAGCACATCTTTTTTTAGCTCGGATAGTATTGGTAATGACGAAGAATATGCCCGTGTGTGGTACGAACTGGCTGACCGCGTTAACGGTCAGGAGGCCTCATTAATTCATTTCGATACGAGAACCGGCGGCGGGCCGGTAACTCGTCGGCTTACCATACAGGGCAACGGCAACATCGGCATTGGAACTGTAAACCCAACTGAAAAACTACAAGTCGCGGGAGTGATTCATTCAACAACCGGCGGCATTAAATTCCCGGACGGCACCGTGCAGACCACAGCCAGCGGCGGAGGAGCAGGTGGTTGGACTGATGCGGGCACGGCGGTCCACCTGACCACTCCTACGGACAAAGTCGGCATCGGGACCAGCAATCCAAAAGCTGAATTAGATGTTCGCGGCACCTTAAACATCCAACATCCCACCAACAATGCGGCAGTGATCTATTATCCGAACACCGGAGCCTTGCCACATCTTTTTATCCGTTCGGATAACGATCCGAGTACCTACGAACCAGCAAGCGAGAGAATGTATATAAGCAATACTGGCGGTGTTGGTATAGGCACTATCAATCCCAAGACGAATTTGGACGTCCGCGGTAACTTTAACATTCAAACTCCAGGTAACAACGCCGGCGTCATTTACTTTCCGAAGAGCGGCGCACTTCCCAATCTATACATTCGTTCAGACGATGATCCCATCACGTATGAACCAAATGGCTGCCCGGCAGGCAGCGAGCGGTTGTTTATAGGAGGACCTTCGGCGCAGGTTGGCATTAACAATGTTGATCCAGGAGCAAGCCTAGGAATCGTCGCTGGTCTTGTTATAGGATCGGCAACGTGCCCGAGCTCCTATATTGTTTTCGGCCCTAAATTTGCGGCCGTGCAAATAAGTGACGGCACAACCCGGCTTTTGCATGCGCAGGAATCGCCTGAAATCTGGTTTGAGGATTTTGGAAGCAGTCAGTTGGTAAATGGCAAAGCCCACATTGAACTTGACCCGCTGTTTCTTGAGACAGTTACCGTGAACGCCAAACACCCGATGAAAGTTTTTGTTGAATTGAATGGCGAGACGAATGGCGTGTATGTCGTGAAAGGGACTACCGGCTTTGACGTCATTGAACGGGCCGGTGGCGTGAGTAATGCACCTTTTGATTACCGGGTGGTGGCGAAAAGGAAAAGATATGAAGATTTTCGGCTCGGGCAGACTGCTCCAAGCCCAACTCAATAACTACAAGGTCGTTTACCCTCCCAAATTTTTTCCAAAAATTTAGGAGGACAAGAAAATAAAAAAATAAATCATGAAAAACATAATTAAAAAAATTATTTCACCTCGCAATTTGGGAATTACGATTGCGATTATTTCAGTAACCGCGGCAACAGCCGCAGCGGCAATTCCGGCGTACAAGAGCTGGCTTATCCAAGGGACGAATTTATACACCACAGGGACGAATGTCGGTATTGAAGTTACCAACCCAACCGAGAAACTGGACGTCAATGGCACTGTCCAGATGACCGGTTTTAAGATGCCGACTGGGGCCTTGCCTGGCGGGGTCTTAACATCTGACGCGGCCGGGGTCGGCACCTGGCAGCCAGGAGCCGGAGGCGGCATTGGCGGGAGCGGCACCACTAACCGCATCCCGAAATTCACATCAGCGGTTACCATTGGTAATTCTGTGATGTATCAAGCGCCAGCTTCTGGCAACATTGGTATTGGCACCATTGCTCCAGTCAATAGTCTCTCGGTCTTAGGAGGCGCCGATGTAAGCTACAGGCTAGGCATCGGCATCTCGGCGCCTTTAGTTAACGAGTTAGAGGTGGACGGTAAAGCGGCCATCGGGACAACGTATGCTGGCAACGCCGCGCCCGCCAATGGCCTTATCGTTGAGGGTGATGTCGGTATCGGATTAATGATTCCAATGGCCAAGCTGCACATTGTGCAGTCAGGAGCGAATCCCGCGTTTCGAGTAGATCAAGCATTGGGCACCACACAATTTGTGATTAAAAATGGTGATGTTGGTATCGGGACCATTGCGCCATCAGAGCGCTTAGACCTTGACGGCGGCAATATCAAGATGGGCTACGAAATCGTATCGGTTTTAGGTTCAACGGCTGCCCCAGTAACCGCGTCTTGCCCTGTTGGGACTACTCAGAAAAAGGTTATCGGAGGAGGTTGTTACGCCTCTACGGCGGGTTTTGGCCTGGAGGCGTCTTATCCATCGTCGGATATAGCATGGACTTGTGGTTGGCCACCGACTCCGGGGGGTTTCCCAGCTATTGCCTATGCGATTTGCGCGGATATCCGTTAAAAAAGGGCGTTTACCCTCCCAAATTTTTTCCAAAAATTTAGGAGGACAAGAAAATAAAAAAATAAATCATGAATAAAATAATCAAAAAAATTCTTTCCCCTCGCAATCTGGGAACTGTGATTGCGATTTTGATCGTAACCGGAGCAACGGCGCTGGCGGCAATTCCAGCATACAAGAGCTGGCTTATCCAAGGGACGAATTTATACACCACTGGGACTAACGTGGGCATCGGGACGACGACTCCTACAGAAAAGTTAGATGTTTTTGGCAATATTGCTATCAGAAACAATAATGCACTGAAGATTTTCAGCGATGGCGTAGGATTGATAAATACAAGCGCGCCTGGGGCTTATGGTACTTTTGATTTTTACAAGACTGGTGATTTGAATGCCTCGGTTCGGCTGGGCCATTCCAATTTTCCACCTCGAGCATTTACAATTTCTACAGGAGACGGCACGGCCGGAGCTTCTGAGAGATTTATTATCACCTCTGCTGGCAACGTCGGCATCGGCACCACGGGGCCCATTGATGGGAAACTTCATGTGAATGGAAGCATTATAATACAGCACGCCGCTTCCAGCCCATCAGCTCAAGGCCTCGTATTTGAGGACCCTGTTACATTGGGTGGAAGAGCATCCCTATACTATGATCGCACCAATGAGAGGTTACAAATCGCGACCTTCGATGATACTCCAGCCCCCGTCGGCGGCTGGTTTAACCGCATGACCTTCCATACAGATACAGGCAACGTCGGCATCGGGACGACCACTCCCACAGAGAAACTACAGGTCGCTGGCACCATCCACTCTACGAGCGGGGGCTTCAAGTTCCCTGACGGGAGCACCCAGACTACTGCTGGAGGAAAACTGAATTTTGTAAATGTGCTGGTTTATCCTAATGCAAATGCTCCTGCTGTTTTCACTGATCTAGATCTGAGCGGAGTAGTAGGAACAAGAAAGGCCATGGTGCTTTTGAAGGTAATAAACAATGGAGTAGCTGCTTCGATTGCATTCAGAACAAATGGAGACACCACAATTCCACTCCCTGCGATTGGAGATGCAGCTGCAAATATAGTCTACACCAACAATAAAGCTGGTTACGCATGGGTCCCCACAGACAGTAATGGCATAGTCGAGTGGGCAGGCTCAAATGTGGTAAGCGTAGCTATCTACTTGGAGGCGTATTTGTTCTGAGCCTAAATAAAAAAATTAAAGGTCGTTCACCCTCCCAAATTTTTTCAAAAAATTTAAGAGGGCAAGAAAAATAAAAATAAATTTGTGGTCATTCGTGATTGGTGGCCATTGGTCGAAAATTAGTGGCTATTAGTTAAAAATTAAAATCATGAAAAACCTAATTAAAAAAATCTTCAGTCCCCGCAATCTGGGAACGGTGATTGCGATTCTACTCGTAACCGGAGCAACGGCTTGGGCCGCCATCCCGGCTTACAAAAGCTGGTTACAGGAAGGGACGAGTGTTTTCACCACTGGAACTAATGTCGGCATTGGGACAAGTAACCCGGTGGGCTCTTTGGATATCAGTCATCCTTCACCCGAGGTTTATATCCACGATTCCAACAGTCTGGGTAGCGCATCAGTCGGAATTCTAACCTTTCGAGACAGTGCCAATGCGGGAGTCCTCCAGCTTGACTTCCAAGGCGGCACCGGAAGGTTGATTAACTGGATTAATGGCAGCGACATCCAGTTCCTTACAACCATCCCGAGCGGCACCCAGACCAGGATGACGCTGAAGGCTGATGGCAACGTCGGGATCGGGACGATCACGCCCGCCCAAAAACTTACTGTTGCAGGGGGGAATATCGGGCTTGACTCGGGTAGATTCCTTCTCTGGCCGAATAATTCTCTCCTCGGTGGAGCTGATCTAGATATTAACAGCGTTAATAATATAGTTTTTCGAACCGGTTCTCCGACTGGAGGAACTGCGCGCCTATTGATTCAAGGAACAAATGGCAACGTGGGCATCGGGACTGTCAGTCCAGGAGCCAAATTGCAAGTTGTGTTAGGAGATATGGCTGTTACCACGCAAGGCAATGGCCTCATTCTTCGAGCTACTAATGGCGCCAATTGCTATCGAATAACAGTAGACAATGCGGGGACAATAAGTTCCGCATTGGTTGCCTGTCCCTGAAGTGAAATACTAAATTAATAAAAGGTCGTTCACCCTCCCAAATTTTTCCAAAATTTAGGCGGGCAAGAAAAATAAAATCATGAACAAAAAATTACAAAAATTGCATACGAATAGCGCGCTTTCGCACTCGTCGCCGTGCTCCTCGCACTACGGCAACACGAAAGCGCCCACACGAATACTAGTTGCGATAGGAACGATTTTGGCACTGCTCTTACAGATTTCTACGGCTTTAGCTTTGCCGCCCGGCTGGGGGAATGATTTGCGTTTAACAGTTGATCCGTCGTTCTCGGGATTCTCGCGGCACACGATTGATGCAACAGGCAATGCTTACATTGTTTGGCAGGATCATCGGGATGCGCCGGCTAGCGGCGAAATTTACTTTACCAAGGTTGATCCAGATGGAGCGACGCTCGTTCCGGCAACTCGGCTTACCACTGACGCGGCGCTCTCGTGGTTTCCGTCGGTCGCGCGGGACGCGAGCAACAACATCTATGTGGCTTGGATGGATGATCGGGACGGTAATTCGGAAATTTATCTGGAACAGCTTAATTCAAGCGGCGCAACTTTGATTAATGACTTCCGAGCAACGATTGATCCGGCTGATTCTACTTTGCCGGCCATCGCCGTGGATTCACTCGGCCACATTCACTTGGCTTGGGCAGAAGGCCGAGACGGCAACGCGGAAATCTATTATCGGGAATGGCAGGTGAGCGCTGGAACGTTTGCGGCGGTAACTCCCGAGATTCGTCTTACTACTGACGGCGCAATTTCTTGGCAGCCCACTATAGCAGTAGATTCAGCTAACAGCGCGCATATAGTTTTTATTGATGATCGGGACGGCGATTCTGACTTGCGCTATGTGAAAGTTACGGCTGGCGCGATTAGCGTGGCTGATACGAGCTTAATGAACAACACCGGCGATTCTTCTTTCCCGTCAGTGGCGCGCGATCCGTTTAACCAGCTGCACATTGCTTGGATGGATTCAACTTCAGGCAATCCAGAAATTAACTATATGAAGGTTAATAATTCCGGAGGGGTAATTATCGGACCAACTGCTTTGACTTCAAATCCGAGCTCTTCTTGGTGGCCGCAAATCTCAAGCGATGCGAGCGGCTACGCGCAGATTTCCTGGGTTGATGATAGAAACGGCAATTTTGAGGTTTACTATGAACGGTTAAATACTGCTGGTAGCGTGGTGGTAAATGATTTGCGCCTCACTACTGATCCGGCTGAATCTCTCTTACCGGCAGTCTTGGCTGACATCTACAGCAATTTGCGAATAACTTGGCTGGACACTCGCGACACTAATGAAGAGATTTACTTTAAGAAGTCGCTTAGGCCAACACTCACCGCGAACACCGTCGGCGCTCAAATCACCTTTAACTTGAGCGATCCCATAAATCCCGGCGCTTTTTACTGGCTGTTCTTGTCTTTAGGTTCAACGCCTGGTATTCCGCTAGGAGACGGACGGACGGTTGGGCTCAATCCTGATGGCGCATTCTTCTTATCCTTCGACCCGCTCCTTATGACTCTTATCGGTTTTACCGGCAATCAAGGCAATCTTGACGCCAGCGGCTCGGCTGTACCAGTCTGGAATGTCAATACCGCGATTGTGCCTTCGGGCATACCCTTGAAGGCCGCGATTGTGACGCTCGACGCCTCGCTCGGCGCGCCCTACGGGATCGTGTCTATCTCAAATACAGTTGACATTGTAACTCCTTAGATTGACTTATAAGGTCGAAGGGTCGTAAAATAAGATTAAAAATATGAATAAAAAAATAATTTTCGGAATCGTAACGGCTTTAGTCATCGGGCTCTTTGTGGTTGCGATGTACAGCGCCGATGTGGTGTTTGGCGAGGAAAAAACAGAAGCGGCAGCCGAGGAAGACATGGCGTTAGAGACTGCTATCCAGCGGGATAGCAGTGAGAATACCGAAGCAGTTCTCCAAACCGAGACCACAACCGGCAGCTCTCAAGAAATACAAGAAATAGAAGAAGCAGCTGTTGCTATCACGCGTGATAGCATTGTTACTCGAGACGGCAGTGGTTCCGAGACATTGACGCCATTGACGCAAGCACAAGAGCCCCAAGATTTGGAAGCGCTCTTTTTAAGCCGACTGCCGGAAGAGTTGCGCAATCAAGTTCTTGAAATGAAGCGCACGATGGATCCGGTTCAAGCCTTGATGATGAGAGCGCGGGAATTAAGAAACCAATAGAAGTAACGAATAGACGCGAATCAAAAGCGCATTAACGCGAATCGCTAATCAGGATTAGAGATTAGTGGCTATTCGCCAAAAATTAGTGACCATTCGTAAAATAATCATAGCGGGATTTTTAGGGGTTGTGCTTTTACTGCAGCCGGCTGTTTTTGGATTTGCCCAAGAGCCGCCGATCGGTAACGCGGAGCTTAGAGATACAAGTGGAGAGGTAGGTGAGTGGGAAGGTACGCTTAAAGCTATGCATGGGACGGATATGACCTACTACTTTTTGGCTACTTTGGAGAAGACTTATAACCTGATTTATGAGAGTGAAATCCCAGCTAATTTTATAAGACAAACTATTAGAGTAACCGGAGTGCTTGCCGGCCGCACCATTTATGCGACCTCCCTTGTTCTCGTGGGTCCTGGGGCGCCGCAGTTTATGCATATAACTACCGGCGTTGCCACCACTTCAGTAATAGCCCTGCGTTACAGTGATATTGTCAATCAGCCGATGACTACTGCGGCTCTAGGAAACCTAATTTTCGGTCCTTTGCCATCTTTAAAGACACTCTGGGAGGAGAATTCTTACAATAATCTTATTGTACAGAATTCTGGTGTTTACGGTTGGTTAGCTTTGCCTAATTCAGAAGCTTTCTATAACCCTGCCGGTGCCAATCCGCTCTGGACCCAACTTGTTGAAGATGCTTTAACTATTGCTAATGCCAATGGTATTCAATTTCAAAACTACAATAGACTTATTTTATTTTTTAATGGCACAGTCGGCGGCGCCTATGGTTATGGACTTGATTACGTAACCTATCAAGCACCCTATGGCCCAGTAATTCTTTCGATATCTTGGATTGCAGCATCGCCCAACGGTTTCAATATTGGCGTTAATGGACAAGAATACGGACACCAAATCGGTTTTGATCATTCCGGCAACGTCTATAGCATCTATGATTCTCCTTGGGACGTCATGAGCAATGCTTTGTTTGCGCCTTGCGTAGACCAAGGTCAGCATACCATCGTAAGCAACAAGATAGATGGCAATTGGTTTACCGGCGGCGCAACCACAACATCAAACACTAGTTTTCTTGAAGCTGTTATTTATCCGACAACGCGGACAAGCGGTTTAAGAGCTATCAAGATTACCACTTCTAATCCCGACGTTTACTTCACGGTAGAAGTTCGCAGACAAGAAAACCATGATTCTTGTTTACCGAACCAGGGCGTGATAATTCACAAAGTTGATAATTTGTTAAGCGACTGGCAGGCCAAACCGATTGATGCCACACCCGGCGACGGCACCTTAAACAACGCCCAATGGAATGTCGGTCAGATGTATTTTGACGAGGATTATAATTTCCGCGTGCACATTGTTTCCAATCAGCCGAATGACGGCAAACTGGTTAGAATTGAACCGTTCCAGATGAATTGGACTGCTGATCAAAGGATTACCTTTAGCCCTGGGACTTCTTATGCTCCCACACTTTCCAAAGATATGAATGGCAATTTGCATATTGCCTGGGAAGACGATAGAAATGGTAATTGGGAAATTTATTATAAGAAACTCAACAATAACGGAATTAATTTAACCCCGGATATCAGACTTACAGTTGACTCAGCACAATCAAGGAAGCCTTCGTTAGAAACCGATTCTAACGGAAACGTTCATATAGCCTGGTATGATGACCGGGACGGCAATTTTGAAATATATTATATCAAGCTCAATAATAATGGCGCCCCTCTTACACTCAATACTAGAGTTACTTTTGATCCGGAATTATCTTTGCAGCCCTGGCTTGATGTTGATATAAACGGCAATGTGCATATTGCCTGGAATGACAACCGGGACGGTAACTGGGAAATCTATTACAAAAAACTCAATAATATCGGAGCTAGCCTTACCCCTGATATTAGGGTTACCAATGATTCTGGGCTTTCAGGTGATACTAAAATTTCTCTCGATCCAAGTGGCAATGTTCACGTTGCCTGGCATGATGACCGGCACGGCGACACCGAAATATATTATAGGAAACTAAGCAATAATGGCATCTTTCTTACCCCAGAAATTAGAGTAACATCTGCATCTCTACCCTCTGATAACCCTTCAATCTCAACTGACTCTAACGGCAATGTGCATATTGCCTGGCTCGACAGGAGGGATGGCGGCAATTATGAACTGTATTACAAAAAACTTGACAATAATGGCGTAGGCCTCACACCGGATATAAGGCTCACGAATGATTCTGCGATCACTCAACATAATAATATAGACACTGATTTAGATGACAATATTCACATAGCCTGGTTTGATCATGCCCCAGGCAACTTCGAAATATATTACCAGAAACTCAACAATAATGGCGGAAGTCTCACCCCAAATATTAGGCTTACTTTTAATTCTGCTATTTCCGCAAATCCTGACATTACTACAGATTCAAATGGCAATGTTCATATAGTCTGGCCCGACGACAGACCGGGTAACACGGAAATATATTACAAAAGATCACTGCCTCAAGCCGGCATTTCAGTTCAAGGTATTCCTAGCATTGGTTCGCAAATTTCCATAGATCTCGCTGATCCGGTCAACTATAATAGTCAATACTTCCTGCTTATGTCTTTAGGGACTTCGCCGGGCATTCCTTTGCCGGGCGGCGGTTTTTTGTCCTTAAACTTTGACGGCGCATTTTTGCTTTCCCTTTTTTATCCTAATTTAATTAACCTCAACAATTCTCAAGGCACATTTAATTTCGGCCAAGCCACTGCCACTTGGGATATTCCGAATATACCAAGCATAGTGGGAACAAAGGTATATCTTGCTTTCGTTGCGATTAATCCCAGCGGACAAATTTTAAGTGTTTCAAATGTGTTACCACTAACTTTATTAGGAGAATATACTTCGGATGCTAATACGGGCGCGCTCTGGCATTTTGATGAGGGAGTAGGTATAACAGCTTTTGATTCCTCGCCTAACAATAACCACGGCACTTTAATTAATGGAACAATTTGGACACCAGCCACTCAGTTATCTGGAAGCAGCTATGCTGCGCAATTCGATGGTATCAATGACTATATTGTTGTACCGGATAGTTCATCATTAGAACCCCAAAATCAGATAACTATTGAATTTTGGATTAAGATTTACGTACTTAACACCAGACATATCATAGATAAAACTCCGGCAACTCCGAATCAAGGATACTTAGTTAGCATAGGGAGTGGTGGCCAAGTTCAATTCACACTCAACAACGCAGGAAACGCGGTACTAATATCAAATAATCAATTAAGTTCAGGTCAATGGCATCATATAGCTGCTGTTTATAATGGAAATACAATGAAGATATTTATAGACGGAGTCCAAGATCCAGCCACACTTTCGTATTCCGCCCAGATAAATCCAAATACCTCTTCCTTATACATCGGTAGAGATCATCCAGGCCAGGGTAACAACAATTATTTTAATGGTCTGTTGGATGAACTAAGAATAAGCAATATTGCTAGATATTGATACAAGCTATTTAGCTTTGGCGACAATAGATCCTAATTCGTTGTTAAAACAGTTGTGAAAATTCTTGCGCATTGTTAGTATTGACTGGATGGATCAACGACTCAATTTTTTAGTTAGAAAAGAAGTTAAGCGGCAGGAACTAACCCTTGATTTGATTCCTTCGGAAAATATTGTTTCACCGGAGATGCTTAAAATTTTAGGCTCACCTTTGGTTAATAAATATTCTGAAGGGTATCCGGGCAGGCGTTATTATCCGGGCAATGAGTTTTATGATGAGATTGAGAATTTGGCTCGAGAGCGCGCCCTTAAAGCTTTTAAATTAAATCCGAAAAATTGGGCAGTCAATGTCCAGCCGTATTCTGGTTCGCCGGCAAATCTCGAGATTTACTTTGCGTTAATAAAGCCGGGCGACACGATTATGGGTTTATCCTTGGCTCACGGCGGGCATTTGACGCACGGACATTTAGTAAATTTTTCCGGCATTTTATATAAATCCCAGCCCTACGGACTCAATCTTAAAACCGGTTACATTGACTATAAAAATCTAGAAAAGCTGGCGCGCCAGCACCACCCGAAAATTATTGTCTCGGGCGCCACTGCTTATCCCCGGAAAATTGATTTCAAGCGTATTGGGGAGATAGCTCATAAAGTTGGCGCTTATCATGTGGCTGATATTTCTCATATTGCTGGATTGGTGGCGGCAGGCGCGCATCCAAGTCCTTTTTCCGCCAGAGGCGGACAGGCCCCTGCTGACGCAGTAATGGCAACCACTCATAAAACATTGCGTGGTCCACGGGGGGCGGTGATTTGGGCAAATCGCGAGTCGCCAATCGCAAAGCGCAATAAGATTGATATAGCTACGGCAGTTGATAAAGCGGTTTTTCCGGGACTCCAAGGCGGGCCGCACAATAATACGACGGCGGCTATTGCTTGGACATTTGGAGAAGTTGGGACCCCGAAATTTCGCGTCTATGCCCGCCAAATTGTAAAAAACGCCAAGACGCTAGCCAGCGAATTAAAGAAGTTCGGCTTTAATTTGGTATCAGGCGGCACAGACAATCATTTGATGCTCGTGGATTTGCGGAACAAAAATATTACCGGCTTGGAAGCTGAGAAACTTTTGGAATCAGGAGGAATCATAGCCAATCGGAACGCTATTCCCGGTGACGAAAAACCATTTAAACCTTCTGGCATTCGCATCGGCACGCCGTCGGTTACCAGCCGCGGCATGAAGAAAAGAGAGATGAAGAAAATTGCTGAATTTATTCACGAGTTGATTAATTTACACACCCCAGTTTTGAAAATCAAACAGCGAGTAGAAACCCTAGCCCGACATTTTTCGTTGCCGTATTAATTTCAAGCCCGGTTAGATCTTTTTTAGCTGATTATTTTTAGCTAAGTATCAATAATTTACATTATTGAATGTTAACCAATCAAAATACCATTACTAAAAATATTGCTAAAATAATTGACGGTCGCCGGATTGCCGAGAGAATTCTAAATCGGCTCAAAAAACAACCCAAGCCCAAGAAAATCTTGGCGGCGGTTTTGGTTGGCAGAAACCCAGCCTCAATCAGTTTTTTAAAACAAAAGGAGAAGGCGGCGGATTCCTTAGGCATACAATTCCAACTTTATAGATTTAGCTCTAAAATCTTGGAAGCTGCGCTCAAAAGGAAAATCAATCAGTTAAATCGTGATGCTAAAATTGGCGGCATTATCATTCAGTTGCCATTACCTAAAGGAATTAATCGCGATTCAATAATCGCGCTCTTAGCCAAGAACAAGGACGTTGATGCGCTAAAGGGCGCGGCATTAGTCTTACCGCCGGCTGTGGGCGCACTCGATGCGATTTTAAAAAACATCCGGTTTGCGCTCAAGGGCAAGCGGGTCGTGGTCATCGGCAGGGGATTACTAGTTGGTAAGCCCATAGCCATCTGGCTCAAAAACAAAGTTAATCGCTTGGATATTTTTTACAGCACTTTTTTTGACAGGCAGATTTTAGAGCAAGCCGATCTCATCATAAGCGGAGTGGGCGTCTCCGGCCTAGTTAAAGGCAGTCAAATCAAGAAAGGCGCGGTGCTGGTGGATTTTGGTTATTCCTTCAAGCGCGGACCAACGCGGACTAAACGCGGACTTACGCAGAAGATAGCCGGAGATTTTGATTTTGAATCGTGCGCGAAAAAGGCAAAATATATTACTCCGGTCCCGGGCGGCACCGGACCGATACTCGTAGCTAAACTGCTTGACAATTTTTACCGATTGACGAAGTAGCCGAAACCTGTAACAATTTCGTAAACGATGGCTACTCATGAAAATTTAGAAGACGAAGCGCTCTTAAAGCTCTCGCTTAAAGAGCCATCCTATTTTGCCATGCTGGTAGGGCGCTATCAGGGCGGTTTTTTAAAGACGGCTTTCGGCATTGTGAGAAACAGGGAAGAAGCGGAAGATATTGTGCAGGAGACTTTTACCAAAATCTACTTGAACGGCAATAAGTTCAAGAAACAGCCGGACGCGGGCTTTAAAAGCTGGGCCTACCGGATTTTGATGAATACTTCTTTCACGCACTATCAGAAGCTCAAAAGGGTAGGCGGCAAGACCGAATACCTAGACAGTTTGCTCTATGACGAGGAGGGGACGGGGCCAGTGGCGGAAACCGCCGATTTAGGGAATATCAGCGATGCCAAAACAATGGTAGCTTCGGTCATCGGGAAAATGCCGGAACATCTCGGCCGCCTGCTTAAATTATACTATTTGGACGATATGTCTTATCAGGATATTGCCAATAAGGAGCAGATTTCGATTTCCACCCTTAAAATGAGGCTTTTCCGGGCGAAACGACTCTTTAGGAAGCTTAGTTATAGTTAATATGAACAAAGATTTACATACTAAAATCATGAGGCGGGTATACGGCATCTGGTTTTTAAGGCGCGTGGTGCCGGTGATGGCGGCAGAGGTGCTGGTTTTGGTGCTCATGGTGAACTTATTCGCCAACCAGGTATTTGTCGAAGAAGTCCTCGCTAATACGCTTAGCGCTTCGGTTGGCAATCCTACTCTCGCGGTTGGTTACTTGGCGTCTGCATTCGCAACCACCGGTTCAGACACGCAGGGGGTAATTGTGCTCCTATTTTTAGCCGGCATATTTATGCTGCGTGACTTAAAACGCGCCGTGGTTTCTTACGCGGTAATGAAGAGAAACCTGCCGGCTTTTGGGAGAGTCTAAATATATAATATAGCCAGGTAGTGAAAATTCGACTGCTCCCGCTTTGCGGGAGGATGACATTTTGAGGGGATTGTGATTTCTTTAAAAAAACAGAATAATGAACGATCAGAAGTTCAGAATAGTTTAGAAAATAATTGTCGAATTTCTACTAACCTGGTACAAGGTCGATGAACTTTAAGCCCCGCCAAGGCGGGGCTAAGTTTTAATTAGCAGGAATTAAGGTCAGATCGATAATGAGTCTCCCTGGCGGATCCTCGTTTACCTGGTTATAGATAGTTTCGCCGTTTTCTCGGAATAAATATCCGGGCGGCGCTTCAATCAAGAAGTCTAAGCTGGTCTGGGCACCGGATTGTTTTTCAAAAATAAACCGGTATGGTGTAGGTCCGCGGGTAAGCGTGAGTTTCTGGGGGTTAAAGTATTGAGCTTCCAATTTTTTGGAAGTCCCGGCTTTAACGGCCATCCAGGCGGCGAAAACTGTTTTATCGGATTCTTCAAATTTTTCCACCTCCAGTTCTTCAAGGTATTGTCTGGTTTCTTCAATCGCCCGTAGATCATCATCAATCAGATAGCCGGATGCCAAGTAATCAATTTTTGGTTTTACGGTTTTTGGTTCGTGGCCTTTAATGTAAGTGAGGCGAGAATCTCTAGGCGTAAAAATTTTTACGTAGCTTTTATTAGCAGCTCGATGCCAGGAATCTTCTGCCTCCTCACCGGTATGAACCTTTTCAATGATCAAATAATTATCAATGCGGCCGTGAGCGTCTATCTTACTTCCAAGCCTGATTTTCTGACTTACGTAGGCATCGCTTTTGCCGCCGGCCACATTGGCGTTAACCACGGCGAGATACTCACCCTTGAAACCATTAGGCAGAGTCATAACTTCACCGGCGAATCCTAAATTTTCGAGATAACCCTGAAGATTTAAATCTTTGAAATAAACCAAGACATCCTTTTGATTAGTGTGATTTTTTAGATTTTCGAGGAGCGCCTGTTTCTGCCGTTCATCTAAAGTCCCGATTTTTTCGAACATAATAGGCGTGAGCACCTTAAGTATTCTTTTTGGATCGCCTGATCGGTTATCGCGGCCGGCTTCAACCTCGCGCTGGATTTCTTTTAGAAAATTGTCTTGTCTGATGGTTAACTTATATTCTTTAAGTTCAATCGGGCCGATAATACCGAGTATTGATTCTATGACTTTCACATTTAAGGCCAGGGCGCCGTCAAAAGTGACGTGAGCTTCCCGGTAAATTTTCGAGGCTTCAAGGAATCGGATTATTTTTTTTGCCGACGTGGGAAAATCAAAAAACCAGTTGGCGTCCCTAGCCCCCCAGCGGTTAGTGAGCCCTTGGAGTGGTTTTGGCGGCACGACCTTGATATCAAGTTGGCCGTCGGGATCATAAATATCCCAGACTTTAATGCTCTGGAGGCCGTTTTGGGTAAGCACCAGATCGGCGTAACTGCCGACAAAGCCGCCGCCGGGCCTAAGTTCCGACGGGTTTTGGAAAAGCAGGGCCAGATGTTTTTCCCCGGGCGCTTTAAACCACTCGGTCAGGGATTTCAAGAAGCGCTCGCTTTTATAGAGCGAGACGTTGAAACCCAAGAATTCTTCGCCAATCGGATAGCCGATCGCGGTACCCTGATTTTTTACGGCAGCTGCGATTTCGGAAATTTGAGTGAGCCCCGCGCGCACCTCCTCTAAATTTTCCGTAAACAGATTTCCTTCTTGATGCGTTAGCCAATAAAAGCTTTTATCTTTAAGCTCTTCGAGCTTAGTGGTTAAGCTTATGGCTACCTCACTCAATTTGCCTATTTGCTCAAAGGCTTGGGGGATAGCTTTTAAATTTGGGAAAATCTGGCTGCCAAGCTCGGCCAAGGCAAGCAACCCATAGCGGTCGGCTTTGGATTTCACGGTTTGGACTTGCGCGTCAAGCGTGAGAAAAGAATTTTTGACTTCGCCAAACTTCAGGGTTTTAAGAGCAGAGCCGACTTCTTCAAATTGGGAACGCAGCTCTCTAGCTGATTGATTTAAAGTGTTTTTAACGTCCAGAAACCCGATTGCGGAAAAAGCAGTAAAGATGATGAGCAGACCGAAGACAACCAGAGAAACAATACGAAAATAACGCGGCCAAACGCGGGCTGCTCTTACGATAATTTTGGGCTGTATTTCCGGAACAGCCCGAGTAAAAATTTTCTTAACTTTGCGTCCTTCTTTGTCTGGCGGCCGGACATCGATAACGAGTTTTTTATTCACTCCATTAGACATGGTGGAATAGTTTCAAGATTTCTTTGGCGGTTGTCTGCCAGTTAAAGCGCTCGGCGTTTTTGAGCCCTTTCCTAACGAGCTCACCCCTAAGTTTACTTTGAGTTAAGAGAGTTTCCAATACTTCGGTTAAGTCGTCGACGCGCCAAGGATTGATCATCAAGGCGGACTCATTCATGATTTCCGGGAGCGAGGTGCGATCGGCGACCACGGCAGGACAGCCGCATTTTTGCGCTTCAAGCGGCGGAAAGCCGAAACCTTCGAAAAATGACGGGTAAACGAAAACTTCGGCTAAATTATACAAGAAAATTTTATCCTCGTTCTTGACCGGCCCCCAAAAGATGATGTCGTTCTTGACGGGCGAGGAGGCCGCGGTTTTTAAAATATCTTTATAGAGCCAGCCTGGCCGGCCGGCAATCACTAATTCCAGATCGTAAAATCTCTTTTGGGTTTTAAGCAGGGAGAAGGCCTTGATTATGGCCGGAATGTTTTTGCGCGGCTCGAGCGTCCCGAGATATAAAAGAAATGGAAAATTCAACCCGCGAAGTTTTTTGAAATTGGCAAGTTCGGGATCCTCTAAGTCAAGTTTTTTAAGCGCCGGATCAACACCAGGATAGATTACTAAAATCCGTTCTTTTGGGATGCCGAGCCTGCGGTTAATGTCGCTTTGGGTGAATTCGGAATCGGTAATGACGCGGCTCGCGGTTCTGACTTGGGCGGCAAAATTCTGGGACCATTGCCAGAGGCGTTCACGCATGCTGAAGAAATACGGATGGTGCAGGAAGGATAGATCGTGGATGGTGATCAGGCGCGGTTTATCCGCGGTCGCGAGAATATTAAAGTGGGGGCTGAAAACGAGATCAGCGCCGGTTAGCTTATCTATTTTCGGCCCATTCCAGAATCTCATGCTCATATCCAAAAGGCGGTTGGGGATTTTCCAGTCAATTACCGAAACAGTGTTTTTTTTAAGCCAGAGTTCGGACAGGGGCTTATGGCGCCAGCTGTTGTAGAAGAGTTGGTAGTGATTTTGAGAATCAGAATTTAAAAGATGAGTTACAATTTGGCGCGTATATTCTTCGACGCCCGTGAGGCCGCCGCGGCCCAAGAGCCGGATGTCAATGAGGATGTTCATTTGATTATAGTATAACTTATTGAGACGATTGACACTTTAACTCCGGCTTTATAGAATGTAATTCATGATTACAACGGAAACTTTGCAACGAATTAAGCCGGGCGCCACGGTTAAGGTTTTTGAGAAGGTATCCGCCGGAGGCGCCATGTCTACCGGCAGGCAGGGATCCCCGCCTGCGGGACGGGCAGGCGCCTCTAGCGGAAAAGAAGGCGATAAAGAACGGCTCACCCAATTTCACGGGTTGGTTTTAGCGAGAAAGCACGGGAATGAGCCGGGCGCGAGTTTTACGGTGCGGGCCACGATTGCCGGCGTGGGCGTGGAAAAGGTTTTTCTGGTGCACTCGCCGGTAATCGCGAAAGTTGATGTATTAAGCTCGCCGCGCAAAGTTCACAGGGCAAAGCTTTATTATTTGCGCCATCGCACCAAAAAGGAGATTCGTGAACAGACACGCGTTGCCGCCGAATAAATTTAAGGAATAGGCGGAGGGTCAATATAACCATTTTCCTACGATCGTATGAAAATGGTTATATCGTCAATGAAAGCTTTTCTTACGTCTTTTAACTTTTTGCTAATTTAGATAGTATAGGATCAAGCCCAGGTGGAGGAATTGGCAGACTCACTACCTTGAGGTGGTAGCGCTGTAAGGCGTGGGGGTTCGAATCCCCCCCTGGGCACTTGACTTTTCGGTTGTCCTTGTGCTATTATTAGAGTAGTCACGGAAGTGTAAATCCGTGCCCTTTCGCGAGGGTTTCGCGGTAGAAGCACATTCCACAACAGAAAGGAGAGAGCATGGATCTCGACAGACTGCATCAGATTCTTCGGGAAACCACCGTCCAGCTTCGAAAGGGCGAGGAGATCGAAGGCGACCCGGAACTTGTCGATGCCGTCAAGAACTTCAAGGAAGGCGACGACGTCAGCAAACTACCCGGTGGCTCGGTGCACGTCTACGCCATGCCTCACGAGTCGCAGGCGAAGAGTGGTATCGAGAAGGTGGACTGCCACTTCATCACAGTTGGCGTGGACAAGGTCAAGGCGGAGGCGCACAGGGCCGAGCTCGTCGCCATCCTCAAGACCTACCCCCAGCCGGAGCGTCTCGCTGGTGGCCCTTCCTACATCGAAGTGGGTGGCGAGATCGGCGATCAAGGAGCGGCGTTCCAGTTATTCGCCCTCGGGAAAGTTCTCGGCCTCTGGGACATCGTCACGCCGGAGAAGCTCGGCTTCACCGGACCCGAAGCGAACCAGATGGCGGGCAGGGGCCTCGTGATGATAAGTGGCTTTCAGGCCGCCTGACTCACGAGCACGCTGTCCTCGTTCGTTTCATCACGAGCCCCCTGCGGAATCCGATTCCGCTCGGGGCTCTTTTTATTTTGAAACATAGTTATTAACAATTGATTTCAATAAAAATTAGTTCTACAATTTTCTTAACTATTTATTCGTATGGGCGCTTTCGCATTGCCGTAGTGCGACTCCGACCGCAGTCGGAGGAGTGCGGAGGCGCGCTATTCGCATGCTATGGTTCCCGAGAAATTTTTTTTAACCAAAGGCGTGGGGGTTCATAAAGAACGTTTGGCATCGTTTGAGTTAGCTTTACGTGATGCCGGTATTGCTCACTGCAATTTAGTTTTGATTTCGAGCATTTGTCCGCCAGGGGCTAAAAAAATTCCCAAAGAAGATGGTGTTAAACTTTTGCGGCCAGGCGAGATAGTCTTTTGCGTTTACGATCGAGAAAGCACTAATGAGTCAAATCGCCTGGTAGCTGCCTCAGTCGGGATGGCCATACCAGCCGATCCTACCCAGCACGGGTATCTTTCCGAACATCATTCTTTTGGTGAAACTGAAGAAAAAGCGGGGGAATATGCCGAGGATTTAGCGGCCAGCATGTTGGCAACCACTTTAGGCATTGAGTTTGATTCCGAAAAAGATTGGGATGAACGCGAGCAGATTTTTAAGATGTCTGGCAAAATTATTAGAACTACCAATATTACTCAATCAGCCATTGGTAATAAAGACGGTCTTTGGACAACCGTAATCGCGGCTGTTGTTTTTATTCCTCCACAGGGCTAGTCACACCGGGAGTTGATTGGCGTTATAATTTAGCTACTATGTTCCGCAATCTTATTTACGCAATAGTTATCATCGGCGTCGGTTTATTGGTTTGGCTTAGCGGTCCAAGCGCTTTTTTGCCCAACGCCCAAGGCAGGGCTTGGGTGGAAATTGATCCAATTCAATGCGGCGGCAATCCTTGGGAGCTTTGGCAGCAGGAACAAGGTGTGGCCTATGATAAATCAGAAATCGATATCATCAAAGATTATTATCGTGAACAAGGCACTGAAGTTTTTGAAGTTAAAAGCAAGCAAACCCACGAGATTGTCTGCGAAGCTTGTTCATGCCCAAGGGGCGATACCATCTACTTGTTAATTGGTTCGCAGGATGTTCAAAAAATGCTATCATTGGGATATCAAATTAGTAAATCATAAATGAAAAGGTCGAGCACAATGACCATAAATTACTAAACTAATATGAGTAAGAAAGTTTTAGTCGCAGCTTTAATGACGGCTTTTTTGGTAGTTATTTTAGGATTAACTGCCGAGGCTCATTCTGATCGTGCGGAGCGAGCCCAAAAAGAAAAAGCCGACCGATTGGAATCAAAAATCAAGAAATTTGAATTGGAGGACGAAGACTTGCCCGACGTAGAACGCGGTCCTCAACCCAACCCATCTTTATTTATCGGGCCGAATGGGAAAGTAAGAATTATAAGCGGTGAGGTGACTGCCAGGTCTGGAGCAGTCGCCACAGCCACTTTACCGAGCTCTATTACCGTGAAGATTTGGGGGATAAATCTTACGGTTGATACTAGCATGGCTAGGGTATCGCCAGAGCAGGGAGAAAATTTACTTGCGGTTGGTCATCGAGTAAGCGTCAAAGGCATGATAATGGATAACGGCGTGGTTAAAGCCAGCGTGGTTCGTGATCTTTCAGCTCAAGCAAGAAGGACTGATAATACTTTGCGTCAGATGGAACAGCTTTTGCGGAGATTGAACGAACTTAGAGCCAAGCTCGGTCTCCCGCCCATTACTTTACCGGGCGTGAGTCCTGCGCCAACGCCCTCTCCAAGCCCGACACCGACAGCGTCTCCGTCGCCATCACCGACTCCATCACCATCGCCGTCACCAAGCCCATCACCGTCTCCTAGTCCATCTCCCTCGCCGTCTCCAAGTCCATCTCCTTCACCATCTCCAAGTCCGTCACCTTCGCCATCTCCATCGCCGTAAGGGATTAGAAATTGGATCAAAGAACTCCGCCTCAAATCTGGCGGGGTTTTTTGTCTCGTGTTAAACTAGAGAGTAATGCCCGGTGCTACAACTGCGATAGTAGTAGCGCTGGTTAGTAAAATACAAGGTTTCTTTTGAAGAAATTATTTGTTTAAAAAGCTATCTGCTAAGCAATGCCGATGGCACTGCAATCGCAGTTGTAGCTACCGGGATGCCCGGTGCTACAACTGCGATAGATAACCTTACCATTTGCATAACCAAGTAAGATATGAGAAATTTCAAGGTCAATATATTTAAATCCTGCCTAACAATGCATTTTGCATTGTAATCGCAGTTGTAGCTACCGGGATGCGCGAATATGTTACCGAAGCCATAGTGCTTGACAAGGAGCCATCAGGGGAGGGCGATACCAAAGTTTTTCTTTATACTCAAAGCCTGGGCAAGGTTGTAGCTAAGGCAAAGAGCGCAAGAAAAATAACATCAAAATTAGCCGCGCACTTGGAGCCGTTAAGTTTTATCAAACTGCGCTTAATAGAGAAAAACGGATTTCAGGTCGCTGATGCGCTTAAAGAAAATCGTTTATCATCGAGCCGTCTTAAAATTTTGAGGTTGATTAACAGTCTTGTTCTCGAAGGACAGCCGGATTATCATCTTTGGTCGTTGCTTAAAACCGGCGTAAATTCGCCAAGCGCTTTCCTTAAAATTTTAGGTTTTGATCCGATGCTTGCAACTTGTGCAACTTGCAGTCGTGGAAGACCAGAATATTTTTCTTTTCTAGATCAGGGTTACTTTTGCAAAAACTGTCTGCCGAGAACATTGGATTCCAAAATTTACATAGGGTTAAATTAGACTTATAATATTTAAAAACCCATGCGGAAAGTTTTTATTATTCTTTCGAGTCTTGTATTTTTGGTTTTAGTGGGCGGGGCGATCTACTTGTGGTATGAAGCGCGGGGAGTAAAGGGCTTGAATATTGATCTTATTGTGCCGGCCGAGATTAATGTTGGCATTCCTTTTAATTTGGAGGTTGATATAAGCAACGATTCCAAAAATATTTTGAAAGAAGCCCAACTTATGATTGAATTGCCGGAGGATATGGTTTTTTTGGGCAGCTCGCCGGATAAGACTGTTGATTCCAAAAATTTGGGCAATTTAGGCGTTGGCAGTCTCACACAAGAATCTTATCGGCTGCTGTCTTTAGCCGGGGAAAATACTATTAAGGAGATAAAAGCCACCGTTACTTATCTGCCGGCGGCGCTCGGCTCCAGATTTGAGAAAAGTTCCGCGGTAACCTTCTCGGTTCTTGAATCAAGCCTCACCTTGGATATGTCTTTGCCGCAGAAAGTTTTTAGCGGCGAGGAGTTTGAGGTTACAGTTTCCTATAAAAACAACACTGGGCAGGATTTGAATAACTTAAAGCTTAAAGCCGTTTATCCGCCGGCCTTTACCTTTAGGGCAGCCGCGCTCCGGCCTGATTTTGGGAATAATTCATGGGATTTGGGTGATTTAAGGAGTAATTCAGAGGGTGAACTAGTCATAAAAGGAGAGCTTACCGGACCGGATGATGCCTTTTTTGAATTCGGAGCAGCACTTGAGGCTGATTTCCTTGGCCAGTCTTATGCGGTGGCCGAGAAATTAGCGACCATTGCTATAGAGCCATCGCCCCTATCCTTACAGATTAGTTTGAATAACAATCCAGAGTTTATTGCTCATCTTAACAATGAACTTAATTACACCATTAATTTTGTGAACAACACCGATGTGGGACTTCGAGATGTGGTTATAAAAGCCAAGCTTATTGGCGCCATGTTTGATTTACTCACCTTGAATACCAGCGCATACTTGAGCACGGTGAATAACACCCTTATCTGGAATACTTCAAATACGCCGTCGCTAGCCCTGCTTGCGCCCGGCGCCTCCGGATCTGTAACCTTTAAGCTGCGAGTCAAGAATGATTACTCCATAACCCGGTTAAGCGACAAGAATTTCACTTTAAAAGTTGAAGTTGAAATCGAGTCGCCGACTGTGCCTTATTTCGTGGCTGCGCAAAAAACAGTAAGCCTCGCCTTTTTAGAAACTAAAGTCGGCGGCAAGATCGGCGTTGAGGCTCGTGCGTTTTTCCGCGATGCGCCTTCGGGAATCTTAAATCGCGGTCCCTGGCCAATGAAATCGGGGCAGGCCACTCAATTTACCATTCATTGGCTCATCTCTAACGCGAGCACCGATGTTAAGAATATTGAGGTTAAAGCATTTTTGGGGGGCAACGTCCGTTTTACCGGGACCGTGAAAGGCAATAGCGCTTCCATGCCAACCTATAATGAACGCACTCAAGAGGTGACCTGGATTATTCCCAGCGTATCGGCTGGCAAGGGCATTATTAATCCGCCGCTCGAAGCGATTTTTCAGGTTGAGGCCACACCCTCAATCAATCAAGTCGGCTCGCAGATGACTCTGATTCAGCGGACGGACGCAAGAGCCGAAGATGATTTTACCGGCGAAACCTTGACTGCCGAGGATGCAGAGATAACAACTGCGCGCCTTGACGATCCCACCGTAACCGGGGAGCAGGGAACAGTAACACCTTTCTAATTTCTAAACAAATCCCAATAACCAAAATCCAAATAGCTAAAACATTTTTGAATTTTGAACATTTGAAATTTGAGATTATTTAGGATTTAGAGATTAGGATTTAGAATTTTAAAAACATGACTAACCTTATGGATAAAATTGTAAGTCTATGTAAACGGCGGGGTTTTATTTTCCCGGGTTCGGAGATTTATGGAGGACTTGTCCTCCCAAATTTCTGGAGTCTATAACATCATGACAAACTTAATGGATAAAATTGTTTCTCTTGCTAAGCGACGCGGCTTTATCTACCCCGGTTCAGAAATTTATGGAGGACTAGCCGGAACGTGGGATTACGGACCGCTCGGTTTTTATTTGAAAGAGAACATCAAGCGCGAGTGGTGGCGGCATATGCTAAGGGAGGATTATATATATCCCTTGGATGCTGGGATTCTTATGAACTCCAAAGTTTGGGAAGCATCGGGGCATGTGGAGCATTTCTCCGATCCGCTCGTGGATTGCAAAAAATGTAAAAAGCGTTTCAAGGCAGATGACTTAGAAACGTCAAAACATCAAGATATTAAGTGCCCGGAGTGCGGCGGGGAGTTAACCCAAGCGCGGCAGTTCAATATGATGTTTAAAACCCACGCCGGGCCGGTCGAGGAGGAGGCCACAGCAGTTTATTTAAGGCCTGAAACCGCACAGGGGATTTTTGTAAATTTCAAAAACATTGTTGATTCTTTTCACCCGACGCTGCCTTTCGGCATCGCGCAGGTTGGCAAAGCGTTTAGGAACGAAATTACTCCAAGAAATTTTCTTTTCCGGGCGCGCGAGTTTGAACAGATGGAGCTTGAATACTTCGGACATCCCGATAAAGCCGATGAGTATTTCAAAGATATTCGGCACATGCGCATGGATTGGTTTCTTGCGCTTGGAATCAAAAAAGAGAATATTCACTTGCGTGATTATAAAAAAGGGGAGCTCGCGCACTACGCCAAAGCCACCACGGATATTGAATATAAGTTTGGTCTTGCGGAGGACGGATTTTCCGAGCTTGAAGGCATTGCTAACCGAGGCGATTTTGATTTAAAAAATCATGCTCGACATTCGGGAGAGGACTTAAAACTGGAGGGGGTGATACCGCACGTAATTGAACCTTCGCTCGGGCTTGACCGCGCGTTTTTGGCGTTTTTGATGGACGCTTACAGCGAAGAGCAAGACCCCGCAAAATCACCTGACGGTGATCGCGGGGCAAGTCGAGTAGTTTTAAAGCTCCATCCTAAACTTGCGCCTTATAAAGCCGCGGTTTTTCCTCTTTTAGCCAACAAACCGAAATTAGTTGAACTGGCTCGCAAAATTTATAGCGATTTGCGATTGGCGCTTGGCTTGCCTGCGGCCTTTGACGACCGCGGCAATATTGGCAAACGCTATTACTCACAAGACGAAATCGGCACGCCCTTCTGCATCACGGTTGATTTTGAGAGTTTAGAGAATCCGCCAGCTGGCGGAGACGTAACCGTCCGCGACCGCGACACCATGAAACAAGTGCGCATTAAAATTCCAGAACTCGCTGATTATATTAAAGAGCGAATTAAGTAAAAATTTCTTATGAATTTTTAAGGATATGAAACGCGTATGGGTTTTCCTATTAGCCGCCGCTCCATTGGGGGCGTGGTGGGCTGTCGTCCTGGGGAATGTTCACCCAAAATGTTTTTTTTCGATAGGCTTGAAAGGTTCACTGATTCTTCTGCCTATTCTTGTAGCGTACGGATGGGTTCTACGACGTGTACAGATGGGTTCGTTTCCAACTGCCCGAATCTGGGGCTGGAGGGACCACACAGGTCGTTGGCGCGGCTTTCCAGACATTTCGCGCAGTGAACACCCCGTAGCGTATCCGGGACATATAAAAAAAGGACCCGCAAGGTTTTCGCCTTGGACGGGTCTTGGACGCGGCAGGACGGAAGTCTAGCGGTTCCGGTGTGCTTCCGCCGCCTTGAGCTCGGTGAGCACCTGCTGCAGTTGCTCCACCGCGCGGTGGAGTGCCTGCAACGAGGTCTCGAGCGACTGCGAGGACGTCTCGATAGCAGCGGCTTCGGAGGCGGCCGCCGTACGGGCGTGGCGAGCGACGACGATCGTTTCCGCCTTGGGCGCCGGCGCACGGGATGGCGTTCTGCATCCGGGCGCGAACGCGAAGATGGCGATCATGAACAGGCCGAGCACGATACTGACG